>Ga0210408_10004824_pt1 | contig 11976 bp, 7 predicted proteins | sample IncBWH4MmetaG_FD_155471 | JGI IMG/M metagenome (GOLD analysis project Ga0210408, IMG submission 155471) | Forest soil microbial communities from Barre Woods Harvard Forest LTER site, Petersham, Massachusetts, United States - Inc-BW-H-4-M | ecosystem: Environmental > Terrestrial > Soil >... | reverse complement strand
AACCGGATATGCCGGTCTTGGCGCGCGCCATCTGGGGATGACCGGCGCCGAGACGGTGCTTCTCGGACGCATGAGTGCGCGCATCGACAGACGGCCCTGCCCGGGCGACCGATGCATCATTGTCGCCTGGCCGACAGGGAGAGACGGCCGCAAGCTATTTGCAGGCAGCGCACTCGTGAGCTCGGACGGCGAATTTTTAGCGGCCGCTCAGGCAACCTGGATTCTGGTCGATCGGCAGATTCAGCTCGGCGAGAGATAGAGCGGCGTGGAGGTCCGCCCGCGGGCCGCCGATCGACAGTCGGCTGCCCGCCTCGTTCCCCTGCGAGGCAGCCGAAGTTGACGCGGCCTCACCTCGCGTGTGCGACTTCCCCAGCTTTTGCCTCCCGCTTCTTGCGCCGGATCCGGCTCACGACGGCATAGAAGGCCGGCGTGAACAGCAGGCCGAACGCGGTCACGCCCAGCATGCCGGCGAACACCGCCGTGCCCAGCGACTGTCGCATCTCGGAGCCGGCGCCGGTTGCGACCACCAGCGGCGCAACGCCGAAGATGAACGCCAGCGAGGTCATCAGGATCGGCCGCAGCCGCGTGCGCGCAGCAGTAACAGCGGCTTCGCCCGGGCTCGCGCCGGCCTGCTCCGTCTGCCGCGCAAACTCCACGATCAGGATCGCGTTCTTCGCGGCCAGGCCGACCAGCACGACGAAGCCGATCTGCGCCAGCACGTCGATCGACATGCCGCGCCACAACAACCCCGTCACCGAGGCCAAGAGGCACATCGGAACGATCATCACCACCGCGAGCGGTAGATTCCAGCTCTCATATTGTGCCGCCAGCACCAGGAACACGAACAGCGCCGCCGCTCCGAACACCAGCAACGACGACGTCCCCGGCTGCTGCTGCTGGAACGCGAGTTCGGTCCACTCGAAACCGATGCCGGGCGGCAGCACCTCGCGCGCCAGCTCCTCCATCCGGTGCAGGGCACTTCCGGTGGCAACCCCGGGCGCTGCGACGCCCATCACTTCGGCCGCGGGAAACAAATCGTAACGAGGGACACGATAAGGCGCGTTCTCCGACCTTAGCTGCGCGACGGTGCCGATCGGCACCATCTCGCCCGCCGCGTTGCGTGCCTTCAGCCGCGCGATGTCCTGCAGATCCTGGCGGAACGCGCCATCGGCCTGCGCGATCACCTGGTAGGTGCGGCCGAGATAGTTGAAGTCGTTGACATATTGCGAGCCGAGATAGACCTGCAGCGTGGAAAAGACGTCGGTCGGCGTGAGCCCGACCTTTTCGGCCTTCTCGCGATCGATGTCGGCATAGACCGAGGGCGAGCGCGTGCCGAACAGCGTGAAGACGCCCGCAAAGCTCGGATCCTTGTTGGCGGCGGCGACCAGCGCCTGCGCCGCTTTCGACAATGCCTCCGAGCCGAGGCCGGCGCGATCCTGCAGCATCATCTTGAAGCCACCGGCATTGCCGATGCCCTGCACCGGCGGCGGCGGGATGGTCAGCACATAGGCCTCCTGGATCACCGACAGGCGCTTGCGCAAATCGGCGAGCACGCTCGCGGCGGTCACGCCCTCGACCTCGTGATTATAAAGCGACGGCAGGCCGGAAAAGATCGTCCCCGCATTGGAGGCGATGGTGAAGGTGGTGGCGTCGAGTCCCGCAAACGGCGCGACGTGCTCGACGCCGGGCGTGGACATGATGATATCGATCGCCTTCTTGACCACGGCCTCGGTGCGGTCGAGGGTGGCGCCGGGCGGCAATTGGACGACGGTGATGAGATAGCCCTGGTCCTGCTCCGGAATGAAGCCGGTCGGCGCGCGGGCGAATTGAAAGGCGGCGACGCCGATCAGCCCGGCATAGACCAGCAGCACAACACCCGTGATCTGCACCAGCCGCCGCGTCAGCCGTCCATAGCTCGTCGACAGCCATTCGAACCCGACGTTGAAGCGCGCAAAGCCCGCCTGCACCAGCCGAGCGATCCACGAACGCTGGGCCTTGTGGCCCGGCTCATGGGCCTTGAACAGGACCGCACAAAGCGCGGGGCTCAAGGTCAGCGACACGAAGCAGGAGATCAGGGTCGAGGCGGCAATGGTGACCGCGAACTGGCGGAAGAACTGCCCGGTAATGCCCGACAGGAATGCCGAGGGCACGAACACCGCGCACAGCGTGAGTGCGATCGAGATCAGCGCGCCGCCGACCTCGTTCATGGTGAGGTGGGCGGCCTCGACCGGGGTCATGCCGCGCTCGAGATTGCGCTCGACGTTCTCCACGACGACGATGGCGTCGTCGACCACGATGCCGACCGCGAGCACGAGGCCGAACAGCGACAGGTTGTTCAGCGATATGCCGAGCACATAGAGGAAGGTGAAGGTGCCGACCAGCGAGACCGGGATCGCGATCACCGGAATGATCGCGGCGCGCCAACTCTGCAGGAACAGGAACACGACGCCGACCACCAGCAGGATCGCGACGAAGATCGTCTTGATCACCTCGTTGACCGATTTGCCGACGAAGATGGTGGGATCATAGATGACCTTGTAGTCGAGGCCGGGCGGAAACTCCTTGGCCAGCGCCTGCATGCTGTCGAGCACCTCGTGCTCGACAGCGAGCGAATTCGCGCCGGGCTGGGCGAAGATCAGGAGCGGCATGCCTGGCCCGCGGTCCATGAACGCGGTCGAGCCGTAGTCGGCGGCACCGATCTCGACGCGGCCGACATCGCGCAGCCGCGTCACGCGGCCCTCGGCGTCCGACTTCAGGACGATGGAGGCGAACTGCTCGGGCGTGGCGAGCCGGCCAAGCGTCTGCACGTTGAGCTGATAGGCGCCGCGCGAGGCGATCGGCGGCTGGTTCAGCACGCCCGCGGAGACCTGGATGTTCTGGGCGCGGAGGGCAGTGAGCACCTCGCTCGCATTCAGATTATGCGCTGCGACCTTGTCGGGGTCGAGCCAGATGCGCATGGCGTATTCGCGGCCGGCAAAGATCTGTACATCGCCGACCCCGGGCAGGCGCGCCAGCACGTCCTTCACATGCAGCGTCGCATAGTTCGAAATGTAGAGCGTGTCGCGGGAAGAGTCCGGCGAATAGAGATGCACCGCGAGCAGGATGTTGGGTGTCGCCTTCCGCACCTGCACGCCAAGCCGCTGCACATCCTCGGGCAAGCGCGGCAGCGCGTCCTGCACCCGATTTTGCGTCAGCATCTGCGCGACGTTGAGGTCGGTCCCGATCCGGAACGTCACGGTGACGGTGAGCTTGCCATCGCCAGTGGACTGGCTGCTCATGTAGAGCATGTTCTCGACGCCGTTGATCTCCTGCTCCAGCGGCGTGGCGACCGTCCGCGAAACGGTCTCCGCGGATGCGCCCGGATAGGAGGTCGTGATCTGAACCGTGGGCGGCACGATCTCCGGATATTGCGCGATCGGCAGAATCGCGAGCGCACCAAGCCCGATCAGCGTCACGAAGACGCTCAGCACGGTGGCGAAGATCGGCCGGTCGATGAAGCTATGGGTCACGGAAAGCTCCTGTTCAGCCCAGCTGTTCCAACAAGGTGTTTCAAAGCGGTCGTCGCGTCCCGGCTTCAACCTTGGCCGTCGGCGGTTGCGTCATAGTGAATGGTGCCGTCCTGCGGGGAGACCTTGGCGCCGGGCATGGCGCGCACCAGACCATCGATGATGACGCGATCGCCAGGCTCCAGGCCGGAGCGGATCACCCGCAATCCGCCGCGCAGATCGCCCGTCGTCACGATCTTGGGTTTTACCGTGGCGTCCCCTCCGATGGTCATGACCAGGCGTTGCGACTGGTCGAGCACGACGGCTGCGTCGGGCAGGAGAAAGACCGGCGCGGGCGGCGCGATCGCGACGCGCAGCCGGGCGAACTGGCCCGGCGCCAGAAACAGGTCCGCATTTGGCACCGTTGCACGGGCATGAATGGTGCCGCTGGAGCGATCGAGCGCATTGTCGATGAAGTCGAGCGTTCCCTCGCGGGTGAAATTGGTCTCGTCGCTGAGGCCGATCAGAACCTTGTTGGCCAGCGGCCCCTCGAGGCGGGCGCGTTCGCGCGAAAAGGTCAGAAAATCGGATTCGCTCATGTCGAAGTCGAGATAGAGCGGATCGAGGGATACGAGGGTAGCAAGAAGCGTGGTCGGACTCGTTGCGGCGCGGCTGCCCGCGATCAGGCTCCCGACCGAAACCTGGCGCGCGCCGATCCGGCCCGTGAACGGCGCCCGCACGCGACTATAGTCGAGATCGAGCTCCGCATCGCGGATCCGCGCCTTGGCGTCCTCGACCGCGGCCTGCGAAGAGTCCTGGTCGGAGGTGCGCTGGTCGACCGTCTCCTGGGTGGCGAACTCGTTCTTCTTCAGGGATTGCGCGCGCGACAGCTGGTTGTTGGCCAGCGCCACACGGGCGAGCGCGGTCTCGAGCGCCGCATTCGCCTGAGCGAGCCTGATCTCGTAGGGCCGCGGATCGATCACGAAAAGAAGGTCGCCCTTGTGAACGAGCTGGCCGTCCTTGAAATGGATCTCGGTCAGGACTCCGCCGACCTGGGCCCGCAGCTCGACCCGGTCCACCGCCGAGAACTGGCCGAGAAAGCCGACCGTCCGGTCGACATCGCGCTGCAACGGCTGGCTGACCGTCACCGCAGGGGCCGGTGTCGGTAGCGCCACCGCCTGGCTATGCCTGCCCGTCGCCAGGCCGAAATAGGCGGTGGCGAGGCCGAAAATCAGCGCCGTACCGATCGCGGCGGTGCGCCAGCGCAGGCGCCGGGGCGGCCGCGCTGTGCTGTTGTCGAGCGGCTCTCTTTCGATCTTCGAATGGTCGCTGATCTGATCCATGACGCTGTCCATAAGTCCTTGCCATGCTGCGCGAAATTCGACGACGGCAACCTTCGTCGGCGCTCCCGGAGGTGGGAGCGGCCGCTCCAAGACGTCGAGCTCAACCTGCTGGGCCGCTGTCATTCGGAACGAAGATTCGCCATCGGTCTGGTGGTCGGGGTTGATATTTGGAGCCAGGACTCCAATATCGTGGGTGCGATATAAATTCGGGGAGGCGCCGTTCAAGGATTATTGGAGCGATGACAACAAAAATAATTCAAGGGAGTGCCCAAGCGAGCAAGCGCGGCCGGGGACGGCCGGCGGCGTTCGACCGCGGCAAGGCGCTGCACGAGGCGATGAAGCTGTTCTGGGAGCGTGGCTATGAGGGCACGTCGTTCGACGAGCTGATTGCCGCGATGGGGATCAGCCCGTCGAGTTTCTACAATTCGTTCGGCAGCAAGGAGGCGCTTTATTGCGAGGCCACGCGGACCTATCTGGAATGGGCCGGCGAGTGGTTTTTCGCCATCCTCCATGACCCGTCGACCGACACCAGGACAGCGTTCGCGCTGCTGTTCGAGGCGACCGCGGAAGAATTCACCCGCCGCGGTGACCACCCGCTCGGCTGCATGATCTCGCTCGCGGCCACGCATGGCCCGCCGGAAATGAAGAAACTTCGCGACATGATGGCCGAGCACCGCGCGTTTTCGGAGAGCGCGATGGCGGCGCGGATTCGCAAGGGCGTCGCGGACGGCGACGTGCCCGAAGACACCGAGTGCGACATGCTGGCGGCATATTACAGCGCCGTCGCGCGCGGGCTCGCGGTGCAGGCACGCGACGGCGCCACGCGCGAGAAGCTCGCCGAAATCGGCCACCTCGCCATGCGCGCCTGGCCGGCCGGCAAGACCGAGGGGCGATCAAAGCCCGACCGCTGATCGCGCGAAGCATATTGCCTCTGGCAATGATGGACCCCGCGCACTAGATGTCCGCGGCCATGGACCATTCCGCGCTCGAGAATTTTGTCGACCGCCACAGGCGGCTTTTCGTCCTCACCGGCGCGGGCTGCAGCACGAATTCCGGCATTCCCGACTATCGCGACAGCGAGGGCAAGTGGAAACGAATGCAGCCGGTCACGCATCAGGCGTTCATGGGTGATGAAGCCACCCGAAGGCGTTATTGGGCGCGAAGCCTGATCGGCTGGCGGCGGTTCGGCCGCGCCGTGCCCAACGATGCGCATCACGCGCTGGCACGGCTCGAAGCGCAGGGCGGCTGCGAACTGCTCGTGACCCAGAACGTCGACCGGTTGCATCAGCGGGCCGGCAGTCAGCAGGTGATCGACCTGCACGGACGCCTGGATCAGGTTCGTTGCATGGGATGCGGGCTGAAAGCACGGCGCGAGGCGTTCCAGCGTGAGCTGGAGTCCTTGAACGCCGACTGGCTCGCGATCGACGCCGCCGATGCGCCCGACGGCGACGCCGACCTGGAGGCCGCCGATTTCGCCGCCTTCATGGTGCCGGCCTGCAGTTCCTGCGGCGGCGTCATGAAACCCGACGTGGTGTTCTTCGGCGCAAACGTCGCGCGTGACGTGATCGCGACGGCGCAGGCTCATTTGGAGCGAGCCGATGCGATGCTGGTCGTCGGCTCCTCGCTGATGGTCTATTCCGGCTTTCGCTTCGCCCAGATGGCCGCACGACAAGGAATGCCGATCGCCGCCATCAATCTCGGCCGGACCCGCGCCGATGATCTTCTCACCCTCAAGGTCGAAGACCGCTGCGAAGCCGCGCTGTCGTTCCTGCTGTGACGGCGGGGGTGACGGGAGCGCTCATGACGCGGCACATTGACATCGACGGCGCATTTCGGTACTGCTACGATATGTAGCAGATAAGCCGGCGCCGGATTTGGCATTGCCGCGGCTGCCGATGGGAGGCTTGCGATGTGGCTCGAGCCAGTGAGTCGGCGTGTCTTTCTGCGGCGCAGTGCGGCCTGGACGGCGGTGCTGCCTCTGGCCGGCCTCCCGCGGGGTCGCGCTGCGGCGAGCCCGGCCGATCTTGTCCCGCGCCAGGTGTTTTTCGATGAACCGGACTACATCAATGTCCGGGTCAGTCCTGATGGTGCGAGCCTGGCCTGGCTCGCACCGATCGACCGCGTCAACAATCTCTGGGTCGCGCCGATCGCCGACCCCGCCGCAGCCCGGCCGGTGACGCGAGTCACCGGGCGGAGCATCGGGAGCTATTTTCGCTGGGCCCACACCAACCGCCACCTGATCTATTTCAGGGATCACGACGGTGACGAGAATTATCGCGCCTTCAGCGTCGACATCGCGACCAGCGCGGTGGTGCCGCTGACGCCGGACGACGGCGTCAAATCCTTCATGCAGGAAATCGATCACAAATTCCCCGAGCAGGTGCTGTTCCGGCATAACCAGCGCGACAAGCGCTATTTCGATCTGTTCGGCATCAATATCGTCAGCGGCGCGAGCGAGCTGAAATTCGAGAACCCGGATTTTCTCGATCTCATCACCGACAGCGCATTCCAGCTGCGGCTCGGTTCGCGCGTGAACGCGGCAGGAACGGTGGAAATCTTTGAACAGCAGGCGGACGGGAGCTGGCAGCCGTTCCTCGAAATCCCGATCGGCGATGTCGACCTCACCGGCCTGATCGACTTCAGCGCCGACGGCAACACGCTTTACATGCTCGATTCGCGCGGGCGGGACAAAGCCGCCCTGTTTGCCGTCGACATGACAACGCGACGTGCGAGCCTGCTCGCGGCCGATGACGAGGCCGATATCGTGCAGGTCGCGATGGATGATGAGACCCGCCGGCCGTTCGCGGCAAAGTCGATCAGGGACCGGGTCCACTGGATCGGGCTCGATGATGGCGCGGGCCAGGACCTCGCGGATTTTGCCCGCCATGGGCCCGGCGATGTCGGCATCATCAGCGACAGTCTTGACCGCCGCACCGCCAGCATATTCTACGAACGCGACACCGAGAGCGGCGAATTCGCGCTGCTCGATCGCAACACGCGCCAGGTGCGAAAGCTATTCACCGAGCGCAAGGCGCTTGCCGATGTCGCGCTTCGCAAGCTGCAGCCGGTGACGTTTCCCGCCCGCGACGGCCTCAAACTCAACGGCTACCTGACCGAGCCGGCGCAGGACGGCGGCGGCAAGCCGCCCCTGGTGCTGGCGATCCATGGCGGCCCTTACGCCCGCGATGCATGGGGCTTCAGTCCCCTGCATCAGTGGCTGGCAAACCGCGGCTATGCAGTGCTCAGCGTCAATTACCGCGGCTCGACCGGTTTTGGCAAAGCCTTCATCGCCGAGGCCGACCGGGAATGGGGCGGCCGCATGCATGACGACCTGATCGATGCGGTCAATTGGGCGATCGCGCAGGGCATTGCCGATCCCAAGCGCGTCGGCTTCTACGGCGCAAGCTATGGCGGCTATTCCGCTTTGATGGCGGCCACCAAGACGCCAGAGACGTTCGCCTGCATCGTCGATGTCTTCGGTATTTCCAATCTCGTCACCTTCATGGCGACCATTCCGCCCTATTGGGGGCCATGGTTCAGCGTCTGGAAGAAGCGGCTCGGCGATCCCGGTACCGAAGAGGGCCGCGCCTTCCTGATCGAGCGTTCGCCGCTCACCCATATCGACCGCGCGATCCGTCCGATCCTGATCGCGCAGGGCCTGCGCGATGTCCGGGTGGTGCCGGCGGAATCCGCGCAGATGGTTGAGGCCCTCAAGCAGCGGGGCGTGCCCGTCACCTATGTGACCTTCTCGGATGAAGGGCACGGTTTCGCGCGACCGGAAAACCGCATGGCATTCACGGCGGTCACCGAGGCATTTCTGGCAAAGCACCTCGGCGGGCGCTATCAGCCGATCGGCGACGATTTCGCCGGCTCGACGCTGAAGGTGGAGACCGGCGGCGAACTGGTGCCGGGATTGCGCAGCTAGGGCATGATGAGTTCAGGGTTCGATCGTTGCCGCGTCGGAGGGGCGCCCCTCGTCCTCGCAAGCGGGGAGAGGTGAAACGTTGGTGCAGAGGGACCGATTCAACCCAAATTCACTGTGCTATACTTGAACGCGTCTTGCAGGCATCGCGGGTTCGACGCCTGAATGGGTGGAAACGTTTGAAGGCGACGCCGATGGCAATTCGTGCTCCTTGGCAAGCCCGTTTCGCGGTCGCAATTGTCGTGGGGACTTGCGCGTTTGCTGCGGGAGGCCGTGCGGCGTCACAGCTTGCCGATGCCGTATCTCTCGGCGAATCCACGGTGGCGTGGCGCACCGTCAAATACGCGACTGATGCGCAGAACGGGTTCGTCAACGGATCGCTCGACAAGACGACCACCGTCGATCGCACGTTCAAGGCCTATGTGCTCGAGAACCGTTACCTGAAGGTGACGCTGGTGCCCGAATTCGGCGGACGCATCCTGTCGATCATCTACAAGCCGACCAACCACGAAGAGCTTTATCGCGCGGACGTCGGCGTGCCCTACGGCATCAGGGCCGGCAATTTCTATTACGACTGGATGATGGTGTATGGCGGCATCTTCCCCACCTTCCCGGATGCCGAGCACGGCAAGACCTGGCTGAAGCCGTGGAACTTCGATGTGGTGACGCGAAGCGACAGCGAAGTGACAGCGTCGATGTCGCTGCAGGACGATTTCGCCTATTCCGCGCCGCCGCGGAAGTTCAGGGCGGGATCGACCGGAATCCAGGCGACGTACTATGTCACGCTGAAAGCCGATCGGGCCGCGCTGGACGCGCGCGTGGTGCTGAAAAATCCAAAAAACCAGCCGATTCCCTACGAATACTGGACGTGCACGACGCTCGCGCCGGGATCGGATCCGCAAGATCCGAGGACGACCGGCGGCGCCGAAATCATCGCGCCGATTGCGGCCTACACCACGCCCGACTGGTCGAAAAACCTCTCCGCCGGCGACGAGAGCGCTGGCGCGGGCCGCTATCGCTTCGAACAGCTGCGCTATTTCAGGAACTGGCCGACCATGGGCATCGCCTACGCTGCGCCCGATATGGGAGGTGCGAATTTCTGGGGCGTGATCAACCACGACAACGAAGAGGGGATTTTTCGGATCGCCGACAATACGGTCACGCGGGGTCTTAAGATGTGGACCTGGGGATTTCCGACCGTGGCGAGCGAGACCGATCCCCGCCGGGACCCGACCGAAGCGCGGCCTTACGTCGAATTATGGGCCGGGGTCTCGGACCAGTTCTTCCACAGCGCCGAGTTTCCCGCGCAGGGTGAAGTATCCGTCCCGGAGACCTACGCCCCGACGATTGGCCTGCATCACGTGACGCATGCGAACCGAAACATCCTGGTCAATCTCGCGGCGGATCATGCGCGCGCGGACCTCGAGTTCTTCAGTCTCGCGCCAGCCGCGCCGTTGCGGGTCACGCTGAGACGCGGCGACGCCATCCTGCTCGACGATACCGTGACGGCCGATCCAAAAAACGGAAACCGGATTGCCGCGGCCATGCCCGCCGACGGCAGCGCCGAACCGGTTCGGCTGACGATCACCACCGCGGACGGCAGGGCGCTGATCACGGCGGAGACGCCGATAAGGTAGATCTTGCAAGTCGTCATGACCGGCCTTGTATATTGCGGTTGAGAGGTCCGCCTCACACCCGCGGCGGGCACGTGCTGTCGCGCAGGATCAGCGCGGCCGGAAGCTGAATCTCTTTCCGCGCGGCCTCTTTGCCCGTCGTCATCAGCGCGATCAGCTCGGCCGCGGCGGTGGCGCCGAGCTCACGGCGGGGCTGCACGATGGTGGTCAAGGTCGGCTCGCAATAATCGGCATAGGCAATGCCGTCGAAGCCGACGACGGAGAGATCCTCCGGCACGCGCAGGCCCGCCGCGTGCACGGTCTTGATCAGGCCGATCGCCATCTCGTCATTGGCGGCGAACAGCGCGGTCGGACGCGCCTCGGGCGCACGCGCCACAAGGGCCCGGCCGGCCTCGACACCGGTGCGGAAGGTGAAATCGCCCGACAGGATCAAGCCGTCATCGACGGCAATCCCCGCCGCCCGCAACGCCATGCGAAAGCCTTCGAGGCGCTGGCGCTCCAAAATGTTGGATTTCGGTCCGGCCAGATAGGCGATGCTGGTGTGACCGAGCTCGATCAGATGCAGCACCGCCTCGCGCGCGGCGAAAACATTGTCGATCGTGACCTGCGGGAAGCTCGCACCGGGAATGGACTCGCAGGCGGCCACCAGCGGCACGTGCGCATCCCGCAGATCGCGCGCGGGACTTTGCATCACATGGCCGCAAAGCAGCAGCACGCCGTCGGCCTGACCTGCGCACACCAGGTCGACATAGCGCGCCTCCTTTTCGGGCGGGCCGGCCAGGTTGGCGATGATGAGCCCATAGCCGGCGGCCGACAGCGTGTCGTCGATGCCCTGCAGAACTTCGGCAAAAAACGGATTGGCGATGTCGGGCACCGCCACCAGCACCACCATGGTCTTGCGGACGCGCAGGTTCCGCGCGGAGACGTTCGGCGTGTAGCCGGTGTCGCGTACCGCGGCGAGCACGCGGATGCGGGTTTCCTCGGTCACCAGTTCGGGCCGCGCCAGCGTACGGCTGACGGTCGCGACCGAGACGCCGGCAAGCTGCGCGACGTCCGCGATCTTGGCCGCCGGCTGGCGTATCCTCTTGGTTCGCTTTGCCATCTTGAGGTTCGGACGATCGCAGCCGCAACAGCCTTGCAAAATGCGGAGGTTGTGATAGCATCGAAATGTAATCGATTACATAGGCCTGTAAAGGCCCAATGAGCCCGAGGGCATGATCCGGAAAAGTGTGAAGCGGTTTTCCGAAGAGATCATGCCCTAACAAAGAGGGCCGCAACCGGAAACGAGTAGACCCGCAAGGGCAAATCCTGGGAGGGAATGATGAAGCGCGCACTGTTCGCATCGGTGGCGATTGCCGCCATGGCTTTGTCCTTGGCCGCGAAGCCGGTCGCTGCAGAGGAGATGAAGGCCGAGGTGATCCACTGGTGGACCTCCGGCGGCGAGGCGGCCGCCGTGAAGGTGTTCGCCGATCAGTTCACCAAGGCCGGCGGCACCTGGATCGACAGCGCGGTCGCCGGCGCGGCGAATGCGCGAAATGCCGCGATCAGCCGCACGGTTTCCGGCAATCCTCCGACCGCAATGCAGCTCAACA
>Ga0210408_10004821_pt1 | contig 11978 bp, 14 predicted proteins | sample IncBWH4MmetaG_FD_155471 | JGI IMG/M metagenome (GOLD analysis project Ga0210408, IMG submission 155471) | Forest soil microbial communities from Barre Woods Harvard Forest LTER site, Petersham, Massachusetts, United States - Inc-BW-H-4-M | ecosystem: Environmental > Terrestrial > Soil >... | reverse complement strand
GATTTGACGCGGGGCGACATTATGCGGTTCCGCAATGAGCTGGCGAACCGACTCGGGGCCGACACGGTAAACCGGTACGTCAAAATTGTGCGCATGTTCTTTAAAAGCGCGCACCGGGACGGATATCTCCTCGAGAACCCGGCAGAACACGTCGATGCCATCAGGGACCGCTCAAAAGAAGCCCGCAGGCCTTTTACGATTGGCGAACTCCAGGCGGTGATGGCGGTTGCGGATCCGGAATGGCGGAGCCTGATTCGATTCGGTCTGTATACTGGTCAACGCCTCGCAGACCTGTCTCTGCTGACCTGGGAAAATGTTGATCTAGCCCGGAACGAGATCCGCCTGGTTACAAAGAAGACTGGCAAACGACTCACAATCCCCATGTCAGCGCCTCTACGTCAACATGTTCTGTCTCTACCTGCCGGAGAAGCGCCAACCACGCCGATTCACCCCCGGGCATTTGAAGCGGTTCAGCGGCAAGGCAGAGCCAACAGTGTGTCGAATTGGTTTGTCGACTTGTTAGCGCAGGCTGGGCTTCGAGCTAGGCAGAATCACCAGGGCAGGGGAATCGGTAGAGCAGCCAGACGGGCGGCGAGCCAGCTTAGTTTTCATTCATTGCGGCATACCGCGGTCAGCCTGCTCAAGGATGCCGGAATCCCGCAGGCGGCGGTTCAAGAGTTGATTGGTCATGACTCCGAGCAGATGAGCGCGCTGTACACCCACGTTGGTCGGGAAGCCTTGGAGAAGGCAGCAGCCGCAGGGTGGTTGGAAGTTTGTCAGGCTGGTCAAAATAGAAGGCTTTGACCACCTCCCTGACGTTTTGCCGAAGCTCTTCCCACGTATCACCTTCAGTCACGATGGTGTCGGTCAGACACTCAGCCCAATAGCCGCCGTCGGCTTCCTGGGTTACTTCGAAGATGAGTTCTCGCATGCGTCCAACTACCATTCAAGCTTGTTGTCGGTATGTTGCCTCATTTTGCTATGTTACAAGCAATAACAAGTATGGCCCGTCGCGGCCCTGGAGCGACCGTTACCTCTTCTTGGGGTTCAACGCGTCTCAACGGCTTTCAATACGATTCAACAGCCTTCAACACTATTCAACAAGTGAGAGACTAACAGTGTTGAAACGCGTTGAACAGTTATCCGCAGTTACCTTCCGAACCTCCCTTGAAGGGAGGTCGACGCCCAGCGTCGGGAGGGAGTCGCACGGCGTTAAGCGAAGCGCAAGGGTGCAAGCGTTTACCTGCCACGGTTAGTGAGACGAGATAGTATGCTAAACATTGAGGTGAACCGGGACGCCGAGGGGGTGGAGCGTTATTTTGATCGTGAATTGACGGTGAGCGATTACTTGATGAAAGAGCCTGACATATGGGCTGGACTCGGAGCGGAACGGTTAGGACTACGTGGCCCGGTACGACGGTGGCAGTTTGTAGCATTATTGCGAAACGAAGATCCGACGACGGGTAAACGGCTAACGGCCCGTATGAATACGAGCCGACAGGAAGGCGGGGAGACGGTCAGCAACCGGCAGGTTGGCTATGGGCTCGTGTTCGGAGTGCCGAAGTCACTCAGCATATATCTGGCGATTACGGGCGATCAGGTGGTTGAGAATATCGCAAGGTCGGCAGTGGATGAAACGATCGGCGCGATGGAATCCGAGATGCAGTGCAAGGTCCGGAAAGGAAGGCTGTTCGAGGATCGTAGGACGGGCGAGCTGCTGTATTCCAAGTTCTTTCATCGGAATTCCCGACCGATTAACGGCCTGAGCGATCCACACTGGCATGTCCACTGTTTCCTTCACAACGCAACATTTGATCCGATCGAAGAGCGATGGAAAGCCGGCCAATTCAGGGGCCTGATTGCTGATAAGGGCTATTATCAGGAATATTTTCACACGCTGCTTGCACAAAGATTGACGGAGTCCGGATACAGGCTCCGGCGAACGGATAGGAACAGTCTGGCAGCGTCCGGTACGTCGAGTTACTTCAGACGCAGAGGCAGAAAGTGCCGGCACTGAAAGCGGCGATCGAGGATCTGAAGGCAGGCCGACTCCAGGCAGGTTGGGAAAAGCTGGAGCACTTTGGAGTCATCAAAGAGGTCGGCGATGACGTAGAATTGCTCCAGAGAGCGGTCGAGCAGCATCTGGAGGCACTCCGGGCGGGCAAAACGTCGCTGATGATTTCCCCTCGTTGAGGAGGGGCGCAAAGTCGCTGCAGTTGTACGCCAAAAACTCAAGGCGGAAGGCGCAATAGGCGCGGAGGATCACGCAGTCACCGTTCTGCGCCGCATGGATCTCGGGTCCGAAGCGTGCCGGGATCTCTTACATTACGCGCCTGGCCGGGTAGTAGGATTCCACAGCCGGACCGCGGGAGGGTTTCGACCTGGCGAGAAGTGGACCGTGAGAGAAACGAATTGCGAGACCGTGACGCTGGAGAGCAATGGGAAGGTCCGTCAGTTCAAACCATCTGCTAAGGGTAAGTGGGACGTGCTCGTTTCCTCAGCGATGCAGGTCAGCGTAGGAGACCAGATTCGAGTTACGGCAGGATTCAGGGGCGACGCGCCAAGCGCAAATAGTTCGGGCGATGGAAATGGAACGAGCCCTGACACAATCATTGGCAATAGGGCATCTACCCTCTTTGCTTGGGCCATCCCCAACATGATGGATTGAATAACTCTAGGTCAGTAAGCACAGAAGAAACGAAACGAGGTGTCGTCACCAATTGCAAGATTCGTTGTTGTTTTTGCTACGACGCTTTGGTAAGCACGATCCAATCCGCTGGGGTCAAGCGTATTCCTCGATTGAGAAATTTATGGCATGGCATGTGCGTCAGTTGATTCTCATGAAACGGTTCAAGTCACATATGCCACTTCTTTACGAGGATGCTTCAGCCGTGTCGCGTCGCAAATCCTTGAGGAAGAACGGCCCTATAGCCGCAAAAAAATAGGCCTGTAAGCTCTCCGACGCCCCTGCCAACCGCCATTTAAATGAGAGAAAATTGGAAGCTCAACTCGCTGCCCGCGACGCCTGGACTCGGGAAGCATCGACGACGTAGAAGTCATGGCAATACTCCTTAAAAATCCACACCAAGTAGAAATCAATCACCACCAAATAAGAAAAATGCCAACAGACAGCCCATTCGTCCCTACGCAGCATCCGGTGCATTACAATACTATTCGTGTCAATGAACTGGACATCTTCTATCGTGAAGCCGGCCCCCAAACCGCCCCAACTATCCTGCTCTTGCATGGATTTCCGACTTCTTCCAACATGTTCCGGAATCTAATCCCGCGCCTTGCCACATCATTCCACGTGGTGGCGCCAGACTATCCCGGTTTCGGCCAAAGCAGCATGCCGAATCACAAGGATTTCGAATACACTTTCGAGAATCTTACGAATGTGGTGGAACAACTGGTAGAAAAACTCGAACTCGCCAATTACTCGCTTTACGTGATGGATTACGGGGCGCCCGTGGGTTACCGCCTGGCGTTACGGCATCCCGAGCGGGTCCAGGCGCTGATCGTACAGAATGGCAATGCGTACGAAGAGGGTCTTCTAGAGTTTTGGAACCCAATCAAAAAATACTGGAAGGATCCAACACCTGAGAATCGAGAGGGCATCCGCTTCCTGGTCGATCTGAAGTCGACACGATGGCAATATGAAAACGGCGTGGCCGACCGGACGCTTTTGGATCCGACAACCTGGACCTTAGATCAGGTCGGGTTGGATCGGCCCGGGAACGCCGACATCCAGCTGGATCTGTTCCTAAGCTATGGGACCAACGTTCCGCTCTATCCCGAGTTCCAAGCGTTCTTCAGGCAGTATCAACCGCCGGCTCTGATCGTTTGGGGTAAAAACGACTTCATTTTCCCGGCAGAAGGCGCAGCACCCTACCCCCGGGACCTTAAGGATGTGGAGACCCATTTACTGGACACGGGTCACTTTGCGCTAGAAACCCACGGAGAGGAAATCGCGAGCCGAATTGAAGGGTTTCTCAGGCAGCACAAACTGGCGCTTTAATCCGTTTTCAGAAAGATCGGACCGGTTGCCAAACCGGTTTCGGTCCCCTCAAAACTCGAACATGAGAGAACTATGGATATTCATCGAGAAGACACTGCAATTGTATTCATCGATCCGCAAAATGACGTCTTGAGCGAAAAAGGTCTCGCGTGGCCTCTGGTTCGCGAAAGTCTTGAAGAAAACAATACCATCGAGAACATGGAGCGCATCTTCAAGGCCGCGAAAGCGTATGGATTCGAGGTCTTCATCTCTCCTCACTATTTCTATCCCGTGGACAAAGGATGGAAATTCAACGGACCGCTGGAAACCGATGAGGCCACCTCTGGTCTATTCGCTCGCAAAGGAGTCTTGAATCTAGATGGTCTCCAAGGGTCTGGCGCCGACTGGCTGGAACGTTTTAAGCCCTACATCGAAGATGGAAAAACCATTGTCGTTGCCCCTCATCGCGTGTGGGGGCCAGAAACGAACGATCTCGTGCTACAGCTACGCAAACGAAAGATCAGCAAGATCATTCTGGGCGGAATGCTCGCCAACATGTGCGTCGAATCTCACTTGCGCGAATTGCTTGAGCAAGGTTTCGAGGTCGCAGTCGTGAAAGATGCTACGGCCGGGCCAAAGCACCCGGAATGGGGCTATGGTTATACGGCCGCGCTCATTAACTACGCGTTTCTGGCACACGCGGTCTGGATAACGGACCAAGCCGTCATAGCGATGGAAGAAGGTGGTCAGTAAGCTCCGAACTAGTGCCAGAGCCTGTCTCGAACGATCGTTGGATGCGAGCGAAATACAGGCTTAATGCCTACGCTGCGCTGCTAACGGTTCACTAGGAAAACGATCGCGCACCTCGTCCGTTTCGCTTTTTTGGCGAACGCCATTTCGAAGACCTGTGAAAACCTGCTTCAGAATATTTGAAGGAACTGACTAGATGAGTGACTCAGAAAAATATGATGCCATCGTCATCGGCAGTGGAAAGGGTGGCAAAATCCTTGCGACCTACTTGGGGAAACAAAATCACAAAGTGGCCCTGATTGAGCGCGACCCCATGATGATCGGAGGTGGTTGCATAAACGTCGCCTGCATCCCCACAAAAACATTTATTGCCAGCGCTCGACTTGTTCACTCCATTCGGCGAGCGGCAGAGTTCGGCATTAAGGTAGAAGGAGTTTCGGTCGACTGGCTAGCTGTCAAGCAGCGAGTCGAAGCGGTGGTGTCGGAGATGCGCGCGTTGAACCTCAAAAACTTCACCTCTCTTCCGAGCCTCGACTTCTTCTTAGGCACCGGCCGTTTTCTCGGCCCGCAGGAGGTCGAAGTGGTGCAGAACGACGGCTTGGTGCGTCATCTAACCTCCAAACGTATATTCATCGACACCGGCACGCGGCCCGCCATTCCGGATCTTCCTGGATTGTTAGACGTTCCCTTTCTGACGAGTGACACTATCCAAGAACTGGATACCGTTCCTTCACGGTTGCTTGTGCTCGGCGCGGGGTACATTGGTCTCGAGTTTGCTCAACTGATGCATCGGTTTGGCAGCAAGGTCACCGTCCTGGAGCGAGGTGCACAAATCCTAAGTCATGAAGACGTTGAGGTTGCCGAGGCTTTGGCAAAATGTCTGCAACGAGAAGGAATTGAATTCCAGCTCAATGCGGATATAGAGCAGATTTATAAGTCTTCTGGTGGCCAAGTGGGTGTCAGCTTTCACACGCCCAAAGGAAGAGAGGAATGGATGGGATCTCACCTGTTGGTCGCTTTGGGGCGTGCTCCCGTCACCAAGGACCTGGATTTATCCGCTGCGGGCGTAGAAACGAACACCAACGGCTTCATCAAAGTCAACGACCGCTTAGAGACAAATGTCTCGGGGATCTGGGCGATCGGTGATGTGAGCGGCGGCCCTCAATTCACTCACGCGTCCCTCGACGATTTTCGAATTCTTCGAGATAATGTTTTTGGGAATGGTGCCCGATCCAGGAATGATCGGTACGTGCCTTCCACGCTTTTTACAGATCCTGAACTGGCGCATGTCGGCCTGACGGAGAAGGAAGCAGCTGCCCGCGGATTGGAGTTCCAAGTTTTCCAGGTTGCCATCACTCCTTTGACAATACCTCGGGCAAGGACGATTGGCCAAATGGATGGTCTTCTGAAAGCCATGATCGAAAGAGCTACTCAACGGATCCTCGGCTGTACGATCATGGCTGCTGAGGCAGGTGAAATGATCGGAACGGTGCAGGCAGTAATGATCGCGAAAATGCCTGCGACTACGCTCCGCGACGCGGTGCTCTCCCATCCAACCATGGTCGAGGGCTTCAATGCACTTTTTGCGTCTCTCTGAGGCTCTGAGGCATCGCGACACCCGGTTTGGGTATCCGTTACCAGAAATGCAAACCTACAAGACTTCAAAATTCTGACTTCCACGAATCGACATTCCCGATTCGGAACTCGACATTTGGCCAATGGAACCGAATTCCCCGCAAGATAAGGCGAAACGAGCCGCTGGTGTTCAAGCAATTGCGACGTATTTAAAAAACGGTATGTTGGATCCCGATACAATTGAGGTCGATTGAAGACTATTTTTAGCCTGATTTTAATGGTCGCTATATTCATTGGAGTGGAGCTGATCATCAACAATAGCGGCGCTCTCGACTTTTCCTTTTGCAACTTCCTTCTGGCTTTGGCAGGAACTTCCGGATCGTTGATGTGTTTGGTTATCTGGCTGCAACTTTCGAGGCGGGTTCGGCTTAGTACTGATCGCCTGCGCGATTTGGATTCCTTGCTTTCCTCGCCGCCAGGCTAGGGCGAACTCTAGAGAGAATTGGGCCCCAACATCGAGCTTCGCCGCGGTGCGCGGGTCTGCATGCGGGAGCATGGGAATTTGGCGGACGATTTCGATGCACCGCTGCCGGACGAGATTTGGCTCGGTCACGACGTGTGAAGCTCCTCTTCGATACCCCACGCATTCATTTGGTGGGACGGCGACCAGGCGAAGCTATCTAGCGCGGTTCTGGAAGCGTGCCAGTCGCCGGCGAACAGCTTACATTTGAGCCTCGCCAGCGTCTGGGAGCTCCAAATAAAGATGCAACTCGGCAAGCTCGCTCTCCGCCTCCCGCTTGCCGACGTACTTCGTGACCAGCAGCAACAAAATGGACTGGTGCTGGACCGGTAACGCTCGACGACATTCTCGCGCTGTCGCTGCTTCCCACTCTCCATCGCGACCCGTTCGATCGCCTGATAATCGCCCAGGCAAACCGGGGAGGTTTTCATCTCGTTACTCACGATCTCGAATTCGCCCGCTATCAGGTGGCAGTGCTTTGGTAAATTGAATGAGCCGATCATATGCGTCACGTTTGGTGCCGAGTTTCAGCAATCAGATTGGCCAAACCTCTTTGCTTTTCTCTCTGACGATAGCGATTTGTGGCATATCTGCTCGTTATGGTGAGTCGAGGTGGCCAGCCAAGAGTTTGCCAGGTTGGTCGGGGAACACCGGCTCCTGCTCGCTTCCAGGTCAAGAGAGTCTGGCTCGAGGTCGACGCGCAGCGGCGGGAGGGAGTCGCAGGGCGTTAAGCGAAGCGTAAGGGTGCAAGCGTTTACCTGCCCAAGTTAGTGTGACGAGTTAGTATGCTAAACATTGAGATTAACCGGAGCGCCGAGCAGGCCAAAAAGCCCCCCCATCCATGCACCAAAGCCGGCTCCTTCGAGTGCGGCGTCGCTCGGTCCGTAATAGCCCTGCACGTCCTCGCGCGTTCGAGCCGATGAACGGCATCTTCGGCGTCGGTATGATGGCGATAAACCGCCACGGCTGAGTTAACGGATTTCGCAGGCGCCTGCGGCGCCGCAGTTGTTGTTGCTGAAGTTGCGGTAGCGGTTGTCGTAAGTTGTTTCGGTGCCTCCTACTTTGCGCAAACAGAGTAGGAGGCATTAAACACATTGACGGGAGACCAAAAAAAAATAGCGCAGAGTAATGATCTTAGCGTCTATCGAAAGATTAATGGCGAGTTAAACTTTCATTCCCGGGCTGCGCCAAGGCATCAAGGAGATGACCTTCGGCGTCGGCATCGCCGGCATGCGCGAACGACTGCGGTAAGTCGGGGGACGGCTGGAGATCGAGTCCAGCGAACGCGGCGCTACAGTGCGGGCCATCGTGCCGATGCAGCGCGACGCGTCGTGAGGCAGCTCGCCGTCGACGGCTACTGCGGCCCCATTCCTATTCGGTGGACTACAGGCCTCTCTCAAACTGCATCGAAATGTAGTCGGTGATTGCCCCACGATACGTCGGAAAAGTCGGTTGAATTGGGTCAGCGATTGAAATCCCACGCTATATGCAATTTCGCTTACGCTTTGGTTCGGGTTCGCCAGTAATTTCATTGCTGATTCTATTCTAAGCCGATTCCGAAACTCTATGAAGGTGAGTCCAGTCGCCTTTTTGAAAATTTTGCAGAGGTAAAAAGGGCTGACATGGATCGCCCTGGCCACATCGGATAAACTGAAATCCTCGGTTTGACGGCTTGATATATAAGCTCTGGCCATGCGCACGCGGTACGGTTCCCGTTCGGCTTGTTGAATCAGGATTTCGTTGGCAAAGAAGGCGAGTTGATTTGCAAACAATTCTAATAGACGCACCATCGAACCGTAGCGCGATCGGGAGAAACCAGCGGAATCGATATAGGCGTTGGGGTTTTCCGAGGCTTTGAAATGCTCAACCCTCGCTTCAAGAGCGGGTCGGCCTAGTTGGAGCAATCCGATGATTTTATCTCCAAGACGCACCGGAACATCTGTGGCAGATGAGAACTGTTGACCATCCACCTGACCATTGCCGGCTAAGCTCCGATTTTCTGGCGGCGACAAACGGAGCGGAAATTGAGTTACCTCGCAGAACGACCGTTCGAAATCTTGGTACACGGTCGAGCGGCACAGCCGATCTACAAGTTCTGCTTCTTGCAACATAAGGCATTCCTTTCGGGACAATCTCGCCAAAGGGGGGGTGATTAGTGCGGTCTATTAGATTTAGGGGTCGCGGCGTTCATTTTCATCCCGACGGCCTTGCCGCAATACCGCCTGGATTGCTCTGATAAGCGCTTGTTCGCTGACGGGCTTGCGCAGAAAAGCCACCGCGCCCGCCTGCGTCGCCCGTCTTTGCTGATCATCACTTGCGTGGGCGGTGACGAAAATGATTGGAATCCGATAATTGTTGCTGCCCAGGAGATCTTGTAGTTCCAAACCGTCCATCTCCGGCATCCGCATATCTAGGATGAGGCACCCCGTTTCCTTGACGCGGCCCGACTCCAGAAATTCCTGGGCAGATGCGAATGCCTCGGCTCTGAAGCCGAACGAGCAAATGAGCCTTTGCGCCGACTTCCGTGTCGAGGCGTCGTCATCGACAATCGAGACGAGAGGATTTTCAGCCGCGCTTCCTTTCACGTTCATCGGGCCTAACATCCTAGCACCCGAGGCGGAGAGCATTCTACTGGACCTTCGACCAGGGCAATCACGACCTTTGGCCCGGGAGTCCCAAGTGCTCGGCCATACGGACCAGATCAGCCAGAGATTTCGCCATCATTTTGTGCATGATGTGACTGCGATGAAACTTGATAGTTTTCTCAGTGGTTCCCAGTTCCGCGGCGATCTGTTTATTGAGCATTCCCGAAACGACACACGCCGTCACGTCCCGCTCACGCGGCGTAAGCAATTCGTAACGCGCACGCAAACCCGCCAGCTTAGTCTCCAGGTCGCGCGCAGCGCGATCGCGCCCAATCGCCTGCTGGACGGCGTCGAGCAGATCCTGCTGGCGAAAAGGTTTGGTGAGAAACTCGACCGCGCCGGCCTTCATCGCCTGCACCGACATCGGGATATCACCGTGACCAGTAATGAAGATGATCGGAATCTGGACGCCGGCTGTGACTAACTCCCGCTGCAAATCAAGACCACTCAACCCTGGCAAACGCACGTCGAGCAGTAGGCATGCAGGGGCTTCCGGACGCGGGTTGCGCAGAAATTCTCCAGCCGCCGCGAACGTCTGGACCTTATACCCCACCGACAGAATCAGACGCTCGGTGGACCGGCGGAACGCCGCATCGTCGTCGATGACGATTACGATGGGATTGGGATCGTCCACGCCTCACCTTTGCCTTCCGCAGGGAAGGCGATTAGCGTCGTTGATGATGTCCGACGGAGCCTCGATCACTTCGCCCTGAAACCCAGGTGCGGCGGACTCTTTCGCGGTCAAAGGTCCCGCCCGAAGTCCCGAGTTACTTTCTCAATCCTTACAATCTTCATGCCTCATGCCCAATTTCTTGAGCAGGTTGCTGGCTTGGCCCCTAGCCAGGAACCGCTCAAAACAAGCCACTTGTCTGCAGGGGGAATTGCGTCGCTTCTCAAGGTACTTGAGGATCGCGGAGGCACGCCGCGCGCAGATACGGGTACACGACAAGGTCGTTTCGTTGGGGCACATTCTCAAGCAGTTCTTTTGCATGCAAAGTTCCGCATGATCCGGAGCGCTGACCCTGCTGCCAGGGATCCTCGGCGTTACCTCATTCGGTCTGGCCGCCTTGCTCGAGAAACTGCCGAATCGCGTGGGCGGGCATGGCGCCGGCTTGCCGAGCCACTTCGCGCCCGGATTTGAGCAGTGCGAACGCGGGGATAGAATTAACGCGAAACCGTTGCGCAAGGACAGGCAATTCTTCGGTATTCACCTTGGTCACCAGCCATCGGCCCCGGCCCTCGGCAGCGACCTTGATCAATTCGGGCGCGACCATTTTGCACGGTCCGCACCATGGAGCCCAGAACTCAACGAGCACGGGGAGCGAGGAGTGGCCGGTTAAGGAGTCGAAGAGTGCTTCGCTTTTCACCTCAATCGGTTCGCCGGGAGGTCGGAGCTCGGCGTGACACTTGCCGCAGCGGAAGATCTGCCCGAGCCGTTCGTAGATCAGGCGATTACGCTGGCCGCATTGTGGGCAGGCCAACAGCAAGCCGCGGTCATCGGATTCAATGGTGGTCATGGTTTGGTAAATTTTACGCTCAATCGGCACGACGACCCGTTTCGGCGTGACTTAGATCGTTGACAACCACTTTGGCCGGTCGAAAGACTTCGTTGCCGCGGCGATAACCACGCTGAAAGGTCTCAAGTATGATGTGGTCGGGTTGAGATGGGTCGTGGCGGACGCTGACGGCTTCGTGATAGTGCGGATCGAATGGCCGGCCAAGGCTCTCGTCAGCTTCGATGCCATGGTGACGCAGCAGTTGGGTGAGTTGTTGGAGGGTCATCTGGACGCCCTGCCGGAGTTGCTCGGGTGAAGTAGAAACGTCGCTGCCGAGCGCGCGTTCGAGGTTGTCAATGACCGGCAGCAATTCACGGATGAAAGCTTCCTTTTGCGCGGCCGCACTGCGCTCGGTTTCCCGCGCGGTTCGCTTGCGGAAGTTGTCAAAATCGGCCGACAGGCGCAGGTAGCGGTCCCTTTGAACGGCCAACTCCGTTTGCAGCGCGCCGATGTCAGGCGCGGAAACGGCATTCGCTCCGGCGTCGCTGGCCGACTCCATTTCGGATGGGTCCTGATCCGCATTCATATTATGGAAGCGTTTGCATTTAGGAATTGATCAAGCAGTTCCTTCTGCCCGACCTTGGTCAGGTCGCGCGGGAGATTCTTCTTGATACCCAAGCATAGTCACGGGCGCCAGAGCCGCTCGGCTGAATTTGGCCAACTATCTTCTGATCTTGTTCTCTAACCCGCAAGAATCACGCATCGATGGGCAAAGGCTGAAGCCTTCGCTTACGCTTCTAACTGGCGGAAGCTCCGGAGCCGGAATGCCAGGACGATAAGGATGATTCCGAACACCACTGCATAAGCCCCGATCCAGATGATAATCGCAAGAGCTCCCGCGCCCGGAAATATGATAATGAGAATGCCGAAGAGAGTGGAAATCACGCCCATAAGAATCAGCAACATCTCGTTGGCTATGACTTCACAAAGACGGA
>Ga0210408_10004819_pt1 | contig 11979 bp, 11 predicted proteins | sample IncBWH4MmetaG_FD_155471 | JGI IMG/M metagenome (GOLD analysis project Ga0210408, IMG submission 155471) | Forest soil microbial communities from Barre Woods Harvard Forest LTER site, Petersham, Massachusetts, United States - Inc-BW-H-4-M | ecosystem: Environmental > Terrestrial > Soil >... | reverse complement strand
CTGGAGTGACGCGATCGGGAATGAGCGAAATTTACCCTTGAGAGGGTTAACCTGGCTCAGCGCTTTGTGTCCCAGCAAGTGAAGAAAAAACCCTTGGGTCAGGTCTTGTGCATCCTCAGGATTGTATCTCTGGTGCCGGACAAAAGCATAAATCGGGTACCAGTAGATTCTACACAGCTGGGCGAGCGCCTCTTGGGAACCGGGAGCCTGACTCTGAGCCGAGAGTAACACTGCGGTCCAGCGAGTGGTGCGAAATCGGCCAGCGTCGCCTCCAGTCGAATCATGGTCGGGCTTCAATTGTGACCCCCTGTGGTCTAGTTAGCCTACCAGATCTTATCCCCGATTGAAATCACGGATTTCAAGCCGCGTGAGCTGCTGGCTTCCGGTAACAGGAGTCTTCGGCCCAACGGCCGATGTTTCCGAGAAACTCTGAGACTCGACCGTTTCAATGCCTTTGTACCTATGCGAAGTCTGTCGATTCGGAGCCAACTCAACCCTGGGCAAGCCGCCGCCATGAGGTGTTTCGCATTTGTCCAAGTGCCGCTTCTTCAGTTGGCGTCGCGAGGTGCTTAACGCCAAACCCTCCTTCCGGCAAAACTCATTCTTCTCAATCCACTGGACTCGTATTCCGCCACCAGCCGCTGCACTTCTTGACTGCTTCGGCCTTGGACCAACAACTTCTCCGCTTTCCGTCATCCAAAACACTTGAGCAGAAATCCCTCGCGACTAAGCTTCTGTTATCTCTGGGGCGATCAGGTCGGCGTAAGTCTGCCTTTTCCTGATAAGCTTCGCTTCTGTCCCGGAAATGAGCACCTCGGCTGGCAGCGGCCTCGAATTATAGTTCGAGGCCATCGTGAATCCGTACGCGCCTGCGCTCATTAGCGCCAAAACGTCGCCCGACTCGACCTCTCTGATTTCGCGGTCCTGCGCAAAGAAATCGCCGGATTCGCAAACCGGCCCTACAACATCGGCCCGAAGGAGGCCCCGGTCTTTGGACTCCCGGAGCGGAACAACTTCATGATATCCCTGGTACAATGCGGGCCGTATAAGATCGTTCATCCCAGCGTCGACGATCACAAAGGTCTTGGGCGGTGTTCGCTTAACATACAAGACCCGAGTCAGGAGCACGCCGGCATTGCCAACTATAAAACGGCCCGGTTCGAGCAGAATTCGGAGCCCAAGATCCTTCAGCAAGGGAATAGTCGCGTTTGCGTATTGGTCAATAGTCAATCCATGTCTTGATGTGTCTTTCCACCAGACTTCATCGCCGCTTTCCAGGGATCCCTCGTAGACGATTCCAATTCCGCCGCCGATGCTGAAGAATTCAATGCCGCACTCCGATTTAAGATGCCGAACAAGCGGCAACATTTTTTCGATCGCCTGGACAAACGGTTTCGCTTCGACAATTTGGGACCCGATGTGCATTTGCACGCCGCGGATCGTAACATTGGGCAGCGACTGAGCCCTCCGGTAAACCTGCGCAGCGCGATCAATCCCGATGCCAAACTTGTCCTCCGTTTTTCCGGTGCTGATATACTTATGAGTGTTCGCTGAAACTCCAGGATTCACCCGAATCGCAATGGGAGCTCGTTTATTCAATGACTTCGCGATTTCGCTGACGGCCGACAATTCCTGCTCTGATTCGACATTGAAACTCAACACCCCGCTCCTCAGGGCATACTCGATTTCCTCGCGACTCTTTCCGACCCCGGCGAATGCGCATTTAAGCGGATTTCCGCCGGCCTTGATAACACGATAAAGTTCGCCGCCCGAGACAATATCGAATCCGGCGCCGTGCTCCGCCAGCAGCCGTATGACAGCCAGATTGGAATTTGCTTTGACCGCGTAGCAGATTTGGTGGCTCAAGTCGCGCAAAGACTTATCGAGCCGCTGGTAGTGATCGGTGATCGTCTGCGAACTGTAAACATAGAGCGGGGTACCGTAATGTTCCGCAGCCTTATCGAGCGCATAAGATTCGCAGGTCAACTTACCTCGCTGGTAGTGAAATGAGTGCATCTTTTCACAGATTCTAGGCGGATGAGCCGGTCTGGTGTCGGCAGGCGTTGACTGTGTTTGCCATCAACATAGCCACCGTCATCGGACCGACGCCTCCAGGGACGGGAGTGATTGCCGTCGTTTTCGGCGCGACTTCGTCAAACGCGACGTCTCCTGTGAGACGGTAACCTTTTGGCCTTGCTGGATCAACGACCCTGTTAATCCCGACATCAATTACTACCGCGCCTTCTCTTACAAACTCTGATCGGACGAATTCCGCCTTTCCGATAGCAGCCACAAGAACATCGGCGCGCCTGGTAATCTCCGGCAGATTGCGGCTCCGCGAATGAGCGATAGTAACCGTTGCATCACCGCCCTTTCCTTTCCGGATGAGAAGCAGCGCCAACGGTTTCCCCACAAGCATGCTCCTGCCCACAATGACCACGTGCGCGCCGGAGATCTCGATGCCGCTTTCGGCTATCAGGCGCTGGCAACCCAAAGGAGTACATGGCACAAGCGCTGTCAGATCTCCGATCGCCAGTTTGCCTACATTGCTCGGATGCAATCCATCCACATCTTTATCCGGATCTAGCGCCCGCACGATCTCTTCCTCTTTGATCTGTGGAGGTTGAGGCGACTGAACCAGAATTCCGTGAATGGCAGGATTGGCGTTCAACCGACTTACGGTTGCCAGAAGTTCCCGCTGCGTCGTGGCAGCATCCAGCTCGATTTTTTCTGAGTAAAATCCGAGTTCCTTCGAGATCTTGTCTTTATTGCGGACGTAGGCAGCCGATGCGGGATCATCGCCAACAAGCACCACGGCGAGCCCGGGGATGATTCCGCGGCTCTTTAATTCTTCTACCTTTCTGCGAGTCTCCTCATTGATTCGTTCCGCGACAGCCTTTCCATCAAGCAATTTCATTCTTATTCCATGACGGGCCTTTTTCCGATGGCTCTCCGCCTTCGAATCTTATTCCAGCCATTCCGTGTGAAACGTTCCCGGCTTGTCGATCCGCTCGTAGGTGTGCGCTCCAAAATAATCTCGTTGCGCTTGCAGCAGATTGGCTGGCAGTCGCTCCTGGCGATAGCTGTCAAAGTATGCGAGGGATGCTCCAAATGCAGGAACGGCAACTCCTGCCTGAGTCGCAAGGGAGACGGCCAAGCGCCAGTTTGCCTGGCTCTTCTCGAGAATTGAGCCAAAGAATGAATCGAGCATCAAATTTTCCAGCTGCGGATTTCGATCAAAAGCTTCCTTGATCCGGTTCAAGAATTTCGCACGAATGATGCAACCGCCGCGCCATATTGTCGCGATGTCCCCGAAGTTAAGGTTCCATTTGAAATGTTTGGCTGCTGCCGCAAACAGCGTGAATCCCTGAGCGTAAGAAATGATTTTTGATGCGTACAAAGCGTCCCGTACCGCATCGATCAACTGCTGGCGCCCGCCCTCATAGTGAACCGGCGCCGGCGCAGGCAGTTGTTTCGAAGCTCGGACACGCTGTTCCTTCATGGATGATAGAACTCGTGCTTCGACGGCTGCGTTGATCGTCGATACGACCACTCCCAGATCAATCGCAGATTGCAAAGTCCATTTCCCAGTCCCTTTCTGGCCGGCCTTATCGAGAATGACATCAACGAGCGCTTTACCGGTTTCCGGGTCCCTCTTTTTGAAGATATTCGTTGTGATTTCAATGAGGAAGCTATCGAGATCTCCCTTGTTCCACGTGTCGAAGACATCGTGCAGCTCGTCGGGACTAAGGCCGAGTAGATCGCGCAGAATGGCGTATGCTTCGCAAATGAGCTGCATGTCCCCATACTCGATCCCGTTGTGCACCATTTTGACGTAATGTCCCGCGCCTCCGGTCCCCATGTATCTACAACAAGGCTCACCCTCAACCTGTGCCGCGATCTTTCTATAAATCGGGGCAACAATTTCCCAAGCCGCCTTGGTTCCTCCCGGCATTAACGAGGGACCTTTGAGCGCTCCCTCTTCACCGCCGGAAACGCCGATTCCGAGGTAGTTCAAGCCTTTTGCGGCCAAGGCTTCCTCCCGGCGTTGCGTATCAGTATACAGCGAATTACCTCCATCGATCACGACATCGCCGGCTTCCAGATGGGGCAACAGTTGATCGATGACTGCGTCTACCGGAGCGCCGGCCTTGACCATGATCATCATTTTGCGTGGCTTTGCCAGGCTGCCGACAAACTCCTCAATGGAGCGAGTTGCCGTAATACGTTTTCCAGCGCCGCGCCCGGCCGCAAATTTCTCCGTAACTTCCGTAGTCCGATTGTAAACCGAAACGGAAAAACCCTTGCTCTCCATGTTGAGAACAAGATTTTCGCCCATGACAGCAAGGCCGATGAGTCCGATATCTGATAAATTCATGATTTTGGGAGCTGAGGATTGAGTTGAATGTCCTATTTCCGAGTATCTTAAATCCTGGATGCTTAGCAATGGAGTTTTATGACATAAGAGTGAACGGCGATCCGATTAACGCGGCAGAGCTGAATTTTTCGCCGACGGAAGGTGCGGTTGTCGATTTTTTTGGTGTGGTGCGGGCGCATGAGGGAAGCCGCTTGATTGAAGGCATCGAATACGAAGCTTTTCAGCTAATGGCGGAACGCCAACTTCTGATGATCGCGGAGGAGGCGAAGTCGAGACACGGCCTCCGCCTGGTGGTGATTCATCATCGGATTGGATTTGTACCGGCGGGAAAGGCCTCCTTGTTTGTGCGTGTGACGGCGCGGCATCGTGGTGCCGCCTTCGAGGGGAGTAGCCAAATCATCGAGCAGCTGAAAATTGCTGTTCCAATTTGGAAACACCCAGTCTACGCGCAGGCTCAGATGGCATGAATCTTCCGAATCAACTAACCGTTCTGCGGCTGGTTCTGACGTTCCCATTCGTGCTTGCCCTCAGCGTTAATTTTCCCGGAGCCAAACTCCTGGCGCTCGTGATTTTTATTCTTGGGAGCGCTACGGATTATGCCGATGGGTACATCGCCCGAAGATTTAATCTCATTACTGATTTCGGGAAATTAATGGACCCTCTCGTGGACAAAATCATGACGATTTCCGCCTTCATCTGTCTGGTTTCGCTGAGAACTCTTCCGGCATGGGCCGTCATAATTATTGTGAGTCGAGAATTCTTAATTACCGGACTTCGTCTGATAGCAGCGGCCCAGGGCAAGGTATTGCCGGCCGAGCGCCTCGGAAAACACAAAACGGTCTGGCAAATTGTGACAATCCTCTACTGCCTGCTGCTGGTCACGGTTGATCCTGTCTTGGACCCAGGCCTTTCGGCGTTTCTGCACGTAACGGCGTTTATTCTCGTCTGTTTCACCGTCGGCCTGACTCTTTGGTCCGGCATTTCATATTTCGCAAAGAATTGGGATCTCATCCGGGAACAGTGAGATTCAGGAGTCAGAACTCTTCGCTGAACCGTCCGCTGGCCCGCAGTTTTCCGTTGGCAATTTCGAAGATCTCGGTCGAGATCGGCCATGGATCATTATGGTAGAGGCTATGCACAAGGGGAGAAAAGGACTGGATGTCGGATGCAAGCCTGGGAAAAAACAGCACCGTTCTGCGATTTGGCACCGCGAAAAAGCAGTCCGGGCCGAGGAGATTTGCGTAGTGATTGCCGATATCCGGTAGCAGCAGAATTCCTGAAAGAGTCGGATCGGAACTGTAGAGACGCAGTGCGGTGATTACTCCATGAGTATCTCTGAGCATTTCGGGTTTGATCAGCTCGAGCAATTTTCGCGCATGACTTTCGGTCTGGATTTTCACTGCGGCCCGCTCTCTGTCGCCAAGTTCCTGAGGTTTGGCCGGAGCCAGCGTTGCATCGTCTAAAGCGCGATAAAATGTAAAAACAGTTTCCCTGGTTCCGTCCACCGGCAGGACCAGCGGCGACCGGTAAAAGTAAGGATCGAGTATCAGGAAAAAGTGACTAGTTTCGGCCGCAACAGGTGTCGCCGATGCCACAAGCAGCAGCAGTCCGAATAGGTGGCGGTTCAATTTGCAGTTTCCCGCTCGTCGCGTACTTCTATTCAGCATCATGATTTCCTTTCTCGATGGCGAACTTGTCGAGGCGCTGCCTACGCAGGTGGTCATCTCAGTACAGGGCGTTGGATACCTCGTCCAGATTCCTCTCTCAAGTTTTGATCATTTGCCATCCGTCGGAGAACGCGTCCGATTGCTTACTCATCTTGTCGTCCGCGAGGATGCGCACCTTTTATTCGGCTTCGTGACAAGCGCCGAACGGGATCTTTTCCGGTTATTGATCCAGCATGTAACCGGAGTCGGACCTAAGATGGCACTCGCTCTGCTTAGCGGCATGAGCGTGGGGCAGTTCAAGACCGCGGTTGTCAAGGGCGATCTCAATGCCCTGGCAAAAATCAGCGGCCTTGGCAAGAAAACCGCCCAAAGAATAATTTTGGAGCTGAATGATAAAATTGGTGTTGCTGCCGCGTGGGAACTTGCGGCCTCGGGGCGCGATGACAAACAGGCAAGAGGAAACGACGCCGTCCTGGCCCTGCTCTCGCTTGGATTCAGGCAGGTAGAAGTACAAAAGGCAGTGCGCGAGGTACTCTCTTCGCTGAAAAACGATGACGTCAATACGGAAGAACTCGTCCGCCGAGCCCTTAAGCTGCTGGCCTAGAATCCCTGAAAAGCGAATGGATAACGCCGTAGCACTAGAGCGGATTCAGCGAATCCGTGAACGATTTCCGAAGCAGGGACTCTTTGCGCAAAAAGAATGGCTGGTTTCGCCGCAGCCATTCCTGGTCGGAGCCGAGTTTGCGGACGAACTTGAGCGGCTCGGCCATTGGCTTCTCAAATTCGTCAGGAAATCGAATCTGCTCTATCACCTCAGCGTGAACGGCAAGCAGCCTCGTTGGATCTCGCGTTACCTGGACCTTGGAAAGCCGGATCAGTTGATCGAAATATCCCAGAAATATCGGTACGAGATTCCACAGGTCATTCGCCCGGACATCATTCTGACCGAGGACGGATACTCGATTTCAGAACTCGATTCGGTGCCCGGGGGGATCGGTCTCACGGGATGGCTGAACCAGACCTATCGGGAACTCGGCTTTGATGTCCTCGGAGGCGAAGATGGCATGATCGAAGGATTTCGGTCTATCCTTCCAAGGGGCGTTGTGGCGATCTCAAGCGAATCGGAAACCTATCGGCCCGAAATGCAATGGCTCTGTGAGCAACTGGCCTCGCGTTACGGACCAAACTGGCGCGTGGTCCAGGCTGAAGATTGGGACTTCCGTGCGTCGGAGCCGGTTTACCGTTTCTTTGAAATGTTCGACGTCGAGAATCTGCCGTCCAGGCAATTGCTGCTTGCCGCGACCGCCTCGGATCGTTTTAGGATCACGCCTCCGCTTAAACCCTATCTCGAAGAGAAGTCCTGGTTCGCGCTCTTCTGGTCCAAGCCTCTCCAGCGTTTCTGGCGGCGCGAACTTCGAGCGAAACATTGGTTGAGGCTTCAGTCACTACTCCCGAAGACATGGGTCATCGATCCTGCCCCGGTTCCGCATTACGCCGTGATCCCGGGCCTCGAAATTCAAAATTGGAGGGAACTGAAAAAATTCAGTCAGCGAGAACGGGAGTATGTCCTTAAGGTCAGCGGATTTTCAGAACTCGCCTGGGGTAGTCGCGGCGTGTTCGCCGGCCAGGATCTACCGCAGAAGGAATGGGCAGACCGCATCGAAGAAGCGATCGCATCGTTCTCCAAGAGTCCGTTCATTCTTCAAAAATTTTTCAAGGGACGCCTGGTGAAGCAGCCATTCTTTAACCCGGCCACCGAGTCGATTGAGACTCTCACTGGCCGGGTGCGTCTTTGTCCCTATTACTTTGTCATCTCGGAGAAGGAAGTTCGGTTGGGTGGTGTGTTGGCGACGATCGTTCCCGCAGACAAGAAAATCGTTCATGGAATGCGAGACGGCATCATGGTACCTGCGGCCGTGGAATTATGATCAAAAAGGAATTCGTACTTCCCGTTGCTGCACGATCGAATCCGCCACCGCCTGAACCACGCGCATGTATCGCACTCCCTGTGCGAAACTTGGCTGCGGCTGTATGCTTCCGGGTGATCGAGCCGCAGCGATAAAATCTTCCTCTACACTCCACTTCTGTTCCAATCCCGGCGGAATTTGAAGTCTTTCGACTCCTTTTTCTCCAACCCTTCCACCCCTGATCTGATCGTTCGCAAAGTCGTAGGCGAGCGTTCCCTCGTTTCCGAAGACTTGAAGAAGATCCGATTTTTCAAAGCACGCGACCCCACTGAATTCCATAACCCCTTCCATGCCATTCTCAAACTTGCATAGAACCACGACGAGGTCGGGAATTCTGATCTCGTAACCCAGGCGAATCAGATGAACGGTCTTTTGGTGGGCGAAGACATCGGTGATTGGTCCGAACCAGCGCTGAACAACTTCGGCGTAGACACCCAGCGTCAGAATATTCAAACCGGCGAGCTCATCCCGTTGTCTCCAGTGCGGAGGCGCATCGGGGTCCATGTAAACGTCCGAAAGACTCTGCACGCGAAGATGATGCGGGTGACCCAGATAGTCTTCGGCGAGCAACTTTTGAATGAAAAGATTGCCCCGCAGCCCGTGCGGAGGGGGACACACCATTGTGACCAGATGGGGATTCCGCTGTGCCGCCGCAAACATTTCTTCCGCTTCCGAAAGGTTCATCGCCATCTGCGCCTGAGAAAATACATGCTTACCAGCTTCAAGTGCCGAAACTGCGATCGTGGCATGAAGATAGGGCGGAGTCCCGATCCAGATGATATCAATCTCCGGATCAGCAACGAGTTCTGCCCAATTTCCGAAAGGAGTTGCTTCGGGCGCATACTCGACGCAGAACTTTTCCGATGATTCGTAGGTCGAATTGCAAATAGCCACAACTTCGACGTCCGGAATATTCTTCAGTGCCGGTAAGTGTCGCGCCTTTACAACCGTGCCTGCGCCGACGATTCCGATACGTAGTTTAGAATGGCGCGGAGACATTGCGATGTACCTCGGTCAGACAGCGTGACCCTCAATTCGTTTAAAAGGAAGACTATTCGGAACTACTGGAAAAATTCCTCGGGGCGCAGCATCGCCGGCGGAGTGCAGATGCGCTGAACGCATTGTTCCCAGGTTTCTTGTCCATTGAGTATCTCAATTTCTACTCTCAAAAAGTAAATCGGCACTTCGAGATTACCGAGTACCGGAAAGCGAACGGCATCCTTTTCCGTCGTGATGACGGCGCTTACGTCCCGCCGTACACACCGCTGCAGGAACGAGGTCAATTCCTTTTCAGCGTACCGATGATGATCGGCGAAATGGCGTGACAATTCGATCTTGGCACCCAGCTTGCGCAAGCCTTCTTCGAAGCTTTCGGGAGCCGCGATTCCGCACAACGATCCGATATAGAGGCCTTTGAGATAATCGAGAGGCAAACGTTCCTCTCTGTAAACATGCTTTAAGTAGAGCGGTTGGTGCGTGCACTCAATAATTTCGGCTGTCCGATTGTGCTGTCTTATGCGCTGAATGAGGCCGCTGTTTGATTCGCCGTTGCATTTGGTAATAAAAATGTAGCTGGCCCGCCGCAAATTGCGGGGGGGCTCGCGCAATGTTCCGCGAGGCAGCAAGTGCTCATTTCCAAAGGGGGCCTGGCGATCCACCAGGACAATATCGAGCCGGTGCTTCAGGTGGAGGTATTGAAGTCCGTCGTCCAGGAGCAAAGTATCGACTCCAAGTTTTTTCAGGGCATGCAATCCTCCTTTGACGCGATCCTTGTCCACGACAACAGCCACGCCGCGCAAATTCGAAGCCAGCATATAGGGCTCATCGCCCGAGGTACCGGAATCAAGCAGTACGCGTTTTCCGTCCGAGACAACGCGAGGAGGATTTTCAGCGCCCTGACCTAAGACTCTTTCCCACCAAGTCTTTCTCTTGCGGCGGTCGACGCTCTTGTATCCACGGCTAAGTATCGCAACTCTTCGGCCTCCGCTTTGCAGCGCGCGCGCAAACTTCTCAACCACGGGGGTTTTGCCCGTGCCTCCGACCGTGAGGTTGCCGATGCTGATGACCAGGCACCCGAGTTGTCGCTCTTTCAAGATGCGTTTTCTATAGAGGTAGAGTCGAAGTTGCACTATCGCCAGGTAAATAAAAGAGAGCAGACGCAGAACAATTCGGAGGATCGACGCCCGAAACCCGTGCCTCTTATCGAGGATGACTTCGATCGCATACTGCTCAAGATCATCGAGCCACCTACGCATCCCTTAGCCTTCCAGAATCCGAGCCCCCAAGTTGTCAGCGCTAACGATCAAAACCTTCGCTTTAGCCTCAGGAGCAGCATCCGCAACCGACGCAGCGACCTTGCTGCTGTCCGAAAGCGTAAGGCATGCAATAGTTGATCCAGAACCGCTAAGAAAGCCACCCAAAGCGCCCGCATTTCGCGCTGCGCTGAGCACTTTTGGCAGGAATGGCACAAACTGGGTTCGAAACGGTTGATGAACACGGTCTTCAAAGGAGTCCTGCAATTGCCCGTAGCGCCGCGACGCAAACGCAGCAGCCACAAAACTTGTGTTTGCCAGATTTTCGACCACTGCCTGACGCGAGAAGGACTCCGGCAATACCCTCCTGGCCTCGCTCGTCTTCACTTCAAAGTTTGGAATGAACAGGACGAATTTCAGATCCGGATCAATATCGAATCTGGCTATCTCGTTCCGGGCTTTTGAGACGATTGTAAAGCCTCCGTATAGTGCGGCCGCAGCATTGTCCGGATGTCCCTCCAGCTTTGTACAAAGCTCGCACAACTCCTTTTTTGTAAGATGTCCGGCAGCGAGCGCATTCAACGCCAGTAATACGCCCGCCCGAATAGTAACGCTGCTGCCCAGTCCCCGAGCCTGCGGTATATCCCCCTCAATGACGCACCGGAAAGCAAATCGTTTTATCCCCGTTTGATCAAAGAACAGATTCGCGGCCTCCGAAACGATGGACGGATTCTGCGCCTCCTTTTCGCCAGGTACCACTCTAATTCGGTTCCAAAGCTCAAGCGCCACTCCGAGGCAATCAAAGCCCGGACCAAGGTTAGTTGTAGAAGCCGGAACTTGAATTGAAAGCACCATATTTCAACAGGACCCAAAAATTGGTCTACCGGGATGGACTGATCAACCGCCGCGGGGAATTTTCAACGAAAATCGCTACGAGGCAGGCCGGCACAGAGGATCGCGGACGGGGTCATGTCTCAACTTTCAACATTCGCCCGTTTTGAAACCCACTTTGCGCAGAAGTACGCCAATAAGCCGGCCGAATGTTGAAAGTTGAGACATGACCCCGTCTATCGTCCGCATTTGACAGCCTCGCCCATTAAGTCTCTCGTGCTCAGTCGCACTTTTCGTATGACAGATAACCAGGAACCAGGACTCTCGGCTCGTCGCGACGGGCGCGAAGATGATCAACTTCGCCCCTTGAAATTCAATCTCGGTATTGCTCCCTACGCTGATGGTTCTGTTTTGATTTCCGCCGGGAATACACAGGTCATCTGTGCGGCGACAATTGAACCTTCGGTTCCGAGATGGATGAAGGAGCAGGGAATCGGGGGAGGGTGGATCACCGCCGAATATTCAATGTTGCCGTATTCAACTTTGACGCGGCGCCCGCGAGATATTTCAAAGGGCAAGCTTGACGGTCGCTGCATCGAAATTCAGCGGCTCATCGGGAGGGCTCTTCGGGCGGCGGTTGACCTGGATGCTTTCGGAGAACAGACGCTTTGGATTGATTGTGACGTTCTGCAGGCTGATGGGGGCACCAGGACGGCTTCGATCACCGGAGCATCGGTTGCCGTTGCCTGCGCCTTTGCAAAACTGAGGGAGGCGGGCGCAATCGCTCGCTGGCCGTTGCGCTGCCTCGTCGCGGCGACCAGCGTGGGAGTTCTGCACGGACGAACTTTGCTTGATCTCAATTACGAAGAAGACAGGGAGGCCGA
>Ga0210408_10004818_pt1 | contig 11980 bp, 9 predicted proteins | sample IncBWH4MmetaG_FD_155471 | JGI IMG/M metagenome (GOLD analysis project Ga0210408, IMG submission 155471) | Forest soil microbial communities from Barre Woods Harvard Forest LTER site, Petersham, Massachusetts, United States - Inc-BW-H-4-M | ecosystem: Environmental > Terrestrial > Soil >... | reverse complement strand
ACCGTCGGCCTGCTCATCCCGCTGACGTGTACCTTCGCCGGCATCGGCGTCATCGTCGACCGGGCCAGCGGCGCGCGCCGTGAGCTGCTCACCGCGCCCATCCCCCGCGCCCTGATCGTGCTCGGCAACATGGCCGTCGCCATCGGCGTGAGCCTGCTGCAAGTCGGCGCGCTGATGGCGGCCGGATGGCTGCGCGGCAGCCACTTCCACGCCACCGCCAGCGGCGTCGCCTGGTTCACCGGAGCCGTGCTCGCATTCACCGTATTCATGTACGGCCTGGCCGAGATCCTCGCCAACCGGATCCCCACCCAGGAGGAATACGTCGGACTCACCCCCGTGGTCGCGATCTTGCCCTGGTTCATAGCCGGAGCACTGTTCCCGATCACCGCACTGCCCGCATGGCTCGCCTGGTTCGCCCGCGCCCTGCCCACCACCCACGTCCTGGCGCTGCTGCGCTACGGCGTGCTCGACCACACCGGAGCCGGCCTGCATGACATCTGGGGAATGACCAGCACCACCACCGACGCCGCCCTCAGCCTGCTGGTCCTAGCCGGCTGGGCGATCCTCATCACCGCAGTGGCCATCCGCGTCTTCACCCGCTCGGCGGTGAACTGACCCGCATACAGCCACCCGAACCTGCTCGCCGGGCCCACGCATGGGCCCGGCGAGCACCAGCTGATCGCGTCACCATGTACGGGGCGGGTGGGGGGCCGACCCTAGGAGCCCATACACAGGCGAGCAAACGGGCCGAACGCCCTAGGACACGACCGTCCCATCTGGCTTCTTCTCCGCACGATCGCGCCCTACCGGCGTCCGCTCCGAACGGCGGGGCGGCGCGCGTGCTCCCGCGGCCGTCCATGACACAGCGTTACGGAATGGATGGCTAGACTCGCAGGCCGCGCGCCGAAGCAGCTCACGATCGACACTGTTTTCGTCCACTCGAACATTAGTGAATGTTAAGTAATTTCGAAAAGCCAAACGGGAGCCACCGGAGACCGATATGCCGGGAGTTCGGCCCGCCGGATGATTCCGGCTGGTGCTCTTCCCCGGCCAGGGCTGCTCGAGGCCTCCGGGTACGCGGCCCGCCCGGGTCCTCGGTGATGATCTGGATCCAGGTCCGCGATGTTCACGCTGAGCATGCCCGGCTGGCCGCGGCCGGAGTCCCGATTGTGCGGGAACCCATGGCGGAGCCCTAGGACCTGATCGAGATTGGGTCGAGGACCCCGACGGCCTCCGGATCGTCCAGGCGGGCAGCCGGCGGGTATTAGAACTCTCCGAATACCCAGCCCGCATCGTGGCGGGGGCCATGAGCCGCGGATCAAGACGTGGACATGGAGGCCGCCAATTAGCAGCATCCAGGTGCACGCTTGACACTGGAGAGGAGAGCGATGGCAGGCAGCCGCATCGAAGGCGCGGGACTGCGCGGCTTCATGCGGCTGACGTGGGTTGAGGATCACCTGGCGCACGTCCTGGACCACTGCGAGATCGACGAGCCCTCCGGCGCGTGGACCGGCCTGGCCTGCCAAGATCACGACCTGGCCCTGGGCGGCGACGTGGACAACGCGACGCTGCGGCGGCTGTCCGCCCACGGCCAGATCGCCGACCTCATCTGGGAACCACGTGGAGAACTGGCCGCCGAGCACGGCCAGCTACATCAGGCCGCGATCCAGGCTGCGCAGGACGGGAAACCGAAGACGGCTGAGCAATTGTGGCAGCAGGTCCAGGCGATCTGGTCGGTGGCCTGGTCAGCTAACTATGCGGCGCTCAAGTTCCTGCAGGACGCGGGCCTCAGCAGGTTCTCGCCGGTCAAGCCCCAGCGCTGGGTGGTCGCCTCCTTCGAGCACCACCGTGGCCCGCATGGCCTTCCGCATCCCCACGTACACAACATCGTGATCACCGCCCTAGTGACCGGGGCTTGTTGAAGGCGACCCCAGCTATGTGGCCGACGTAGCGGCAGACCGACGTCGACGTAAGCACGCCAAGCGGAACGAGCAGGTGGCAGCATCCGGGCACGAGAGGCCGTGCCTGGCATAGAGGCTCGCTCGGCAACGCGACTGAAGGGCGGTCATTGAGGCGGTGACCGCGAGCTGGACAAGGGCAACGACGCACCCAGACATCAGATCAGCTTGAGCTGGCGGGCGCGGCGGACCGCTTCGCTGCGGTGAGCCGCCGCCAGCTTTCTGTAGATGTTCCTGAGATGGGTCTTGACGGTGTTGACAGAGATGTACATCTCGCTGGCGACCTCGGCCGTGTTCAGCAGGCCTGACACGTGCACCAGTACCTCCCGCTCACGGTCGGTGAGCGGCTCAATCATCAGAACCGGGGCCTGATCTGAGGGCCGCTCAGGAGCGGAAAGCTGCTCATGGCCCAGCGCCGGAGCGAGCAGGCGCCAGTGGGTGCCTGCCAGTTCAGGGTCACGCCGGAACACCGGCCCCAGCCAACCACGCTCGACCACGAAAGGCAGCCTGACCTGCTCTCGTTCAGCCAGCCGCAGCGCAGCCGCCAGTGACCTGCGACCGCGCGCACCGTCGCCGTTGGCGTAGCTGAGCCGGGCGTCCACGAGCCACGCTTGCAGGCGTACCCGGTCCGGGACCTCGCCACTGGCCATGAGGACGGGAGCGAGCGCGTGCTGCGCGCTCTCGCCGTCTCCGGCAGCCGCCCAGGCGTGCGCGAGCGCGACGGCCGCTTCCAGCGAGGTGTCAAGGCCAGCCTGTTCGGCTGCGGCCAGTGCTGCCCGGGTGTCGCCGACCGCCTCACATGCTCGCGACTCGACCAGGCTCAGCTGCTGGTCCAGCCAGGCCGGGACGGGCCATCCGGATCGTGCCCTGGTGATGATCTGCGCTGCCACCGTGGCGCGTCCCTCGGCTAGGGCACCGCCCGCTGCGACCAGGTAGGCCAGCGCCCCGATCAGCCTGTCCGGGCTTACGCCGAGCGCGGCGTCCGCCTGCTTGATCCAGCCGCGTGTCTCGCGTAGCTCGTTGCGCTGCAAGTGCACCCAGGCGAGCGCGACTAGCGACGCGGCGTTCGGGTTCGAGCCATGCGACCGCTGCTCGCTGGCCACGATGTCCGCCTGGCCGGCCAGCTCCGCCGCGCGGCCCAGCCGACCGCGCAACGCCTCCACCAGCGCCAGCTGCCCGGCCCAGCAGGCTTGCTCGTACTCCCCGCCGGCCGCGGCCCCGGCTGCTCCTGCCTCGAGGAGGCGGGCCGCCTCGTCCAGCTGCCCGCTCCATAGCTCGACGGCGGCGCGGCCGGACAGTACACGCCTGGATAGGTCAGGATGCCGGGCCAGCCTTGCGTCCGGGACCCCGCTGAGCATGAGCTCGGCACGGCTGGCGGCGGTCGCCGCCGCCGTCAGGTCCCCGGTGCGAAGGGAGGCGGTGAGCCGGATAACCGCAGCGGTCAGTCGGGAGGTGGCCTGCTGATCAGCGGGACAGTGCTGCAGCAGGCCATCAGCGGCATCTAGCGCGGCGGCACACGTCTCGTACCGGCCGGCGGACAGCGCCAGCGCAGCCGAGATCAATTGCGGCTGCGGCCAGGTCCAGGCCTGGTCCAGGGGCATGTCCGCGAACTCCTCGGCCAGGCGGTGGCCGTCCCGCGGCTCGATGATCTGGCCGACCGCCAGCTGGTCGATAACCAGGCCGGCCGCGAGCTGCCAGTCACCAGCCCGGGCCGCGTGCCGCACCGCGTCGGTGAGCAGGCCGTTCCGCTCATACCACCGGGCCGCTCGCTGATGCAGGGCGACCACCCGGTCCGGATACTCGCGCCGCAGCTTCAGGCGCAGCATCTCGGCGAACAACGTGTGGTACCGGTACCACCCCGACCCGATTGGCTGGACGAACGCGTTCGTGCGCACCAGGGCCATCAGGATTCCCGCGGCCTGCTCATCGCCGGTCAGGTCAGCAGCGGCATCGGCGCTGACATGCTCCAGGATGCTCGTGCTCAGCAGGACATCACGGACATCAGGCGGCTGGACGTTGAGCACCTCGTCCACCAGATAGCCGACCAGGGCACTGTCCTCGACGATCAGCTCCTTGACGAACTGCCCGGGGTCGGGATGGGAGCCCAGGGAAATCGCGGCCAAGCGCAGGCCGGCGGCCCAGCCTTCGGTTCGCTCGGTCAGGCTCTCCAGTGAGTCCGCGGTCAGCATGCTGCCGTGCTGGGCCAGCAGCAGGCCGGCTTCAGCGGTGCTGAATGCCAGGTCGCTGGCCCGGATCTCGGCGAGCTGCCGGGCCAGCCGGTACCGGTGCAGCGGCAGCAGCGGATCCATCCGCGAGGCAGCCACCAGGCGCAGCCCGGACCCCACGTTCCGCAGCACGAACTCAAGGCCCTTCAGTACCCCAGGCTCGGTCAGCAAATGCAGGTCGTCCAGGACCAGCGTCACGGGAGGCTCCAGCACAGCGAGCGCCGCCGTCAGCCGGTACAGGAACCCGTCATCGTCCTTTTCCTGCGGGACGCCCCGCAATGTGCTCGGAATGGCAACGCCGGACCGGCGCAACGCCGCCATGACATAGGACCAGAAGACACCCGGCCGGTTGTCGAACTCATCCAGGCCGACCCAGGCCACCGTCCCTGGTTCCGCCGCCGCCCACAAGGCCAGGGCCATCGTCTTGCCCGCCCCCGGCGGGCCGGTGACAACCGTCAGCGGGCACCACCGCGTACCCTCAGCGACCTGCTTGGAAATCCGCGGGCGCGGTACCGCCCAGTCAGGCACCTTCGGGGCTGTGATCTTAGACGCCAGGATAGGGTCGTTGACGGACGCTGCCAGCCGCCTGGTGCGGGCCTTCGTCCCGTGCTTCGCGGCTTGCGGGTGCCGGAGCATCGCCCCCTCTGCGTCCGGCCGGTCAGGCGGTGTCATGCCCTGCCTCCTTGCCGCGACCTAGGCATGGGTTAGGCATCCTGACAGCCGCGATCGCCGCCCTGGCGGCAGGGGTGTCAGATGACTGTTGCATGGCTGACCCTTCCAGGTTCCATAGCCGACGATCGGCAAGGCGGGCAGCAAGACGAAGTGGTGCATTGATGGTTAAGCCAGCCGCCACTGTCTGGCTCCTCGGGAAGCCCGGCGGCAGCCGGATCCTGGGCCCTGACCTGCGGGAGATCGGTCATTGTAGGGGTGGCCGGGCCCACGAGCTGCAGGTGGACGACTTCGAGCCCGAGGCCGGTGATCCGCTGGACGAGCCCGGCCAGGGCGCATTGATCGGATAGGTCGGCGCGAAGGGTCGTAATGCACGAACCTACGGTGACCGTGCAGTCGTCGAATTCCGCGCGCAGCGTAGTGCCCGCCTGACCTTTGAACGTGATCTCATATGCCCGGGATAGCATCAGGGTTACGCCCCTTAAATCCGGTGGTATATGTGTGCTGCCATCGTGTTTGGTGGCCGGGTCGGCGTCATCACCCTTTGGGGGGTTATCCCGGAGTCGGCCACATGGCCTGCGCTCGTGCGGCGGCTTAATAGGGGAGGCGACCAGTGGCCGCCCAGAGTGGAGGGTTCGGCGCCGATGCCGCCGACCTGCTCACGATGGACGGAGCCGTGTCGGATGACGTGACCGCGTCGATCGCCAACGATGCCGCGAAGCTGCCCGCGGGGGTCGGCGGTCGTGGTAGACGACTTCCACTACGCGGCGCCAGCGGTCTCGGGGGCCATGACCGATCTGATCGAGCGCTGGCCGGCCGAGACAACCCAGCTGGTACTGTCCAGCCGCGTCGACCCGCCGCCGCGGCTGCAGCGGCTGCGGATGGCTGGTGAATTGCGCGAGCTTCGCGACCGTGACCTTTATTTCTCGCTGGCCGAAAGCGGTGACCTGCTGGCAAACTTCGACCCGCCGTAGCGAACAGGCTGCCACCGCCAAGCCGTCAGCGGCCTGGAATAACCCCCACAAGGGTGAGGACATCCCCAGGCCGCTCGAACAGGATCGTGCGCAAAATGAAGAATTGCTGCCGCCGCGCCAGCCGTCAATCGCCCGGACCGCTGCTCATCGGTGGCCGAGGGTGTGCTGGTGCACGCGGTGTACATCGATAACATCGATGCCGAAGATCTCGAGGCTGGCCAGCAGCCCTTGCAGCGCCGCACAATCGGCAAGTTCGCCGTACAGCACGGTCTTGACCGGCTCTACGGAAGCGGTGAGGCACTCAAAGTCAAGCAATGCCTCGGGCGGGAGAACCCCGGAAACGCGGATCTCATAGTGAGGTGATGCCACAGTTGACCCCCAAACTGGCCGGAACAGATCAATCATTCGATCACACGATGCCGCAGTTCCAGCCGCTGCGCGCCACCCGACCCGGATGAGGTCTCACCCGGGTAAGGGCGCAGGTGACCGAAGATCACCGCATAATGCCGCCGGTCGGATGCATGCCTTGATTTGCTATGGTTCGGGACGGCCGAGGACCACGTGCTTGAGGGCGCCTGGGCGATTTAGCACGGAGCGACGGGTTGCACGTCACACCCGGGGGTTCTGGCGGAGCCGGCCTACTCCCTTGCTGGCGGGCAGGCCCAAGAACAGGCTGGTCACCTCGAGCTGGAGGTCCGTTAGATCGGGCACGCTGGCTCATCTCGCGGGTGACCTGCGCGCTGCGATGGGCGGGCGCAGAACAGCGGCGAATCGCGCAGAACGGCGATTGGCGCGGGCGGCAGTTCGGACCCGGGACGCACAACGGCCGGGCCCGTGGTGGGCCCGGCCGCGTTGCCGACGGGTCAGACGGTGACGTCGTGGTAGGCGGGCGGGCTGGTAGCAGCCTCCAGCCCAGCTGTGATCGGGGAGGGCTTGAAGCCCTTGACGACCAGCCAGACGCCGAGCGAGAACTCCCAGGCCGCCACCGGGAGGGTCGCGATCGCCCGAAACGCGGAGACGTGCCCGATGTCGCCGCCGAACAGCGTGGCGATGACGGCGGCGAGGAGCAGGGGGCCTCCGATGAGGCCTAGCACGGGAATGACCCGGGGCACGAGCCGGGACCGGTACATCAAGGAGCCGAGCAGCAGGGCGTTGATGCACGGCATGAGGGTCTGCCCGAGCAGCATCGTCCCGTTGTAGACCGCGACGTGCGACGCGCCGGTGGTGACGAGCGCGGCCGCATTGGCTCCGCCCGCTCCGCCCAGGTCGTGCCGCAGGGCCACCAGCGAGAGCAGGCTGAGGACGCCGGTGAAGATCATGGCGGCTTCCAGGAGGCGGGCGGTGACAAAGCCGAGCGCGATGCCTTCGTTCTGCCGCTTGACCACCGGGTACAGCGTGACGGCGGTGCCGATGCCGGCCAGGGCGACGATCACCTCGAGGAAGGCCCCGACGAGCACGCCCGTGTTGCTGCCGGAGGTCAGGATCCAGTCCCGGTGGTTCTTCACCGGGCCGTAGAGGGCGAGGGTGGGGATCGAGATGAAGGTGATCAGGTAGAAGATGCCCGCGACGAGCGCGGTCTTCCTCAGCGAGGTCATCGGGATTCGTGTCGCCGGCGGTTTGGTGGCTGAGGTTCGGACGGTGGTAGCCATATCGGTCTCCTTCAGTGAGTTCATGAGTTATCGGGCCTCGCTGGCGGGTACTCGGGCTGGTCGGGCTGGACCTGGGTGACCGAGATCAGGGGCAGGCCCAGGTCGCGCACTTTCTGCAGCAGGCCGTGCAGCGCGGCCTGGTCGACGACCGGGCCACCGATGATGGTGGTGCCGTCGTTCTCGTTGGACAGGCTCAGTCCGTCAAACCAGGCCGCCCACCGGGAATCGAGATGTCCCCTGAGGCGGATTTCGTACTGTCCCGGGCCGTGATGAGGGCCGGTCGAGATTTCGCTCATCTGCCCTCCTTTCAGCTGTTTCCGGTTGATCGAAAGGTAGGAGGGAAGGTGGTGAGGACGCATCCCCACGTGTGGTGACTGATGTGGTGATCTAGCGCCGGAGGCAGGGACGGATTGAAGGACGGCACCGCAGCCGAGGCTGTGCTGGAGCCTGAGTCGCCCGCGGCACACCGAGTCGGATGGGGTTTCATCTCGCTGTACACACTGGCGTTCATCAGTACGTCCCTGGTGTTCATCGCGCCCCTGCTGGTCACCTTGGCCTTGAAGGTCAACTCGCTGGTGGGGATCGAACGGGCACCGGACAGCCTGGCGCTTGTCGCCGGGATCGGCGCTCTGCTGGCCATGGTCGGCAATCCGTTCTTCGGCAAGATGAGCGACCGCACCTCGTCGCGGCTAGGCATGCGGCGGCCCTGGATGGTCATCGGCCTGGTGGGCGGTTCCCTCGGCATCCTCATCGTCGCGCTGGCGCCCAGCATCGCGGTGGTCCTCGTCGGATGGTGCCTCGCCCAGCTGTTCTTCAACGCACTGCTCGCCGCCATGGTGGCGGTGCTGCCCGACCAGGTCCCGACCGGTCAACGCGGCCTGGTCGCCGGTATCCTCGGTGTCTGTACGCCTATCGCGTCGGTGAGCGGCACCTTCCTGGTCAAGCTGTTCACCGGCAGCCAGCTCGCTATGTTCGTGGCTCCGTGCGCTATCGGCGGGTTTTTCATCCTGCTCTTCGCGGTAACGCTGAAGGATCGCCGGCTGGCCAAGGCAGAAAAGCCAACCTGGTCAATGCGGGAATTCGCCCGAACATTTTATGTCAACCCGCGAAGGAACCCCGATTTCGCCTGGACTTTTGCCAGTCGCTTCATGTTCGTTCTGGCCTACGCCTTCCTGGTTACCTACCAGGCCTACTACCTGCTGGACAAGATCGGCAGCGCCAAGGCCGAGGTACCGCAGCAGATATTCCTGGGCACACTCGTCCAGTCCGCCGTCGTCGTCGCCGCTTCCCTCATCGGCGGCAAACTTTCGGACCGAACGGGCCAGAGGAAAATCTTCGTACTCACCGCATCGATCGTGTACGGCGCGGCGATGTTCGTGATCGCCGTCGCCAGCAACTTCAACGGTTTTCTCGTCGGCATGGCCATCGGCGGACTCGGCTTCGGCATATACGTGGCCGTAGACCTCGCGCTCGTTGTCGACGTGCTGCCGGACGAGGACAACGCCGCCAAGGATCTCGGTGTGTTCAACATGGCCGGCGCTCTTCCGTTTTCCATCGCGCCGGGGATCGCGCCGGCCATCCTGGCGGTCGGCGGCGGCAGCTACGGCGTGCTGTATGGGGTGGCCGGGGTCTGCGCCATCATCGGAGCCGCCGCCATCCTGCCCGTAAAGCGCGTCCGTTGAGAACCGACGCTAACGCGCCCGGGTCAGCGGTTGGCGGTGCGCGACAGGTCGAGTTCCCGGGCGCGGCGGACCGCGGCCCGCCGGTTGTTCACGCCGAGCTTGGCGTAGATGTTCTTGGTGTGCGTCCGAACGGTGTTCAGCGACACGACGAGCTCGCGAGCGATTTCCGGGCCGCCCAGGTCCGTCCCGAGCAGCCGAAGCACCTCCAGTTCGCGTTCGCTCAATGGCTCGATCAAGCCCTGGGCGACAGGCGTGCTGTCCTCGGTCTTGTTAACGGCGGCCAAGAGCCGGCGGACATACCTCGGGGCGATCCCCTGCTTCGCGGCCGCCCTGAGCAGGGCGGCCATCGGCGGGCCCTCATCGACGAAGATCCGGACGTAGCCCTCCGGCTCAGCCAGCGTCAGCGCACGTTGCAGTGATGCGAGCGCAGCGGGGACGTCGCCCCGCGCCTGGCGGGCCAGCGCCTGCAGCACCAGGATCTCGATGACGCTGCCGGTCCTCTGCCCCTCTTCGGCCGCTCGCAGGAGGCGCTCCAGGAGCCGTGTCGCCTCCTGACTCGAGCGCTCTGCACGCTCGGCCGCGTACCGGGCCAAGAGCACCCGGGCCAGGGTGATGTGCTCGCATTCGCGCAGGTAGCTGAGGTCGTCTTCGGCGGATAGACCTCGGTCACGGGCCCAGCCGAGCGCTTCGCCCAGCTCCCCCTGGGCGATCCGCACGCGTGCCCTCAACGCGGGGACCGGCCGCACGTTGGGGAAGAAATCACCCACATACAAGCGCTCCGCCTCGTTGAGCAGGTCGAGTGCGCCGTCCAGATCTCCTTCTGCCTCCCGTATCCGCGCCATCGCGACCCGCCAGCGATACCGGTTCTGCGGCAGCCCGGTGTGCTCGCCCAGATCCTGGCTCCGCAGCAACTGCTGCGTCGCGGCGGGCAAGTCATCGCGCTCACGGTGGATCTCACTCATTCCTACGTACATGTCTGCCGTTCCCCGCAGAACCGACCCGCCGGGCTCGGATGCGCGCTGCAATGCCTGCTCGTAGGTGCGCATGGCCTCGCCGAGACGGCCTTGCGTACGCCGTATATCCGCCAGCGCGATCGCGCACCCGAAGGTATCGGCGATGTGTCCGGCCCGGCGTAGACCCGCCATGCACTCGGCATACCCCGAGTGCCCGGCCTCGAGGTCCCCGCTCGCCCAGAACGCGAGCCCCATGAGTGCCGCTGCCGAAGCACGGCCGAGGTGCTCGTCAGCAGGCGCAAGCTCGAGCGCCCGCCGGGCGTGCCGCACGGTGCCGGGCCCATCGCCCCGAACCAGGGCCTGGGCGGCACGGTACAGCTCGATCTCCGCCGGGAGGCGGCGAAATTCCGCGTCGTCGACGACGACCATCTCCGCCGCTGGGGCTTGGGATCCCAGCCGGATACCTGTCGCCCCGTCCAGCCACCGCTCGGCGTCCCGCAGTCGGGCCTCGACGCCCTCGTACTCGCCGCAAGCCAGCAACGCCCCGGCAAACCCGACGCTGAGTACGGGCCTGACCCGGACCACCTCGTCGGGCAGCCGCTCGAGCCAGCCAAGCACCGCAGTCTCCTGCCTGCTCCTGCGCATGGCAGGAATCGCCAGCTCGACCAGGTCCGCCGCTCGCTCGAAATCCGCGGCGGCCAGCGCGTGGCGGATCGCCTCGGACGGCTCGCCGTTCTGCTCGAGCCACCTGCTCGCCCGCCGGTGCAGCTCAGGAACCTCGTCGGGCTGCTCGTCCAGCAGCCGCGCGTGCAGGACATCGGCGAAGAGCTGGTGGTAGCGATACCACCGGCGGCGGTCATCCAGCGGGACCAGGAACAGGTTCCCCCGCTCCAGTGCCGTCAGCTTGGCCTTGCCACCGTCCTGGCCGGTGACGGCATCGCACAGCGGGCCGCTCAGCCGGTCCAGGATGGAGGTCTGCAGGAGGAAGTGCTGGACATGCTCGGGCTGGCGCTGCAAGACCTCCTCGGCCAGGAAGTCGACAATGTACCGGTCATCGCCGGCGAAGCCGTCGATGAACGCGGCGGTGTCCTCTCGCCCCTGCATCGAGAGCGCCGCCAACTGCAGCGCGGCGATCCATCCTTCGGTGCGCCCCTCCAGCGCTGCGACATCGGCTGCCGTCAGTACCAGTCCCATCACCTCGTTGAGGTACTCCGCGGCCTCGCCGGGCGTAAAGCGCAGATCGGCGGCGCGGATCTCGGCCAGCTCGCCGCGCCCGCGCAACCGGGCCAGCGGCAGCGGCGGATCGGTGCGGCTGGCGATCACCAGGTGTATCTGCGGGGGTAGATGTTCCAGCAGGAAGGCCATCGCGTCCTGCACGTCGCGCGCGTCGATGACGTGGTAGTCGTCGAGCACCAGTACGACATCGTTCGAGATGGCGTCGAGGTCGTTAAGCAGAGCGACCAGGCCCGCCTCGTTCGGCGGCTGGGGCGGTTGCAGGAGCGAGAGCGCACCGGCACCCCCGGGCGCCCCCGTATTCAGCGCGGCGACAAGATACGTCCAGAACAACGCGGGATCGTTGTCGCGCTGGTCAAGCGAAAGCCACGCGACGGACCGTCCATCGGCCGCAGCGACAGTCAGCCACTCCGCCAGCAGCGTCGTCTTACCGAACCCAGCCGGGGCCGATACCAGGGTAAGCGCCGACTCCGTCCCGCGGCTCAAGCGCTCGCTCAGGCTCCGGCGCGCCACCAGATTGCGTCGCCATCTGGGGACGTGGAGCTTGGTCTCAAGCAGTGGGCCTGCCATGACCACCGCCCCTCGGGAGGCTCACACGCCATCTGGTCACGTGATAACACGCTACGCGGAATTTTGG
>Ga0210408_10004817_pt1 | contig 11981 bp, 15 predicted proteins | sample IncBWH4MmetaG_FD_155471 | JGI IMG/M metagenome (GOLD analysis project Ga0210408, IMG submission 155471) | Forest soil microbial communities from Barre Woods Harvard Forest LTER site, Petersham, Massachusetts, United States - Inc-BW-H-4-M | ecosystem: Environmental > Terrestrial > Soil >... | reverse complement strand
GCGATCGTTGCGGATGCTGCACATAACAGCCAGCAGATCGCCGACTCGCGGACTCGTCCTCCAGGACCTGGAGGATGTTGGTCAGCTGTCGCTAGCCAGGGTGATGGGACCGGGTTGTTGCCACGAGAAAGGGACCGCCTGGCGTCATGAGTGATCATGGCTGGTGTCCTTTCTGGTCGTCAACGGGCACGCCGGCAGGGCGGCCGTTGATTGCTGGTTTCTGCCGTTGCCGGTAGGACGGTCCTTCGATGATGAGCTCGTGGGCGGTGGAGACGAGCCGGTCGACGGCGGACTGGGCCAGCAGCGGGTCGGCCATCATCGTCAGCCATTCGTCGGGGGTGCGGTTGGAGGTCACGATGGTGGCGGTTTTCTGGTGGCGTTCGACGCACAGCTCGTAGAAGTCGGTGGTGCTGGTCCCGTCCAGTGGCTGGAGGGCGAGGTCGTCGATGATGAGCAGCTCGGCGGTGGCCAGGCGGCGCATCTCATAGTCCAGGGTGTTGTCTAGCCGGGCGGCCTTGAGCCGTTTGAACAGCTTGTCGGCGCGGGCCATGTGCACGCCGCGGCGGCGGCGGATGGCGATGTGCCCGAGCGCGCAGGCCAGGTGGGTCTTGCCGACCCCGACCGGGCCGAGCAGCAGGGCGCCGTGGGCTGCGTCGAGGAACCGCAGCGAGGCCAGTTCGTTCCACAGCTGCTGGTCGTAGCGGACGGCGGCGGCCGGGTCCCAGGTGTCCAGCCGCATGCCCGGGTCCAGTCCGGCAGCCCGGGCCCGCAGGGAGGCGGACTTGGCCTCGCGGCGGGCGACCTCGTCGGCGAGCACGAGCTCGAGGAAGTCCGCGTGGGTCATGTTCTGCTGGCGGGCCAGGGTGAGCCGGTCCGGGAGGGTGTCGAGCATCTGGCCGAGCTTGAGCGCCCGCAGCGTGGCGCGCAGGTCCGGGCTGACGGCATCGCGCATGGTGGCGGTCACCGGGTGCCTGCCTCTCCGCCGTCGATGAGGGTCAGCTGGATGTGCCGGGACCGGTACTCGGCCGGGTCACGGGCGAACCGGGCCGCGGCAGCTACCGCCGGGCGCGGCGGCGGGGCGGCGTTCTCGGTGGCCTTCTCCAGCATCGAGGCGATCTTGGTGACGTTGACGACGTCCAGGTCCAGCGCACGGGCGCAGGCGGTTTCGACCGGGCCTGGGCCGTAGCGGCGGACCAGCCCGAGCAGCCGGTAGACCTGCCGCATCTTGGTCCACGGCAGGTCGGTGTCCAGCAGCTGCTCGGCGTAGGCTCCGATGGCATCGCCGTGGCGGCGGGCGGCCCGGGCCAGCGAGGCCACGTCGCGCATCGCGTAGGTGGTTTTCTCCGCGGGCAGGTCGGCCGGGTCGGTGGACCGGCGGCCCGGCTGCTGGCGGGGGTGAACTTTGACCAGCTGCCCGCGGTGAAACAGCTTGACCAGCGCCGAGTCGGCGCGGGCATCCAGGTGGCAGCCCAGGTATTCCTTCGGCGCGGAGTACAGCGCCCTGCCTACCTCGACGTGAAAGTCCCGGTGGACCTTCACCCGCGCGAAGACCGGCACGTCATAGGGCGCCTCAAGTGGTGGCAGCAGCGCGGCCGCCTCACGCTCGGCGAACACCTCCGCGGGCCGCGCGGCGATGGTGCCGTGGATCCGCATCCCGGCGACATCCCGGCACCAGGCCTCGGCCCGGGCCTGCGCGTCGGACAGCCCGGCGAAGTGCTCCCCGGCGAAGAAGTTCCCGCGCACGTACTGCACGGCCCGCTCCACCTTCGGCTTGTCTTTCGGTGACCGGACCCGGGCCGCGTCGGTGACAAAGCCCCTGGCCTGGGCATAATCCAGCCAGCCCGCGGTGAACCGGGGATTGACCGCGTCCGCGTCCGCCACGATCGCCGAGGCGTTGTCCGGCACGAGCACCTTGAACACACCGCCGAAGAACACCCAGGCGGCCTCGCACCCGGCGATGAACGCGGACAGGGTCTGGGTGAAGCTCAGCCACACGAACATGTGCCGCGAGTAGCACGCGGTGAAGATCAGCGCGTGCACCTTGCGCTGCCGCCCCGTCACCGGGTCGGCGATCAGGCCCAGGTAGCCGAAGTCCACCTGGCACTCCGCCCCCGGCTCGCCGTCCGCGACCCGCACCGTCGTCGCCGCGGAACGGCCATACCCGCAACGTTCCGCGCAGAACCGGTGCAGCGTCCGGTACGGCACCGCGACGCCCTGCCGCTCCAGCAGGACGCCGATCTTGACGACTGTCAGGTCCTGCTTCACCCACGCCTGGATCTGGGTGCGGCAGGCCTCCAGCCGGTCCCACCCCTGCCCGTGGCCGCCCGGGCGGACCGGGCGGACCGCCTCGGCGACCTGGCCGACCAGCTCATCACTCAGCTGCCCCGCCCCGCCGTCGCGGGCCAGGCCCGCCGCCACTGCCGCCTCGACATACCGGCGGGCGGTCTTGCGGTCCACCCCCGCCTGCGCGGCCACCGTCCGCAGCCCGGCCCCGGCCAGCCACGACCGGAGCACCTCACGGATCTCTATCACGCTGACCTCCCGGAACACCATCCGCCCCAGCCTCCAAGTCCGACGACTTGGCGGCATCCGAGCAGGAAAGCGACCAGAACCACCGGCACGACACGCCGGGTGGTCCCATCACTGGCAACCGGGTGGTCCCATCCTCGTGGCAGAAAACCCCTCAGGGTGGTCCCATGACCGTGGCAGGCGACAGTCAGCCAGCTCCAACGTGACGGCCCGGCCGAATCCATCGCCGCCATACGCGCCGGATAGGGACTTCCTGGTGGCACGTGGAGCACGAACACGCTGGTGACTCTCACGTCTTTAAGCCGTTTTAGATCAGAAAATCAGAAGCTCTATCACCGCTGTGACCTCCTGCATGCGTCGCAAGCACGCATCGTGAGCGCTCGGACTGCCGTATACTGCTACTTCGTGCGCTCGTAGCTCAACGGATAGAGCATCTGACTACGGATCAGAAGGTTGGGGGTTCGAGTCCCTCCGAGCGCGCCCAGCTCACAGGCCCGTTGCCCGCCCGGCAGCGGGCTTTCTTGTCGCTCTGGGAGCCACGCTGGGAGCCACGCGCACATGTCAGCCACCGAATAGAGCCCGGCTCATCGACTCGGCCGCCGCCCGCTTGTCGCCCTCCAGCAGATGTCCGTACACGTCCTTGGTGATGGCGATGCTGGCGTGCCCGAGCACCTCGGAAACCACATGCAGCGGGGTGCCCTGGGCTAGCATCAGCGAGGCCCCCGAGTGACGCAACTCATGCGGATGCCAGTGTCCCAGGCCCGCTCGCTCGCATAGCCGGGCGAAGGAGTGCGAGAAGCCGTCCGGGTCCATCGGCGTCCCGACCTCGCTGGCGAAGATCAACCCGTGATCCTGCCACAACGGTCCGGCCGCCATTTGCGCCTCAGCCTGCCGCACCCGGTGTTGCCGGAACCTGGCCACCATCTCGGGAGTGAGAGATAGCGTCCGCCGTGACTTGGGTGTCTTCAGCTCGCTGACTGCCTGACGGCGAGGGCCAGGCCAGAGGCCAGGCCCGAGACGCGCGGCGCACCTCTACGTTTGGCACCTATTGGCAGGACGAGGCGGAGCATGGTGTGCCCGTCCACGTGTATGCGGAAAGTGTGTCATCAAGGCTTGACAGCTATCAGCGTCGACCGGCTGGGAGACCCGGGATAGGCCCGACAGTGCCCATAATCCCGACGTCGCCCGTAACCCTTAGGCTCCCATCAGGTGTCACATCTGCATGCCGCTTGCCATCGGCACCAGTGATCACGACTTCGGTCGGGTTGGTAAGAGCGATGCAGCAGTAGTTACCGCCATCTTGCTGGACGCTGATGGACAGCAAGCGTCTGTTGTTATCTCGCTGCCACTCTTCCATGCAGTCATATAGTCCGCGCATGGAAGGATTCTCGAAGTAAACGAGGTTGCGTTTGTTCATGTCTGACATGGGGCCGACACCTTCCACTCCGACGGGATTGCTGCGCTGGACTACGCCAGCCTGCTGAGGGCCATGGACCACACGCGGACCAGCATCCCAGGCCAGTCGTCTAGTTGCCAGCTAGCGGCCTTAACCTGGCCTTAACCGCCAACAGCCTGCGGAGCCGTGAGCCTGGAAGCTGACCACCATCGCTGACCACAACGACATACGGCACTCGCCGATTGAGCGAGTGACATGGGAAGCCAAATTCCCAAGTGAGCGACGGTAGCCGACACGGTGCCGGTAGCTTACAAGCGAAGGAGCACCGTCAAACATCCCTTGACGGTGCTCTTGCTTGCGCCGATCGGCCCATACAGCAGCGAGGTACAGCAACGCATGCGCGCTACGGCTGTCCTGGGCGGGCGTCCGCACACGCGCTGGGCTGCACCGGTTGACCGCGAGCAGGGACGCGCCGGTAGTTTGCATCCAGAGGCCTCCCAGGCGTCGGGCTATCTATGGGCCACTAGCAAGAAGCACGGACAGATACGCAGTGGCACTCCGGAGAAAAGCCGAGCGACTGACCAGCGCGTTTGATGAACAGCACAAATGAGCGTGAGCCAGAACCGATCTTCCAAGCTGGTGATCTTGAGCGCAGCGCAATTGGTCAGAGCGACGAAGCGCATGAATGTGGCATGCTCACGCCCAGATGCCTCAGCGGAGGAGGTTTGCCTGGTGCCAGCTGGCCAAAGCGGTGACGCGGTGCCGCTCTGCGGATCAGATGACCTTGCGGTCGTGGTGAGCTGGGAGCACGACGGCACCGCCCTAAGCGGGCAGGTGATCGCCGAGAATGTCAGCGGCCGGGCGTGCCGACTGCGGCATAAGCCGGGCGTGACGCCATTGCAGTCCGATGGGACGCCGCTTCCGGTAATCACGATCGTGGGTATGGAAGGCCGGGATCCTGACTATGTGATCCTTCAGCCCGGCCAGCGCGCCGTCGCCCGCGTGTACTGGCGCTCCTGGTGCGGCCAGCAGGCGTCGGACCGGGCGAGGGTAGACTGGCCCGGCGGTTCTGCGATAGCGAAAGTGCACGGACCGGTTCAACCAGAATGTCTTCAGGACCGACCCACCAATCTGACCTCTTCCTGGTTCAAGCTGATGACGTGACGCGGCGAGGTTCATGCGTGCCACGTCCGTGCCAGAACGGGCGGGAAACTGCGGTCGCCAGCGGTCACTCACGGACAACGCGAACAGCTTCCGATCTGGGCATGGGCTGGTTGACCTATCTCACGATCGAGTGTGGAAGCAATCACTGCGCTGTGTCAGCCGACCCGGTGAACGTTCGTGGCCAGCGCACTAGCTGCCCAGGTCGTCCGGTCGTCGTGCGCGTCGGTAGTTCGCATCGAGGTGGTCACTCGATCTGGGACCACAGCGCCACTCACGAACGACCGAGTAACCAAGTGAGTAACAATCGCCACGGCCAGCGGCGGACGCCAGCGGACGTCGACAGACGGTCGTTCCCAGGTCAAGCACGTAATAGCGTTGGCAGCAGACGCAGCGCGTTGGCTTCGGGACGAAGAGGCCAGCGGTCCGGCTCGCGCAGCTTGTCACAGCGCAATCCTTGCCTGTCCGCTGCGCTGCCGAATTTAGCCATATTTGATCAAGGCGGCGCGCTGCGCGCGCCGCTGGCCCGGCGTGCGGCGGGCTCTGGCTTGGGAGCCCCGCCCGCCGCACGCCGGGCCACACCACGCAGGCACGCAGGCCAAACCGGCTCACACGTCACGCATGCCGAGTACAGCGGCTAGCCGTCTTGCCGCTGCACGATTGTCCTGCACGCGGTAGCCGCGTCGATGCCGCGCCCTGCGGTCGCGACGCCGTTACGAGAGCGCGGCACAGACGTCGAACTGCGTTCCGCTCTGACTGATCAGGGTTGCCTGCCCGGCTGCGTTGAAGGTTGCGACGTAGCGGCCGGTATTGATGAGGAAGGCCGGTCCCGGCGTGATGTCGGTAGGGAACAGGATCAGGAAACTCGATCCGCGGACGGTCAACGTGGCCGACCCGTCGGAGTGCAGGACCTCGGTCGCGGGGCCGGAGATGTTGACCGTGATCGACTTTCCGGTGCTGACGTTGGTTACCTGCTCGACCAGCCGTCCGTTGATGAGCACCACGACGTCGCCGTTTGGCTCGGGGGGAAAGGTCTTCGTGAACTCTTTGTTGATGACGGGCTGAGCAGCGACCTCGAAGCTGCACGCCATCCCTGCCGCGAGGTCGAACGTCTCCGCGTCTGGAAAGGGCACCCGCGTCGGTTTGCCGCTCGCCGAGGCAAGGGCCGGGGAGGCTGTCAGCACCCCTCCGAACATGCCCAGCAGCGTGCCGAGCACCACGATCACTCCAAGTCGCCTCATGGCGATCACCCCCACCTTCCGGCCACCACACCGTGGCCTAGAGGCCCGCATTATCCTCCGCGAGCTGGAGACGGTCAATACCTGCGGTGGGCGCAGGATCACGGTCACAACGGGCGGAAGGTGCAGGAGTCCTGGCTGGGCTCGGATCCGGGGATGGCCCGCTGAGCGTACGTGCCCGCCCCTCCAGCATCAAGCGCGACTGCGACCATAGGACAACGAGCACAGGCGGAAAGTGCCTGGTCAACGTACACGCGAAGTCACGCTTGATTCCGGAGACCTCTACGGGCACTCCGGTCAGAAACCAAGGGCCAGGCCGAGCCTGCCCGGACCGGACGCGGGCCATCCCCTGCAACGTGCGGCGCCGAGCGATCTCAAGCGCCGTGCAATTAACGTGCAATTAGCCAGGGTAACGACCGGTCAATCACGGACACTCCCGGCATCCCGAGCGGCCTGGTCGGCGGCATCAGTGGGCGTGATCTGTCCGATTCCCAAGCTGATAGTCCGGATTCAATTTTCCGTCACCCGCTCCACTGCTGCGGGCGCCCTTGCCACATCGCCCCATCACGCTCAGGCATAAGCGGGTCTGACCTGAAAACGATCCGGCCTCGGATCCTAGACTCCTGGAGCAGACACTTTCGTACCATCGCCACCTGGCCTCCATCTGGCCTCCACATGGCCCGGGCACCGTCCAAGTGCTTGCTGTCGCAGCTCAGGAGAGGAGCCTGCCATGGGCATGCGGCTGCGCCACCAGCACCCTGTCACGCCGGGCTCGACCGCCGTCCCGGCGGCAAAGACATCTCATGCCGCTGGCCTCGCGCGCACCCTGCGCACCCGCTGGTGGCCTAGGTGTGCGCTCGCAGCTGCGATACTCGCGGTCGTCGGCCTCACCCTGCTCAGCGGCGCAGCGCAGGCCTTGGTTGCCCTTCTGGGGATAACGGTTTTTCTCTTCACCGTGGCGCACGGACTGGGGGTCCACGACCGCGACCCAGTGAGGGCTGAAGAGGGACGCCATCAGATGACCCTGGGGAGATCGAGCGAAATCGGCTCGCGGCGCGAGCCGCCGGTGCCACCTGGCGAAAGTGGTCCAGGCTGAGCCGCGGCGGCCAGCACCTGGCCGACGCATTACAGGCCTCCTCCGGCCGTGTCCCCGAGATGTCCCCGAACCGCCGTCAACAGCCAACGATCGCCACCAGCAGCAACCTGCGAACATGAAGCTTGCGGAGGCTTTGAACCCGCAAGCAACGCACGGGAACACCCTCGTAATGCGTAGATCGCGGGGTACGTTACATGCCCGGTGGGCAACGGGAGAGCCTTGACAGCGGTCTTCGCTGCGCAAGATCCTTACACCTGCCGGGAGATGCCAGACTCGCGGTCCGATACCAGTACCCACCACAGGAACGATGATGACGATCGAGATCACCATCCCGGAGGAGTGGACACCGGGACAAGCGCTGGCTATGCGGGCGCTGCTCCAGCACGCAATACTCAACGCCACGCCGGTTGTTGCTTTCATCCGGAAAGACGCCACAGCTGACCAGCTCAAAGAGATCTATGATCGCGTCGAGGCGCTGATCCGGGAGGCCGGACTAGAGGCAAAGTAGCAGGGGTCGCCCGAGGCAGCCCATGCATGTGGGATATGTGCGGGACAATCCAACGCTCGGGGCTTTTGGGTTGCATCATCCGCCCAGGTCAAGACGCTGGCGCTGGGTCGAGCTGTAACGGTCTGTAAAACCGTGACCTGCGACGGCGCCGCTCCGGCCCGATCCATGCTGGGTCGACTACGATGATGGCCCGGCAAGCGGGCGTGGTTGATCGGCCGTGCCGGGTGACAGCAAAGTGACAGCAACGACACCACACCAGGACTCACCTGGGCTCGCCGCCCCCGTCGCCCATGGCGAGGTCGTGACTTCCCGCCAGGTAGCTGCCCGGAACTGACACGGAAGAGGTCATCAGGCCAGCCAGCCGTGCCACATACATGCCACACACGACGGCAACCGGCGGTCAGTCACGGTCACTCCCGCACTTCTCACTCCGGCCGCGAGCAGGACCGGGCCTGATCTCTGACGACGGGCATGGCTACGCCACCGATCTTCCAAGCTGGTACTAGCCTGTCTGCCGGCCAAGATAGAGGCCTATGCCGACCAAGGTCCACACAAGCAAAGTGCTGTGTTACATCGTCCGCGACGGCCAGCTCCTGGTCTTCCGCCACGCCGACTACGACCTGGAGCACGTCGGCATCCAGGTCCCGGCAGGAAGCATCCGGCACGGAGAATCCCCAGAGGATGCCGCCCTGCGCGAAGCGCGCGAGGAAACCAGCCTCAGCCAATTCAGCATCGCGCGCAAACTTGGAGAAACTACCTACGACATCACCCCATATCGCTACGAGATCCAGCACCGGCACGTGTTCCACCTTCAAGTCCATGAGCCGACTGAGCGACGGTGGCCAAGTCAGGAACTCCACGACGGCCAGCAACCTCCTACACGCCTAGAGTGCTTCTGGATCCCTCTCCAAAATGCGCACGTACTCCAGGCGGGACAGGGTGCCCTAATCAGCGCGATCCTCGAAGACTAGGCCAGGCGCGGGTGCCCGTTGCGTGCCCGATCGACCGGTCACCGGCGGGAACTCAGGGTCACTCGCGGACAGCCTGATGCGCCACCTCACCTGCGAATAGGCAGGCTGACCCGCTGCGCACACCGACCTTCTAAGCAGGAGGTCGGGGCCGGACGCGAAGGCCTCTCTTTCCCCGGGGGGCTGCCGCCCCCCGGACCCCCCGCGTCCTAGGGGCTCCGGTCGCCCCCAGTGTTGTAGCCCCCTACCGGCCTGCGCGGCCCGCGCCTTTCTTGGGAGGGCCGCGTTAAGAGCGTCGGCGCTCCCGCTGGCGCGTGGGAGGGGCGGGAGCCTGGCTGTACCTGACCACCTGGGCCATGGCGAGATGGCCGGAGAAGTGCAAGCCGTGGCGAAGCTGAGTTCCGGGGATGGCCCGCTGAGTGTACGTATCCGCCCCTCCAGCCTCAAGCGTGACTGTGACCGCAGGGCAACCAATACAGGTGAAAAGTGCCTGGTGAACGTACACGCGAAGTCACGCTTGACCCCGGAGCCTCTGCGGACACTCCGGTCAGAGACCAAGGGCCAGGCGGGAGCCTGCCCGGACCGGACGCGGGCCATCCCCTGCATGGTGCGGGAAGTCACGGGGCGAACTCCAGGGGCAACAGGGCAGAGCCGTTCGCGCGAGGCCTCAGACGACGGGTAAGAGCCGTGGCACGCGGCCGGGGACGACGCGTCGGCCCGGGCCTTACACGACGCGTAGACCGCCGCGGGAGACGACGGCTCCTGGCCGGTGTACGCGGCCCAGGCCCGGCTGACCGCCCTGGAGCCCAGGAACAGGTCATCCAGGGTGTCACCAGGACCGGCGCCGAGCAGGGTGGCGTCAAGGGCCGATCTGGCCGTAGGCAACGGGCACAGGTAGACTGCCAGGCAATGTACACGCGAATCGACCCTTGATACCTTCCCTCCAGCGAATAGGTCGGCAGCAGTCAGACTCAGCCAGGTGGATCTTGTCCCTGGGAGCCACGCTGGGAGCCACACAAACGAACGACTTTCCCGGGTCGCTGGACTGACATGAACAACCGCCATGGACGCGCCCGAGGTTACGGACTGTTTTGAACGGGTCCGGATGCCCGCACATGGAACTACGGATTAGAAGGTCGTGCCCGTCGCGTGCCCGATGGAGTGGTCGACCGAGGGCTATCACGGTCGCTCCCGGACAACACCGCAGGAACCGTGATCTGGCTTTACGCAGGTGAGCCTGCTCGCGGAGGAGACCTGACACGGAAGCGGTCGCCAGCAGGCGCATAATCGAGATATGACGCAAGAACACTTGAGATCCAGGTTGAGCGCGCTGCTGCACTGGGCTCTCGATCACCTTCCGAAGTGGCGCAGACGGCCGCCGACCGCAGGCGTTCGTGAGCCTCGCCGACCGAAGCCCAGCCTTCCAGCAGCCGCGGTCGCCCTCAAAGAACCTCGCGTCGGCCTCATGCGCTGGATCAAGCTGGACAGCCGACGCAGTGACGATCAGACGTAGATCGATCGGCACAGCCGTCGCCTCGACGGGCACGCCGCAAAGCAGCAACGCGAGCAGCAACGCCATTGCACAGCGCTGGATTTGGACGTACCGCACCGAGCGGATAGGCCAAGCTCAGGTCGGGCGGCCGGACGGATTCAGACGAATTCGAGTATGGCCGGGCCTGTCTCTTAATCCGCGGGTCCGGGCTCCGTGGCACTACCTGCTTGGCCCGGCCCTTCAACACCTGGGTGCGCGCCAGTGCACGCGTCGGTGATGGGGATGGCGGGAGCCACGGCCGCGGTGAGCGCGGCAAGACGCTCGCGGTCCAGCCGCCAGGCGCTGACCGGGCGGACGGCCCCGGCGACAACACCGGGCACCGGGCAGCGGCGAGCTGGCTTATTGCCCCGGGGCAATGCCGGGGCGCCCGGGCGGCGCTGGATTCCGATGCCCAGGGTCTCCTTGGAGCCCCAGCCGACCGAGCCGCCTCCGGGGTACAAGACGATTCCTTCGACATCGGCCCACGGGACGGAGACCGCGGAAGCGTGACGGAACGGCCAGCTGAGCGGGTCGGCACCGAGCGTGATACCGGCCATGTCGGCGCGGAAGGCGATCTTGCGGCTGGCCACGGCGAGCACCCAGGGCACAGTGCTGAGAACGAAGCCAAGGAGGAACAGGATCAGCCAGGGCAGCGGCTGATGGCTGAACAGGGCAGGGATAAGCACCACAAAGCTGATGGCAGCGCTCTGGGCGACCGGAAAGGTCAGCCGGTAGCGTTCTTCGTAGCAGCCCTGGTCCGGCGGCATGCCACGATCTTCCCCCCGGCGGGCGGCCTTTGCCAGTACTCCGCTCGCGCGCCACAGCGCATGCGGCCCAGCACGCTCGTTGCTACAGACCACGGCCTGCCAGCCAAAGGTCGGCGCTGACAGCAGAAGTGACAGCAACGACACCACACAAAGACTCGCCGGGGCTAACCGCGGCAGCCGCGTATTGCAAGGTGGCGGACTCCCACCAGGTGACTGCCCGGAACTGACACAGATGCGGTCTTTCAGTCAAGCGAGCCGGGTCCCGCCAGGCTCATTCGGTGAGCACTACCCATTGCCGGCCGTCGATGAGTTCACGTGCCGCGTCGAGATGACCGGCGTGGGTTGCCGTCTCAGCGATCACATGCACGAGGATCTCGCGCAGGTCGCTGAGCCGCCAGCTGCCGAACAGGTCCTCGGGCCACCACGCCGGTGCGCTGTCGAGGGAAGTGGCGGCAATGATGGCATCGGCACGTTCTATCTCCCGCCGGTAGCCGTCCAGCACCGCGGCGGCCGTCAGGTCCGCAGGGACCTGCCAGGCGTTAGCCGACTCGTTGTCTGGCATCGGCTCGCCAGCGACGACGGCACGGAACCAGAACCGTTCGACGTCGACCGTCAGATGGTAGACCAGCCCGGCGCAGGTCCAGTGCGAGGGCAGTATGGTGGGACGCCGCAGGTCCAGCTCGGGCAGGCCCTCCAGGGTGCCGAGCACGTGATGGCGCTGATCGGCGAGGGATGAAACGAGCGCCTGCCTTTCCCTGGTCACGGAGGGCTGCGTCATGGCTCATCC
>Ga0210408_10004815_pt1 | contig 11983 bp, 10 predicted proteins | sample IncBWH4MmetaG_FD_155471 | JGI IMG/M metagenome (GOLD analysis project Ga0210408, IMG submission 155471) | Forest soil microbial communities from Barre Woods Harvard Forest LTER site, Petersham, Massachusetts, United States - Inc-BW-H-4-M | ecosystem: Environmental > Terrestrial > Soil >... | reverse complement strand
CGCCGCGCACCAAATCCCGCACCGGAATTGCGGCAAGCTCGTGGTGGCTCAAGACGCGAAACAGGAAGCGGCGCTCGAGCATCTCGCCGAAAACGGCCGCGCCAACGGCGTTGTAGGTTTGCGCCTGGTTGATCGCGGCACAGTCCGCGCCCGCGAGCCGCATATCGAAGCTGCCGCCGCTCTGGAGGTGCCTTCGACCGGTATTATCTCCGCCGAGGATTTGATAAAAACCCTCGCGCGCATGGCCACGGCCCAAGGCGCAAGCCTGTTGACGCGCACGCGCGTCGTGCGGCTCGATCCGCGCGCGGATTCGGTTGCTGTAACACTCGTTGAAGGAGATACCAACGAAGGCGCCGCACCCTCCGAAGAAACCATCGAAACGCGTTGCGTGATCAATTGCGCGGGCCTGTATGCGGATGAAATCGCCGCGATGCTTGGAAACCGCAACTATCGCATCTATCCCGTGCGTGGAGAATATTGCGAGCTGGTGCGCGCCAAATCGCACCTCATCAACAATTTGGTCTACCCGCTACCGCACGCTGACGGCCTCAGCCTCGGCGTTCACTTGACGCGAACGCTGTGGGACACTGTGCTCGTCGGCCCCACCGCGGATTACATTGCCGAGAAAAACGATTACGAACGAAATCGCCTGCCCGTCGAGGAATTCGTTCGCCGCGCAAAGTCCATGCTGCCTGAAATCGAAGCAAGCGATATGCAGCTCGCCTACTCGGGAATCCGGGCGAAGCTCGTGGCTCCCGGGCAGGCAGGCATCGCCGATTTCGTGATTACTCGCGACAGGAACGTCCCCTGTGCTATTCAATTGATCGGCATCGAATCACCAGGCCTGACATCAAGTCTGGCCATCGCCGAGCAGGTCGTCTCGCTGGCCGCGGAAATCCTAACGTAGCGCCGGCGTCCCGCCGGCTCTGCGGTTTCTTCGCGCATTCGAAAACCGCCGGCCCCTCTTGCATGGAGACAAGCAAAATCCCGGCGCTACCCGGGCAATTCCGTCTTCACTATCAAATGATACAGCCACATCAAGAGCGTCGTGCCAATTCCGATTCCTGTGATGGCCCACCAGACTTGCGCGGGCCGTTGCACGACTTCCCCATAGTGATGCATCAGCCGGCCGCCCAACCATCCTCCGACCAGCGATCCGATCCCGATGGGCACGAACGCGAAGCCCATGTAGGTTCCTTGCTGGCCGGGGGGAGCCAGCCGCGAGACGTATTCGTAATAGCGTGGCGATAGCACGATCTCCCCGAGCGCGATAACGAAAATGGACATCCCGACGGCCCACATGGATGCCTGTGACGCGACGATGAGCCAGCCGAGCGCCGAGATCAGCGTCCCAAGCGTAATGGCTTGAAAGGCGGGAATCTTTTGCGTCAAGTAGGTGACGAGAAATTGCAGGCAAATGACGGTTATAGGGCCCGTGATTAGGATGAGCTCGACATCTGCATGCGGATCGATATAGCCATGAATATAAATCGGCAACGTGATGAACAACTGCCAGTACACAATCCAGTAACCGGAAAAAATCAGGAGAAAGACGATGAAGCGCGAATTCGTCATAACGGTGATCAAATTCCTTGCTGTTTCGATCAGGCTGGCTACATGGACTTCGCCCGAGCGCCGCGGCTCCTTAAAAAAAATAAGCACGCCGAAAAACATCAGCAGGACGCTCAGCGCGGAAACGCGGAAAACATTCTCGACTCCCAGGTGCCGATGCGCCCACGACGCAGTGTACGGCCCCGCCGCCCCGCCGATATTCACGAGCGTGTAGTAAATCGAATACCCGATCGACCGGACATTTTCCCGCGAAGCGCGCGCCGTGGTCCCCACGACGCTTGGCTTGACCATCGAGATGCCGAGAGCGGGCAGAATCAAAACAAATGCCACGAGGCCCAGAAGAGGGACCGCGTTCCGCACCGGCATCATCCACGCCGCTCCCAATGAACCCAACAGGAAATACGCGCACGCCAAAATCAGATACGCCAACGAGAGCGCGCGCCGGAAACCAAGCCGGTCCGCCACTGCGCCTCCCAGGATCGCCAGAAACCAGACCATGCCTCCAAAGAGGCCAGTAAGCGAGCCGGTTTGCTCCGTCGGAATATTCAGCGATTCATGCAGGTAGTTGGCCAGCGAGGAAAACGCGCCGTAGTAAGCAAGGCGCTCGAAGATCTCACTGATGTTCGCGACCCAAAAAGCGGGCTCGAACCCGTCGCGAATTTCCTCCATGCGCTGGCTGAAGCTCAAACGTAGCTCCTGTCCCGCAAGGACAGACAAAGCGGAACACATGAGACGGGCGCGATTGTAGCGGAAGTGTGATTGCCGCGCCAGAATAAGTGGGGCTTCAAACGTGCCCAACCACTATCTCCGCGTATAGAGGATTGACTAGTGTAAAGTTACAGGCTACACTTAGGCCGTGAAAATACGCAACCTTCTCCATAAGGGTCTGAAGCGCCTTTATGAGGAGGGCGATCCGAAAGGATTGCCGCCTGCCGGCGTGGACAAACTGCGAAAAATGATTGTGTATTTAGAAGCGATGCAGGAGGCGGCCGAGCTTCGCACGATACCGGCATGGAAAGCGCACCACTTGACCGGTAGCCGGAAAGACACTTGGAGCCTGCATGTTACTCGAAACTGGCGACTGACTTTCTGGATCGACAAAGCCAAACGCGAAATCTGTGACGTGAATTTTGAGGACTATCACTGAATCTAAGGAGAAAGATGCTATGCCTATGTTTAATCCACCACACCCGGGTGAGCTAATCCGGACTGAAATAATTGAGCCCCTCGGCCTTACGGTGACGGCTGCCGCTAAAGTCCTGCGCGTTTCCCGGCCCGCGCTATCGAGCCTTCTGAATGGCAAGGCCGACTTGTCCGGAGACATGGCCTTGAGGATCGAAAAAGCATTCGGTCCGAAAATGGACACGCTGATGCGCATGCAGTCTGCCTTTGACATTGCGCGCACTCGCAGGCGCGAGGGGAAGATTCGCGTCCGCCGCTATCGTAAGACGGAAGTTGCTGCATGAAGAATATTCTTTCCGCGAACGCTTTTTTAGCCCGGCGTTGAAAATCGGCGGAACATCGCTATCACCGCTGCGACGTTAAAGAGTACAAATCCGGCAATGTCGGAAAAGATGGGGCCGGTTGGAAGTCGGGGTGGAGCATCGAAATTCGCTCGCATCGCCAACCCCATTGCAAAAACCACAACGAGCAGGAAAATGCAGCCATACCAGGCAAAGAAAGTCTCAAAATAGGCGAACGTTCCCGCGCGGCGTTCGGGGGCGAGCCAGTATTCTTTGTTTGGAAGATTGAGACTGGCGTCAGGCTTGTTGGCAATGCGGTGCGACACCCAAAATTCGATCGCCAGGGCGGGCAGCAGGGCGACGCCGTATATCACCAGGAATTGTGTTTTCGTCATCCAGCCGTTTGGCATTCCGGAAGCGTTAAAGTGCGACGCCAGGCGATCCGGGAGCAATGTAAAATCGTGAACACATTGCGTAATCGCCCCCAAGACCACGGCGAAAAATAGGATTCTGGGTAAGCGTGTGCCGGACATTTTGGCCCTCTGCGAAAAGAATACAAGCCAGAATCGGCAGTTACAACAGAACTTGTCCGGAAGCGTAACGCAAGGGAACCGGTTGGCCTAAACCCGCCGCTTATGTAATGCTATAGTGCTTCCGGACTGGACGGATTGTGAATGGGAGTGTGCGAGTACGGAAGATTTAACCGATCCGTTTGGAGTCCAGCGAGCCATCCAAGCTCGGTAGGGCGTCAGGGGCTAAAGAGTCTGTGTGAGAACTCAAGAGTGGCACGCTTTTGTAGCGCCCACCTTCAGGCGGGCACCTTGGGATCGAGCAGATGCCCGCCTGAAGGCGGGCGCTACAGGAAGCAAACCGAGTTCTCACACAGACTCTAAAGACCTTGTTTTTCCGGTCCCTGAACGTCGCGGCTGAAGCCGCGACCCACAAAGATGTTTCATCAGATAGCTTTTATTTTACGGAGCGTGCACCCCGTTTTGTGGGTCATGCCTTCAGGCATGACTTAAGAGGGGCATCCTTATCAGGGGTTTCAACCCCTGAGAGCATATTCCGATGACCATGAACTTATTTTCAGGGTTTTCCCGATGGTGACGCTTCGCGCGATCCAGGATGCAAGAGAGCGCATCCGGGGCTCGATTGTCATGACGCCCTTTGTGCATTCCGAAAAATTTTCGCAGCAGACGGGGAACTCAATTTTCCTGAAGCTCGAAAATTTGCAGATGACGGGCGCGTTCAAGGAGCGCGGCGCTCTAAACAAGATTCTTCTGCTCTCGGAAGAAGAGCGGCGGCGCGGCGTGATTGCGGCCTCGGCCGGAAATCACGCGCAAGCCGTGGCGTATCACGCGACGAAGCGCGGCATCCAAGCGCAGATCTGCATGCCGCTGACGACGCCGCTTGTAAAAGTGTCCGCCACACGTGGCTATGGAGCAGAAGTAATTCTGGCAGGCGCGAATTACGATGAGGCCTGCGAGGAAGCCGTTCGCCGTTCCAGACAGTTCGGTCTGACATTCATTCACCCGTTTGACGATGAAGCCGTGATCGCGGGCCAGGGGACGCTCGGACTCGAAATGCTGGAGCAGCACGGCGATCTCGACGCTCTCGTCATTCCCGTCGGTGGGGGCGGCTTGATCGCGGGAGTGGCGTGCGCGGTCAAAGAAACCAATCCCAAAATGAAAGTGATCGGCGTGCAATCGTCACGACTCGCTTCGATGAAGGCGGCGCTCGAAAAAAACGAGCTCGCCACTCTGCCCGCGAACAAAACCATTGCGGACGGCATTGCCGTGCGCTGCGCGGGGACACTGACGTTTCCTCTCGTCAAAAAATATGTAGACGAGATCGTGACCGTGGATGAGGAAGAGATCGCCAGCGCGATTCTTCAGTTGCTCGAAAAAGAAAAGATGCTCGCCGAGGGCGCCGGCGCGGCCGCCACGGCCGCGCTCTTGAACAAGAAAACCCCGAACCATGGAAAAAAGCTCGGTGTTCTGGTCAGCGCGGGAAATATCGACGTCTCGCTGCTCTCGCTGATCATCCGGCGAGGGCTCGTCAAGGACGGCCGCCTCGTCCGTCTGCGAATCCATTTGCCCGATCATCCGGGGGCGCTGCAAAAGCTGGCCGGCGTGATCGCGGACCAGAAGGCCAACATCGTGGAAACGATGTACGACCGCGCCTATTACGGCGTGGTGCTGGGAGACGCCGCAATTGACATCACGATGGAGACCCGTGGGCCTGAGCACGTCGCGGACTTAACCGCAGCGCTGGAGTCTTCAGGCTACCTTTTCGAGCGTGTACAATAAAATGTCCAATCGTCTGTATTGATTGCAGCGATAGAGAAATGCTTTTGTAGCGCCGGCGTCTCGCCGGCGGTTTTTTCGTCGCCAAATAGGCAGCAAAACCCGCCGGCGAGACGCCGGCGCCACGAAACCCGCGATCCTTTCCGAGGCGCGTGAAATCGATCCGGATCGCCGTGAGAAAATGGAGACTGGAATCGTAATGAACCACAATCCACTTTCCTACTTGCACGAGCAAATCGCTGAACTCGAGACCAAGGGCCTGCATTTCCGCTTGCGCGTGCTCGAAGGCGAGCAAAAACCCGTCGCTCATTTCGATGGGAAAGATGTCATCAACCTCAGCTCAAATAATTATCTCGGGCTGACCACGCACAAGGCGCTTCGCCGAGCCGCCATCGAAGCCATCCGCACGCACGGGGTCGGCGCCGGAGCGGTGCGCACCATCGCCGGCACCATGGATTTGCACATGGCGCTCGAAGAGCAAATCGCGAAGTTCAAAGGGACGGAAGCGTGCGTGGTATTTCAGTCCGGCTTCACGGCAAACGCGGGAACTGTCGCGGCCATTCTCGGAAAAGACGATTTAATTCTCTCCGATGAGCTGAATCACGCATCCATCATTGACGGCTGCCGCTTGTCGCGCGCGACGATCAAAGTGTTCAAGCACAAGGACGTCGCCGATTGCGAACGCCTTTGCAAGGAAACCGAAAACTGGCCCGGGCACAAGCTCCTGATCACGGACGGCGTCTTCTCGATGGACGGCGACATCGCTCCGCTCGCGGAATTGTGCGGCCTCGCCGAAAAATTCAACTGCATCATGATGGTGGATGACGCCCATTCTTCCGGCGTGCTCGGCCGCGGTGGGCGCGGCACGGTTGACCACCTCGGTTGTCACGGCCGCGTGCACATTCAGGTCGGCACGCTCAGCAAAGCAATCGGGGCGATGGGCGGATACGTTTGCAGTTCGCGCGAATTGATCGACTTTCTGTATCACCGCGCGCGCCCCTTTCTTTTTTCGACGGGACATCCGCCGTCCGTTGTGGCCACTTGCCAGGCCGCGTTCACACTTCTCGATTCCCCGGACGGAGACAAGCTGCTCAAGAAGCTTTGGGCAAACACGAAATTCTTCCAGCGCCGTTTGAAAAAATCGGGCTTTTCCACGGGCGCGACGCAAACACCCATCACTCCCATTCACGTAGGAGAAGGAGCGAAAGCGTTTGAATTCTCGCGCCGCTTGTACGATGCCGGTGTCTACATTCCCGCGGTTGGATTTCCCACCGTTCCTGAAGGCAAGGCGCGGTTGCGCGCCATGGTGACGGCGACGCACAAGCGCGCGGAGCTAGAACGCGCGTGCGCGATCATCGCGGAAGTGGGTCACACTTTAGGTCTGGTCTAACTTCACTTTTCTTTCGCTTTTGTACGTGCCGGCTTGCGGCAAAAAGTGGAAGTAATTTACCTCCGTAGAATTTTCTTGACTGTCTAAAAATGACGCGGTCCCAATGCCTCTCCCGGAAGTGCGCCGCCTCTTAACGCCTTTACTAATAGATAGTTGAATGTTGGTCAGGGAATTGCATCTTGGGCGATGCACTCAAATGCAGCAAAATCAGAGGAAACAAGAACCAGCCTAAACAATACAGCTCGGCCTACAGGAGGAAGTTTATATGAAGCAGATACTTTCATTGCTCGCGATCGGAGTTCTGGGCGCGTGGAGTACGGCTGCGCAAACAACAGCCTCGGGACAAGCGGGCGCCTCGGGACAAGCAGGCGCTGCGGCACAGTCACAGACCTCGATGAAGACAAACAATTCGGGAGCGCAGGCTTCCGGAAGCGGCTCGGCGGCGAGCTCAGCGAAGACGTCATCATCGATGCCGTCCTCGACGTCGTCTTCAGCCAATGCGGGGAACAATTCCGCGAGCATTTCCAACGGCTCGAAGATCGACGCCACGCTGGCCACTTCTCTGGACGCAAAGAAGAGCAAGCCTGGCGACCAAGTGGAAGCGCGCACAGCCGAAGACGTCAAGCAGAATGGTAAGGTCGTGCTGAAGAAGGGTACGCGCCTCGTCGGACACATCACGCAAGCGCAGACGCGAGCCAATGGGCAGTCGCAATCGCAACTCGGCATTGTGTTCGATCGCGCCGTGCTGAAGAACGGTCAGGAAATGCCCTTGAACGCTTCGATTCAGGCTCTGGCGGCATCGCAATCCGCCACGGCGGCCTCCACAGGCGCTGAGGATCTGGCGGCTTCGGGCAGTGGGATGGGCGCCGCGCAAGGGTCGGCTAGGAGTGGAGGCGGCCACGTTGGCGGCGTAGCCTCGACCGCAGGCGCAACGGCTGGCGCAACAACGGGTACTGTCATGAATACGGCCAGTTCGACTTCGTCGGCTGCTGGCGGGACACTGAATACCGCTGCGCGATCCACAGGCGCCGTCGGCGGGCTAAACTCAATGGGCCGGCTCTCGTCCAACAGCAGCGGCGTATTCGGCCTCGAGGGCCTTTCGATCGATTCCGCGGCATCTAGTGCGGCCCAGGGATCCATGATCGTTTCCTCCACGAAGAACGTCCACCTGGATAGCGGCACGCAACTCTTGCTACGCTCCTCCGGACAGGCCCAGTAAATTGAACGTACAGTAAAGTCAAGGTATGGGCGGCGTCACGGCACGACCGGGACGCCGCTCCTTTTCAGCCCTATCCAGGACTGCCCAGCGAGGTCAGGCAAAAACTGACCCTTGGGACAGAGACTCTTTGCTCATCGCCCATTTGGAATTAGCCACTGTAAACAGCACACTGTGTTAGCTTTAAACTTGCCTTCAAGGCATCCGGTCTGGAACAGTATAACGCAACGATTCCGCCTGCCTGTCGGGTGGGTCAATGCCACCGGGGTATTATGATTCGAATACCATCGATCTGCGTAATTTCCGTTCTGGTTTGTTGTGCGGCGCTTGCGAGTTGCGGCGGCAACACACAATATGGCTCTCAGGGCGGAGGAAACAGTGGGAATTCCTCTGTCGTTTTGGCTATGACCGACACTCCTCCCTCAAATGTGAGCATACTCTCCGCCGAGGTAACGCTTACCGGGGCGTCGCTATCTCCTGGAAATGTTTCCTTGTTTTCCGGATCAACGACCGTGGAGTTGACTCGACTTCAAACTGACATCGCCTACCTCGCAACGGCCGCGAACATTCCGGCAGGAAGTTACACAGGCGTCACCCTGACCTTTGCGAATCCGATGCTCACTATTGAAAACGATACGGCCAGCGCTATCGGATCATCATGCACCGTAGGTTCGATCTGCACAATGGCGCCGACCGCAACCGCAAATTTATCGACGACAATTCCCCTGACGGCATTCACGGTCTCTGCTTCCAGCACTACGGGGCTGCTGATTGACGTCAATTTGGACAATTTGCTTACCGCGACGATGGGCGAAGATTTCAGCGCCGGGACGACTGTTACTCCCTTCACTCCAGCGGGGGTCGGGGCGCCTCCCGTCGGAGCGGAAGACGTTATGGGCCAAATCGGAAACATCAACGCATCCAGTAATACGTTTACGCTGACAAACGCGTCAGCAACGTATGCCTTGAAGGTGAACAATACGTCGACATTTCTTCAGTTTCCCAGCACCGGCTGTGCGACTCCGGGATTCGCGTGCCTGCAGAACAATCAAATTCTCAGTGTGGACATTGGCATTCAGTCTGACGGATCGATTCTCGCTAGAAACATCATCTTCGAGGACGCCGACAGCAGCGACACGGAAGTCGAGGGCATGATCACCAGCACAAATGTGGGCTCGCAGCAATTCAATATCGTGATTCAGGCGATGTCCGCGCCAGTTTCAGGATTGAGTATTGGCCAATCCATTACCGTGCAGTATTCCGCGTCGCCCCAGACGACGTTTGACATCGATCTCGTTCATGCGGATAATCTCCAGGTCAGTACGGCCGGCTTTCTCTTCGCCGCTCCCGCTGATTTGGCCGTAGGCCAGCAGGTTGCGATACGGCGCAACACCACTATATCCGCCGGCGTAATCAAGGCGGACCGTGTGAGCTTGCGTTCGACTCGTGTGACTGCGACTGTCCAGGTCGGAGTACCGAATATTTTTCTGAATAATTTGCCGTCTCTATTTTCCGGTCATGGGATCACTGGGATAACGGCGCAAACTTCACTGACGCCGCCAACGATTTATTTTGAAGTCGGAAAAACCATTAACTCTTCGAATGTCGTTATTGGTGTGCTGGTCTCAGTGCGTGGGCCTTTGTTTAATGTCAGCGGCGCGCGCACTCTCGTTGCGACTAAGGTCGTCGTGAAGCCGTAGAATCAGCTTTCCTGCCAATCCCAATCAAAGAATGGGGCCCGGGCTCGCATCCCACGTACTCCGGCCCCGCGAAGCGCGCAATCTGATTCAGGCGGGAAGCGCTGCATTCGGCACGCCCTCCACGCGCGACATCCGATAGAAGGCCACCAAAACCGCCCCGGTGCCCCACAGCAGAACCGCCAGCCACACAAGCCCGCCGAGTACAGGAATGAATCCTGCGATGCGGACGATGAGCATGCCCACCGCCATTCGCCCGATCACCGCGTTCGTAGCGGCGGACTTCTCCCCCATGATCTTGTTGCCGAGCCATGTGCCGATAAACACTTGCGCGACATAAAGAATCGGCACGCAGGCCATCGCGCACGCCACTCCCGCGCCCACGCCGACAATCAAAAGGAGCACCCCTAAAACAAGGGCGATCGCGCCCACGATCAGCGCCAGCGCCCCGACGCCGATCGGGAGACCAATGCTGCCTGCCTCACGCAACGTCGCTCGGAAGAAGCCGGGGAATATAACCAGCAGCAAAATTCCAACCACTACAGCCGCTGCATAGCTGAAAATTGCACGGATTGCGATGCGTCCCGCTGACCGCCTGTTCCGCCTAATATCCGGCGTGATTTCCGCTCGAATAGGACTTGCCAGCTTGGCTCCCGCCTCAACAACAGGCTGTTGAGGGCCCTCGAACGTCACCGGTCCACGAATTTCCGCGGTTGACCCAACCTCAAGGTTCCCTCCGTGTATCCACGCCTGCCCGCCGATCAAGCCTTCCAGGTCCGACCTTCCAATCATACCTAGCAAGTCGCGTTGCATCTTGCCGTCCAGGTCCGCTTCGCCCGCAAATACGATCATTCCGCCGCCCACGCTGGCTCTGGATACCAGATCCACCGAACTTGCCAATACCGATACGTTCTTGGCGACAGTTCCCTGGAGAATCACGCTGCGTGAAAACACGCGCACATTACCGTCCACGTTTCCATCGATTACTGCCTCCCCGGCAAAGGCAATGACGTCACCTGTGACGTGACCCGTCACGGTGAGACTCCGTGTGAACGCAATCAGGTCTCCTTCCACGGTGCCATCGATTCTCACAGATGGGCCTGTGACGATCAGGTCGTTGTGAACTACATCACCCGCGGGGACAAGAGCGGCTCGCCCGTGCCGTACCTCCGCCGCCCCAGCCGGCTGCGGCAGCGCCAACGCGAACAGCAGCGCCGACATGACCACTGCAATGGCTACGGAACGGCGCAGCCGGCGGCGGATCCAAGCGATCGCCACAATCGCCACCAGAATCAAGGCCCCGATTTGAATTGCGTCAATCATGTCACTCCATCCTTCCCAGAAAGCTCCACTGAAGACAATCATGCTGAATACATCCGTTCCGCCGAAACCTGCATTGCTCAATTGATCGAACCAGGGCCCGATTCCATCGGTCCAAAACCAATACGCGCCCGCCGCGAAAGCTCCGAATGCCAGTGTCCAAGCCCAAGAAGGCAAACTCCGGGCATGTTCGCTGAGGAGTTGGGCGGGGATTGATTCGTTGTCCTCGGTCAATGCGCTCGAAAGCATATTTGTTTCCCGTTCGAGCGCGTGAAGCAGATCGCGGCAAGATGCGCACTCTTCAATATGCGCGGCGAGTTCCCGCGAGCGCGCCGCGTCGAGTTGCCCCTCGAGATAGAGCAGGCACGCCATTTCATCAAAATGGATCACGCGGCGCCTCCTGCGGCAAGGCTCGCGCCGCCTTGCCCTTCGAGAATCTCGCGCAACTGGTGGCGCGCGCGCAGCAGCACGACTCCTACGAATGTCCGGCGCACTCCCAGGGTCGCGGCAATGTCGTCGTAGCTCATGTCCACGTAGTAGCGCAGCACGAGCGCCATTCGTGAGCGCGCGGGCAGCTTGTCGAGCGCGCGGCGCACTTCCTGGCTGGTGCGGCGCTCGATGAGTTGTTGGAGCTGGCCGGGATCGGGATGCTCAAGCGGCATGTTCTCGACTTCGCCTGTTTCCAGGTCTTGCCGAAGTTTTCTCCTTCGCAGCAGATCCCAGCAATGATTCGCGGCCACAGTGTACAGCCAGGCGCTGAACGGGCGGGTGGCATCGTATTGCGAAAGTTTCTGCCGAACCTTGATAAAAATATCCATGGTGGCGTCCTCGGCGTCCTCGCGAGTGGGCATGGCCCGGCGGCAGAATCGGAAGATGGCAGGCGCATGCTCGCGATAGAGTTCGCCCCAGGCCTCCGAGTTGCCGGCCTTGGCTAAGGCAATCCGCTCCTGGGTAACGGCCTGTTCCGCGGGGCTCATCCCCTCGGGATGTCTCCTCGCATCCATCAGATAGTACGCGGC
>Ga0210408_10004813_pt1 | contig 11983 bp, 17 predicted proteins | sample IncBWH4MmetaG_FD_155471 | JGI IMG/M metagenome (GOLD analysis project Ga0210408, IMG submission 155471) | Forest soil microbial communities from Barre Woods Harvard Forest LTER site, Petersham, Massachusetts, United States - Inc-BW-H-4-M | ecosystem: Environmental > Terrestrial > Soil >... | reverse complement strand
CCTTGACATTCCCTTTTATAGATCAGGCGTGGGTGTTGAAAAAGTCACTGAGATTAGCAGGTGAGATTTAGCGAAAGCATGCTAGAAAGAAAAGTTCCTTCTCATGCTGCGCTGGATTTCGATCTTCGGAGGCCTGCTGATCATGATGGGGCACCACACCCGCTCAGAAGCGTTGTTCTATTATTTCCGTCTGCAAGATCAAGTTCCGGAAACTCATCTCCTGCGACTGATCGACAAATATGTCAGCTTTGCTTTTGTGCGTGAGCGATTGCGAAACAGTTATAGCGAGAGCGGTCGACCTTCGATCGATCCCGAGTTGCTGTTGCGCATTCTGCTGATTGGTTATCTGTACGGCATCACCAGCGAACGCAAGCTGGTCGAAGAACTGCGCATGCACCTGGCCTGGCGCTGGTTCACAGGGCTGGGTTTCGATCAGGAGATCCCGCATCACTCCACGTTCTCGAAGAATCGGCACGGAAGATTCCAGGAGTCGAAGCTGTTCGAGCAACTGTTCGAAGAGATCGTAGCCCGTTGTCTGGAAGCCGGCCTAGTCCGAGGGGACAACCTGTCGGTGGATGGCAGTTTCGTGGAGGCCAATGCCAGCAAGGAGAGCCGCATCCCACGCGAGCAGTTAGCGGAAGCGGCACAGGTAAACCAAACCGTGCGTCAGTACCTGGTGGAACTGGAGCAGCACAATCCAACCGAAGAGCCAGTGCATGAGCAGAAGCTGGTGTCGACCACCGATCCGGATGCGACCTACGCGACCAAGGGTGGAACTCCGGCCCGGCTGGGGTATTACGACAACTATCTGGTGGACAACCACAGTTGCGTGATCGTGGGAGTGCAAGCAACCGCAGCCCGGATGAGTCAGGAGACGGTGGCCGCACAAGACATGCTGGCTCGCTTCGCCCGATGGCAAGGACGCGATCCCGAGTCGGTGGTTGCCGATGCCACGTACGGCAACGGCGAGTTCCTGCAGTGGTTAATGGAGCGGGGGATCACACCGTATATGCGCACTCGGGACAGCGCTCTCCGCAAGAACAACCCACTCTACGGTCCGGAGCATTTCACGTATCTTCCTGAAAGCAACAGCTATCGCTGTCCCGCAGGTCAGCAGCTCAACTACGTCGGTCTGAATGTTCGGAATCGTGCCCATGCTTACATCGGAAGCCGCAAACGTTGCGGTGCGTGTTCCCAAAAGGCGCAATGCACCACGGGCCAGTACAAATATCTCGCCATCCACATCCACGAACCTTCCCGGCAACGTGCTCGCGACTTGGCCAACACGCCAGGCTTCGCGAGCGCACAACGGGAAAGGAAGAAGGTGGAAGCGCTGTTCGCGGAACTTAAGAATCAGATCGGACTTCGTCGCCTACGCCTGCGGAGATTAAAGTTTGTTCGCGAGCAGTTCTTCCTGGCTGCGGCTGCGCAAAACATCAAGCGATTGGTTCGCTTCCTCAGCCAAGGGCCGCAGCCACCGCTCCCTGCAACGACTTAGTCGTGCTCGCAGAAAACTGTCCCTCGCTGCACGCTACTTACACAGCCCCAATAGCTCTTCCGAGCAACCCTTTTTCAACACCCACAGGCGTTCTCACAAGCGTGCGCCGTTTGTTCGCTAGGGCTTGGGGATTTTGAGCGCTATCGCGATTTTTCACCAGCTAGGGTCAGGTGTTCCGGTCAACCCGTTCGCAAAATCTGAACTGCTTTATTGATTGGACGGGCGGCGTTTCCTGGGCGAGGGCTTCTCCGGGATGTTGTCGTCAACAATGACTCTTTTCGGAGATCGGCCAGCCGAAGACACTAGCTGAGCATCCATCGAAGCCGCGGTCTGCTGAACATAGGAAGACAACTCTTCCCTGAGCCGATTCATGTCGGAAAGGTCGTTGCTCAAAGCTGTCGGCTCAGTTTTACCTTCGTGCGAACCGGGTGGGAGCAGCGAATCCAGAGACTCGCAGACCACCGTCAAGTCTTTATACAGCTTGAAGGTCGTGGAGATGCTTCCACCAGAGGCTTGCGCATCGTGAATCAAATCGGGCACAGCAAATTGGAGATTGCGGCGCAACGCTGCTGTCATCTTGGCCCTCTGGGCTTTGTCTCCCTGCCAGAATGTGACCCAGTGGAGTCTCCCGCCTTGTTGCTGCAGGTTCGTCAGGTCCTGGCTTGTTGCCGGGGCCGCGCGCATCAACTCAGCTAAGGTTGTATTCAGGTCGCGTGCAACTGGAGAGGGTGAAGTCGAGACTGCGGCCGGTCTTGATTGTGCGAACAAGCCTATGCTGAAAACAAGGACGAAAACCATGACGAGAACACCCCAATACGCCCGGCGAGTAGTGGTTGTCATAAAGCAGACTCCTTCGTCCAACCGCCCAAGCATAGCCTGATTCCAAGAGAGAAAGGCTATTACCGACGTCTAATTGCCGAAATGTCAACGGGTATTGTCCGAGTGGGCGGATCGGTTACTGGTCTTGCGGGCGGATGAAGTTGGACTATCACGGCGACAGGCGGCATAGAGGAACCGCGTGGAAATGTGCGGATACAAACTCAAACCCCTGCCCAAGGCATTTTGAGTGCTATCGCGATGTTTCAACAACAGTCTGCGAAACCTCTTGTTGGCCTGTGGGGCTTGGCAATGGCGACGGAGTTGGCAGCTTGACTTACGTCTAAACAAGTAGGACGATTCCGGGGAGGGGCGGTATGCTGAAGCACATTGCACTCGCACTCCTCTTGGCCGGGCTGGCCTTCGCGCAGACTTACACTGTCGAAGAGCACTTAGACGAGATCAGCAAAGTTAAATGTAAGGGCGTAGTCCCGCAGGATTTCGCTTGCGCGATACTCTTCGATGTTGATCCGCCGCTCCCTCTCGATGGTATAGACATTGCTAGTGTTGTTGGCGGGGAGAGTAATGTAGTCCGCACTCCTCCTCCTGCCCCGGTGATCCGTGAGGTTTCACTGATACTCGATGGCACGCTGTACACCGCCGTGTACGACCCGCCCTTGAAACGAGATGATACATTTTCTGGCCTCAGGAGAAACGTGGGCATCCCTGCACGAGTCGATGGCGACAACTTATTCGTCAAATGGCCTGACGGGAAAGAAGCGAAGGCTAAGATCACTCGGCGCGAAAAGATCGATCCCAACCGGTCCCAACCCGCCTAAACACCCGGAGCTTCACTCACAACGCCCTGTCCGGAGTGTGGACACGAAATCGCGCCTGCTGAACTGCGCCGCATCGACTTCAATCGCGTTCGCTGCCCCGAGTGTGAGGCGACTTTCACGCCGGGGAAACCGAATTTTCTCCCCGAGAAAGAGCCTTTGCCATAACGCTTCGTCCGCCCAGCCCCTGCGGAACAAGGCGAGGATCGTAGCGTCACGCGAGTAGGGCTAGGGAGCGGTTCACGACTGATTTAACCGAGCACCACGGTAACCCCGCGCGTCCTTTCTTCGTTGTACGGTTCCCGCCCGGTCGCGTAAAAAGAAAACGCGGAGGACGAACCGATGGCGTGGGGAAACAAGCCGGGAAAGGGACTGGTGGGAGTGACGTCGTTAGCACGCGCGATGCACGTCGGCCCGGCGGAAATCGCTGCCATAGCGGAGCACGAACTGGACCGGCAGATATTGAGTTGCGGAATGGCAACGGCCGCGGGCGCATCCTCCGAGGTTGAAAAACTGCGCGCGTGGCTGAAGGCAAATCCGTTGGCTAAGGCCGCGAAAGCCGGGAACTGAAATGAATCCAGATTTGTACTGCTCGGGATTTTCCTGCTTATTTGGGCTGTCCGCTACCGCACGGCGGCCCTTAGAGCTTACCGCCAGGCCACTCGACGGCATGTAACGAAAACTCCCCAGCCCCTCCTGGCGGGCCGCCCGGCCTGTTTTCGCACCGAAGCGCTGCGAAGACTCCCTAACCTGTTACCCAGTACTTCGCAGCTTCCTGGACAATCCTGCCGGGCTCTAAGCCTACACTATGCTTTGGCGGTGACGATCAACTCCAAAACGAACAAGAATAAGGATGAACCCCGCTGGCTCGCTGTCGTGGCCACGCTGGCCACCGCACTTATCTATGCAGCGCTGCCCAGCAATCTTTCCGTGGGCCCGCGTTGGCTACTGCTGGCAGTGATGGTCGCGGTAGTGGTCCCCACATTCATCTCACATCGGGTCGGACATCACACCGCCGACAAGATGCTTGGGTATCTTGGCACTGGGATTTTGACCACGGCAATGATCTGGTCTCTAGGACTGCTTGTAGCGGCCATTCCCAAGCATGAGATAGATCCAAAGATTCTTCTCCGGTCTGCGGTTGCGCTCTGGGTCACAAACATCCTTATATTTGCTCTGTGGTACTGGCGGCTTGACGCTGGCGGCCCGCATGAGCGCGAAAGGGTCTCTGGGCACCGGGAGGGAGCTTTCCTGTTTCCGCAGATGGTTAGGGGAGCTGGCTCCAATTCTGACTGGTCGCCCAATTTTGTGGATTACTTGTTCTTGGCCTTCAATACCAGCACAGCGTTGTCACCCGCAGATACGGCTGCACTCTCGCGCTGGGCCAAGATTCTGATGATGATACAGGCCACGATTTCACTGGCGGTGATTGCGCTACTCGCTGCGAGAGCCGTGAACATTCTCTAGCCGGTCGTCGCACGCCCGTCTCCCTCAGCCTTCAGGTGGCTGAAAATCAATATTGACGAGTTGCCGCATGCTCGATCTGCTGGCGCTATTTCGTAACAAACATCAAAGGAGATTGCTGTTTGTAAGGTCGCCATTACACTCACGATCTGGCACCGCCGTCACTTGTCCTTCACCGTGAGCCGTATCTCGCGAATTCCAAGCGGTCATTGCCTCTTACGCTCTGAGAGCACGTTGCAGGGTGTTGACGCTGCAACCCAGTTTCTTGGCGACCAATCGCAATCCCAAACCTTCCTTCCGCATCTTCCTAGCCCGAACCACATCCACCGCGACTGGCCGCCGTCCTAATGTCCGGCCTGCTTTCACCGCCCGCACGAGACCGCCTTGGTTCGTTCGGAGATGCTGATTCGTTCCTGTTCGGCCAGAGTGGCCATGATACTGATAACCACATCGCGCATGACGCCGCAGGAATCAAAGAATGGCTCCATGAAAGTGCGCCACGCGACACCATAGCTATCGAGGCGTGTGAGATGCACCAGCGTCTTGCGTACCCCTTCACGGGATAGTCGGTCCAACTTCCAGAACAAGAGCAGGTCGAATTGCTTCTGTGAGGCGGCCAACATCATGCGCTCGAACTTGGGTCGGGTTTTCTTGCCCGAGCCGGAAACAACGTCCACGTATTCGTGGGTGACCTTCCAGCCTTGCTTGTGGGCAAACTCTCGTAGCGAGTCCAGCTGATTGCCATTTTCCTGTAAGGCGGTGCTAACTCGCGCATAGATTCCAACTGTCATGGCGTATTCTCTGAAATCAGAGTAGCATCATTCGACCCTTTGATGAGACGACTCTTTTAACTCGCAAGGTGCTGAATCTACGTGAGTGTTTTGGCGAACGTTTGTTGATATACCCGAAAACGCTTCCGTAGCCACCCGTTTCTACAGCTCAGGGGTCTTGGGCGAAACGATGAGAATGGCGTCGCACCCAAGCGAAGACCGCCAGCGAGGAAAACTCCTATAGCTCCGAAACGCCTATTCTGCTTCAATGGACACCGGCAAACGAACCTAGAGGAGCCCTAAATGGACATTCACCCATCCCAGGGGCCAATTCGCTCATTCAAAGACTTCGTTCTTCATCTACTCACGGTAGTAATTGGGATTCTCATCGCACTCTCCCTCGAAGGTTTGCTTGAGTGGCACCATCACCGATCGCTCGTCCAGGAGGCACGCTCCAATCTAGCGTCCGAGATTCGTGAAAATCGACAGCGCCTTGCAAAAGGATTGGACAGTGCGCCCGACGCTGAGCAGCGGCTTAAGGCGACGATTGAAGCAATCGACAACTATCGTAGGAAACCCACTGCCCGCACGTCCAATCTGGATTGGTCTTACGGACTTTTCCCGCTCAATGCAACGGCTTGGAGCACCGCCAAGAGCACCGGGGCTGTCAGCTACATGGATTACTCTGAGGTCCAAGGTTACACGCGCGTCTACGTGGTGCAGGATCAGTTCTTATCGCTCCAGCAACGCACCTTAGAGAAGTGGCTCGACCTCCAGAAATGGGGTACAAGGACGAGCCCTCCAGATGGCTTTTCAAAGTTCAATAGTGCCGAGTTGGCCGAGGTCGAGGACGATAGCGCAGCGCTCATCCATACTCAAACAGAGGAAAGCATTGCAAGATTTACGATCCGGGCAGTGTTCTGACTTGCATCCAGAGGTGAAATTAGATCCCAAGGCACATCACTGTGCAGAACGACTGCACCCTTTGTGCTCTTAACATCAGCGACTTTCTTCTGAGAGTCCACTTTGGTCACTACATATGTTCCAGCGTATTTTGGATCTTTGACAAAGACCGTATCGCCCACTTTTGGTGTTTGGGTCGGCATGCGAATAGTTTCCCATAGCCCCGTTTACATTGCCAGTCAGTGGAATTTCAAACTGCACCACTACCCACGAACGACATTTTAATGATTTTTATGAATGAAACAACCACTCTACCCGAGCGCATCGACAGAGAATCGCCGCTGGCGAACAGAGTCACATCGTGGCCGAGACGAACCAACTCCTCCGTAAGCCAGGATACAACGCGCTCCGTGTCTCCATATAGCTTGGGCGAAACGCTCTCGCAGAGGGGGCGCAACTTGTGCGATTCTCATCAGATTGAGGGCCCTTCCAATAGTCTCGGTTTACAAGCACGGCAAGATCGTCTGCGGACCTGGTCCAGAAGTAGATATGGCAAATTGCGAACTTGACCAAAGCACTTTATGCTCTGATCCGAACTTCAGCCATCGGGTTCATGCTGTATCGATCTACAGTTTTCCTTCCTAAGATTCCGCTCGAACGAGTTAGGCGTAGCTTCTCCTAGTTTGGAAGTTTTTGGCGCGTCTGAACCGAAGTGAGATGAAACCGAAAGTTAAACCAAGTTTTTTCGTTCCCGATGGGGCTACCCGTCTGCCTCTTGTCTCAGTTCTTTCAACATGCGCTCTAACCAGTCCCTCTGGCCGGAAGCATCTGTCGCGGATTCCCGCGAGGGAGGCTGGCCAGACACCGTTTTCTCCTTGAAGGTTTCCATCAAACTGAGAGCGATCTGCCGTTCACTCGTAGTCAGGCTGCACGGCCTGGTTAATTTATCCGGCCAGTATAGGGAAAGCCTGATTTGGGAATCTGTGCAATTTTGCACAGACATATCGGGATGGCAACATGCAACCTTTGAGTTTTGGGTCGTCACTTTGTTGGCGACTTCTTGGGGGCGGGGCAATGATGTTCCGCAAAATCGCGGAGTTGTCTTATTGGCTTGCCACCATTCTTTTTCTGAGCCTTTGCCCGCTCGCACTGGGTGCTCAAGGGAGTTCCACACAGCGACCGCAAGAAAAGAAAGCGGAACAGAAACCTGCGCGGTATACGGAGACTGTCACCGGTTGCTTGCAGAAGAGTAACGAGCCCGGCGAGTTTTCCATCACCGGTGAAGACGGCAAGACCTGGGGACTCTACAGTACCAACGTCAAGCTGGACAAACACCTCGGTCACACCGTGACCGTCACTGGTTCCCGCACCTATGAGGCGAAGGCGGAAGAGAAAAAAGAGGGACAGGTGGAGCGGGCATCGAGCAAGCAGGAGTACGCGGACCTAGAGGTCACTACCCTGAAGATGGTCAGCGAGACCTGCGGCAAATAAACCGGGGCAGGCAGGTCCCAGCTGTCGGCCAAGCAACCTACTGCTAATTTCTTTTCGCATGTCACCTATCAACTGTTTTCGGCAACCAAAGCTCAGTCGCATGTTCGCCTACAATTATGAACGAATCAAATTCCGAAACGAGCCCGAAAAGCCCCAGAAACGCAAAGGTTCTTAATCGACTTCGGCTTGGGAAAGGCTGCCATGGTGAGATAGCCGGTCGGTCGCATATCGGAGCAGCCCTGGGCGTAGTCTTCGGACTAGTCATGAATCGATGGAAACGAAAATCAAATTTAGCCATGACTTCATCGAGACGGCGCTCTTAACCAAAGCGGAATTCCAAAACCTATGACTCTTAGAACTCCGGCAGCCCCGTTCGCGATGTGCACTTTTGACCAGACGAGCATCATGTCAGCACGGTAGGGTGTCCCAGGAAGTGGTTGGAATAGGAGTTCCATGATGCGTTTGTCCAAGTTAGCTGTTGTTCTGGTTGTAGCAGCCATCACGTCGGTATCTGCATCGGCCAAAGGCAACGAGCCGTGCAAAGTACTGACAGCGGAAAAATTCAGCCAAATCATGGGCTATGAGGCGAGCACGGTTAAGACCTCATCGAACCAGACCTCTTGCTTTTATCAAGGCGCGGAGGATGCGGGTGGTCAATTCATGATCCTCACCGAAACGGCATCCGGACCAGGAGCTGACGCTATGCTCAATCGGCGCGGCTCTTCTCCGCCTCCCGACAGCGGATTAATAGGGGGCACATACAGACAGGGGACCATTATCTTTTCTGTCTCGGTCAGGTCAACCGACAAGGTCAAGTTGCAAGCACTGGTGGAGGAAGTAAAACGCAATCTGAAGTGAACTGGCATTCGTTTCAAAACTGTCAGAAACTGTCCGAATGGTAAAACGCAATTTCCGGATCATAAAACTCACCCCAATCGCACTGGGCATTTGCGAGTCCTGCAATATACGGTTCCAGTCGCACGAATCTATCGAGGATGATGCTGAACTGGAAATGAGAGCCGCGTTCGGTTCACACACCTGCCAGCACGAGGATGCAAGTTGAGACCAGCCCGGATCGTGAAAAAGGCTTTCGGACGTGAGCGGTCTCCTCCCTCTCAAACTGCACCAATAGTTGTTGTTAAATCGCGTTGGTGTTGAAAAACTCGGTTCGAAGACGCGTTTTCCCTCAGGGGAGTTTCTTCCGATTCGTGTTTTTCTTTTGGTAGTGGTTGCTTACGCGCTTGCCATCGCTGGTTGCGCTCTCATGTGGAGGAACCGCACCAATCGTTTCAGGTTCTGTGCCACAGCAGCTAGGTAGAACTGCTCACGCACGAACTTGATTCTGCGTAGGCGCAAGCGCCGCAATCCAATCCGGTTCTTTAGTTCCGAGAACAGAGCCTCCACTTTCCGTCGCTTGCGTAGCGCCATGACCCTTAAAGCAGGCTGCTGGATCGCGACGCTGGAATTAAGCCGCTGTGCTATTCAGCGAATGCTCTCCAAAGTGACCAGACAAACGTACCCATGCATCTATCGTCTTCTCTTGGGCGTCACTCAAGCCGATGACGACCTCCCGAGTTTCACCGCCGAGCCGCAAAGCCCAATGCAGTGCCATCGCATGCTGGAGCTGCTGGGTTACCGCCTCAACATGGGATGTCGATAACGATTCACACATCTCGCATTTCTTGTTCATGCCCGGCCACCTCCTGTGCGATTGTAGCCCGAGATGATCTGGGCGGCGTATCATCATCGTGATTGAGAAGAGGCGTTCTGATGCCTCGTAGACGTGGAAATCCAAATTGGACCAGCGGACGCCCCCCCCAATACCACGACTGCCAACCGCGTTCGAGGAACAGGTTCGAAAGCTTGGACTGAATGAACAGACTTGCGCGACCTCGAAGCAGTTAGAGCACTGGTGTGAACTCAATAGAAATCGCTGCTACATCCCCGAGTGGCTGCTGAAGCATTGGGGACTCTCTGTTGACTCCGACGCTGCTTAACGTCGCTGCGGAGACACGAGCTACTCTAGGAGGCGAAAGACATGCTCTCTGTCCTGATCTTGTGGATTATTGTTGGTCTGATCGCTGGCTGGGCGGCTGGCAAGATAATGAAGGGCGGCGGATACGGTCCTTTGAAGGACACACTGCTGGGAATGGTGGGAGCTGCCCTCGGAGGCTGGATATTCAACGTACTGGGAATTTATCCGGCAGGCGGCATTGTCGCGAGCATCTTGGTCGCGATTGTCGGCGCGATCATACTTATTTGGCTGTCGCGCCTGATGAAGAGAGCCTGATCGCAGGCGGGAAACGCGGCAGAGCAGGTTGAATCAGCCCTGCGCTCCCGCTTTGGCGTGCAGGAAAAATATGGTCTTCAAGAACCAGACCAGGGCGTCAACCATCCAATCTCCCAAGCGAAAAGCCAGCCAGCATCCAAGCACAAACTGGGCGCACCCGTTGCGCGTCCTGCGGGCCATGACCGACGAGGCGCTACAGCAGTTGCAACCACGGTTCAACAAGCTGTATGCCAAAACCGGGCGACCATCGATAGCACCGGAGAAGCTGTTGCGGGCGCTTCTGCTCCAGGCGCTGTACTCGGTGCGAAGCGAGCGGATGTTGATGGAACAGCTCGACTACAACCTGCTGTTTCGCTGGTTCGTGGGCTTGAACAGATCAAGGTTGCCCTTTGCTAAACGCGCTGTGGCCGAGTGCGCCGATTGCGGAAAAGCCATCTGTGACGGATGCCGGATGGAATGCTGCGGGGATTCTTACTGCGGTCAGTGCTACGACTACCACGAAACACATACCTGCGTTCGGAAACCCGTTCAGAGTGAGCGCCGGTCTCAGGAGCGAAGTACTGCGTAAAAAGGTTAGGAAGTCTTCGCAACGCTTCGGTGCGCAACAGGCCCGTAGCGGCACGCAAGCACACAACGTTGACGGGCTGGGGAGCGGGGAGCCTGGAGCTTTTCGCTACGAATGGGCTTTCCCATTGCTCTTGCCGAGGCCTTGCCCGTGGCCATTGTCGTCGCCGTAAAGTCCATCCATTACAAGGGCGTTCGTCCTTATCCGGCTCATCTGTTCATAGATGTACTGACGAAGGTCGGCTACGTCAAGTATGCGCCTTCCATTGTTCAGGTGTGCATACATCAAATCTTCTCTGAGGCCTTCGAGGAGGGATAGCGCGATTTGTCTTTGGTTGATGTCCATGACCGCTCCGCTGCGAACAACATTTGGACAGCCGTAGGGTACTTTCCAGGCTGCACACTAATCTGTGCAATTGTGAACACTTTTGGGGGCGGTATTTACAAGATAGGTTCTAGATCATAGGCGCAGGCCAAGCTTTAGCGACCAGCAGATGGGAACACATTGTCAATCTTCCGCATGATCCGCTCAGCCCATTGAACGGCAGCAGCGACCATGGACTCCGTGCGCGGACTTGGCTTGTTGTCAAATAAATCTTCGGCAGTTTTCAGGTGACGAGCAACCAGAATGCCCGCCACGATTGCCAGCACTCGTTTGCGGCCTTCGTCCATCGGGGTATGATATGCCTTCGCCTTTTATTCGCCCAATATTGGGACCCTTGCCTTTCATCCGTCCGTGCGGGACACTATTTCAGCTAGGAGGTAACCCCCGCTATGAACCTCCGCCTAGTCTTTGCAAACCTCCGCCTAGTGATATGGCCTCTGTGCATGGCATATGCGGCATTCTTGTTGGCTGACACCAAGAGTGTCTCTTCGCTCAGCGTCATGATCACCGCAGCATTTCTCGGGGCGATGATTGGATTTTGCCTGGGAATTATGTTCGCTAACAGGGCAGTCCGTAGACGCCGCGAAAATGTCCTCGGGGTGAATGTTGCAAGAACGTACCGGTGAAGTACGAGCACATCGGCAGCGCTGCGGCGTCCCGTGACCCTGCGAAAGAACCTCGTCCGGCGAAACCGGAAGGCCGGCGCGAGGCAGCAGCGGCCCTAATATTGCAACTCAATCCTGCTCTCGGCGATTCTTTTTTCGGGCACGCTTTCGCGCCAAAGCTTGCTTCAGTCGGCGCTTCTCGCCCGGCTTCAAGTAGTAGGAGTGACGCTTCACTTCCTTAATGATGTCTTCCGTCTGAACCTTGCGCTTGAACCGACGGAGGGCGTTCTCCAACGACTCGCCCTCTTGCAGTCGAACTTCTGCCAACCTCATCACCCCCAAACCAGCCCTAATCGGACAT
>Ga0210408_10004811_pt1 | contig 11987 bp, 12 predicted proteins | sample IncBWH4MmetaG_FD_155471 | JGI IMG/M metagenome (GOLD analysis project Ga0210408, IMG submission 155471) | Forest soil microbial communities from Barre Woods Harvard Forest LTER site, Petersham, Massachusetts, United States - Inc-BW-H-4-M | ecosystem: Environmental > Terrestrial > Soil >... | reverse complement strand
CGTGGATCTCATCTATGGACCCCTCGACGAGGGTTGGGATCTCGATGCCTTCGATTCGACCCCGGTGCTGATCCATGACGCGCCGCGACCACACGAAATTGTCCTGTGGATCGGTTACGCAACAGGTCCGCGCGTCAACGCCCGATGCAAGGGTCCGGATCAGAAGGAGGTCGACGCACTCGTCAATTCCTTCGCCAAGGGCTAGTGGATCGACTCCAATGCCGGTGCAGGCCGACGAGGTGATCGAATAGTGCTGCAGTGCATGAGTCCGAAATTGGCACTCTTCCGACGTGGCCGAAATAACTGGCGATGTCAGTGAGGGGTAAAACGGACTCACAGCCATTGGCATGGGCACGGGCACGGGCACGGCAAAGGCATCCCAATACTCGTTCTATTCCTAGTAGTGCTCGACCGGTAACCCTTCGGGTTCCAAAATCAACCTAAGTGAACAATTGTCCATCAGCGCCGTTGGTCTGCGCCGCCGACAACCAATTTGCACGTCGTGTGGCAGACAAGTCGGGGGTTTCGTCGGAGGAGGTTCCGCATGCGAAACCAAATCAATATCGACGAGGCGTTCAGCCGAGCGATCATCCGAGAGATCGGTGAATGCTTGCGGACATGTCTCAGCGAAGATGAATTACCGGCGAGCCTGAGAGATCAGCTCGATAAGATAAATCAAATAGACCAGCAATCGTCGCCGACAGTCGTTCCCGAACAGGAGCGCGAGAAGATCGACAAAGCAGCGGTGGCGCGTAAGACCTTGGCTTCTCCCATCTGGTGGACTACGCGCTGGCGGACGCGCCTTCGAAGGGCGCGGAAATAGCCAGAGCCCGACCTCTCTTCAGTTCTCGACGAAGCTTGTCGAAGATTGGGGCGCCGGGTAGAGTCTTCGTTCCCGGAACGGGCCGCCTATAATTCCAGCGAATAAACCTCCTGCAGAGATTAACGGCTGCGAGCGCGCCCGCTCGGGCCGTTCTGACAGCTTCCAAGCGCAGGGTTCAAGTTGACGCAGGTACCAAGGGAACCCCAATCCTCGCTCGCGAGTTGATGATCGGAAATAGAGTTCCGATCAACTCATCGAGAGGTGTTTGGAGTGCCATGAGCGAGATGTCTCAACTGGCCAGCGCCGTACTGGCTCTCGTCTTTGCAACGATCATGCTAGTCACGGGACAACTGTACGTCAAAAGAATGTCCGCAAAGACCTTCATCATTCCTACGGCTCAAGCATCCAGCAGCAAGCAAATCCGATCTGTTCAACTCCGCAGTATAGTCAGTAACCCTAGCCATGAAGCTTATTAATAGGTTCGCGCCGCTAGCGCCCGAGAGGAGACCACAGGACCCGCAAATGGACGGTAGCGGCCTTCGCTTTGAAACCATGGATCATGGTGGGGAATATCCCGACGATATGCCGCAAGCCATCATACTGACCGACTCCGAAGGCCGTTCGTGCATCTACGTGCCGATCACGCAGGATGGTAAGGTCGTGGATAGTCAAGGATACACGACAGACAATGAGGACGATTGAGGGCTTGGCTTCCAAGCGGGCCGCGGCCGCCCAGCGTAAAATCGCCGTGCCGTCTTTATTTTGGGACAAAGGCCCAGCATTCCAACTCCACTTCGGCATCAAGAGCCAATCCGTTAGCGCCAAATGCGGAGCGCGCTGGCAAACGCTCTGGCGTGAAATACGTCGCGTAAATGTTGTTGAATGCACCCCAATTGAACATGTGCGCGAGCATGACAGTGCATTTGAAAACGTCATCGAAAGTTAGACCATTTGCGTTCAAGACGTCGCGGATGTTGTTCATCACTTGCTTCGTCTCGGGTTCGATCCCGCCCGGAACTAACTCCATTTTGCCCGGCAAGACGCCAATGGCACCTGACATGTACAGTATGTTTCCAACTCGTACCGCTTGACTGAATGGCAACTTCGCAGCGGTGGCAGCCGGTGAGTTGTAGAATCGAACACCGTCGTCTTCCGCTGCCGCTGGCGTCGCGGACCCAACAGCAAAACCGACGACACCAATTAAAGGCCATGCAGCTTTGAGAAATGCGTTCATTTCAATCTCCTGTGAAGCACGCTTTGGCCGAAGCGAGAAGTGCCCATTCACTCAGCTGCCTCGGCGTTGGCATTACAGGTGCTTTAGATAAAGAGCCGCCGGCGCCACGCCAAATTCAAGCGCCGCGCGCGCCGAACTAGAAGCTGCGATCAACGCTGCCGCGGCCAGCATACAAGCGGCGTTCGCATGTGCGCTTAATGCCAGTCCCCCAGCCTAAGCGCCGCTTGCCGAAAGGGCTAGCGCAACTATACAGCCTATCTGCAGGGGCCATCACTCCGAGGGGCTGGCTGAACTCGTTTCGAATTTGAGGGAATGCATGAGGCTGGCGGCCATCAGTCTGGATCGAGACGGAACCAGCCGACTCGCAACTGGCGGATTTCGATTCTAATGAATGTTGGCGAACGCCTTCGTCTTGGAAATGGTGTTGGTCTTTATGTTGGTCTCTAAAAATATAGGCTAAAGAAGTTGGCAATTTACGGGAACTTCTTAGTTAATCATGGTTCCCGTGATAGGAGTATGGAAAATGTCGGTCCAGTCCGCGATCAAGCGCAAGACGGCGCCGGAAATTCGCTCGCGCAAGAATGGCGAGCCGATCGTGATGCTGACTTCATATCACGCTCATACCGCAGCGCTCGTCGATCGCCATTGCGATGTGATCCTGGTCGGCGATTCCCTGGGCAATGTGATGCATGGCTTCGAGACGACGGTGCCGGTGACGCTGGATATGATGATCCTGCAGGGCCGTGCGGTCATGCGCGGGTCTCAGCGCGCGCTGGTCGTGGTCGACATGCCCTTCGGCTCCTATGAAGCCTCGAAAGAACAGGCATTCCACTCGGCGGCAAGAATCCTGAAGGAAACCCGCTGTGGTGCGGTCAAGCTCGAGGGAGGTGCGCGAATGGCAGAGACCATCGCGTTCCTTGTCGAACGCGGCATTCCGGTCATGGGCCATATCGGGCTCACCCCACAGTCGATCAATACGCTCGGCTCGTTCCGCGCCCAGGGGCGCGACGAGGCAGGCCGGGAGCCGATCGAAAACGATGCGCGCGCGGTGGCGCAATCCGGCGCGTTCTCGGTCGTGATAGAGGCCGTTGCCGAGCCGCTGGCGCGCAAGATCACGCGAGCGATCGACATTCCTACCATCGGCATCGGCGCAAGCGCAGCCTGCGATGGTCAGGTTCTGGTTCTGGAAGATATGCTCGGCCTATCTCCCCACGTCCCCAAATTCGTTCGCCGCTATGGCAATCTCGGCCCGATGATCGAGGCCGCGATCGAGAGCTACGCCGCCGACGTGCGCTCGCGGGCTTTTCCGGGGCCGGAGCACGTTTACGCCATGAAGGCCAAGGGCTGAGGGCGGAAATCGCGCCTGGCGCTGCAAGTGGATAACCGCCGAACGCGACTTGTTAACGTCCTGATTGGGCTGGCTTTGCCTTGCCACCGCCATATGACTAGAGTAACGCCGCCGCCTCAGAGGGATCGGGTTTTGGCCAGCGGTAATTCAGCGTTTGTCGGCCGGAATGGGATTTACCTAAGTGTCTGAATTATTTGACGAAGTAGACGAGGAGGTCCGCCGCGAACAGCTCAAAAAGCTGTGGGACCAGTATTCGATCTATATCATCGCGGGAGCGCTTTTGATCATCGCCGCGGTCGGTGGCTGGCGCGGGTACCAATATTTGGAGGCAAAGAAGGCGGCCGAGGCGGGCGCGGCTTTCGATGCGGCCGTCGATCTCTCCGAGCAGAACAAGCATTCCGAGGCGGAGACTGCCTTCAGCAAACTCGCGGCGACCGCGCCATCGGGGTACCGTATGCTGGCGCGGCTGCGGGCTGCGGCCGAGGCTGCGACCCGAGATCCGCAGGCCGGCGCCAAGCTCTACGACGAAATTGCGGCCGATCGCAGTGTCGGAACGCTGGAGCAGGATCTGGCAAGGGTTCGCGCTGCCGGCCTTGTGTTGGAAACGGCAAGCTATCCAGGCATGCTGCAGCGTCTCGAGCCTGCGACCAAGCCGGACTCGACGTTTCGTCATACCGCGCGCGAGCTGCTGGCTCTCTCGGCTTGGCGCGCCAATGATACCGCGGCCGCGCGTCAGTGGCTGGACATGATGGCTAATGACGGCGAGACTCCGTCGGGGATGCGCTCGCGAGCTGAAGCGTTGCTGGCTTTGCTTCCGCCGGTTGCGAAGAGCTGACCGCTTAGGGAAACGAGTTGAACGAGACATCGACCATGCGCCGTATGCAACGTCTGATCGCGGCTTCCGTTCTTGTTGCCTTCTCAGGCGCATTGGTGGGCTGTTCGAGCAATGTCTCCAGCTTCGATCCCATGGACTGGCTCGATTGGATCGACACGAAGAAGAAGCTGCCGGGCGAGCGCAAGCCGGTTTTTCCGGAGGGCGTGCCGGGTCTCGAACAGGGTGTGCCCAAGTCGCTTTACAAGGGCACCTCGCAACAGGAGGCCGACCAGAACGCGCAGGCCGCTGCCGCGGCCGCGCCACCCGCTCAGGATACCAAGCCCAAGCGCACCGCGAAGTCGAAAACCAAGCAGCCCGCGACTGCGAGCACGGACGCGTCGGCGGCCCCGGAAGAGGATGCAACGCCCGCCGCGCCGCCAGCCCCGAAGCCCAAGAAGATCGCGCGCCAGCGCACCACCACCCCGCCGCCTGACCAGCCGGCCGATGCGCAACCTGCCGCTGCCCAGCCAGCTCAACCGGCTCAAGCCACGCAGCAATCGGCCGCGCCATTCCCGGCGCCGGTGCCGGCCGGCTCGTTCTCGCGCTAGTTTTCTGGTCGAGCACCTCCTGGCGCGATCCCGGTCCGGTTTCCGCCAGAACATGCGCCGTTTGGATTTTTTCCCGCGTCCGGATCGCTGATGTCCTTTACGATCGCCATTATCGGCCGACCCAATGTCGGAAAATCGACGCTGTTCAATCGGCTGGTTGGACAGAAGCTGGCGTTGGTCGACGACGAGCCCGGCGTCACCCGTGACCGCCGCGAAGGTGCGGGGCGGCTTGGCGACCTTGAGTTCACCGTGATCGACACTGCGGGCCTCGACGAAGGCGCGAAGGGCTCCCTGACCGCACGCATGCAGGAGCAAACCGAAGCGGCGATCAAGCTCGCAGACGCATTGATGTTTGTCATCGATGCTCGTGCTGGGCTCACGCCCAACGACCGTGCCTTTGCCGATTTGGCGCGCCGCGCCAACAAGCCCGTTGTTCTCATCGCCAACAAGAGCGAGGGCAAGCAGGGAGAAACGGGCGCGATGGAAGCCTACGCCCTGGGCCTGGGCGAGCCGATCCAGGTCTCGGCCGAGCACGGCGAGGGCATGATCGATCTCTACGATGCACTCCGCGCCCTGTGGCCTGAGCCTGCCGAGGCGGGCGAAGCGTTTGACGGCGACGATGTCATTGAAACAGACGAGGAACTGGCGAACCGTCCGATCCGCGTGGCCGTGGTCGGCCGTCCCAATGCGGGCAAGTCCACGCTTATCAATCGCCTGCTTGGCGAGGAACGGCTGTTGACGAGCGCGGAAGCCGGCACCACGCGCGATTCGATCTCGGTGGAGGTCGACTGGAACGGCCGCGAATTTCGCGTTTTCGATACGGCAGGCCTGCGCCGGCGCTCGCGGATCGAGGAAAAGCTGGAAAAGCTTTCGGTGGCGGACGCGCTGCGTGCGGTTCGTTTCGCCGAGGTCGTAGTGCTGATGATGGATGCGCAGAACAGGTTCGAGGAGCAGGACCTGCGCATCGCCGATCTGATCGAGCGCGAGGGCCGTGCGCTCGTGATCGCGATCAACAAATGGGATTTGATTGCAGCAAAACCCGGTGCGATTTCCGCGCTGCGCGCCGATGCCGATCACTGGCTTCCCCAGGTGACGGGCGCCCCCATCGTCGCCGTGTCGGGCCTGACGGGCGAGGGCATCGATCGGCTGATGAAGGCGATCGAAGCGGCGTATGCCGTGTGGAACAAGCGCGTACCGACCGCCTTGCTCAATCGCTGGTTCGAGCAAGCGGTGGACGCAAACCCGCCGCCTGCGGTCTCGGGCCGGCGGTTGAAACTCAACTACATCACGCAAGCCAAGGCGCGGCCGCCGAGCTTTGTGCTGTTCTGTTCGCGCGCCGATGCAGTGCCGCAGTCTTATCTTCGCTATCTGGTCAATTCGCTGCGCGCGCATTTTGACCTGCCCGGTACGCCGGTGCGTGTATCGCTGCGCGAGAAGGCGAACCCGTTCGCGCACAAGCGCAGGCGGCAATCATGAACGAACAGGTCCGGGCGGCGGCGGTCGAAGTTTCGCAAACGGCGCGGCCGGCGCGCAGTGCGGCCGTGGCATTCATCTTCATCACCATCCTGCTCGACATGCTCGCGCTCGGCCTGATCATGCCGATCCTGCCGAAGCTCGTGGAAAGCTTCGTCAATAACGACACCGCGCGAGCCGCCCGTATCTTCGGCCTGTTCGGCACAGCGTGGGCGCTGATGCAGCTCATTTTTTCGCCGATCCTGGGCAGCCTGTCGGACCGGTTCGGCCGAAGGCCGGTTGTGCTGTTGTCGAATTTCGGGCTTGGGCTCGACTATGTCCTGATGGCGATGGCGCCGTCCTTGATCTGGCTGTTCGTCGGCCGCATCATCTCGGGCGTCACGTCGGCGAGCGTTTCAACGGCCTTTGCCTATATCGCGGACATAACGCCCGCGGAACGGCGCGCCGCCGTGTTCGGCAAGGTCGGTGCCGCCTTCGGCGCCGGATTCATCCTGGGCCCGGCGATCGGCGGCTTGCTGGGCAACCTCGATCCGCGGCTGCCGTTCTGGGCGGCGGCCGGCTTGAGTTTTGCCAACACGCTCTATGGTGTGTCGATTCTGCCGGAGTCGCTTCCACGTGATCGCAGATCTCCGTTTCGCTGGAAAAGCGCCAATCCGATCGGCGCAATCCGCCTGTTGCGCTCCGATCCTGTACTCGCCGGCCTGTCGGTGGTGAACTTCTTTGCCCAGCTATCCCATGCGGTCTTGCCCTCGACTTTCGTGCTCTATGCGACCTATCGCTACGGCTGGGATGCAAAGACGGTCGGCCTGACGCTGGCGATGGTCGGCGTTGGAGCCATGGTGGTGCAGGGCGTTGCGATCGGGCCGATCGTCAACCGCCTCGGCGAACGCCGCGCGCTGATTCTGGGGCTCGTCTGCGGCGCCCTGGGATTTCTGATTTTCGGCACCGCGCCGAGCGGTCCAATAAGCTGGCTGGGGATTCCCGTGATGGCACTCTGGGGCGTGTCGGGGGCGGCGCTGCAGGCGCTCAATAGCCGACGGGTCAAGCCGGAGCAGCAGGGCCAGCTACAGGGCGCGACAGGCAGCGTGCAAAGCGTTTCTCAACTCCTCGGGCCGTTCCTGTTCACGCTGACCTTTGCCTATTTCATCAGCGCACAGGCGCCGGTACATTTGCCGGGCGCGCCGTTTCTGCTTGCCGCAGCGTTGTTGCTGCTGGCACTCGCGGTCGCTGTGCGCACGCTCCTGAGGGTACCGTCGCCGTCGACTTGAATTGCAGAGCTCATCGCCCATCAAACCGGCGCGCGAAAGTGCTTCAACGCCCGGGTCGGGTAGTCGTAGAGCATGCCGGTTTCGTTCCAGGACGGCAGGCACATCGGCACGATATGTTCTGCTGCCTGCTCAGGCGTGTCGAGCGTCATCGGGTCTTCGCCAGGGAATACGGTAGCGCGCATACGCGTGCGGATCGGGCCCGGGTTGAACAGATTGACGCGAAGCGGCGTCGATGCCGTTTCATGCGCCCACACCCGCGCCAATACCTCGAGCGCAGCCTTCGAAGTGGCATAGGGGCCGAGATAGGCAGTCGCCTTGTTCGCCGCACCTGAGGTGACGAACACGGCGCGGCCGGCGTCCGATCTCTTGAGCAGCGGCTCCATGCATCGGATCATTTGAAAATTGGCCGACAGGTTGACCTCGATTACGTCGTTCCAGGGCTTCATCTCGATGTGACCGAGCGGCGAAGACGGCCCGGCGATACCGGCATTACCGAGGAGGATGTCGAGTTTGCCATGGCGCTCGTGCAGGGCCGCGCCGAGCCGCGCAATGCCATCGAAATCGGTGAGGCTGAGCGGCACCAAAGTGGCGCTGCCGCCGTCCTTTCGGATCTCGTCGTCGAGTTCCTCGAGCCCGCCCTGGGTCCGCGCCACCGCTATGATATGCGCGCCTCGCCGTGCGAGCGCACACGCGCTGGCATAACCGATTCCGCGTGAGGCACCCGTGACGAGAGCGATGCGGTGGGCGAGGGGTAGCGTCATCGAAGCGATTCCGGACTGATAAACATGGCCTCATACGCGGGCTTGACCCACGTATTCATCTACTTCGGAAGAGATTTTCGCGAAAGGCTGGTTGCCGGGTCAAGCCCGGCAACGACGAGTTGTCAGCTTGCCTCCGCCAGCAGGGATAATTGCCGCGGCTGCGGTTCGACCTGGTTCTGGTCGGTGAGGTTGGTGGGATAGGCCCCGGTGAAGCAGTGATCGGAGAATTTCGGGTTCGCAGGATCGCGACCGGGATAACCCATGGCACGGTACATGCCGTCGACCGACAGAAACGCGAGCGTGTCCGCGCCGATCAGTTCGCGCATTTCTTCGAGGTCGTGTGTGGCCGCGAGCAGGCCGCCCCTGTCGGGCAGATCGATGCCGTAGTAATCGGGATAGAGGATCGGCGGAGAAGCGAGGCGGAAGTGAACCTCGCGGGCGCCGGCATCACGCATCATGCGGACGATCTTTTTCGAGGTGGTGCCGCGGACGAGCGAATCATCGATCAGAATAATGCGCTTGCCTTCGATCGCCGCACGGTTGGCCGAATGCTTCATGCGCACCCCGAGTTCACGCACGCTCTGGGTCGGCTGGATGAAGGTGCGGCCCACATAGTGGTTGCGAATGATGCCGAGTTCGAAGGGCACGCCGGAGTGCTGGCCGTAACCGACCGCGGCCGGCACGCCGGAATCGGGCACCGGCACGACAACGTCGGCCGGCACGTGGCTCTCGCGCGCAAGCTGCGCGCCAAAGGCCTTGCGGACGTCGTACACCGAACGTCCGCCGACGATGGAATCCGGCCGCGAAAAGTAAATATATTCGAAAATGCAGGGACGGGGCGGCTTTGGCGGAAACGGCTTGTGGCTCTGTGCGCCACGCTCGTCGAATACGACGATTTCGCCGGGCTCGACGTCGCGAACATATTTGGCGCCGATGATGTCGAGGGCACAGGTCTCGGACGCGAGGATCGGACAGCCGTCGAATTCGCCGAGCACCAGCGGCCGGATACCAAGCGGATCGCGTGCGCCGATCAGCTTCTTGTTGGTCAGCGAAACCAGCGAGTAGGCGCCCTCGATTGCGCGTAGCGCCTCGATGAAGCGGTCTATGAAACGGCTACGTTTGGATTGCGCAACCAGATGCAAAATGACCTCGGTGTCGGTGGTGGACTGCATCATCGCGCCGGCCCGCACCAGTTCGCGGCGAAGCGTCAGGCCATTGGTGAGGTTGCCGTTGTGGCCGACCGCAAACCCGCCGGCGTTCAATTCGGCAAACAGTGGTTGTACATTGCGCAGGATGGTCTCGCCGGTGGTGGAGTAGCGCACGTGACCGACGGCGGCCGTGCCTGGCAGGCGTTCGATTACCTCGCGGCGGGAGAAGGTGTCGCCGACAAGGCCAAGGCGCCGTTCGGAATGAAACCTGGTTCCATCGAAGGAAACGATGCCGGCGGCTTCCTGGCCGCGATGCTGCAGGGCATGCAATCCGAGCGCGGTGATTGCGGCCGCTTCGGAATGGCCGAAAATGCCGAACACGCCGCACTCCTCGCGCAGCGTATCGCCTTCCAGGTCGGGTTGTTCCAGATAGAGGGCGCCGGGGTCGGGCCCGGGCGATTCGGCGTCGTCGGAAGGGCTCTGTTTACAGTCCATCGCGCCTCTCTCTGGCCAGATATTAACGTCCCGCCGGCTTTTCGATCAGCTTTTTCAGGCTGTCGCGCGCAGGCTTGCTATAGCCATCGCCTGACGCCGGCGCCTGATCGGCGTCAGTCTGCTCATCTTCAGGTTTATTCTTCTTGAATCTCTTCAAGATGGTGTTCTCGGGGTCATCCGGCAAGAGCGCCATTAGCCAATCCCCGGTTCCCTGCAATACCACCCTGGATTTCGCGCCGGTGACCCAGTCGGGGCGCTGTTTTTCCGGGACGAGCCAACTGAAGAACAGATAGGCCACAACGACGATAAGCAAGCCGCGGGCCAGTCCGAACAGGAAGCCGAGCGTTCGGTCCAGTGCCCCGATCCTGGAATCGAGAATCATGTCGGAAATTCGCACGGTAATGACCGAAACCACGATCAAGGTACCAATGAAGACGCCGGCCACCACGGCCACGGCCGCGATGGTGTCGTTGTTGAAATAGGTCTTGGCGGTCGGCAACAGCTTGGAGAAGGAATAAAGCGTAACCAGCGCGGCGGCGCCCCATGCCGCGATCGAGAGGATCTCGCGCATGAAGCCGCGTACCATCGCAAGCAGGCCGGAAATGAGCATCACCGCGAGCAGGACGAGATCGAGGATCGTTATCGGCATCGGCTGGTCAGGTCCGCTCGTAAGTACAAACCGCGAATCGGCACCCTACTAGGTGACGGTTCCCTGGGGTGCGCGGCAAGGATGAAGTTTGCCCGGTCCGGCCCCTGCGCGCGCGGGATGTATAGCGGCGAGGGCGGGTAACGTCACCTCCGCCTAGCCTTCGTGACGTCGGATTCTCGCGGGTGTGGCATTTTTTTCTGCCGCAATGCTGTCCCGATTAACCTCCCTGTTCCCCTTGGGCGCCGCCCGCGCGGCGATTTCCGCAACCAGGCTCGTCAACCCTCCGACGGTGTTGAGGCTGAGGCCTGTCTCCCCGCCTACGTCGCCGCGGGTTGATTCGGGCAGCACGGCGCGGCCAAAGCCGAGCTTTGCAGCCTCTTTAAGTCGCGCCGACGTCTGCGCCACCGGCCGAACCGCGCCCGAGAGCGAAATCTCCCCGAAATAGACTGCATCCGTCGGCAAGGGTGCGTTGACCAGGGAAGATACCAGGGCAGCGGCAGCAGCGAGATCAGCGGCGGGCTCCTGTATCCTCAAACCGCCTGCCACGTTCAAATAAACGTCATGGCCCGACAGTTTAACCCCGCAATGGGCCTCCAGCACCGCCAGCACCATTGCAAGCCTGCTCGGGTCCCAGCCCACCACGGCCCGGCGTGGCGTTCCGAGCGATGTGGGTGCCACCAGCGCCTGCAATTCCACCAGCAGCGGGCGGGTACCCTCGATGCCGGCGAAAACGGCCGTTCCGGGGCTGCCGAGGTCACATTCCGACAGGAACAATTCGGACGGGTTGGAGACCTCGCGCAGGCCGAGGCCCGTCATTTCGAACACGCCAATCTCGTCGGTGGGACCAAAGCGATTTTTGACGGCGCGTAAAATGCGGAACTGTTGCGAGCCTTCCCCCTCGAAGGACAATACGGCGTCCACCATGTGCTCGACGACGCGGGGGCCGGCGATCTGGCCATCCTTGGTCACATGGCCGACCAGAATGATCGCTGCGCCCGATTTCTTGGCGAACCTGATCAGGGCCTGCGCCGACGCCCGGACTTGCGTCACGGTCCCCGGTGCCGATTCGACCGTGTCGGTCCACATGGTCTGGATCGAATCGATCACGATCAGGCGGGGCACCGCGCCATCCGACAGGGTCGAGACGATATCCTCGACCGAGGTTTCCGCAGCCAATTGCACCGGCGCGTCTGCAAGACCCAGCCGCTCGGCGCGCAACCTCACCTGGGCTATGGCCTCTTCGCCCGAAATGTAGACGGCGCGATGGCCAGCCCGAGCCAGCAGGCTGGTGGCCTGCGTCAGAAGTGTCGACTTGCCGATGCCCGGATCGCCACCGACGAGCAGTACCGAGCCGCGGACAAAACCT
>Ga0210408_10004810_pt1 | contig 11987 bp, 10 predicted proteins | sample IncBWH4MmetaG_FD_155471 | JGI IMG/M metagenome (GOLD analysis project Ga0210408, IMG submission 155471) | Forest soil microbial communities from Barre Woods Harvard Forest LTER site, Petersham, Massachusetts, United States - Inc-BW-H-4-M | ecosystem: Environmental > Terrestrial > Soil >... | reverse complement strand
GACGCCCGCCGCGACCGTGCCGACGCCGACCTCGGAGACGAGCTTGACCGAGACCAGGCCTTCGGGATTGACGTTCTTCAGGTCGTAGATGAGCTGCGCCAGATCCTCGATCGAATAGATGTCGTGATGCGGCGGCGGCGAGATCAGGCCGACGCCGGGCGTCGAATGCCTGACCTTGGCGATGGTGGCGTCGACCTTGTGGCCGGGCAACTGGCCGCCTTCGCCGGGCTTGGCACCCTGCGCCATCTTGATCTGCATCATGTCGGAGTTGACGAGATATTCCGTCGTCACGCCGAAGCGGCCGGAAGCGACCTGCTTGATCGCCGAGCGCATCGAATCGCCGTTGGCGAGCGGCTTGAAGCGGTCGGCTTCCTCGCCGCCTTCGCCGGTGTTCGACCTGCCGCCGATCCGGTTCATGGCAATCGCCAGGGTCGTGTGCGCTTCGCGCGAGATCGAGCCAAAGCTCATCGCGCCGGTGGCGAAACGCTTGACGATGTCCTTGGCCGGCTCGACCTGGTCGAGGGGCACGGGCCTGCGCTTCTCGTCCTCGGCGCCCTTGATCTTGAACAGGCCGCGCAGCGTCACGAGCCGCTCCGACTGCTCGTTGAGGATCTTTGCAAAGGCGCGATAGCGCTCCTGCGAGTTGCCGCGCACGGCATGCTGCAGGGCGGAGACGGACTCCGCGGTCCAGGCATGGTCCTCGCCGCGGGTGCGGTAGGCATATTCGCCGCCGACGTCGAGCGCGCTCTTGTAGACCAGCGCGTCGCCGAAGGCGTCGACATGGCGCCGTGTGGTCTCCTCGGCGATCTCGGAAAGCCCAACGCCCTCGATGCGGGTGTGGGTGCCGGCGAAGAACTTTGCGGTGAAGTCCGCCTTCAGGCCGACGGCGTCGAAGATCTGCGCGCCGCAATAGGACTGGTAGGTGGAGATGCCCATCTTCGACATCACCTTCAGGAGGCCCTTGCCGATCGACTTGATGTAGCGCTTGACCACCTCGTAATCGTCGAGCGCGACCGGCAGGCGGTCCTTCATCGCGATGATGGTCTCGAAGGCGAGATAGGGGTTGATCGCCTCGGCGCCGTAGCCGGCGAGGCAGGCGAAGTGATGCACCTCGCGCGGCTCGCCGCTTTCGACCACCAGCCCGACCGAGGTGCGCAGGCCGGTGCGGATCAGATGATGATGCACGGCGGCGCAGGCGAGCAGGCAGGGGATCGCGATCCGCTCGGCCGAAACCGTGCGATCCGAGAGGATGATGATGTTGACGCCCTCGCGCACCTCGGACTCGGCGCGCGCACAGAGGTTGTCGAGGGTCTGCTCGAGCCCGGCCGCGCCGAGCGTGGCGTCGTAGGTGGTGTCGAGCGTGCGCGACCTGAAATGGGCTTCCGCGAGATCCGAGATCGAGCGGATCTTTTCCAGGTCCGCGTCGGTCAGGATCGGCTGGCGCACTTCGAGCCGCTTGGTCGAGGCCAGGCCCTTGAGGTCGAACAGGTTCGGCCGTGGCCCGATGATCGAGACGAGGCTCATCACGAGCTCCTCGCGGATCGGATCGATCGGCGGGTTGGTGACCTGCGCGAAATTCTGCTTGAAGTAGGTGAACAGCAGTTTCGGCTTGTCCGACAGCGCCGAGATCGGCGTGTCGTTGCCCATCGAGCCCGTGGCCTCCTCGCCGGTGGCGGCCATCGGCGTCATCAGGATCGAGATGTCCTCCTGCGTGTAGCCGAACGCCTGCTGGCGATCGAGCAGGGGCAGGTTGGAGCGCACGCCGGTGACCGGCGCGTGCGGCAGCTCTTCGAGCACGATCTGGGTGCGGTCGAGCCAGTCGCGATAGGGATGGCTCTCGGCGAGATCCGCCTTGATCTCGTCGTCGGGGATGAGCCGGCCCTGTTCGAGGTCGACCAGCAGCATCTTGCCGGGCTGCAGCCGCCACTTGGTGACGATCTGCTCCTCCGGAATCTTCAACACGCCCATCTCGGACGCCATCACGATGCGGTCGTCGCTGGTGACGAGATAGCGCGCGGGCCGGAGGCCATTGCGGTCGAGCGTGGCGCCGATCCGGCGGCCGTCGGTAAACGCGATCGCGGCCGGGCCGTCCCATGGCTCCATCAGCGCGGCGTGATATTCGTAGAAGGCGCGGCGCTCTTCGCTCATCAAGGGATTGCCGGCCCACGCTTCCGGAATCATCATCATCACGGCGTGCGGCAGCGAGTAGCCGCCCTGCACCAGGAACTCGAGCGCGTTGTCGAAGCAGGCGGTGTCGGACTGGCCCTCATAGGAGATCGGCCAGAGCCTGGAGATGTCCTTGCCGTAGAGCTCGGAGGACACCGAGGCCTGACGCGCCGCCATCCAGTTGACGTTGCCGCGCAGCGTGTTGATCTCGCCATTATGCGCGATCATCCGGTAGGGATGCGCCAGCGACCAGGTCGGGAAGGTGTTGGTCGAGAAGCGCTGATGCACCAGGGCCAGCGCGCTCTCGAAGTCCGGCTCATGCAGGTCGGCGTAGTACTTGCCGAGCTGGTCGGCCAGGAACATGCCCTTGTAGATCACGGTCCGGCACGACATCGAGCAGGGATAGTAGCCGGCCATGCCGCGGTCGCGGCGCTGGTAGATCGCCTGCGAGATCGACTTGCGCAGGATGTAGAGTTTTCGCTCGAACTCGTCCTCGGTCTTCGCCGTGCCGTTGCGGCCGATGAACACCTGCATGTGCGTCGGCTCGGTCGGCTTCACGGTCTCGCCGAGCGAGGCATTGTCGGTCGGCACGTCGCGCCAGCCGAGCAGCATCAAGCCCTCGGCCTTGATCTGGTCGGCGATGATGCTCTTGATGACGGTGCGCCAGGCTTTTTCGCGCGGCATGAACAGCGCGCCGATGGCGTATTCGCCGGGGTCGGGCAATTGGAAGCCGATCTCGGCCGCCTTGCGCGTGAAGAAGCGATGCGGGATCTGCACCAGGATGCCGGCGCCATCGCCGAAGCGCGGATCGGCGCCGACGGCGCCGCGATGCTCGAGATTGCAGAGAATGTTCAGCGCATCGGCGACGATCTGATGCGACTTCTTGCCCTTGATGTTGGCGATGAAGCCGACGCCGCAGGAATCCTTCTCCAGCGCCGGATCGTAGAGGCCTTCGGCGGCCGGGCGCCAAGTATGCTCGCGCGTTTGCTCGCGCGGATCGGTGTCGGCCGGTTTGGTATTGCAAGCCGCCGACAGCGCATCGTGAAGGATGTTTTCGCTCTCAAAGCTCGACCGGCTCATGTCAGTCCTCTCAGGGCACGTGATGTCTTAACGTTCTCGGCATCATCCTCCGGCGCACCTTGGGCGTTCCGCGGCACCGTGAGGGCCACCGCTCGTCCGACAAAGCGAGCCGCATTTTCAGAATTCAGGGTTCGGCCTTAACGTCCCCGACGACCGGCCTTCCCTGATACCTCTTCAGCGCCTCTCGCGCTGAAATTTCGTTGCATTCCTTGTGCCAGTTCTGCAACGAAATTTGAGACAGCAATCCTGTCCTAACACTAACCATGGCAAATTTTTATGTATCACACAAGCGCGTGAAAGTCCTCACTGGCGTGTTTTCTTGCGGCTCGCCAGCATCGCGCTTTGCCCTGTTCCTGCAAGCCGGATGGCGCTGTCGAAACCCTGGGAAAAGCGAAGACAGCCAGCCAATTAGCATCGCCATCGGCACCCGTCATGCGGGTCCGAACGACCCCCTGCCACGCTCACGCGAACGTGCGGCCGCGGTGCCTGTCGCCGTCCTGGAACCCGGATTTGAGGCAAGCGGTGCCGCGATCCTGCCCAAGGACCGCCGAAATCACCCCCGACTTTGGCAGCCAGTTTTACTTTGAGCGATAGCGCTTCAGCGCGGGGGCGCAATCGGGGCGATAAGGAGCGGTTGAGCGATGAGATTGCTCGCAGGATGGGCTGTCGGTTGTTGTTTGGTGCTGGCTGCCACGGCCGCAAGCGCACAAGGTCCAGGACCTTACGGGTCCCCCTATGCAAGAATGTCGGATTTCGACGAGCCCTATTACACGCCGATGGCACCCCGGGGGCCGCTCAGCCGCGGCGACGGGATGGCCCTCGTGCCGCCGCACGAAGTGTTCGAGGTCATGCGTGAGGCGGGCTTCCTGCCGACCGGAGTCCCGCGCCTGCGCGGCTTTACCTACGTGATCACGGCGATCGACCGCCGCGGCGGCGACGGCCGCCTGATGGTTGATGCCCGCACCGGCGGGATCATCAACTTCGTGCCATCGGACGGCTACGAAGAAGGCATGAACGGCCCGCCGGTGGGTCCCAATGGCCCGCGCGGTGCGGCGCCTCTGCCGCCGCCGATGCCTGCGATGGCGAATGTCCCGCGGCCGCCTGCCGCGATCCCGCGCGTTGCGAGCCGCGCGGTGCCCCAGCCCATGCCGCGGCCAGCCGCCGCGGCTGCGCCGCAGATTGCCGCCAAGCCCGAGGTGGCGCCACTGCCGCCCCTGCAACAACCGGCCGCATCAGAACCAAAGCCAGCGGTCGCTGCCGCGGCGCCGCCGCCGGCACCCGCGCCGACGGTCGGCCAGGTCAAGCCGGCGGCGCCCCAGGTCCTGCCGACCCAGCCGATGCCTGATGCGCAGGGTCTGGAATACTGACGATTTCGGGTTCGCAGCAAAGTTTCAACGGCGGATCATGCAGCAGGAAAACGCCCCGGGTCTTGCCGGGGCGTTTTCATATCGGCGCGGTCGTCGCGAAGGGCCGCGGCGCTCGGTGGCTGCACGAGGCAGCCGGCTCGCCAAAAAAACGCCCCGGCGGACCGGGGCGTTGTGAAGTTCAGGGGAGGATTGAAGTCGAGCCGCGGTCAGGCCGCGGCCTTCTCAGCCGAGCCGTCCACCACCCGAGGGGTGGCAGCGCCGGTCGAGATCGGGATCGAGCGGGGCTTTTTCGCTTCCGGGATCTCGCGCACGAGATCGACATGGAGCAGGCCGTGCTCGAGAGAGGCGTTCTTCACCACCACGAAATCAGCAAGCTGGAAGGCACGCTCGAAGGCGCGCGCGGCAATGCCGCGATAGAGCACTTCGTTCTTGTCCTTGCCGTTCTCATTGGCGGCCTTCTCGCCCTTGATCGTCAGCGTGTTCTCCTTCGCGACGATGGACAGCTCGTCCAGGGCAAAGCCGGATACGGCGACGGTGATACGGTAGGCGTTCTCACCAGTGCGCTCGATATTGTAGGGCGGATAGCCGGGGCTGGCGTCGGCGGTCGCGCGATCGAGCAACGAAAACAGCCGGTCGAAACCGACGGTGGAACGATAGAAGGGCGCGAGGTCATAGGTACGCATGTCAAAGTCCTCCATTGAGCGACTGTTTCGGTAACCCGCCCGCCATCGGGCCGGGCCTGTCTGTGCAGCCTATAAGTGCGCGAAGCACTGGCAGCGGCCTGCACGATGGTGATATGGGAGGAGCTCAAGGGCGTTCAAGAGGGCGGGATTTGCAGCTTTTTCTCATCGTTTCCTGCTCTTTGACCCTTGTTTCCCGCTGCTTTTCACCTACCCGATCCCATCCATGACGCTCGTCTCGATTCCCGCCAATCCCGTGCCTGAAAACGTCGTGACCGGCACCATCAAGACTGTCGATGGCGCCGAACTGCGTTTCGCGCGCTGGTCGCCGACCTCGGGCCGCAAGGGCACGGTCTGCGTGTTCACCGGCCGCAGCGAGATGATCGAGAAATATTTCGAGACGGTGCGCGATCTGCAGGAGCGCGGCTTCGTGGTTGCCATGATCGACTGGCGCGGGCAGGGCCATTCGTCGCGCCGTCTGCGTGATCCGCGCAAGGGCTATGTGCGCGATTTCGCCGATTACGAAATCGACGTCGAGACCTTTGTGCAGCAGGTGGTGCTGCCGGATTGTCCGCCGCCCTTCTTCGCGCTTGCCCATTCGATGGGCGGCACCGTGCTGCTGCGCACGGCCTTTGCCGGCAAGCGCTGGTTCGACCGCTTCGTCCTGACCGCGCCGATGATCGACCTGCCGGGACGCGCGACATCGTTTGCGGTGCGCGCGCTGCTCCGCACCATGCGGCTCGCCGCGCAGGGCGGCCGCTATGTCCCGGGCGGCAGCGATATCCTGGGCGGCACCCAGCCCTTTCTCGACAATCCCGTCACCTCTGATCCCGTGCGCTACGCCCGTAATGCGGCGATCCTGGACGAGGATCCGACGCTGGGCATCGCCTCGCCGACGGTGGCCTGGGCCGACACCGCCTTTCGCGCCATGCACACGTTCCGTGCGACCAACTACCCCTCGCAGATCCGGCAGCCGATCCTGATGCTGGCGGCCTCCAACGACAGCGTGGTGTCGACGTCCGCGATCGAGGAGTTCGCCTATCACCTGCGCGCCGGCTCGCATCTCGTGATCGCCGGGAGCAAGCACGAGATCCTGCAGGAGCAGGACCGCTATCGCGAGCAGTTCTGGGCGGCATTCGACGCCTTCGTGCCGGGAACGCCGTTGTTCAAGTAGCATCCCGTGCGAGGCCTTTCGCGCGGCATTGGTTGGGGAGGGCTCGATCATGATCCGTGGAAGCTGTATCTGTGGCGCCGTGCGGTTCGAGATCGACGAGGTGCGCGCGCTCACGCACTGCCATTGCGCCAATTGCCGCAAGCTGACGGGTGCTGCGTTCGCCAGCTACGCCCATGTCGAGGCGCAAAAATTTCGCTTCGTCGCGGGCAAGGACATGACGGTGACTTACGAATCCGCGCCCGGCAGCTTCCGCCACCGCTGCAAGGTGTGCGGCTGCCTGACGCCGGGGCGCGCGCCCTACCTGACGACGATCAGCGTCCCGGCCGGCCTGCTCGACGACGATCCGATCGCGCGGCCACGCCTGCACGTGTTCACATCGTCGCGCGCTCCGTGGTGGACGATCCAGGACGACCTGCCGAAATACGAGACGTGGGTCCCCGGTTACGAACCCAAAAGCTGAGTTAGCAGGAGCTCACGACATGCTCGGCATTCACGATTTCTGGCTGTTCATCATCTCCGGGCTTCTGCTCAATGTCACACCGGGACCCGACATGGCCTACATTGTCGGCCGCAGCGTGCAACTGGGATGGCGCGGCGGCGTCATGGCTGCGCTCGGCATCTCGACCGGCTGCCTGAGCCATGTCTTCGCGGCCGCAATCGGTTTATCGGCGCTGTTGTTGGCGTCGGCGACGGCGTTCACCGCGGTGAAATGGCTGGGCGCGGCCTATCTCTGCTATGTCGGCCTGACCATGCTGTTGTCGCGGGCGCGCGCGCCCGACAACGCCGCGCCGGGCGAGAACAACAGCGTGACGCTGTCGCGCGTGTTCTGGCAGGGCGCGTTGACCAATGTGCTGAATCCGAAAGTGGCGCTGTTCTTCCTCGCCTTCCTGCCGCAATTCGTCGATGCGGAGGCGCAGCACAAGGCGCTCGCCTTTCTGGCGCTCGGTCTGATCTTCATTTTCAACGGCACGCTATGGTGTGTGAGCGTTGCGATCGTCGCGGCACGCGCGTCAGGCCGAGTCAAGAAGTCTGGCCGAACGATGGATTTCGTCAATCGTGGGCTCGGTGCGCTGTTCGTCTACCTGGGTGCTCGGATCGCACTCGCTCACGCAAAATAGATCTTGTAGATCGCGGTGCCGGCGAGATAGAGCCCGAGAAAGATCATCGCGATCAAGAACCAGCGACGAAAGCGCTCGGCGTCCATGCGCGAGCGCACCGCCTGGCCGAGAAAGACGCCGGCAAAGGATGACGCCATCGCCACCGCGCCGGGCAACGCGGTCGCGCCGTTCACGAGGCCGGCGCGGGTCAGCGTGAAGCCGAGCGCCAGTGTCGCGACCGTGAAGAACACGCCGAGCGCCTGCACCAGCTCGTCCTTCTCCATCCCGATCGCCTGCAGGAACGGCACCGAGGGAATCACCTGAACGCCCGACGACGCCGAGATCACGCCGGTGACGAGGCCGACGAGGCCGCCGACCCATTTCTCGTTGCCGGGCGCGACGCTGAAGCAGAATTTGCCTAAACCCGTGACGGCATAGATCACCAAGAGACAGCCGAGCACGATGCCGGCATAGCGTGCCGCCCCCCCGGTCAGCGCGCCGGCATTCAGCCAGATGCCGACCGCCGTGCCGATCATCAGGGGCCACAGCCGTCGGACGATGTCGCGCAGATAGGGCCCGACAAAGGTCTGCCAGATGTTGGTGATGATGGCCGGCACGATCACGATGGCGAGCGCCTGGCCGGGCGGCATCGTGACCGCGAGCAGGCTGACCGACACCGTCGGCAGACCGAGCCCGATCACGCCCTTGATGAATCCGGCGAACAGGAAGATGGCGGCGATGGTCAACAGGAAGGGGTCGAGGTGGGACATGGCGGTATCCGGGGAACCGTGATTGCAGCGCCGCCTTCGCTTGCGCCGACGGCTGGCGCACATTGACCGATGCCGAAATCCGGCACAATCTGGAGGTTCCGGACAGTGCCTTCGGAGCTGCCGAAGGCTGCAAATACCGTCATTGCGAGGAGCGTAGCGACGAAGCAATCCAGAGTTTCGCAAGTGGCTCTGGATTGCTTCGCTTCGCTCGCAATGACGAGATTCAGTCAGGCGAGACAAAGTCATGCGCTTCGATCTAGTCGACCTGCAGCTTTTCATCGCGGTGGCGGACTCTCGCAGCATCACGGGGGGCGCCGATCGCGCCCACCTTGCGCTGGCCTCGGCGAGCGAGCGGATCAAGGGCCTGGAAGAGGCGTTCTCGGTCGTGCTGCTCAAGCGCGGCCGCCGCGGCGTCGAGCTCACGGCGGCCGGCGAAAGCCTGCTCGATCACGCGCGGCTCGTGATCCACAATGTGGAAGCGATGCGCGGCGACCTTGCCCGGTTCGCAAGCGGCGTCCGTGCCAGCGTCCATCTGCTCGCCAACACCGTCGGCCTTGCGGAACATCTGCCGAAGGCGCTCGCCGCGTTCCTGCGCCAAAATCCCGATATCAATGTCGACGTCGAGGAACGCGAAAGCATCGACATTGCCGCGGCGATTGGATCCGGCGCCGCCGAACTCGGTTTTGCCGCCGAGCAAGCGCTACCCGACAATGTCGAACGCTTCGTGTTCGGCGAGGACCGGCTGGTGCTGGTGACGGCGCGGCGCGGTCCGTTCGCGACCCGCCGGCAAATCGATTTCCTGGAGGTGGCCGGTCATGATTTCGTTGCTTTGACGCAGGCCACCGCGCTGCAGCTTCATATCGCGAAATACGCCGCCCGGCTCGGCCTGCGGCTGCATGTACGGGCGCGCTTGCGGGATTTCGATGCGATCTGCCAGATGGTGGCATCGGGTGTCGGCATCGCGGTGGTTCCGGAAGCCGCGGCGCGGCGCTGCCGGCGCGCGATGCCGATCGCGACGGTGCGGATCAGAGATCAATGGGCCAACCGCAAGCTCGTGATCTGCGCGCGCAGTTTTCGGGCGCTGCCCAGGCCTGCGAAGCTGCTGGTTGATCATCTGCGGCAGGCGGCGCAAGGGTGACGCAATCGCGAGACAGGGTGAACGAAATGGACATGCTCAAGGTCTGGGGACGGCGCAGCTCGTTCAACGTGCAGAAGGTGATGTGGCTGATCGGCGAACTCGACTTGCCGCACGAGCATGTCGACTGGGGCGGCACCTTCGGCGGGCTCGATGATCCGGCCTTCCTCGCCATGAATCCCCATGGCCGCATCCCGGTCATCCGCGATGGCGAGGCCGTGGTGTGGGAGTCCCACACCATCCTGCGCTATCTCGCCGCGCGCTACGGAAAGGGGCGCTTCTGGTCCGACGACCCGGTCGCGCGGGCGCAGGTGGAGGGCTGGATGGACTGGTCGCAGACGGCGCTGCAGCCGGACTTTCTGGTCGGCGTGTTCTGGGGATTTTTTCGCACGCCGCCCGAGCAGCGCAACTGGCCTGCGATCAAGGCCGCGCTGGCACGGACCACGTTCGACCTGCGCAAGCTCGATCGCCTGCTCGAGGGGCGGACGTTCCTGCTCGGCGATACGCTGTCGCTGGCCGACATCACCGCCGGAACGTCGCTGTATCGCTATTTCGAACTGGAGATCGAGCGGCCCGCATTGCCGCAGGTCGAACGCTGGTACCGCACCCTGCAGGAGCGCAGGGCCTACCGGGAGCACGTGATGCTCCCGTTCGAGGAGCTGCGCGGCCGCCTGCTGGATAAGTAGTCTCAGGTGTAATTTCTGAAACGGGAAGGGTTAGGGAGCGGTCATCGACAGCAGGGGGCGGTGCCGCTAGCGACTTGGGATTGGCCGATGAAGCGCATCAGCCACGGTACCATTCCCAATTGACTCAGCCGCTGTGAGAGGAGTGAGATAGGAGGATAGTTCGTTGCGTATGGAGGTGCAAAATGACTGATGACCGCGAGGCGTTCATCCGGCACCTGATTGCACGTTACAAGGCAGGCGAGCTCGGACAGGACCATGTTCTCCAAGGCATCGCTGACTACGATGCTTTGTCGGTTACCAGGCGGATGCGCCTGTATGCTCTCCTGTCAACAATCGCTGCGGCCGTTTCGGCGCTGGCATCGGCAGCGGCCGCATATTTGTCTTACATTAGCGTTCACCGCTAGAGCCTATTCCGTCTCCGATTGGATCGGAACGGAGGCTCTAGATTCTTGTTTGGACGCGTTTTCTTCACGCGAACCGGGGCCCAGTTCGCTCGAAAACGCTCTCGTGGAGCGGATTTGACGTTCGCTACCCGTCAGCCGCGAGCTGTTCATCATCAAAAAGTTCCACTAGCAACAACAGCTTGCAAGCGGTCCTTTGAACCATGAGGCCCGAACGTGCCTACTTCGTGGTCTCGACGCCCGCCTCCTTGATGACCTTGGCCCATTTCACGGCCTCGGCCTCGATGAAGCTGTGAAATTGCTCCGGCGTATCGGGCGCGACCGTGAGGCCCTGGTCGGCGAGCTTGTCCTTCACTTGCGGATCGGCCATCGCCTCCTTGGCGGTGCGGTTCAGCGTGGCGATCACGGGTGCCGGCGTCGCCGCCGGCGCGATCATGCCGTACCAGTTCTCGATCAAGAGATCGGGCATGCCGACCTCAGCCGTGATCGGCACGTCCGGCGCGGTGGGCGCGCGGCTGCGGGCGCCGAGCGCAATCGGGCGCAGCGTGCCGGCCTTGATCTGCGGCAGGATCACCGGCAGGTCGAGGAAGGTCATCTGCACCTGCTGGCCGAGCAGGTCGTTGATCGCGGGGGCAGCGCCCCGATAGGGCACATGCACGATGTCGATGTTCGCCGTCAGCTTGAACAGTTCGCCCGCCAGGTGCGGCAGGCTGCCGGGGCCCGAGGAGGCGAAATTGAGCTTTCCGGGCTGTGCCTTGGCGAGCGCGAGCAGCTCGGCCATGCTTTTCGCAGGAACGCTGGTCGCGACCACCAGCATTTCGGGCACGGTCGCCACCAGCGTCACCGGCGCAAAATCCTTGTGCGCATCGTAGGCGACCTTCTCCATCGCGGGGCTGATGACCAGCGCGCTCGCACTGACGATCCCGATCGTGTAGCCGTCCGGATTCGCTTTCGCGATCGCGTCGGTGCCGAGCACGCCGGCCTGGCCGCCGCGGTTGTCGATCACGATCGGCTGATGCAGGATGTTCGACATGCGCTGCCCGATCATGCGGGCGAGGATGTCGTTGGGCCCGCCAGGTGGAAACGGCACGATCAGGCGGATCGGCCGGTTCGGAAAATCGTCGGGCCGCGCGGCCGTGGCCGACAGCGCGAGCAGCGACAATGCCGTCAATAGTTTGAGCTTGCCGGAAACTGGCATGCTGGTGTTCCTCCCCTGGTCCGAAGCTTTTTCGGTCCGCTTGCAAGCGGCGGCTTCCGGTTGCCCGCGAGCTTAGCGTGATTTTCGCGCGAAGGGGAATTCGGGCCTCATGGTTCGAGACCCGCGGCTTCGCTGCGCGCCTCACCATGAGCTCCCAGCTCCGAAACCGGCGCTGCACACGGGCCATGAACACGGTATCCTGGCAGCGGGTTCCGCCGGGAGCAGTGTGGCCG
>Ga0210408_10004808_pt1 | contig 11993 bp, 14 predicted proteins | sample IncBWH4MmetaG_FD_155471 | JGI IMG/M metagenome (GOLD analysis project Ga0210408, IMG submission 155471) | Forest soil microbial communities from Barre Woods Harvard Forest LTER site, Petersham, Massachusetts, United States - Inc-BW-H-4-M | ecosystem: Environmental > Terrestrial > Soil >... | reverse complement strand
CGACGAACAGTTCCGCTCGCGGGTTTATGCTCTCGGGGTGGACCTCTTCTGGCACAAACCCACCAGCGAACAGGAGACCGCGATGTTCCTGGAGTGCCTCGAATCCTTGCTGGGGCAGGAGACCGACTCCGGCTTTCGCGGGGTGCAAAGCAAGAGCCTGGTCGATATCGTCCAACTGGAGTGCCTCTCGCAGAGTTCGTCCGTGTTGCGTATTGCCAACGGGGCGCTGAGCGGCAAAATCTGGATTCAAGATGGCGAGGTGATCGATGCGGAGGCCGGCGACCTGCGGGGTGAACCGGCGTTTACTAAAATCCTCTCATGGCGGACGGGCACCTTCGAGACGCTGCCGGCGGAACCGGCCCGGCCGCGGACAGTTTTCAAATCCTATAACGCTCTGCTTTTGGAATCGGCCCAAGTGCTGGATGAGGCGCGCAACGAGGCGACGACTGAAGGGGCGGTGGCGGGCTCGAGCTTGCCGCTGGCCCAGCTTTCGACGATCGAGGGGATCGAGTTCGTGCTGGCAATAAAAAACGGCGAGAGCGGCCACCAGGTGGCCCGGGGATTGGAGAATCCCGAGCGCATGGCGGCCTGGGCACGATATAACCTTGAACAATTCCGCACCCTGGGTGAGCAGTTGCAAGCCGGCCCCCTTGAACAGATCGACGCGCTGGGGCCACAACGCAACGTCTCATTGGCCGGTCAGGGCGAAACCGATGTGTGCGTCGGCTGGGTGCCTTCGGTCAGCTCCGGCCAGATTCGAGAACGAATGAGGAAGGTGTTGGAATTATGGGCCTCTTGAGCTTTCTAGAGAAACCGGCACCGACGCTGGTGCGCCTGCCGGCCGGGAGTTTCACGGTGGACCGGGCCGGGTCGGTGCTGGCCAGCACGATCTCTTCGAGCTTTCCCAGCCACCTGATGGGGGTGATCACCCGGCATGTGCTGGGCGCGTTCCAGAGCGCCGCCGAGGCGCAATTGCCTCTGGCCGAACTGACCATCAACTATCCCACTTTAAAGATCACCGCGCGCGAATTGCGTGGCGGCGCGATTATGTTCCTTTCGCCGAAAACCTCTTCCGCACGCACTAAACACAGTTAAAACCGCCGGTTTATGAGCACACGAAAATTGGATCAACTTGTCCACCAGCTCGAGAATTACCTCGAATGCTGGAAGCAGTTCAACCAGTTTGTCAACCTCGCCCGCGCCAAGAAATTCGCCGGTGAAGATGATACGCAGTTCCTCGAGGTCAAAAGCATTCTCGTGCAGGAACTGGAACTGATCCTGGCCTCGCTGGAGGTCTCCTCCCCCAATCGCGAGCAGGTCCATTCCCTGGTCGGGAATGCCCCTTCCCTGCGCTATCTCAGCGAGATGAACGAGGGTGTGCTGCGCAACCTTGAGAATCAATGGCACCAAATTTACATCGGCTGGCACGCCATCCTCGGCCAGCTAAAGGTCCGCCAGCGCGCCGGTGAAGCCAAGACCGGTTTGGCAGGCATGTTTTCCAAGAAGGAACGATAGCGGTCGCGGGGCCGGCAGCGCGATCGGCAATGGCTGCGCCCGAGGACGGGCGCACTCCGGAGGCAGATACTCTTTCACTCTGTTTCTCTTAACTCCGGACTTGCCTTGGGGCGGGGTTTTTTGTTTCTAGCCGGATGCCGCTTTGGATTGCGATTGTTCTGCTGGGTATTATCGAGGGGATCACAGAATTTCTGCCAGTGTCCTCCACCGGCCATCTGCTGCTGGCCGAGCATTGGTTGCCGCACCAAAGCGATCTTTTCAACATCGTGATCCAGGCGGGTGCCGTCCTGGCGGTGCTCCCGCTGTTTCCAGACCGGCTGCGCCAGTTTTTCTTCCACTGGCGCGAACCGGCGACGCGCGATTACCTGCTGAAGCTGCTGGTCCCGGTGGCGATCACCGGCGCGGTCGGGTACGTGTTGGACAAGAAGGACTTTAAGCTCGACGACACGCTATCGCGAATTGCCATAGCCCTATTTGTGGGCGGCGTTTTATTTGTAATGATCGAGGGCTGGCTGCGCGGCCGGCAACAAGGCGACCGGGTGACGTGGACGATTGCGGTCGCAGTCGGGATTGCCCAATTGGTGGCCGGGGTTTTCCCTGGAACGTCGCGTTCCGGCGCGACAATTCTAATCGCGCTGGTGTTGGGACTGAACCGCGTCGCGGCAACGGAGTTCACTTTTCTGGTGGGCATTCCAACGATGCTGGGAGTCAGCGCCTGGAAAATATTCAAGGCCTTGCATCACCCGCCACCCGGGGCGGTGCCCGAAGACTGGGCCATGGTGCTTTTGGGTTTCGTCATTTCTGCGCTCGTCTCCTTCATCGCAGTGAAGTGGCTCCTGCGGTATATCCAGACCCATACGTTCATCGTGTTCGGTTGGTATCGCATCGGGCTGGCGATTCTTATTGGCCTCTGGCTATGGACAGAGAGCGGGGCAGCGAAGCAGCCGACTCTGAAAACGGGTTTTTCAAAATCAGGCTGAACGACTCCGTCTGGTTCTCGTCGGCTCCTCAACATTTACCGAAATACTACGGACTCTGAATTGACGCAATCCCGATTGACGACCGGGCGGGATGTGATAGGCTACAACTGCTGTATGAGCGCGAGAAAAGCTGAAATTGGGTCGTTGCACCACGTCAACAATGTCCATCACGTCACAGTCGAAGCGCGGCAGACGCGTTTGTCACTCTCCCCCGATTCCGTAATTATCCATAAGAACGGCATAGAATTTCGCAGCGCGACGCCTTTTTCGCCCTGGGCGGAAATGACGCTGACGCTGCAATCTCCGCGGGAGGGCGGCAAGGTCCACTGCAACGGAGTGGTCATTTCGTGCAGCGGAAATAAGCACAGCGGTTATCACGTCTCGATGGTTTTTACGGGACTTTCGCGGCAAGCCGAAGCCCGGCTCAGCGCGATGGCCGTGGCGCAACTCCGCTGAGCCCACGCTTCACTCACCGCGATAGACGCACCGGGCAGTGCAGGTCTCGGCGACCGCGACTTCCGTCAAGAGCGGCAAGCGCGGTTTGAGCTTCTTCCAAATCCAGACGGCGATATTTTCGCTGGTGGGATTCTCCAAGCCCGGGATTTTGTTGAGGTAAAAGTGGTCGAGTTTTTCCCAAAGGGGTTGGAAGGCTTGGGAGATGACCCCGTAATCAATGAGCCATCCGAGTTTGGGGTCGCACTCGCCGGCCACAACGATTTCGACTTGGAAACTATGTCCGTGCAGCCGACGGCACTTGTGGCTCCTGGGCAGCCGCGGCAGCATATGCGCGGCCTCGAATTGAAAAGCTTTTCGCAGTTCCATGGGCATCATCATTGCTCCCAGTCGGTCCACGACACCAGGTCGCGCAGGGCAGGGCGGCCATCATGCCGCCAGGTCAAGGGCGGCTGCTGCATTTGACCCAAAGGACAGACGCGGCTGGCGCCCCAGCGCGCCAGCGCCAGCGCCAACTCGGGTGCCTGGTGCGCCGGCGCAGCCAACCCGACGGTCGATACTTTGCCTCGAATATTGTCGCGCCTTGCAAGGCCTCGGTTAAGTCCTTCACACCCTTGACGTAAATGAACCGATGCAGGCACGAGACTTGGAAGCGCGCGTCGGCCTCGTAAACCACCGTCCAAGCGGTCGAACCCTTGCTGCCCCAGTGGCGGGTATCCGGCGAATGGGCTGCGCGCACCTCGTAAAGTGCGCGGCGTGAGGCGATGACAGCCGCCGCTTCCGCGGGCAATTCCCCGCGCGGCTCCAGTTCCTCGCGGCGCTCCAGTTCGCGCGCCAGGACTTCCGCAAACTGTTCCGGCCCGAACGAGCCGCCCTGCTGAATGTAGATGACATGCGGCGAAAGGCAGCCGAGTTGGTTCCACGCGACAACGTCGGCAGCCGCCTGGGCGACCACGTGGCGTTCGCTTGAAACCGTCAGCGCCTCGTTCGCCACATAGGCAAAGCTGACCCGGTGGCCATAACCCAAAAACCGGGTTTTGTCTGGCAGCCGTTGATGGATGTCCGCCAGGGTCTCGTCGCTGCCGGTGGCGGTCAGGCAGTCGGCTTCTTGGAACAGCGCCTTTTCCAGTTCAACCTGTCCGCGCGGCCATTCAGCAATCTCCAGGCAGGCGCCCAGTTTGGGTTCCGCTTCATACAGCGAATGAGCAAAAAGCCGCGGCAGCAACGAGGTGCCGCTGGCGCACTTCACAAACTGGGCCGAGCGGACCAACACTCCTAACAGGATGCTCGAGAGAGCAGGATTGGGCAAGTTGCCCGCGGCGATGTGCACCAGCAGTTCCGGCGCAGTCGCCAGGCCGGCCCGATGGAATTCCCGTTCGGGGGCTGTGGCGCTCAGGCGGTCCAGCCGCTCCGGATGCCCCAGGTCTTGCTCGAGTAACGCCTGGAAACCTTCCGGATTGAGTTGCTTGAAAAAGGCGTCCAGGCCGGTGGCGAGGGTGACCGAGGAGAAGCCGGTGGCGCCCGGGCCCTGTTCGAGCGCCAACTTGCGAAACCGATTGTCCGGTTCGAGCCAGCTCTTGCCGACGCTGCTCAACAAGTTGACCATCTTCTGGGTCGAGTGGTGGGCCAGATAACGCTCGCGGTTCCGCCGGAGCGTGCGGCAGGCCTCGGCGAGCATTTCCGCACTGGGCGTGGCGTCAGGTGCCAGGTCGGCCAGAAAATAGTTGGGCAGGTTCATGCTCAAACGGCCATCAGGGAGCAGCCGCGCGGTTCGGCCAAGGCATTGCGCCCGAGCAACTCGAAACCGGGACCTCGCCGGACGCCCAAATCTTCCGTTTGCACCGCCATCACCGAATACACATTGGCCAAATCAAGGACCCGAATCAAACCGGTTTGGCCTTCTCCCACTTCGCGGCCGGTCTCGGGCGAGATAATTTGGACGCGGCACCATGGGGGAAACTGGAAGCGACGGGTGACACGGGAGGCGAGACGAGGTGCCGGCTCGTCGCGGGTCACTTCCTGGTCCCCCACCCTGTGGTCGTAAGCCTGTGAACTTAGCTCGCTCATACCGTACTCGCAGATGATGTAGCCGGCCGGAACACCCAGACGCGAGGTGAAGAGAGCGTGTAGTTCTGATTTCGGCAGCACTCGCGAGCGGCCCTTGTATCCCCCCGTCTCTAACACTCTGGAGCCGGATGGCAATTTAACGCTCAAATCTTGCTCGGCCAAGTGCTCCAGCAGATGCACGAATCCGAACGCTGTGCCTAGAAGCACGAGCGGTCGATTGTGGCCGGCGGCGAGTTGCAGTGTTTTCTTCGTCTTTTCCAAATCCAAGGTCCAACTGCCATCAGCGGCCACGTTCCCAAGAAAAGCGGATTCTTTAGCCGGCGAAGCGCGGCGGATGGTCTCGAACATATAGACTAGAGAGGAATGAGGCGTTCGAGAGAGCGGCGGCGTCAGGATTGCCAGTTGCCAATTATCAATGGCCGAATGGTCTGCAATTTTCCGAGAGTGGATCCCCTGGGCATGGGCGGCAGATAAGTGGCAATCAGGCAGCAGGTGCCGCCAAAACCAGGGCAGCAGCGAACATTCATAAATGGCCAGGGATGGGCCATGATGAAAGTGCCGGCTCGGCCTCTGCCCGGTGGTGCCGCTCGAATGGAAAACAACTGTCCGCTCAGCCGGCGGCAGACAGGAAAGCTCCAGTTCTTTGAAGGCCGAAGCCGGCAGAGCAGGGATTTCGCTCCAATGCTCGATTGTTCCAGGCGACACTTGCCGGGTCTGGCAGAATGCCCGGTAGGCCGCATTATGCTGGAACTGCAGGGCGAATAAATCCAGCGCCAGCCGAGCAAACTCCGGTTCGTCACCAGGGCAACGCATGAACGCGCGGAAACGCGCGGAAAAGGCTGAAAAAATGCCGGTAGAACTCATGCGGTTTTTATTTTGCCAGGCTGGTTTTCCGCCACAGCCTGGAAGCAATATGTAACCGCGAAAGAGCACCGGCGCAAGAAGAAGGAGGTCGTCGGTGTAGTGGTGGCGGAGCGCAGAGCAGGCGAGCAGGTCGCGTCTCCCAAGTTGCGCCCCATCCGCTGAGGGGATAAGCTTACCGCCAAGATTCCACAGGGTTACTACTATGAACAAATACATCACTGAATTCATCGGCACATTCTTCCTGGTCCTCACCGTGGGCTGCTGCGTCATTATCGGCGGCGCGGCGGTGATTGCTCCTTTGGCCATCGGCTCGATTTTAATGGTGATGATTTACGCCGGCGGACACATCTCCGGCGGGCATTATAACCCGGCGGTAACGCTGGCGGTCTGGCGGCGCGGGCGGTGTCCGACAAAAGACGCGGTGGGTTACTGGTTGGCGCAATTCATTGCTGCTGCCGTAGCCGCCGCGGTGCTGAATTACCTTAAGGGCGATGCGGGCGCCAAGCGCATGGCACTCAAAACCGGTCCCGCCTTGCTGGCCGAATTCCTGTTCACCTTTGCACTCGCTTATGTCGTCCTCAACAGCGCCACGGCCAAAGCCAACGCGGGCAATTCGTTCTACGGCCTGGCGATCGGGTTCACGGTGATGTCCGGGGCTTTCGCCGTCGGCAGCATCTCCGGCGGGGTTTTCAATCCGGCGGTGGCTCTCGGCATTTCGATCATGGGTCTTTCGGTTTGGTCGAATCTTTGGATTTATCTGATAGCCAATTTCTGCGGCGGCGCGGTTGCGGCACTGACCTTCAAGTTTCTCAATCCGGGGGATAAATAACCTCAGATCAACAAGTCGCGTTATCGGACGGGCGGCGGATCGGGTTTGCCGAATATGGTCCCCCGAACGGAACCCCGGTCTTTTATTTCCACGGCTGGCCAGGCTCCCGGATTGAACCCCGCGCCGTGGCAGAAGCCGGTCCTGACCTCGGCGTTCGAATCATAGCAGTGGACCGGCCTGGATACGGTCTCTCGGATTTCCAGGCCAACCGCCGAATCCTGGATTGGCCCAAGGACATCGGCGAGCTGGCCGACAGTTTGCGCCTGGAGCGCTTTTCGGTTTTGGGCGTCTCCGGCGGCGGGCCGTATGCGGCGGTATGCGCGGCAAAAATGCCCGAGCGCGTAGCCGTGGCAGGAATGGTCTGTAGCGTAGGGCCGCTGGACGGGCCCGGCGCGACGCGCGGGATGGTGGGATTTAACCGTCGGCTGTTGTTCCTGGCCCGAACGGTTCCCGCGCTGGCGCGCTTACTGGCCGGACCGGTCGTGCGGGTATTGTGGCGTTACGAAAAAGATGTTCTCCCTCTCCGCGTGGAAGCTCACCTGCCCGAAACCGACCGACGCACCCTGGCTCGTCCGGAATTGCGCCGAACTCTTCTGGCAAACTGGCAAGAGGCCTTTCGCGCCGGAACGCGCGGAATGGTTTGGGATGGCTGTCTGTATGCCTGGCCGTGGGGTTTTGAGCTGGAGGAAATTCGCGTGCCGGTGCAATTGTGGCACGGAGATCTTGATGTAAACGTGCCGCCGGCCATGGGCCGCGCCCTGGCTGGGCGCATTCGCAACTGCCGCTCCCGGTTTTATGCTGATGAAGGGCATTTTTCGCTCCCCTTCGGGCGCATCGGGGAAATCCTGGCGGCGCTGGTGGGGTGAGAGCGCATCGATCGGACCGCTTTTCCCCGGCATCAGAAGTGCTATGATACTTGAGCCGCGCGGGCTCCGGGGTGTCTAAACAGTTGCCCCTGCCCTTTGGCTGCGGCAAGTTTACGTGGCATGGCTGTTGCCGATAAGCAGAAATCATCATTGCGGTTGGAACGGGCCGAGTCTTTGCATCTGGCTCTGGCTCTGGCTATTTCTTTGGCGTGCCATGGCGTGGTCGGCGGCGGATATTACCTCGGCAAGAGACTAAACTGGTGGGACGTGGCCCATTGGCCCGCCTGGTTGCAAAAGGCCAGGATATTGGCCCAGGTTTTCCAGAAGAAGGCACCGCCGCCGGCGCCCCAACCGCAGGAAGTTCCGCTTGTTTTCCTCGAGGTCAGCCCCGCGCAGGCTGCCACCGAACCGCCGAAGGAGGCCAAATTCTATTCCGACAAGAATTCCCGCGCAGCCAACCCCGACGCCGATAAGGAAACGGACATTCCCAAAATCACCGGCACCCAGCAGGAGATGGCCAAGACCGAGAATGTGCCGCGTCCGAAGTTTTCTCCCTTGCAACCCACGGCCCCGGCCGACCAGGCCCCGAAAGAACAAGAAGAGATGAAGGCCAAACCCGCGTTGGAACCGGGCGACCTTACTTTGACGAAACCGGACCCCACCCCGAAAAAGGATGAGGGGGAGGCCCCGCATGCTCGGCCCCGCACGATTCAGGAGGCGCGAGCGCGGATGCCGGACGAGCACCTGGCGGGGCAGAAGATGAAGCAGGAAGGCGGGGTCAGGCATCGCTTGGAACTCGCCTCGCTCGACGCCAAAGCAACTGCGTTCGGCGCGTACGATTATTCATTGATCGAGGCCATTCAACAATGCTGGTACAACTTGCTGGACGCGCAGCAATACGCTTCCGACTACCGCGGCAAAGTCGTGCTGCAATTCCGGCTACACCAAGATGGGCGCATCAGCGATTTAACGGTGACGGAAAACACCGCCGGATCGGTGCCTGGCTGGATTTGCCGCACCGCGGTGGACAAGCCCAACCCCTATCGGCCTTTCCCCGGCGACATGCGCCGGGTCGTCGGCGAAACTCGCGACATCCAATTCACATTTTTCTATAACTAAGGAAAATCATGTTCGAATACATCGTCTATCTCCTGTTGATCCTCACCTCGGTCGTCGGCCTGACCTTTATCATTGAGCGCGGGCTGGCGCTACGCTGGCGCCGCGTTGCGCCCCCGGAGGTCGAGGCCGCCGTCGGCTCCTGCGAATCCCCGGACGATGTGCCGATGCTGAAGCGTGTTTGCCAGCAGCACGACGCCCCGATGAGCCGGTTGCTCCTGCTGGCCGCCGAACACCTGGACTGGCCCAAGGCCGAGGTCATCGATGCGGTTCAAACCCGCGCCCGGCACGAAATCGCGCGCCTTGAGCGGGGCCTGGTCGTGCTCGAGATCATCGTCGGCATCGCTCCCCTGCTGGGGTTGGTGGGAACGATTCTCGGGATGATGACCGCCTTCGGCAACGTTGGGAAGGCCGGTCAGGTCGATGCGGCGGACCTGGCCAAGGGCATTTCGCTCATTCTCCGCTCGACCCTCTTTGGCTTGCTCATCGCGATTCCTTCACTCATCTCCTGGAGTTACTACACCAAAAAGGTCGAAACCATCGCTGTCGAAATGGAAACCCTCTGCGATGAGTTCGTCCGCCGTCAGTACCGGGAAGAAGCCCAGGACTCGAAGGCCAAGGGCTAACTAAGGACTTGTCCCATGCGCTTTTACCATCGCAAACGCCGCCAGCCCCCCGCCATCATCATCGTGGCGCTGATTGATATTCTGATCGTGCTGCTCATCTTCCTGATGGTAACCACAAGCTTCAAACAGCAGCCGGCCCTCAAACTCGCCCTGGCGGAGTCCTCTCAGGCCCAAAAGAGCGGCGGGCGCGAAAACGCGCCGCTGGTCGTCAGCATCGATCCCGAGGGAAATCTCCGTCTCGGCGCCGAAGCCAAACCGGTGACCGTGGACCGCTTGAAAGAGGAGTTGCTCGCGGCTGTGGCGAAGAATCCCGATTTAAAATTGGCCATCAACGCGGATAAGAAGGCGCCGTGGGGACAACTCGTCAAAGTCATGGATGCGGCCAAGGAAGCGAAGCTCAAAATCGAGGCCGTGAGTGCGTTTACCAAGGAAGTTCCGAAGCCCCAATAGAGCTTGCAGGAGACGACTTACGGCTCTGATTCGTTCGGAGGCCCGGGCGTCAAAAAACGTCATCAGAGCCTCTTTACGTCGTCTCCACAAGCGGTTACTTCATCAGCTCTTCGCCAATCTGGACCGCATTCAACGCCGCCCCTTTGAGGAGCTGATCGCCCGAAACCCAGAACGCCAGCCCGTTGTCCATCGCGCAGTCCTTGCGCAAGCGCCCCACGGCGCAATCGTATTGGCCGGCCTGGTTGAGCGGCAACGGATATTGATTTTTGCCTGGTTCGTCAATCACCTGCAAGCCAGGTGCCTGTTTCAGCGCCTCGCGCGCGGCCTCGACGCTGGTTGGCTTTTCAAACTCGGCGCTCACCGCCACCGAGTGCGCGCGATACACCGGCACTCGGACGCAAGTGACGCTGGCGCGGAAGCTCGGATGGTGCATGATCTTACGGCCCTCGTTCTCCATCTTCATCTCTTCCTTCGTGTAACCGGTCGGCAGGAAAGAATCCACGTGGGGAAGAACGTTGAAAGCAATCTGGTGCGGATAAACTTCGCGCGTTGCCGATTGGCCGTGAACAATTTGGTCCACCTGCCGCTCCAGCTCGGCAATCGCCTTTGCGCCCGTGCCCGACACCGCCTGGTAGCTGGAGGCAAAAATCCGCCGGCAATTAAACGCCCGATGCAGCGGGTAAAGCGCCATCAGCGTAATGGCGGTGGTGCAGTTCGGATTGGCGATAATGCCTTTGTGCCATTTTACATCTGCGGCATTGATCTCCGGAATCACCAGCGGGACTTTGTCGTCCATGCGGAACGCGCTCGAGTTGTCGATGACCACACAGCCGGCCTGCGCGGCAAGCGGCGCGAATTCCTTAGAGATGCTTCCTCCGGCGCTAAACAGCGCGATCTCGATTCCCTGGAAAGAATCCTTCTTGAGCTCCTGAACCGTCAGCTCTTCGCCGCGAAATTTCAACTTCTTGCCCACCGAGCGAGCGGAAGCCAATAACGTCAACTTCCCTACAGGGAAATCGCGTTTCTCCAGCGTCTTGATCATCTCGATGCCGACGGCGCCTGTTGCACCGACTACGGCCACATGCGGTCTGCGGTTCATAAAGGCCGCAAATATAGTCACGGCCCGAACTCGATGTCAATGTGGTGGACGGGGTGGGGGACCGGGGAGATGGAGTATTGCTCAACTCTTCAGCGAGCTGAAGAATCGATGCCAACGTGGGTTCCAGTAATTTTGACGATCAAAGGAGAGCGCCACCGCGGTCGCGCGGCCGACAATGCGGCGGCGCTCCACGGTCCCAAAATAGCGCGAGTCGAAGCTGTTGTCGCGGTTATCGCCCATCATGAAATATTTTCCCTCGGGCACGAGACAGGGACCGAAATCGCGCCTGGCCGCAACCGACGGAATCGCTGTGACAGCGTGCTGTTGGCCAGGAAGTTGTTCGGTGGCGAAGACCTGGGTGTTCCTCTCGGCCGGCGTGACATCCCGCAACAATTGCTCAGGAAGCGGTTTGTATTCGACCGGCTGGCCGTTGAGAACCAAAACATTATTTCGCAACTCCAGGGTGTCGCCAGGCAGACCCACAACACGCTTGACCAGACGCTGTCCGTCGTGAGGTGAAAAGAAAACCACAATGTCGCCCCTTTGCGGGTTGCTCCATTCCGCCAAGTGCCAGGTGGTGAACGGCACCTTCAGGTCGTAAGCCAGCTTGTTCACATACAAGCGGTCGCCCTCGACGATGGTTGGCTTCATCGAGCCCGTGGGCACGTCGCTCCAGTCCGCCAGCGAGGACCGAAGGGAAAAAACCACCAGCGCCACCACGAGCAGCGGACGGATTTCTTTGCGCCACCAGCGCCGCGCACGGGAACGGAAGGTTGAGGCGTTCATAGGACATTCGACGCCCGCCGGGAGAGGGCGTTCAATTTCCGGAATCCGAAACCCGAAAGGCAGAATGATTAGTGCAGAATCATTCTGCCAAACTGGATTTGGGATTCCAGGTCGGCGCCAGGAATTTCAAAGTAAGAGCGGAGCGACCAGCGTAAGCTATTACTTATCAGCAAGTTGTGCTGGGTTGAACGACTTCGACTTTCAGCGTACCTTGTATAGCTATGAAAACTACTGCATTAAGTTCGACGGTTGTGTGTCTGTCCGTTTTGGCGGCAGGGGTATTGAGGGTGCCGGCGGACCAGGCGGCCAATGTCACTCGACACGAGAAAATGTTCACGGGCA
>Ga0210408_10004807_pt1 | contig 11993 bp, 9 predicted proteins | sample IncBWH4MmetaG_FD_155471 | JGI IMG/M metagenome (GOLD analysis project Ga0210408, IMG submission 155471) | Forest soil microbial communities from Barre Woods Harvard Forest LTER site, Petersham, Massachusetts, United States - Inc-BW-H-4-M | ecosystem: Environmental > Terrestrial > Soil >... | reverse complement strand
GCCGATGTAGGTCACGATCGACCCCAGCGCGCCCAGGATGCCAAGCCTCGGGCTCCAATAGCCAAGAAAAATGAGAACGCCGAAGATCGTTTCGGTCGTCGCCAGAAAGTAGCCCGCACCGCGAAGGCCGAAGACCGGCAGCAACCAGAAGACGACGGGGCTATGACTTATCATCGGGACCAGCATTTCGACGGTGTATTGGTTCCACTTCTGGATGCTGAACGCGAAGAACTCGAAGACCATCGCGGCACGAATTAGATGACGGTCAAGATTGCTCCGGAACGGGATGGTCTTCGAAAGTTGAAGAATAAGCTGGTTCAATTGGGCCATCATGTCGTTCCCCTAGGTTCGAGTATCACTACGTCCGACCCGTTCAGCATTCGCAATCACCGTGACCTCAATGTATCGTCCGGCGATCAGAAGCTTCGAGATACTGAGCGCAGCTTCGGTCTCACTTAAACGACGGCCCATCGACCTTTGTGTCGACGGGCCTGTGCGCTGTGGGGGTCAAGCGGCGTAGAGGGTCTCAATCGATTCGTGATATTTCTTTGCCAAGGGTGAGGCGGCATATTTGTCGGTGACCACTTCGACATAGGCACCGGTGCCGCGGGCCTCGGCCGTTTTGATCGCTTCGTCCAGCTCGCCGCACGTGGTCACTCGGGCGGTGAACCAGCCGTCGCAACCAAGCGCTTCGGGAAGCTTATGGTAGTGCCATTGAGCAAGATCGTTGTAATAGGATTCCGGATCTTTGGTGAGAAGCCGCTCGATCAGATATCCATCGTTATTAAGAACGAAGATTATCGGCTTAAGCCCAAATCGGTGAAACTGACTCACTTCTTGCGCCGTCAACTGATGCGAGCCCTCGCCAGTGACGAGAATCGTTCGACGGCCCGGCGCCGCCAAGGCCACGCCGAAGGCCGCCGGCGTGGCCCAACCGATCGCCCCCCAGAGCGTTTGGTTCATGAACGTCGATCCTTTCGGCATCTTGGCGAAGGCGAGGCCCATGGAGGACGTTCCGGTCTCGGTGACGAGCAGATCACCCGGTCTGAGCATCTGCTGCCAGCGTGGATAGAGATATTCGACGGTGATCTCGTCACTTGGCCTGCCGACCGGGTCGCCTAGGCCGTGGACCTTAGGAGCCTGGATTTGTTTACGCTGAATTTTCTTAGCAAGCGCGACCAATACATCCTTCATCGCGATGTTATTGTAAACCGCGTTCCCCACCCGCACGCTGTGGTGCATGATGTTGATGCTTTTCGAGCGGTCAATTTGGGCGGTAAAGGCGCCCGAACTGAAGTCCGTTAACATCGCCCCGATGCCGAGCACGCAGTCGCAACCCTCGACGAAGGCGCGAATTTGCTCCTCCATCAGCTTGCCGTCGTACATGCCGATATAGCTGGGATGCTCCTCATCGAGCACGCATTTGTCCATCAACATGGTCGCGAAGGGCAGGCCCGACGCGTCGACCACCGCGGTCGCCTCCTCGCGCAGTCCGCAGCGCGCGATGATAATGCCCGGCAGGATGCAAGCGGTCTTGCTTGCCGAAAGGGTGCTGACGATCGCATTCACCGCGGCTTGCAAAGCCGCTGGATCGCTGGCGTGCGTAATCGCCGAAGCGCCTTTCCCGATAACCGGCGTAATGGCGTAGTCCGTGGGGAATGCCATGTACACGGGCCGGCGATGATAGAGAGCCGCGGCGATCAGGCGCTCGGTTTCGGCAACGCAGTTTTCTGGTGTCATAATGGCCTGGGCGCAGACCACCGGCTCCGCCATCCGGGAAAACAGTCCGAATTCGCCGTTGCCAAGGGTGTGATGCACCAGGCGGCGCTGGCCTTGCACCCCGCTGGACGGCATTCCGACGAGATGGACGACAGGGAGGTGTTCAGCATAGGCCCCGCCAACACCGCAAATCGCGCTGAGTTCGCCGACGCCGTAGGTGGTGCACAAAGCTGCTATACCATGGGTACGAGCATAGCCATCGGCGGCGTACGCGGCGTTGAGTTCATTGCAACATCCAACCCATCGAAAATTTCGGTTTGAGGAGACGGCATCGTCGATCGGAAACGCGAAATCCCCGGCAACACCGAAAACGTCCTTTACACCAATGTCATGCAGGCGAGAGAGAACGTGTTGTATTACGGTCGTTTCCATGCCTTCCTCCATTTGCTACGGGGCATCCGTCACCCTGTTCGTTGGCGGACAGTCGCGGCTGTCGCATCCGAATGGTCGACGGTGCGCTTGCGTTAATTTAAGGGGCACTATCCTGCGTGCTTTTGCAGTTTTGCTACGTCTTAATCAGAATCGTCGGAGAGTAGAGCGCCCACTTGAATCAAATTCAGCGGCAAGCTGTCTCGGCCTTATCTCCAGAGCTCGCCGTTGACGGTCCCATCGCTACGTGATGAGCGATTTGTAAGATTGCGATCGGGACGATCTATGCCACGCAGTTGTATTGCGTGTCGCGTGATATTGGGTTCGGCAACAAAGAAGACCTCATTTTAGGATGGAAACATCAGCAGCGAGCTTCTATTCCAAAGCTCTGCGCAAGCCTTCCATCGAGATGCTCCGCCAGTTCATGAATAATAGCTAAGCCGCGCCCACGTTGGATCTGTCGCGGACTCTTTCCATCGTCAGACACCCGGCATTCGACAAAATTTCCCGCACAGTGCAATTCGACCAAAACCTTGCCTTCCGTTCCCTGGAAAGCGTGACGGTGGAGTTGGTGATGAACTCGTACACGATCATTCCGAGGCGCCAACACCGATCCGATGGTATAGACAGCGGACGGACGGCTAGAATGAGCTTTATGTTGTTCGGCTCCAGTCGTGATCGGCTGATGGAAAGACATAATTGCTGAAGGTACAGGGCTGCGTCGATATACGTTTGATATTCCGGCATCTGCAGCGTCCGATGGACGTCGGCGTAGCGATGAAGACGATCGCTAACGTCACTGAGAGCGGCTTTGACCTCGCAGCTGCCGGATCGGGCTGCCGCAAGCGAAATGACGCCGATCGCCGACGTGAATTCATTGTTGATTCGATGCGATAATTCTCGCATTAGAAGCGCGCCATCGGGGCACGCGGTTTGGTTATTCGGCTCTAACATGGCATCCACCTTCGGCAGAGCTAAACTCGATATTTCACGTCTGTGACTTAGCTAAGTGTGCCGACGCGCACGCCTGCTCCTTCCTTTGCGATCGGACCAATTACCGCTGAAGCGCTGGTTTGTCTTTTTTGGAAGTGCTGTGAATTAGGTTGCGCTGCGCCAATTCATCCGTTGTCATGGCCACAACGCACGACGGGTCTTTCATTTCGCAAAACTGAAAAAGCCGCGATAAGAAAGACAAAGCGACGACGGTTACTCGGATTGTTTTGGCCTAAAACGTGAACCGCGGAGCGACAACGTGTCGATGTCGGGCCCGGTCAAGCCCGGACGGCTGGGAAAGGACGAGTCAGATCAGGATTGAATGCCGACCGGCCTCGTGGTGTGAAATACGCGTGATTATGAACGCCCGTCAGGGGCGATGGCAGGCGCAAACGGCCCGAGGTGCGGTTTTTGAACCGGGTTGTCCGCGGTTGGCTAAATGAACGTATCCTACTGGTTCAGCGACGACAGCCATGCCGCCTCCGAAGTGTTGTGGGAGGACGGCGAACGCATCCTCTGTCGAAAACGGCGCAATGGCTCTGAAGGTAGCCGGAATTCCGTTCTGGTGGTATCTCGTCCCCACATTGCAACGGGCATGGCCCCGCAGACCAACACCATGGTACTATGGACGGCGATCCTGCGGTAACCCACACTTATTGGACTGGATGCTGCTAAGACGACGCTAAATCCGCTTATGGAAAGACCCGGAAGGCCAAAGTCATTCGGGTGACCGCGTGAATAGCAATCCAATTCTTCGCTGTGCCGGAAATTTACACGGAGGCGAGCTGTGGGTGATTCCGCGTATGCCGAAAGCCAATTGCCACTCGATACTGCGAGTCCGAATGGGGCGGCTTCCCTCGATTCAATTGTCCGTACCGAGGAGATGCTTCAACGCCCATCGCGACCGGCAGAACCCGAAAAAGAGAATTCTGCTCTTGCGGCGCTTGTCATCGCGTTGGCTGATTCGCCGAGCACCATTCTGCAAACACTGGCCGATAAAGTCCTCGAAGTCCTACGTGCTGATTCTGCGGGACTGAGTCTGCTCACCAAGGACGGAAAGCAATTTTATTGGGCAGCCATTGCCGGTGCGTGGCAGCCGCACCTTGGCGGCGGGACACCGCGCAATTTCGGCCCGTGCGGCGATGTGCTCGACCGCAACATTGCCATGTTGTTCACGCATTGGGAACTGCGCTACCCATATTTGGGCGCCGCGCTACCGCTCGCCGAAGAAGGACTGCTGGTTCCCTTTTTCGTGAATGGTAAATCAGTCGGCACGATTTGGGCGATCGCTCACTCGGCTGAGCGCAAATTCGACACTGAAGACTTGAGAGTACTCCAAAGCATGGGTCGCTTTGCGTCCGCAGCGTATCAAACCGTCGAGTCTATCGAAGTCCTCAAGTTGGAAGTTGCTGCGCGCGAAAAGGCCGAGGCAAGCCTGCGGGACCTGGCCGGCAATCTCGAAGAACAGGTCCACATCAGGACCGAAGAACTGCGTTTCAGCGAAGATCGATGGAAGAGGATTTTTGATAATTCCGCTGTTGGTATATCCGTCGTAGACCTTAAAGGCCGCTTCGTAATGGCGAACTCCGCATATCAAAGGATGGTCGGGTTCACCGAAGATGAATTGAGAGAGAAAACCTACCTTGATGTCATTCTGCCTGACTTTCAACCGCTCAATATCGCCCTTATGGCAGAGCTTCTCGATGGCAGGCGCGAACAGTTTAACATTGAGAAGCAGTGTCGGCGCAAAGATGGACGTTTGATCTGGGTTCGAAACAACGTTTCGTTTCTCCCCGGGGCAGACGGAGCCCCTCGAAATATTATGTCCATTGTCGAAGATATCTCTGAACGCAAGGCTGCCGAGGAATCGCTCCAGCATACGCAGGCGCGCCTTTCGCACGCCGCTGAAGTCGCGACTGCAGCAGAGCTTTCCGCGTCAATCGCGCATGAGCTGAATCAGCCGCTCTCTGGAATCATTACCAATGCAAATACTTGTCTGCGGATGCTTGATGCCGAGCCCCCAAATGTTCATGGCGCACTCGAAACCGCGCGACGAACTATACGCGACGGCAACCGTGCGTCCGAGGTAATCAGACGGCTGCGCGCACTGTTCAGCAAGAGCACACTTGCCATCGAGAATGTCGATCTAAACGAGGCTACGCGAGAGGTGATTGCGCTGTCGTCGAGTAGACTTAAGAAAGATCAAGTGGTTTTGCGAGCGGAGCTTGCCAATGGTCTCCCGCAGGTAACGGGTAATCGTGTGCAACTTCAGCAGGTAATCCTGAATTTGATGCAAAATGCGTCGGACGCAATGAGCGCTGTGGACGATCGCCCGAGGCAATTGGTGGTCAGAACCGAGCGAGACGAAGACGATGGTGTGCGCCTGAGCGTGCAGGATACTGGGGTGGGCTTTGACCCCGCCGCTGCGACCCAACTCTTTGATGCTTTTTACACCACTAAGAACGATGGTATGGGGGTCGGACTATCTGTCAGCCGCTCAATTATCGAGGGCCATCGCGGCCGCCTATGGGCCACGCCCAACGATGGTCCAGGTGCCACCTTTTCGTTTTACATCCCCGGACGGTCAATGGACGTGCCCAGCGATCTGAGCCACGCCGCTCGAACGTTCGCCCAAGACAGCGCCGCGAGGAATTCATGATGCTCGGACATTTACTCGTATCGGTCGTCGATGATGACGTGTCGGTGCGCGAATCGCTGCCCGACCTTCTGAGGGAGCTCGGCTATGCCGCGGTGGCGTTCTCGTCGGCGGAAGAGTTCCTCGCATCCGACTCCATAGGCCAGACCGAATGCCTGCTTCTCGACATCGCCATGCCGGGCATCTCTGGGCCCGATCTCCACAGCGAACTTACACTACAAGGGCGAAATATCCCAATCATCTATATTACCGGGGGTGGAGACCAGACCACGCGTGCCTGCATGCTCAAACGCGGCGCAGTAGAGTGCTTGCGCAAGCCATTCAGCGATGAGGCTCTGCTTAAAGCGCTTAACGTCGCTTTCCAGGAAGCCGAACGTAAACTAGCGACGCCTACCAATATGCGAGCCGAGGGCGCGGGAAAACATCTTGCTTGCCGAGAAGATGGAGAGGTACAATGACACTAGCGGCGCTGGCGATGGAGAGCAGTGCTAGGTTACTGTCCATGGCGCACTCGATACCCATTGTATTCGTCGTCGACGACGACATTTCCGTGCGTGAATCCCTCGAATTGTTGATCCAGAACGCGGGCTGGCAACCAGAGATTTTCGAAACCGCAAATGAATTTCTCGCCCGTCCGCAAGTTCTTGTTCCGAGCTGTCTAGTTCTTGACCTTTCTCTTCCGGGTCTCAACGGTCTCGAACTGCAAAGGCGACTCGTTACCGATCGACCTGACGTCCCGATAATTTTCATCACGGGTCATGGCGACGTGCCCGTGACGGTCCAGGCCATGAAGGCGGGAGCTGTCGAATTCTTAACGAAACCATTCAGTGAGTCCGTGCTATTGAACGCGATCCAACTGGCCCTTGAGCGCAGCGAAGCCGAATTGCGTTTTCAGGCAGACTTGCAGGCCCTGGAGGACCATTACGCGTCGCTCAGTCGCCGAGAACAGGAAGTCATGGCCAGGGTGGTCCGCGGCCTCTTGAACAAACAGGTCGCCTTCGAACTCGGCATCAGCGAGATAACGGTCAAGGCTCACCGCGGTCAGGTGATGCGCAAGATGAACGCCAGCTCCTTCGCCGAGCTGGTAAAGATGGCCGGGAAACTCGGCCTGTCTGCTTGACGTATTGGACGGGACCACAGCGTCTATTTGGCGACACGTTTTGTGAATTGTGCGTGCCAGACGCTGCTTGCCAGTGCGTGGCTTGAGTCTTTCGCGCAGACGCCGCAGTGCATTTGACCTGGTCAGGCTATCGGACTGGCTCCAGCCAGGAAACCTGCTCGCCATATCTGTTGCTTCGGTCTGGCCCGCGACGCGTTTGCCTCCCTCTTTCGCCGGGGCGGTTGTGTTTTTCTCGCGCGCGATGCTGCTGCGCAAGGCATCCATGAGGTTCACGACATTCTGCGGTCGAACCGAGGAGTGCTCTCGAGGTGAGGAGGATGCCAGCTTGCTTATTCTTGAACATTTCGACGACTTCCATTCAGGCACGCGGGACTATGAGCTACCCACATCGTGCAGACCAATCCCAAGGTATTGACGACACCATCGTCCAATAGATTCACGTTCACGCCTAGCGCATCTGTGCCTCGTGTACAGATCGAAGCGAGGTGAACGTCATGTCTGCGACCGAGCCAGCGCATCTTTTCGAAAGAACCGTCGAGATATCTCCGATCGATGCCGTCAAGCGGCACAGCACCGGACGATATGAGATGCTAATTGAGAGCATCTATGTGCCGGCACAGAGGAGAATCGAATGCCGGTTTCGCGCACCCTCAGACCTGCTTGTGATGTACGACGATGGCATTCGCTGCGACGGAGAAACCTCCATCGATCACCTGGCTCGATCAAAGCTGCGAAACCTCGCTAACAAGCTAACATTTGTGCCAGCTAACCGTGCATTTAACGAATGGCACGAGCCACGCACAGCGATGCGGTTCTCGTATCTCTACCTAGACCTTCGCAGGTTCGATGGGTCTGGCCATGAAACTACGATCAATATACCGAGGGCGTTTTTCGATGACTCGGTTGTTTGGGACACAGCTACTAAATTGCGAGACGTAGTCGCAAATGGCAAAGCAGATAAGTCTTACGTCGCTGCGCTAACGAACGTACTCGCGCACGAACTTTTACGTTCGGGAAAGGAGATGTCGCAACATTCGTCAGTAAGTCGCGGCGGCCTAGCTACTTGGCAAATGCGCGCCGTCAGCCGGCACATCGAAGAGCACGTCCACGAGAGAACTCCTCTCGTTGCACTCGCGAAACTCGTTCGCTTGAGTCCATCCCATTTCTGCCGAGCGTTCAGGCAGTCGTTTGGTATTCCACCGCATGAATACCACATTCGGCGACGGATCGAGAAAGCTAAGACTCTATTGGCTGAGCGCGAGGCGTCAGTTACTGGAGTTGGTTTCGCCTTGGGCTACTCCCACACAAGCTCCTTCAGCGTCGCCTTTCGTAAGATCACGGGCCAAACACCTATAGAGTTTCGCCGAGATTTCACGTGATCATGCGATCGCCAGACGTGGGAGGGACCTGGTGCCCAAGCGCACGGGTTAGTCCGCAACAGTTGGGCGTGAGTCGAAGACTGCTTCCATCCTGACTGCCACGGCGCGCCGACCAATTGCTCGACCTGGATAGGCGGATGCGAGGGTCGCCATGTGACCCGCGGCGGATCTGCACCTATCCCGGTGCGGGGTTCGTTTTGAGGGAGCGAGTGTCGGGCTCGGCTTTCGGGGAGCGAGAATGCTTGCGTGGACCTGAACAGGAAAAATTGACGACATACTTTGCTGATGCGCTGAAAGTTTGAACGAAGATCGGAACAAGTGATGGACTGGTTGCTGCGCGCTCTCAGCATGGCCTTCGCCATGGGATGGCAGATCCTCTGGCCTCTCATCCTGGGTTTTTTCCTGTCGGCCGTGGTGGAAGCCGTCGTATCGCATCAGCAGATGAGCCGACTTCTGCCCGATGACCGCCCGCGGTCGATCGTCCGAGCTCTAGTGCTAGGCGCGGCATCCTCGTCGTGCTCCTATGCCGCCGTCGCGCTGGCGCGGTCCTTGTTTCGCAAGGGCGCGGATTTTACGGCGGCGATGGCTTTCGAAATGGCCTCGACCAACTTGGTCGTCGAGCTCAGCATCATCATGCTCGTGTTCCTGGGCTGGCAGTTCACGGTTGCCGAATTCGTCGGCGCCCCACTCATGGTGACCTTTCTGGTGCTGCTGTTCCGGCGGTTTCTCCGCCGCGACGTGCTCGAGGAAGCAAGGCACCAGGCCGACAAGGGAATCGCCGGCCGCATGGAGGGGCATGCGGCAATGGACATGTCCGTGCGCGGAGGCGGCTCGCTCTTATCGCGATTGATGTCCCCGGAGGGACTGACCGCCGTCAGTCATTATTTCGTGATGGACTGGGTGTCGGTCTGGATGGACATCGTGGGCGGCCTGCTCATGGCTGGCGCGCTGGCGGCCTGGGTTCCGTCCGAATTCTGGCAGTCGTTCTTTCTTGTGAACCATCCTGCCATCGCCAGGATTTGGGGTCCGATTGTCGGCCCGTTGGTGGCGGTGATCGCCTTCGTATGTTCGGTCGGAAATATTCCGCTCGCGGCCGTGCTGTGGAACGGCAGCATCAGTTTTGGCGGCGTCATCGCCTTTATCTTTGCCGACCTGATCGTCCTTCCAATCCTGAATATCTATCGAAAATATTACGGGCTAAGGATGGCGGGCTTCCTGTTCGTCACCTTCTACGCTGCCATGGCGGCCGCCGCACTCCTGGTCGAGCTGCTCTTTGCCGCGCTTGGCCTGATACCCCAGCAGCGCAACGCGCTGGTGGTCGAGGCATCCATCAACTGGGACTATACGACGTGGCTCAACATAGCCTTCCTTGCGCTCGCGGCCTATCTCGTCTGGCGCTTTGTTAGATCAGGTGGCGTCCCGATGCTGAAGATGATGAATCGACCGGAGGGAATGCAGGCTCATTGAAGCATATGAGCCTATAGTCAGAGAGCATTGCGCAGTGTCCTAATTTGAGGGGATCGCGATCATCAGTCCGGTTGCGATCCCGATAGACTGTTCGTGTCCCCGGCTGAAAGAGTAGCTGTAGGTGGGCTCTACGAACCAACCGAACTTGCGTTCAGCCGAGGGCCAGATCATCCACTCTAGGGTGACCTCGCTCGCGATCTGCGTCGTGCCGCCCGAAGTTGCATAACTCAACTGCGGTCCCGCTTCGATCATGAATTCTACGTGCTCGTTGATCGTGAATGGCTTCTTGAAGAGAAGATCAGTTTGCCACTCGGCTTGCCCTGGTCGAAATAGCGGCGAGATGCCCGCCTCAATTTCTAGCCAATCCTTGATCACTGGAAACTCGACCGAGGCCAAAGGGCCAATGCTGTAAGCGCCTTCCTGGATGCTTCGTTCCGTCGCGGCCCCCAGTTCAACGACCGCAAAAACGGCTCTTTTTCTTCGGCCCGCAGCTGTGCCATCGGGCAAAAGACAAAAACGATCAAAATGACAGCGTAAAACCTCGCCGCAAATATCATGAATCCATCTTATCGGCCGAACTTCACGGCAGGCAACTCGGAAAATTTGCATTACGAACAGGCCGCCTCAGTTGATGGTCTCCTCTATTTCGCGAATGTCACCTGGTGAGGTTGCTCCGATCGAATACCTTTCCGCCGACCGTACAGAAAGTGCGCGACCGGCCTTATGACAGCTCATCAAAACTACTCTCCACGACCGACGCGCAGAACTGATCCCGCGGCTTCGTCGAAAAGCTCGTCGCCGCCCACCAAGCCGGCCGTCTCAACTTCTTCGGCGACCACGCCCGTCTCGCCAATGCGCAATCCTTCGCGGCTTGTCTCGCCCCGCTGCACAAAGCCGAGTGGCTCGTCTACATTGGCGACTTGTAAAATGCTTCGAACAAAGCATACTTGCCAGGTTCGAGTTAATTCCTCCTCAGGAACTAAGACGCTCGAAAAAAGGCCCCCCGTTATGGGGCCTTTACTTTAGACAGCATCCTTTGCGGCTTTGACGGGCCTCGCCCTTACGATCTTCCGTGCCGGTTTGGCCTTGAACATCATTTCCTCACCCGTGAACGGGTTGGTGCCCTTCCTCGCCTTGGTGGCCGGTTTCTTGATGACGACGAACTTTGCAAAACCTGGAACGAGAAAGATCCCGTTTTTCTTCAGCTCCTTGTGACCGACATCAGTCAGAGTATCCATGACGAGCTTTACGTCGCGCTTGGCTAGCTCCGTGGTGGTCGCGATCTTGTCAATCAGCTGTGATTTAGACATTTGAGTAGGCATCGTGTCTCCTTTGATTCGTGCCGAGGAGTAAACGAACGGCAGAAGACCCGGAGCCTTCTGCACAGATTTGTTGAGCTTTGACGAGTTTTTCGTCGCTCAAGTAAGTCGAACCGCTCCGCCTCTTTTCCAGCCCCTGCCCGTGGGCTAACCCTCCCAAATAGTGGCGGGGAAGCGGCGCCAGTAAAGTACGGAAGCGATTCTTGGCGCTTCGCTCCAAGGGTTACTTTCGCCGACTGGATGGTGACCGAAAACTGGCGCAACCAGTTGATGCGCACAGTAACCCTTACCGGTTAGGTTAGCTTCGATGTATCTTTCAAAAATCTCAAGCGGGCAATCTGTTCGGCCGCATTCGAATTGGGAGGGGTCATGGTCAAGCGGAAGAATATTTGCGTCATTGGCGCAGGCATTGCGGGCCTTACCACAGCAAAGGTATTCAAAGCGCGCGGGCACAATGTAACTATACTCGAACGTAGCGGCGATCTTGGTGGTGTCTGGGAGCCCGCACGTTCCTATCCCGAAGTGCAGACACAAAGCCCCAAAGATCTCTATCGATATACCGACAAGCCAATGCCTGACTCCTACCCGGAATGGCCGAATGGGCCTCAAGTTCATGCTTATCTGACCGACTACGCCAAAGACCATGGACTGATGCCGCGTATGCGCTTCAACACCACGGTAGTTGGCATGGCGCGTCGCGACTCCGGTTCGCCCGGCTGGACGCTGAAGATTCAAAATCCCGATTCCAGCACCGCCCTCGAAGACTTCGATTTCGTCGCTGTTTGCACGGGCCAGTTCAACGAACGACGGACCCTAGGCATTCCTGGCGAAGACGATTTCAAGGCCGCAGGCGGGGAAATACTTCATTCGGCACAACATACCGATTCAATGCTGGTCAAAGGCAAGAAGGT
>Ga0210408_10004805_pt1 | contig 11997 bp, 8 predicted proteins | sample IncBWH4MmetaG_FD_155471 | JGI IMG/M metagenome (GOLD analysis project Ga0210408, IMG submission 155471) | Forest soil microbial communities from Barre Woods Harvard Forest LTER site, Petersham, Massachusetts, United States - Inc-BW-H-4-M | ecosystem: Environmental > Terrestrial > Soil >... | reverse complement strand
GACACACTCCAAGCTGCCGTGGATCGGCACGAAAAAAGCGTGCTCGACCTGGCTGCCGCTCAGGCGAGTCGGGAAGACTCGCGCGCGACGGTGCTGACCCTGGAACAGGAGCGTGATCGGCAACGCATCGAATTAAAGAAGGCTGTCGGCGTTTTGCCGGAAACCGAGCTCCCGATCGAGCAGGGCGTCGCCCTTCCGTCTGATCTCTCGTTGCCGTCGGAAGGTGAACTGGTCGGGGATCTGGAGAACAGACGCCTGGATCTGGTGGGTCTTCGTCAAGGTTACCAAAGCCAGGAACAAACGGTGCGAGCTGCGGTGCTGGCACAATTTCCAAAAGTAGTTCTCGGTTTTAGCCGCGGTAGCGATACGACCAACGTTCATACGGCGGGATTTGGTATCACGATCGACCTTCCTATTTTCGATCGGAATCAAGGGAACATCGCGATCGAAACGGCGACTCGCCAGAAACTGTTCGACGAGTATGCCGCTCGTCTATTTGAAGCGCATTCCGACATCGCGACAGCAGTCGCAGACATCCGATCACTCAACCGCCAGGTCGCAGCCGCCGAAGCGGCTCTGCCCGTTCTTCAGCATCTGGTCGATATTGCCAAGGAGGCATTGGACCAGGGCGCAGCGGACGTGCTCGGTTATTTCCAGGCAAAAACCAACCTTAATCAGAAGAGCCTGCAAATTATCAAACTTAAACAGCAGCTGGTCGACTCGAGAATTGCTCTGGAACTTGCTTCGGGCAGATACCTGCCGGCCGGCCATTGGCAAAGGAAATCGGAATAGAAATGAATACGAGACGACTGTTAGTAATTCTGTTGGTCCTGTTGGGTAGCGGCGTAGGCCTGTTCTTCCTCGGTCGAAGCCATCGAACGTCCGCCGCTGAACAAGTGCCGACTCAGGGTGCGGAAAGCGACGATGGGAAACCTGTCGCGCAGGTTGAGATCGTCCCGATTGAGCGCAAATCCATCTCTGAGAAGCTCACGGCCTACGGCAGCGTTGTTGCGCAACCTGGCAAGACTCATTTCGTCGCGATCTCTTTTGAAAGTCGGGTTCAACATATCTTGGTTAGTCCCGGTCAACTGGTGAAGCAGGGTGACATCCTCATGGAGGTTCAAGGCAGCCCGGCGAGCCTTCTACAGCTGCATCAGGCTGAGGGCACGGCGCAGGAGGCGCATAAAGAGCTGGATCAAGCAAAAAAGCGTTTCGATATGAAACTCGCCACGAATCAGGAATTGAATCAAGCCCAGAAGGCGGTTTCCGACGCCGAACTGCAGTTGGAAAGCCTCAAAACCCAAGGTGTCGCCGCCGACAATAAAATCCGCTCGGATATCACGGGCATTGTCGCCAAGGTGGATGTCGAGGATGGTCAGGTTGCGGGTGCAGGCAGTCCTCTTGTCGAGCTTATCGCAACGGGCGATATCGAGATCAAACTTGGCGTGGAGCCTGAAGACGTTGCGAAGCTGCAGACTGGCCAGCGAGTTGGCATTTCTCTCGTGAATAATCCGGCAACGTCCGAGATCGAAGGAACGGTCCGCCTGGTCACGCAACGCGTCAATTCACCGGATCGATTGGTCGATGTTTTTGTTTCAGTACCGCAAGGAACGAAACTCTTGCTGGCGGCTTACGTCCGCGGAGAGATCATCGTCGCATCGCGGGAGACACTGGTTGTGCCGAGGGACGCCGTCCTGCCTGACGACGGCAGCCACACGCTGTATGTAGTCCAGGATCACTGTGCGGTGAAAAAGACGGTTGAAATCGGATTGCAAACCGATTCACAAGTCGAAGTGATCGATCCCGAGTTGCGGGATGGCGACCAGGTCGTAACGGTCGGGAATCGCGAGCTCGCCGACAAGATGCAAGTGAAAGTAATAAGATGAATTTTGCGGCTTGGGCACACCAGCATTCTCGCTTCCTGCTTTCGCTTTTCGTCGTCTTCGCTATCTCCGGAGCCGTGTGCAGCCTTTGGCTTCCGGTCGCGTTGTTTCCTCAGCTCAGTTTTCCGCGGATTCGTATCGATCTGGATGCGGGAGATCGGCCGGCAGAGCGGATGGCGATCGAGGTTACGACTCCGGTTGAAGAAGCGGTTCGTTCGATCCCAGGAGTGCGAACCCTCAGGTCGACGACGAGTCGAGGCAGCGCTGAAATATTCGTCAATTTCGATTGGGGCGAAGATATGATCGCGGCTTTGCTCCAGGTGGAGTCTCAGATTAATAAAGTCCTGCCGAATCTCCCGGCCGGCATGACGTTTAACGTGATCCGGATGGATCCGACGGTCTTTCCAGTGATCGCCTACAGTATTACGTCGGACCGTCATTCGTTGACCAAGCTGCGCGATCTGGCCCAATACACTCTCCGGCCGGCTCTCGCCACGGTTCCGGGCGTGGCCCAGGTCGGGGTGCAGGGAGGCCAGATTGAGGAATATCGCGTGGTCGTCGATCTGGCGAAGCTCCAGTCTTTCGGGATGGCGTTCAATGATGTCGCGAATGCCTTGTCGGCCTCTAACGTTTTGATTGCCGTCGGCCGCATAGAACAGTACGGCAAGCTTTACCTGATGATCTCGGATACCCGGTTTCAGAGCTTTGAAGATATCGGGAAAACGATCCTGAAATCGGGTCCGAATGGTACGATTCTGCTCAGCGACGTCGCGACCATCGAGCAGTCGAACGAACCGCAGTGGGTCCGTGTCACCGCGGACAGCCGTGACGCTGTACTATTTCAAGTCTACCAACAACCCGGCGGAAATACTGTCCAAATTGCGCGAGACATCAAGGCAAAGCTAGAGAGTTTGCACAACCAGATTCCGGAAGGGGTTCACCTGGCCAACTGGTATGATCAGAGCGAATTGATTCTCGCTTCAAATGCCAGCGCACGCGATGCGGTTCTGATTGGTGTCGGATTAGCGGCGCTGATCCTGCTGCTTTTTCTTCGCAACTGGAAAATTACTCTCTTCGCCGCAATTGCGGTGCCCTCGGTCCTCTGCGCGACTGTGCTTCTTCTCTATGTACTCAAGATGAGCTTCAACATTATGACGTTGGGCGGCCTGGCTGCAGCCGTCGGGCTCATTATCGATGATACGATTGTGATGGCTGAGCACATTATCCGCCGCGTTAGAGAAAAAAAAACCGAAGCGCCGAGAGGGGCGGTATTGGATGCGGCGGCAGAATTCACTCGTCCGCTGTTTGGCTCGTCTGCAGCCACGATTATCATCTTCGCGCCACTGGCATTCCTCTCCGGAGTAACCGGGGCTTTTTTCAAGGCTCTATCGCTCACCATGGCAGCCAGCCTGATTATCTCCTTCCTGATTGCCTGGTTAGCGTTGCCCGTCATCGCCACCCGGCTTCTCTCGATAAAGGACGCCAAACTTAATGACGGCGGCAGATTGACGAGGGCCATACACTCTGTGTACCGGCGGCTAATGACCGGACTTCTGGGGACTCCGCTCTTGGTGGTCCTCATTATTCTGCCGCTAGTCCTCGTCGGCTTTCTGGCGTTCAAGAATGTGCAATCGGGCTTCATGCCCACGATGGATGAAGGGGGATTCATTATCGACTACCGGGCACCTCCCGGAACGTCACTTGCCGAGACGGATCGGTTAGTGCGTCAAGTGGAAGCAATCCTGCTCACATTGCCGGAGGTCCAAACTTATTCCAGGCGCACTGGTTTGGGCCTTGGCGGCGATTTGAACGAGGCAAACCAGGGTGACTTCTTCGTCCGCCTGAAGGCAGGTCCGCGACGAGGAATTGAAGAGATAATGGATGATCTGCGCACGCAAGTCGAACACAACGTTCCGGGCTTGACGATCGAAACGGCCCAACTCATGGAAGACTTAATCGGTGACCTCACGAGCGTGCCACAGCCCATCGAGATCAAGATTTTCTCTGATGATGAAGCCACTCTCCAGAAACTGGCGCCGCAGGTTGCCAATGCAATCAGTTCGGTCCCCGGCGTTGTCGAAGTCAAAAACGGGATTACGCCGGCGGGCGATGCGCTCGAGATCCGGGTAGATCGAGTCAAGGCTGCGTTGGAGGGCGTGGACGCGGATTCAATTACCAAGATATTGACCGGATACCTGAGCGGTAACGTGACTACCAAGGTGTTGCATGGACCCAAGCTCGTAGGGATTCGCCTGTGGATCCCGCAGAACGCTCGAAAGACCGATCTTGATCTGAAAAGCTTATTGCTGCCGGCCCCGGACGGTCATCTTTTTCCGCTGGGAAGGGTTGCAAGCTTCGATACGGTCTCTGGCCAGCCGCAGATTAAGCGGGAAGACTCTCGGCGAATGGTTGCGATTACCGCGCGCATCACTGGACGTGATCTGGGCTCGACCGTGAGAGACGTACAAGGGGTGTTGGATAAGACGGGTTTCCTCCCGAAGACCGTACCCTACACGCTCGGTGGCCTGTATGAGCAGCAGCAGATCGCCTTCAAAGGGTTAACGATTGTCCTGATAGCAGCGATCATTCTGGTCGTTCTTCTGCTGTTGTTCCTTTACGAGAGTTTCGGTGTGACCATCGCCACGCTGATTACCACCCTGTTGGCTGTCGCCGCCGTCTACGTCGGTCTCTGGATCACCGGGACGGAATTCAACATAACTTCTCGAATGGGTATGACGATGATTGTTGGCATCGTCACTGAAGTAGCGATCTTTTATTTATCCGAATTCCAGGACTTGCAGGACCAAGAGAACCAGTTTGTGCTCGCCGGGATCAACCGAATGCGGCCAATCGCCATGACGACATTTGCGGCCATCCTCGCGTTGCTGCCGCTGGCCCTCGGTATTGGTCAGGGTTCATCGATGTTGAAACCGCTCGCGATCGCGATTATATCCGGCCTCGTATTTCAGCTGCCGCTGGTTTTGATCGTGCTTCCGTCTCTCCTGGCGCTCTTTCGCCATGGGCCGAGTGGCGCACCCCGAATTACCCGTGCGGTTCCCGCAATGGTGAGCAGTGAGAGGTGACAAAACTGTCATCTGTTGTTCACGGTCGTTTAATATGTTTTCGATAGGATTCATCTTTGATCCAGGGACGCCAACGGAATAGCAGGCGCCCGCACAGTTAGGACTGGAACATAATTTCCGAACCATGGTTGACCCGGTTATTTCTTTGGATGGGCTGGGAAAACGCTTTGGCCGGACAGTCGCGGTTAACGGCATTTCGATGGCAATTGGCGAGGGTGAAATCTTTGGCTTTCTGGGCGCGAACGGCGCTGGGAAAACCACCACGATTCGAATGCTTTGCGGCTTGACACGTTCGACGCGCGGACACGGAACGATTCATGGACTTGACATCTGGGCCGACCGTTCTCGGGTGCGTGCGCAGTTCGGGTACGTGCCCCAGCGATTTAGCCTCTATGCCGATTTGACGGTGCTGGAGAACCTTCGGTTTTTTGGTTGCGCTTACCGCGTCTCTAGAGACCGGCTAAGAACGCGAATCGAAACGCTTCTTTCGGAACTGGATCTGGCGACGAACCGGGACACAGAAGCCGGTAGGCTGTCCGGTGGTTTCAAGCAACTGCTGTCGATCTCTTGTGCGCTGATTCACGAACCTTCGGTGTTGTTTCTTGACGAACCGACCGCCGGCCTTGATCCGGTTCACCGCCAATATATCTGGGGTCTTCTCTATAAGCTAAGCCGGCAGGGGACCACTATCTTCCTAACCACTCATTACATGGATGAAGCGGCACGATGCTCTGATATCGGATTTATTCAGGGTGGACGGCTTATAGCGAAAGGTTCTCCGCTCGCGCTGAAACAAAGTTTGCAGAGCAAGTTTCTGGAAATTCATGTGAAAGAAGTTATGGATGGGATGCAGATGCTCCGTGGGATTCCAGATGTTTACGGAGTCGAGTTGCGCAGCGGCCGCTTGCGAATCCATGCGCGCGATTCGGAGGCGCTGCTGAAGAGTTGGCTCGAGCGGTGGCCTTATGAGAACCTTCGTTGGCTGGGTTACAGCTGGGTGGAACCGGACATGGAAGACGTCTTTGTGGCGTACTCTCAGGGCTTTTACTCCGAAAACCATCTTGGAAAATAGAGGGGCAAGGATGCGAAGTGAAAAATTTGTCCCTTCGAAGTAGACTTGTCACATTTGGTTAGAACGACCTCAACCAGGATGGACGGCGTTTGCCTTGACTTTGCCCACTCCGAAGAAATAACGCGATTTTTCAGTGATCAAAAATCCGAGATAACCAATGCCGCTTTCCGAAACCCAGAGTCTGGCTTGACTGTTTCAACCCTCTCGGAAACTACTCGAACCTCAATACACCCGCGCTGAAAAGCGCTTCGGCCTAATCATCATCATCATCGTGGTGCCAATGACGGTGGTGGCGCCAGTACCCGTAGCGGTACGGATTATCGTAGTAATAGTAATGGCGATAGTAGCGCGGATAGTAGCCCCCATAGTAGACCGGATAAGGGTCGCAATAGGCGGGTCCGACCGTTATACCAAAGTAACCGTCAGCCTTCGCTTTTTGAGGCACGAAAGCGACGAGCCCAAGCGCTAACAGAAATAGGGGAAGATATTTTTTCATGAAATCAACCTGTTGATCCTTTGACGCAGCGAGCTCCATGCCTATTCGGTTCTGTTATTTCATTCGGCCAAGGAATGGAAGCGCTCCCTCTGGGTGATTTGCGGAGGCGATTACTTCTTAACTTTCTGCCAGTATTGCTTCCAAGCAGCATAGTCTTGCTCTACAGCCTCAAGCATTCGACGACAAGCTTGCCTGAAAGCGTCCAGTTGGAAGTTTTTGAGCGCAGCGGTCAGTTCGTTTCGACAGGCGGAGCCCAGATGAATGTTTGCAGTCTCGAATCCCATCGCGTTCAAGAGCCTCTGGTGATCATCACGCCGCTGAGCGTCGGTCCCAGCTTTGTCCACTTCGTCAAGATCAATGCGTCCGCACTCTGCTGGCTAGCGAGCCATCTCTCGAAGTCTGCTGTTGAGTCAACGATACTCCTCATAGAATCTGAAAATATAGGTCGAGGATTTTCTCGCCCGTGCAACTGTGGATTGACTGGGGTTTCCCCAACAGTCGCCACGCGCGGGAACCTCATGGGGGTGAAGCAGACCACGCAGAACAAAAGACAAAAGTGTAGCTGAAAAGACATGCCGCTTCCGATATTTGACCTGTTCAGAATGGCGCTAATAAAGAGGGGGTTGGGACGGTTTTTGTCCCGAAGGGACTGCAGGATTTCAGCCCGGGGTTTCAACCCCATAAGCGCTAACTCGTTGTAGCTAGATGCTGTTGCGAAATGTCCCGGAGGGACGGTGCGATCGTAGCCTGGCACGAAGTGCCTGGGGCAGCGCCACCCCAAAAGAGCCGTCCCGTAGGGTACGGTGTCATTCGCGCAGGTGTGCGCACCGATTCGATGATTGGAGCGACGAAATTTCGAATACGAAACCTTAAAACTTTATGTTGTATGATTTCTGGCCTACGATACAATTTCTTTCCATGGCAAACACTTTCTCGTGCCTGAACATTCATTGCGTTTTCAGCACGAAGGAACGTGTTTGGGTCCTGGATCCTGATATTCGAGAACGCCTTTGGCCGTACATGGGTGGTATCGCTAAGCAGAATGGAATGATCCTAAATGCATTGGCGGCGTCTCAGACCATGTCCATCTGCTTGTAACCCTGCCTGCGAGATTGGCCGTTGCGAAGGCCGTTCAATTGATAAAGGCAGGATCATCGGCTTGGATTCATCTGGGATTAGCTACGCCCGATCATACCGTACCCTACGGGACGGCTCTTTCGAGGGACGCTTTCCCAGGCACTTCGTGCCAGGCTACGATCGGTGTTGTCCCTACGGGACGCGCTTGCAGACATTTCGCAACAGCATCCAGCTAGCTTCATCTAAATTCTCGCCTGTCCGGCAACAGCAGAGGACGAGGACGAGTACGATTACGATTGAAGAACGAAAACGAGTACGAGGAAGAGATTTCGAGGAAAATCTGGTACTCGATCGCTCGTTTCTCCTTCCTCTCAATCGTTCTAGGCCCCCAATCGTAGCAGCCTGGCGTTGATGCAAAAGCCGTTTGACACCGCTTTTGAATTTGGTTTTGGGACGATTTTTTTGAGCCGTTTCTTGGAATTCATCCTCTTGGCGGCAAATACGGTTGTTTATCGGTCGTTTTTTCTCGTGCGAACTGGAGCTCATATGGTTCCGAGACGATAGCCCTCACTTCGACAGTTTGACCGAATTCAAGACCCGGGCAGCCTCTGGCTACCTCTACGGCTTGCTCAAGACTGTCCGCTTGAATGACAAAGAAACCTGCAATTGCTTCCTTGGATTCCGCAAACGGCCCGTCCGTCACGGCCTTCCTGCCCGCGAGAATTTTGCCGTAATGCCCTAATGGCCCACCGCCTTTGAACTGCCCAGCATTATTTAGTCGCTCAAACCACTCAGTGAATCGAGCCATGTTTTGTTTAATCTCTTCTGGAGAGAGATCCGTGTGCCAACTGGTATTTCGGAAGACCAACAGGTACTCTGACGTCGTCGTTTTTGCGTTCATAGTCGTGTCACATGCTTGACTTTTGCATTTCTTCAAACATGCGACGAACCAACGCACATCGATCAGGACACTTCACGTCGTTTTCAATCCGACAATCGAAGCAGGGGTTTCACCCGGAGCACTTGCTTGAAGGTGAGCTACACGTAGATTCGGTTCGAGACTTTACGGTTCTCGCCTCCTGGGAGGATCTTTGATGGACAATCGAGAAATTAAGCGGGCTTGGGAAAGGTTCATACAGAACGGCACCGCATCGAACGCGGTACGGGGGGTCGTTGCTGCTTCGTGGGAGCGTTCGCAAGGGTATCAGATCCCATTTGAACGGAGCGAGGCACCACTGGCGCCTGAAGCGGAGGTGGTTCAGCGTCGCGCCGAGCATGCGGCACTGGTCTCGGCAGCTCGACCAGCCCTACAGCAGGCGCGACTCCTCCTCGCTGAAGCGAATTCCATGATCATCCTCACCGATCCATCTGGAGTCATTGTCGAGACAGCGGGAGATCCACGAACTACAGATTTAGGTCGGATAATGCACCTCGAACAGGGCGGCCACTGGGCCGAGGCAGACATCGGAACGAATGCAATCGGAACCGCCATCGCCGAGTTGCGACCGGTCCAAATCCATGGTGTCGAGCATTTCTGCAGCGATGTCCAGCGGTGGACGTGCGCAGCCACTCCGATCCGGCACCCTATCGACGGCGAGTTGCTGGGGGTTCTCGATATCTCCGGCCCCGCCACGACCTTCAATCCGCAGAGCCTGGCATTTGCTGGCGCAGTGGCACAGCAGATAGAGAGTATGCTTGCTCAGTCGATCAAGGACGACCATGAGCGGTTGCTGCGTTATTTTATTACCAAGCGTTCACATTGGCTGACCGAGGATATTGTGGCGATCGACCGGCGCGGCATGATCGTATATGCTACCAACGCTGCGCTGGAGGTTCTAAAACGACGCAACCAAGGCTTGATCTGTGACGGGCGAATTTCTTCCCTGAACAAGGTCTCATCCGCGGCTTGGCCGCCCAGTTTGAACGGGCTGGGACCGAACGTTAGTACGGAGCTTGTCGTCGATAATTACCGCGAGATTGGAGCCATCCTGATCTTGCACAGACCGCGACGGAGGTCTGTTCCAACGGTAACGCCAGAGGAAATGCAAGCGGCCCTTGCACGTGAGCGGGAGATGTTCGCGCAGCAGCGCACCATCGAACTGGCGAAAGCGAACGACGCACTGCGCGGATGCCTGGATGCACTTGCCGCAGTGCCCGATTTGGATGAGCTCCTCGGCCAAGTGATGGCCGCCATCACACGGCAGCTGGGTGCGGCATCGTCGGCTTTGCAATTGCACAACTTCGAAACGAACCGGTTGACCGTGGACCTTGTTTTTCAAGACGATCGCGTGATGACTCCCGCCGAAGCGAAATATCCGGAACTGTTGCAGTCTATTCCACTTGATGAGCGACAGCTTAGCCTTTTGAAACAACCGGCTGTCGTGATGCACCTGCTCGACAATATTTCACCGATTTCTGCCGCGCATCGGTCCTATCTGCTTGCGCTCGACGTAAAGACATTGCTGGTGGTTCCTTTAAATCTGGCTGAGCAGTTGATCGGCAGCTTGACATTTCGATTCACCGAGGACCGGGAGTTTCGCCCAGAGGAGATCGAAATAGCTCGGGCCCTCGAAAGCCAGGCGGCCCTGGCAATTCAGGTCACGCGTTTGGCGAGGGCGGCCAGGCAATCTGCGGTTGTAGAAGAGCGAAACCGGATGGCTGGTGAGATTCACGATGGGTTGGCGCAAAGTTTTACCGCGATCTGCATGCAGCTGGGAGTTGCCCAAGAGGAACTGTCTTCAAAAGAAGGCGATCCCCTCTGCCGCATTCAGCGAGCCGTTGAGTTGGCCAACCTTGGCTTGGCTGAAGCACGTCGTTGCGCCCACAATTTATCTCTAAGGATCGTAGACGAATCAGGACTGGTCGCGGCGCTTCAAGGTTTGGTCGAGCGCACGAGTTTGGCCGGCCGGTTGCGTTGCGACTTCCGGTCCGACAACATACCCGAGAAAAGCCTGTCGCCCAGGGTGGAACATGAGCTGTTACGCATCGCCCAGGAGGCGATCCACAATGCCGTGCGCCATGCTAATCCAACCTTGATTGCCGTGAGTCTTCGATGGGACGCACCAAACCTCGTTCTTCAAGTGAAAGACAATGGTTCCGGGATCCATAGTGGTCCCCCGGACAAAAATGAAGGCTTCGGATTGGGCAATATGCGAGCCAGAGCCACTCAGATTGGCGGAAAACTAGACATCTGCACTGCTGCCGGCCGCGGAACGAGCATCTTAGTGACTGTACCGATTCCTTTATAAAATCGTCTTTACATCCACATGAGAGAAGCGGCAGCGATTTTTCTAGCAATCTCGTCCCTGCTGTTTTGTTCTTGCGCTGACCTTGCGCTGCCACCCGATCAGCCTGTTTCTAACCGGCACAGGCCGGGATCGGGAGATTGTACCTTCCGCAGAGGGTCAGAATTGGGATTTTGGGCCTGAAACGTCACCGCGTTCGATTCCTCATTCGGGCCACTCGTCCAGATTTCTCCGCGTCCGTCCGGAACTATTAGTCTTCGGTTAGCCGCCATTCTCTATTAACCGTATGGCAGACCTAAATCTTTGCGAAACGTCGCGCGTCGATCAGCCGAACAGACTCCAAGTTAGCGGAAAAAGAAAACGGTCCAAATGGCTCCGCTCGATTGTGGCTGGTGCTGGGATGCTGGCGGTCAGCTTGCTCGTTTTCAACTGGTATTTCTTTTCCGCAGTCGACGGGCTCTCATCCACACTGCGGCCGATCGCCGCAGTATTCCGTCAGGCTAGCGGCGATAGACAACCCAGACCGTTGCCTAGTTCTTCGGCCCAACAGGCGAATCGGAACTGAGCAATCGGGCGTGGCAAGCATCTCAGCCGCGACAACGGCAACCGCCTGGTGGGCGGTTTCAAGAAGAAAGATGGAACTATGAACGAACAAATTTCGGCCTGGCCGATCGGAGCGAACGCCGCCTCAATCATCCAGAATTTAAAGCCCATACTTATCAACCAGGAGTTTACAAAAATGAGTACAAAGATCGAGCAATTCTCGTATGTCTCGAAGCTTGTGGCGTTGACTCACCTGTATGTGGAACTGAGTTTACCGTTGCCCGCTGCACTTCGAGCGGCCGAGGCAGATCTCCGGTAGAAGTAGTGGCTGGTGGCTGGTGGCTGGTGGCTAGACCGAGTCACCGTTGGTTCCCCAGGGCAACGCCGTGGTTACAGACCTGGCAGCCCGGCTGACGTTTCAATCTTCGCCCAAGGCCGTGGAGCCGTATCGCTAGCCACTAGCCACTAGCCACTAGCCACTAGCCACTAGCCACTAGCCACTGCTAGAGCCCTGGTATGATGACCCGAAGAGCGCGGGCTTGACGTTCGCTTACTTCAATCTGGGTCCTTGCCGTGTCATCCATGATCAGCAAGAACG
>Ga0210408_10004802_pt1 | contig 12003 bp, 10 predicted proteins | sample IncBWH4MmetaG_FD_155471 | JGI IMG/M metagenome (GOLD analysis project Ga0210408, IMG submission 155471) | Forest soil microbial communities from Barre Woods Harvard Forest LTER site, Petersham, Massachusetts, United States - Inc-BW-H-4-M | ecosystem: Environmental > Terrestrial > Soil >... | reverse complement strand
TTCCGTTCGCGCGAAGGACGAGCTTCGTGCCCGAAAAACGCGCACTCCAGGGCGAGGGTTACCTGTAGTCACGCCGTGGGTAATTTCGTATACCCACTCGTATCGCTCAATTCTCTCGGATCCTCAGCCCGGGTTGAGACGCAGGCCGCGCCATGGCCGGCGGGATGCCATGTGAGGATGCGCAAATCGGAGAAAATCATGCAGCTTACGAGGGACGGGTTCATTCACATCATCGCAGCCGGCGCGCTGATTGCTGCGGTCGGTTCGGTGCTGCCAGCCGCTCACGCCGCCGACGTGATCAAGATCGGTGCTCCTCTGGCGTTGACAGGTTCGCTGGCTGACGAAGCGAAAAAGCAGGACGTCGTCTGGAAGATGTGGCTCGACAAGGTCAATGCGGCGGGCGGAATCAACGTCGGCGGCAAGAAGATGAAAGTCGAGCTCGTCAAATATGATTATCAGTCGGACGGTCAGCGCGCCGCCCAGCTGGCCGAGAAGCTCATCACCGACGACAAGGTGGATTTCCTGCTTTCGCCCTTCGGCTCCGGGCACACCAAGATTGTCGCCACGGTTGCGGAGCGGTATCAGACTCCATTGCTCGCGTGCGCCTCCTCGTCTGAATCGGTGTTCGACCAGAGCTTCAAGCATCTGTTCGGGACATTGTCGCCCAACGGCGGCATGACCGACGCCATGGTCGCATTCTTCAAGAGCAAGATGCCGGCGCTCAAACGCATCGCGGTGCTGGGACGCGACGATGTCTTCCCGAAATCGATGGCGCAGGGCACATCGGCGGCGGCGAAGAAAGCCGGGCTCGAGGTGGTCTACGATCAGCTCTACGCCGTCGGCACGATGGACCACTCCGCTGCGCTGTCCGCCATAAAAGCTGCCAATCCCGACTGGATCTATGTCACCGGCTATACCCAGGATCTCATTCTAGCGCGCAAACAGATGGCGGACCTCGGCGTGAAGGCGCCGATCGTGACCATGGTGGCGGGTCCCGCCTACAAGGAATACACGGACGGCCTCGGCAGTCTCGCCAACGGGGTGACGAGCTCGAGCTGGTGGCACCACGCTACCAACTACAAGGGCATCGGCCCGTGGCCGACAACGGGTGACTTCTACAAGGAGTTCGTCGCCAAGGAGAAGAGCGACCCGGACTATGTCCACGCCTCCTGCGCGGCAGCCACCGTGGTGCTGGCAGACGCGATCGAGCGCGCCGGCTCGACCGACAAGAACAAGGTGCGCGATGCGCTCGCAGCGACCAACATCGCCACGTTCTACGGCCCGATCAAATTCAGCGCGAACGGGATGAACGAGGTCAGGGATCTCCCTGTCATCCAGGTCCAGGACAAGAGCATCAAGGTGGTGCATCCCGCGGACATCAAGAACGGCGAGCTGGTGTTCTTGAAGTAAGTCTCCACTACTCAGGTCGTCATCGTCCGCGCATGCGGACGATCCAGTAGGCACCCGAGATCGGATTTGGCACGGCTTTGCCTCAGCCTGCCGTGCGGGATTACTGGATGCCCCGCTTGAAGCGGGGCATGACAACCGAGAGGTCGACGATTGAGGCTCAAGTTACTGCGCATAAGGCCGCAGCGCTGCAGCGGCGCGCCCCGCGACGACGGCGTTCTCGGCCCTTGATTGCGATGGCCTACCTGCAAATTCTGGTGAACGGGGTCGTCCTCGGGGCGCTTTATACCTGTCTTGCAGTGGGATTCTCGCTGGTGTGGGGGGTGCTGAACATCATCAACATGCTGCACGGCTCGCTGATCATTCTGGGCGGCTATCTGACCTTCTTCGCCTGGCACGGCTTCGGCATCCATCCCTTGGTGGCGTTACCCGTTGTTGCGCTCGTTCTTTTCGCCATCGGTTACCTGACCCAATTGCTGCTGATCAATCGCGTCGTGAGCGAACCGGTGCTCACCACGCTGACGCTTACCTTCGGCCTCGACCTGATCCTCTATAATTTCATGACCGTCTACTACACGGCCACCCCGCGGCGCGTCACGCTCGACCTCGGTGTGGTCGAGATCGCGGGAATCGTCATGCCGGTGGACCGGCTGCTCGCGATGACTCTCGCATTGCTGCTCACCGGCATTCTGTACGTCGTGCTGCGCGGCTCGCGCATCGGTCGGGCAATCGTCGCGGTGCGCATGGACCGGGATGCTGCGGCGCTCATGGGCATTCGTGTGGACCGCATCTATGCCATCACGTTCGGGATCGGCGCGCTGATGGCGGGCGCGACGGGCGCGGTATTCGCGATGATGTATCCCATCACCACCAATCTGACGACTACGTTTCTGGGCAAGGCATTTGTCGTCTGCGTCATCGGCGGTCTTGGCAGCGTTCAAGGCGCATTGGTCGGCGGAATCGTCCTGGGGGTTGTCGAAAGCCTGGCGGGCCAGATGGTGGGTCCGCAGCACGCGCTCACCGTTGGTTTTGCGCTGATGTTGCTGCTGCTGCTGGTAAAGCCGACCGGTCTCACCGGCATCCGGGGCTACGAATGATATCGCGCCGGTGGCCCTACTTTCTGTTCGCGATTTGGATTCTGGCGCTGGGCTCGACTCCGCTGTGGGCCGGGAACTATGTCGTGCGCCTTGCCATCACCATTGCGATGTTCACCGGATTGACGCTTTCCTGGAATTTCATCGGCGGGTTCACCGGCTATCCCTCCTTTTCGACCGCGGCTTTCTTCGGTCTCGGCAGCTATGTTGGTGCGCTGGCGCAGCGCGCGGGCATGCCGATGGTCTTCGCCTGGGCGCTCGCAACGCTCTTGGTCGGACTCTTTGCTGCCGCTCTCGGGGGCATCCTCCTGCGGCTGCGCGGGCACTATTTTGCGATCGGATCCATCGGGGTCGTGGAGGTGGTGCGGCTTCTCATCGCCTCTTGGGGCAGTTTTACCGGGGGCGGCGATGGACTCAACGTGCCCTTCGTTGCCGGCGGGCCGGACGTCGTGGCCCGTATCTTTCTGGCTGCCATGGTAGGCATCATGGTCGCCGTCTTTGCCACCACAGTCGGGGTCGACCGCAGCCGCTTGGGATTCGGCCTGCGTTGCATTCAGCAGAACGAGGATGCCGCCGACATGGTCGGCATCAATACGACCATTTACAAGATCGCTGCGTACACGCTGTCGGCGCTGTTCTGCGGAACCATCGGGGCTGCATACGCTTCCTGGACCGGCTACATCGATCCCAACGAATCGTTTTCCATCCTTATGACGATCAAAGTGCCGGTGATGTGCCTCCTGGGCGGATCGGGAACCATATTCGGGCCGGTCATAGGCGCTGCTGCGTTCACGCTCCTGGAAGAGTTCTTCTGGGCCAATTTCCTCGACTACAACCGCGCCATCCTGGGTGCGGTCATCGTGGTCCTCATTTTCTTTCTGCCTGGCGGTCTGCTGCGCATGCCGTACCGCGGGCTGGGCACTCGCATCGGGCGGCCTTGGGTGCAGCCGAAAGCCGCGGCATGAGCACGCCGATTCTAAAGCTTGATCGGGTGAGCAAGGCGTTTGGCGGCATTCACGCCTTGCGCCAGATCAGCTTTGCACTGGAGGAGGGCCAGATCGTTGCTCTGATCGGGCCGAATGGGGCAGGCAAGACCACCCTCGTCAACCTCATTACCGGTGTGCACCGCGCCTCCGGCGGCCGGATCGCGTTCCGTGGGACGGATGTGACGCGGCAGCGCCCGTTTCAGGCGGCGCGCCGGGGACTCACCCGCACCTTCCAGATCGTGCAGCCATTCCCGCGCATGAGCGTGTTGGAGAATGTGGCAGCAGGCGCGCTCTTCGGCGGCGGGCACGCGGGCATGGACGAGGCCATGGCAGCCGCACGCGAGCAGCTCGAGTTCACGGGGCTCAGCGACCTTGCCGACCGGCCCGCCTCGGCGCTCACGCTTGCCGCACGCAAGCGGCTCGAGCTGGCGAAGAGCCTCGCCATGAAGCCGCACCTGTTGATGCTCGACGAAGTCAATGCCGGTCTCAATTCCAGCGAGATTGACGGCGCGCTCGCGCTCATTCGCAGCATCGCCCGGCGCGGTATCACCATTCTCGTCATTGAGCACGTCATGAAAGTGATCTTTTCGCTCGCCGATCGCGTGCTCGTCCTGCACCATGGTGAGCTGATTGCCGACGGCGTTCCCAGCGACATTGCGGGGCAGCAGCGGGTGATCGAAGCCTATCTCGGACAAAAGTTTGCTCGCCGGATCGCAAGAGCCGAAACAAATGGCTGAGTCGCTCCTTGCGATCGAGGCCCTGAGCGCCGGATATGGCGACGTGCGCGTGTTGTGGGGCATCGATCTTTGCGTTGAGGAGGGCGAGATCGCCTGCATCGTAGGTCCGAACGGCGCCGGCAAGACCACGCTGCTGCGCAGCATCTCAGGCCTTCTTTCCCCTGCCAGCGGCCGGATCATTTACCGCGGCGATGACCTGAGCTCGCTCACGGCCGACCAGATTATTGCGCGCGGTATCGCGCATGTACCGGAGGGCCGGCGGCTGTTCCGCGGGCTGAGCGTGCGCGACAACCTCCTCCTCGGTGCCTATCTGCGACGTGACGGCGCGCAGATTGCGCGCGACCTCGATTACGTATTCGCGCTATTCCCCATTCTGCGCGAGCGTCATCGACAGGATGCCACCACTTTGTCGGGAGGCGAGCAGCAGATGTGTGCCATCGGACGCGGAATCATGTCGCGCCCGCAGCTGCTCCTGATAGACGAGCTGTCGCTCGGGCTGGCGCCGCGGTTGGTGGAACGGCTCGGTGAGGCCTTGCTGGAAATCAACCGCTCCGGCATCACCATCCTTCTCGTCGAGCAGGATGTGATGACCGCCTTCGAGCTGGCACGGCATGCCTTTGTGCTTGAGACCGGGCGGGTCACCAAGCGCGGCACAACTGCCGCGCTTGCGGAGGATCCCGCCATCCGCCAGGCGTATCTGGGCATGTAACGCTTCGTAGGGCGACGCATGCGTCGCCCTTTGCAACAGCACATGGAGGCAGGGCGAGGCATGCCTCGCCCCTACGATCGGAAAAGCCTTCTGAAAAACCGCACGATGCGGCTCCAAAGCGCTGCGCGTGCCAGTGTGCCTGCATCGAGGACCTGCTGCTCGGATTGCGTAGTGGGCGCGCCTGCAAGCCGTGCCGCAAGATTGCGAGCGAACGTTCGGGTCAAATGATCGGCGACATCCTTGACCAGGCCGGAGCGGCTGAACTGCGCCAAGGCCCCGGTGAGCAGAAATTTGACCGAGAGATCGACCCGTGAGGAGCCCTCGCTCAGCGGTTCGACCGTGTACACAATGATTGCGCGGCCACTCGAGGCGCTGCGCGAATCTCTGCCGGCGGCGCGCACGATGCCGCGAAATGCGGTCTCGTTGCGTTCGATCTCCACTGTCCCCGCAAATGCGCTGACGATGGGCCCAAGCTTCACATGCATTTCCCCTTCGGCCCGGCCGTTCTGCAACGGCATCGTCAGGCGAGCACCCGGAATGCATCGCGCCACGGTGTCCAGATCTGCCAGGAGCTGCCATGTTTTCGCTTGCGAGCAGGGCACTGTAAACGAGTCGCGCAGATCCACGCCGCTGCTTTCCACTGCGGACCATTGCTCCTGCGTGATGCTCTCGGGCGGCCGCGCGAGCCCCTCACCCCGGCCTTTCGCTGCGCTCGGGCCGACCCTCTCCCCGCCATGCGTGGAGAGGGTGCCGAGCCGGTCTGCGGCGAGGCGGGTGAGGGGCGAGGGTCGCGTCGTGGTGATTCTGGATTCGTTTTGCGCCGCGCTGGGCGGGTGCGCACCGACGGGACCAAGCCGCGTGCGTGCTCGCGTGGAATGCGACTGGCTTTCGCCCCCCTGCGCGATGACGCTGCGGACAGCCGCGACGATGCCCACGTAACCGGTACATCGGCACAGATTCCCGGACAGTTCGAGCCGGATGCGCTTTTCGTCCGCTTGCGGCAGGCGCGTGACGATGTCGCGGGCGCTGATCAACATGCCCGGGGTGCAATAGCCGCATTGCAAGCCATGGTGCTGCGAGAACGCCTCGCGCAGGCGCGCCATGACCGGGTCCTTCTCCAGGCCCTCGATCGTCCTCACCTCGGCGCCATCGCACGCGACCGCGTAGGTGATGCAGGAGCGTGCGGGTGAGCCGTCGATCAGAACGGTGCAGGCTCCGCACACCCCATGCTCGCAGCCGATATGCGTCCCGGTAAGGAACTGATCCTCGCGCAGGAAGTCCGCGAGATTGCGTCGCGGCTCGACTTCGGCCTGGACCTTGCGCCCATTGATCGTCAGGGACACGGTTCTCATGCTGCGCAGGCCTGCCTTGCCGCGCGCTGGAGCGCCACCGGAGCGAGTTGCCGCAGGTAATCGTCGGTCACGCCTTTCTCGTCGAGGAGTCGCAGGACGGCAGCGGAATCGAGCCGATCCGGCAGATCCGGACCGAAGCGTCCGCGGAAAACTGACGAGGCGTCGGCGAGCACGACGGGCGCCGTTTCGATCGCCCCGATCACCGCCCGAAAGCGACCGCGTTCCGGGTCGTGCAGCACGCCGCCAATGGCGTGCGCGTACTCGCCGGCTTTCTGCGCGAACTTGAACACGCCCCAGCGCGCGCCGCTCGATAACTTGGGAATTCGGATGGCCCGAATGAGCTCATCGGGCCGCAGCACGGTCGTGAACGAGGAGATGACCAGATCGGCAGCAGCAACGGTGCGCGCGTCGCTTCGTCCCGCTATGAGGATGTCGGCACCGAGCAGGGGCAATATGGAAACCCAATCGGCGGCCGGATCCGCGTGCGCGAGGCTGCCGCCGATGGTGCCGCGGTTGCGCACCGCGCGATAGGCGATCATCCCTGCCACATGCGGCAGGAGCCCGTTCGATGCGTCGGGCACACGCCCATCCTCGACATCGGCATGGGTGACGCAGGCGCCGATCTCGATGTGATCGCGTGCATTCGCAACAGCAGCCAGTTCGGGAATGGCTGTTATATCGACCAGGAGATCGGGCTGGGCCAGCCTCAGGTTCAGCATCGGGCCGAGGGACTGGCTGCCGGCGAGCACCTTGCAAAACAGGCTCGCGTCCCCGAGCAGCTTGATGGCCACATCCATGCTGGTCGGCCGCTCGTAGTCGAAGGCAACCGGCTTCATCGTACCAAAGCTTCAGGCATCAGAACCTCTCCTTGTGCGAGAGGCTGTCGGTTACAAGATCGCGCAGCACGGGCAGGTTCGGAACGGGGTCGAGCTGAATGAGCCCCGGGTGCAATTTCGCGATACAGGCATACTGCACCTCGCCGTCGATCAGCATCGTGCATTCCTTGCATACATTGGCGTTGAAGCAGCTGAACCGAATGGCGAGATCGGGTTGCTGCTGCATGCGGATGCGCACCAACCCGTCGAGGACGGAATCGCCATCCTCGAATGGTACATCGAATTCCTCATACCGGCCGTTGTCTCGGCTGGTCCCGCGCCAGATTTTCAGCCGCGCCGACTTCAACGGCGAAGCGGGTTTATCTGACGCGCTCACGCTTCCACGCCCTCGAAGCTGGAGACAAGCTTTCCGTTGGTCAGTGACAGCTGTTGGTTCTTCTCGTAGTGCGCGCTGGTCTCGGGAAAATCATCGCGCTGATGCGCGCCGCGGCTTTCCCGGCGGTTGAGCGCGCTGAGCGCGAGAGCTTCGGCCGCAAGCAGCCCGTTGCGCAACTCGAACCATTCGACCAGGCTCGCATTGTGCACGCGCTCGCGCGACACCGCGGCGCCCGGCAACTCGCGCTCGCGCATCGCGCAGAGGCGGTCGTGCGCCTCGCCCAGAGCATGAGCAGTGCGGAACGGACCGACCTTGTGCCACATCAGCTCCTTGATTTCGCTCATGAGCGCCGCGGGGGAGGGGCCGCGTCCCTCGTTCTGCCCGCGTACCGCACGGATCAGCTCCACCTGGGGCAGGGCGGCGCTCATATCCCAGGCTGGCGATTTCCTGCGCGCGGCAAATCGGGCGGCTTTTTCTCCCGCCCGCTCGCCGAAGACCAGCGCTTCCGGAAGCGCGTTGCCGGAAAGCCGATTTGCCCCATTGGCACCGCCCGCGAGCTCTCCCGCCGCATAGAGCCCCGGCACGCAGGATGCCATGTCGGTGTCCACTTCCACGCCGCCCATCTGATAGTGCGCAATCGGGAACACCTCGACCGGCTGGCGCGTGAGATCGATATTGTTGCGCTTGAAGATGTCGATCACGGGGCCGAGCGCTGCCCGGAGCGCGCTTTCGCCGATGTGCTGGAACGAAAGATACACGCCGCCGTGGGGCGAACCGCGCCCCGATTCCACTTCCTTGTAGATCGCGTAGGTCAGGGCATCCCGCGTCGTGCTGTAGCGCTCACCCTGCGCTTCGCCGTAGTTCTGCAGGAATTCCTCGCCGTTCCCGTTGAGCAGGCGTCCTCCGAGCTTGACGCGCGTGGGCTCCCAGGTGGTCGGATCGAGCCCCACCATCCGCGGCGCGAGATGCCCATTGGGGTAGAACTGCAGGAACTCGAGATCGATCAGCCGAGCGCCTGCGCGCAACGCGATGCCCACGCCCTCTCCCGCGAGATTGTTGGGCGACGTGGTGCGCTTGAACATTTTGGTCATGCCGCCCAGCGCGAGGACGACCGCGGGGGCCTTGATCATAATGGGTGCCGCTGATTCCACGTCGAAACCGACGACGCCGATCGCTTCGCCATCGCGCGTGACCACATCGGTGAGGCTCACATTGCTCAGGCGACGGATATCGGAGTTGCGGCTCACCTTGTTGCGCAGCGCCGCGCAGATCGCCGCTCCCGTGCTGAGAAAATCCACATAGACGCAGCGCCTGCGGCTATGTCCCGGCGCTTTCACCTGGTTGATTTTACCGTCGTCCGCTCGCGCCCAATTGACCTTCCAGGCTTCGAGCTCGCGGATGCGTTGCGGCGCACCTTCGCAGAGGAGCGCGGCGAGATCTTCGTTGCAAAGCCCGCGCCCCGCTTCGAGCGTATCGGCAAGATGCAGCTGCGGATCATCGGGCTCCGCCTCGCCGAGCGCGGCCGCGCAGGTCATCTGTGCCATGATGCTTGCGCCGCCGCGACCGATGACGTTCTTGTCGATCAGGATGGCCTTCGCGCCGTTACGCACCGCCGCGACTGCGGCGAACATTCCGGCAGCGCCGCCGCCTGCCACCAGCACATCGGTCGCAAGCTCGATCAACTCGTCCATTTTACGTAGCTCGCACCGTGTCAACGCATCGTGACGTGACCAGAGCACGGCTATCGGGCGGAAACTCCATACCTCCCCCTTTCAGGGGGAGGTATTGCGGAGGGTGCTGTGCCGCTGAGTGCATAACTGACATCCTCATTGGCCGTGAGCCCCCGCGCGCAGCGCGGCGAGGATGCGTCGCGGCGTCATGGGTAGCTCGCACAGCTCCACACCCCGTGACGCCAGTGCATCATTGATGGCGTTGGCAATCGCGGCAGCGGGTCCGATCGCACCGCCTTCCCCGACACCCTTCTGGCCGAACTCGGTGTAGGGCGATGGCGTCTCCATGTGCAGCACGCGGATGTTGGGGACCTCGGGACAGCCCGGCAGCAGATAATCTGCAAGCGTTGACGCGAGCGGCTGGCCCTGCGCATCGAACGGCATCTCCTCGTAGAGCGCCGAGCCGATGCCCTGGGCGGTGCCGCCGTGGATCTGGCCATCGACGATCATGGGATTGACCAGCACGCCGGCATCCTCGATCACGACGTAATCCAGAATTTCCACTCCGCCGGTCTGCGGGTCGAGCGCAAGCACGACGGCGTGCGCCGATCCCGTGTGCAGCCCGGTGAGACGGTCGGGCGCATAGCCTTGCGTCACTTCCAGGCCGTGAGCATCCGTGTCGCCCGGGAGATCCGCCGGCGCGAGATAAAACGCGCGCGCAATGTCGCGCAGCGATACGCTGCCCCGTGGCCCGAAGACGCTGCCGTCGCGCAGCGTGACCGCGCTTGCATCGGTTTGGAGGAGCGCCGCGCCGATCTGTGCCACCCTGTGGGCGAGCTCCTTGCACGCGCGCGCCGTGGCGCCGCCCGCCCACACCATGCCGCGGGAGCCCCAGGCGCCGCTCGAATAGGGTGAGAGCTCGGTGTCGCCGAGCCGCACCTGCACGTCAGCGGGATCGAGGCCAAGGCAGTCCGCGGCGACCTGCGCCAGCGTCGTCTCCAATCCCTGGCCGATGCTCTGGATCCCCACCCTGACTTCGAGCCGGCCATCCGGAGTAAGTCGTGCAAAAGCCTGCTCGTAGAGCGCGCGCCGCTTGCCGTCTGCGGTGGTGCCATGCGCGGTCTGCTCGGAGAAGATCGAGATGCCGAGCCCGATCAGCCGCCCGTCCGCTTCCCCGCGACTTTGCCGTTTGCGGACGGCAGACAGGTCGATCGCCTCGACCGCCATCTGCAGGATGCGCGGGTAGTCGCCGCTGTCAAAATGCTTGTCGGTGATGTTGTCGAAGGGCATCTGCTCCGGGCGCACCAGGTTTGCCTGCCGCACCTCGTGCGGCTCCTTGCCGATCTTACGGGCCAAAGCGTCGATCATCAGCTCCATGGCATAACAGACGCTGGGCCGCGCCACCCCGCGATAAGGCAGTTGCGGCGCCTTGTTGGTCGCGACCGCGGCGGTCTTGCAGCGATAGACCGGAAGATCGTAGGGCCCGGGAAGAATCGCGCTGACCTGGGAAGGCTCGATCGCCGATGTGAAGGGGTAGGCCGAGTAGGCGCCGGAATCGACCGCGGCCACGGCATCGAAAGCGAGGACCTTGCCGTTCCCATCGGCGTAGGCCGTCATGCGGTAGTGATGCTCGCGGCAGTTGGCGTTGGCCGTGAGCTGCTCGCGCCGATCCTCGATCCAGCGCACCGGATGCCCGCATCGCAACGCAAGCCAGCAGAGGCAGATCTCCTCCGCCGCGAGGATGGCCTTGTAGCCGAAGCCGCCGCCCACATCCGGGGAGATGACGCGGATCTGCGCCTCGGGGATCTGCAGCACTTCCGCCAGCCCCGTGCGGACCACATGCGGAAACTGCGTGGCGCCGTGGAGGATGAGCTGATTGAGGCGCGCATCCCATTGCGCGATGAATCCCCGGCACTCGATCGGCGACATCACTTGTCGCGCCGTGCGGACCTCCCGCGTCACCTTGACCGGCGCGGTTTTCGCCACCGTCTCGATATCGCCGTCGAAACCCACCTCGACATAGACGTTGCCTTTGACCGTCTCGTGCACCAGCGGAGAGCCGGGCTTGCGTGCCTCCAGCATGTCGACAACGGCAGGCAGCTCCTCGTATTCGACGCCGACCTGGGCTGCGATATCCTCGGCCTGCGCCCGGCTATCGGCGACGCAGAACGCGATCAGCTCGCCGACCTGCCGGATCTTGTCCGTGACCAGCGGAGCCTGCTCCGAAGCCTGAAAGCCGGGGAGTGGCGAGACCGCCCGGATCGGCCGCACATCCCGCAGGTCCTGCGCCGTGAATACGCAATCCCGCAGATGATCGGGAATACGAACGCCGGTGAGGCGCGCATGCGCCACGGTGCTGCGCACGAAGGCCACATCGCGCATGCGAGGAAAACGGATGTCGCCGATGTACTGGCCGCGGCCGTGCAGGAAGCGGTCATCCTCCTTGCGGCGCAACCGCGCGCCGATGGCCTGCTGGGTCAATCTCGATTCCCCGGAACGTGCTCCCGACGCCGGTGGTCATAGCCCTCCTTGCTCATGTGGCTCAAGGCTGCAGTCGCGTAGGGAGGGCGGATTAGGACCAAGGCGGCTGAGCCGACTTGGTGCGTAACCCGCGGCCTTTCGGCGGATTACGCTCGCGCCAATCCGCCCTACGCGCTGCGCGTTCTCGCTCGCGATTTGCCGCCACCGGTGTGTCATTGTATGGGAGGCTTTTTGTGCGCGTTCTGCGCATCCCACATCTAACTGACGCTCCGCGGGCCCGTAGCTCAATGGTTAGAGCCGACCGCTCATAACGGTCTGGTTGGAGGTTCGAGTCCTCCCGGGCCCACCAAATCTG
>Ga0210408_10004801_pt1 | contig 12004 bp, 7 predicted proteins | sample IncBWH4MmetaG_FD_155471 | JGI IMG/M metagenome (GOLD analysis project Ga0210408, IMG submission 155471) | Forest soil microbial communities from Barre Woods Harvard Forest LTER site, Petersham, Massachusetts, United States - Inc-BW-H-4-M | ecosystem: Environmental > Terrestrial > Soil >... | reverse complement strand
GAGTCGGGTTTCTGATTCCAAAATCGCATACAGATAGTTCAGCATCGCATTGGCGGGATTTGCTGCAAGGCGCTGTGAGCCGGTTATTGGGGATTTGCGGGTGTCGAATCTGCGCCAGTGGTCAGGCACCCTTGGCAGATCGGACTTAGGAAAATTGATCGGCAAATCGCGCCATGCCCCCCAGTACGCGGCTGCCGCTTGGGACTCAAAATATCGGATCGCATCGATTGTTTCAGCGGTGCGGACTCTCTCACGAAACCTGGTGATAATGTCGGCAGTTTCTGTGTCGAGCAGCTTCTGACGTGCGACCTGTTCCTGACCCACTAATTTCTGGCTGAGTAGCCCTCGTGTAATTTGCAGCGCAGCCCCAGTCTGAATCGCCATCGCCTGTGCGCGTCTGAGCCGCGCATCTGAAGGGCGTACTGGCCCCGTGGAGACCAAAACAGTCCCATCACGACCAAGCATCACAAATGCAGCTTCCTGGTCTGCCAGCCAGCGCAGCGCGGCCAGCGATACGAAGCCATCGGAACCGACGATGACCAATCTCTTCAGGCCGTGGCCTACACGAGCCAGCCTGAGCTTCCGGCGCTCAGAGCCAATGCCGTCCTCGATTTCGAGATGTCCGGCCTGCATGCGAATCTTGATGCCATAGCCGAATAGCGTTAAGACTCCGGTTCGATTGATCGGCGATTTGCGAGGTGAGTTTTCTTGCGGTAGGGTGCTCGAAGCTGCCATCGGAGCTGATACCTCCATGGGGGTTAGGGCTTGTCGGCTGCTCGTAACAGCTGGCAAGCCCGCGTAAAGTATTTATCAGTCAATAGTTTACGCGAAGCACTAAGCAGAGTCGACAGTTGAATGGAAGCAACCGGGTATATCGGTTAAACTTCGCTCAAAATGTCCCACGCTGAATCTGCCGCAAATAGCACTCTTACACTCGCAATGCAGGCGGTGGGGAATCTGCTGCAACAAGGACTTGAACAGTTCGAAAATCGCGCATGGACCGACGGTTTGGTCGCCCATGGTGAGATTGAGTCCGCATCGGTCGGAAAGAAAACGGGTGCTTTCTATCGACACTTCCTTCCTTTACGGCAACATCTCGTGGGAATTCTTGCCGACAGTTACCGCCGACTCTTTAAACTAGCTATGGCTCATCCAAACACGACTGGGGGCGATCCCCATGCGTGGGTTCTTAGTCAGCTTCAACCTGCTTTCGGTTTTGCAATCGGTTGGGTTCGTGAGTGGTACGTCCTGGCGTGCGACGACGAAAACCAAAGTGTTCGGCACGTAGCGTCGGTCCCGGTTGTTCCTGCAGGTCAACCTTCAGTCCAAATTCCAGTTGCCCTTCCGCCATCTCCAGATCCGACAGCTTGGCGGGCCCCCGCCTGGCTCTTTCAGATATCGATAGCCTTGGTTGGGGTAGGACCACTAAAGCAAAACCACATCCCTGATACCAACTCGGAGGAGAAGTTGGGCGAGGCGCATACTCGCCTACTACTAAAAGGAGCGCGGCGAGTTCTCCTTTGGGAGTTAGGGTCCGCAATTGAAACAGTTTGCAACGAAGAAATTGCCGCCGCTGGCGCTATCCCAGCGGTGAGGATAGAGGCACAAACCGAAGAACCAAGTCAGCGCAAAGGCCTGAAGCCTCACTTTAAGGGCATTGAGGGACTTGGACCGAAGAAAACTGATCTCTCGCGTTACATGCATGGCTTGACAGAGAAGCAGCATCTAGCGTTTTCGCTGAAGTATGAGTACCAACTCGGGCTCGCCGAAATTTCTTCGCGAATGGGGCTTGATCGAAAAACGGCATACGAACACATCGAGGCGGCCAAAAGAAAAATCGATCAGGCTCGTTCAAACGAAAAGAGCAAAGCCCGTCGGGCCACGAGCGAAGCTGAGTAGACAAGTCGTCTGCTACCCCACAATACCCCACAGTTCCAATTAGAGACCCCACAGCACCCCACAGATTCCGTCCTAAACATTCGATCCTGGCGGAAGCTCGAACTTTTTTATCACTCGGCTTCTCGCGTAGTTAGCGGGTAAGAGACTCGCCTGAACCCCACACGTGGGCACTTAGGTTGAAGGCGCACGCAGCCTTAACCGGAGAAGAGAAAAGCGATGCCCAAGGGGAAGTCACATCAGCGAAAGGGAGGCGTACGCAAGACTCGCCAGATCCCTGAGTCGCCGCTTGCGCGGCGCAGCGATGCCTCACGTGAGCGCGCTCTCAAGGCACTGTGGTCCATCCGACAAGGCGACAGCCTGTCAAAGGCTGCTCGTGATAACGGCGTGACGGCCAGAACAATCAAGCGCTATGCCGGTTCCGCTCTCGTCCAAGATCGTCCAGGGGGTCGCATACGGGCGACCAAGAGTGACCGACTTGTTCGTTACCTTCAGATCCCAGGTCCTAATGGTCCACGGGACGTAAATGCTCGCGGTTCCAAGGTCGCCGCCGAATTTGCGAAATACAAAGCAGCTGTGAATCGCCTGCTCGCCGGGGATCGGGACGCTCTCAAAGACTGGCACGGGAAGAAGATTGCCGGAATTCCGCTGATCACGGACACGAAAACGCTGGTGGAGCAGGCGCACCAGGAAATGCTTCCGTACTCGCTTTACCGCTCGCTAGCAGGGGGTGCGGCGTGAAGAAGCGGTCGCGCAATTGTTGTCCAGACTGTCCGAAGCGGTGTTTTTGTGGAAGCTCAAATGAGCTTGAGCAAAACCACTTGGGCGGTCGCAAGCACGTGCGCTGGTTGTTCCTGCCTTTCTGTCTGAACCCGCATCACTCGGATTTCCATCGGCTCTGCGAGCAAGCCGGGATCGATTTCGGGGAAACAACCAACAAACTCTTCGGTCAGATACAGGCATTGAAGGCTCAATTGATAGGGATGTGGATGGTGGTCGATGCCATGGAAAAGAACGTCAAGGATCGGGAGGACTCTAGCAAATGAAACAGATACATGATGTCTTCGTCCGCGCCTATGCGGTCGCGGCAAACCAAGAAAAAAACTCTAAGCGGAAGTCTAGCAAGGCCAGCAGCGATCCCAAATGGTCCCAATATGCCCTCATCCTTGACACCGAGACGCGGATCACACCAGATCAGTCATTAACCTTCGGCGTATTTCGCATGTGTGAGCTTCAAGGCGACAAGTACTTTGTCACGCGTGAGGGAATTTTCTATTCTGACGATCTCCCAGCAAAGGAACGGAAGGTCATCGAGGATTATGCACGCACCGCCGTGCCCGATATTAAGTCTTTTCCGCCCGAGTTCCCGCTCTACTCCCGATCTGACTTTATGCGCAAGGTGTTCTGGCCTGCGATAAAACGCAGGGGTGCGCTGATTTGTGGTCTGAACCTGCCGTTCGATTTGTCGCGCCTGGCTTTGGCTTGGGATCGCGGGGAGCATGACGAGTGGTCATTGACGATGGCTCAATATCCGAATGGGGTTGAAAACAGAAATAAACCTCGAATTCTGATCGCGCCAATTGATAGCAAAAAGGCTTTCATCCGGCTCGCGAACCCTTGGAAGCCCGAGGAGTGGAAAAACGATGGGAAGGCGCGTTTCCTGGACCTGCGCACGCTCGCTTGGGCCTTATTCAATCGCGCCTTATCTCTCAAGCGGTTGTGCGAACTACTCAAAACAGAGCATCAGAAGTTTGACCATGAGCCGACCGGGACAGTCACGCCAGATGAAATCGATTACGCTCGCCAGGACGGTCGCTGCACGGTAGACGCACTTAACGGCTTGAAGCAGGAGTTCGACAAGCATCCAATCCCGCTAATGCCCCATAACGCGTATTCGCCCGCGAGTGTTGCTAAGAGCTATTTGGATGCAATGGGAATCGCCCGCCCAGCAGAAAAGTTTCAGTTGTCGAAGCATGATGTGGGCATCGCGATGCAGTCCTACTATGGAGGTCGCTCTGAAACTCGCATCCGCTGCGCGGAGGTGCCGGTCGTACCCGTCGATTTTACGAGCGAATATCCAACCAGCTGTGTGTTGCTGGGCCTGTTTGACATTCTGACAGCGGAGCACGTGACGTTCGAAGATGACACCGAGAACATCCGGAAGCTGATCAATAGAATCTCCCTGGAACGCTGTTTTGAACGGTCAGCCTGGAAAAACTTCAACTTCTTCGCCCTCGTCCAACCGGAAGATGACATCTTCCCCGTCCGCACGGTTTACGACGGAGTCACACAAAACATCGGTAACAACTACCTGACCTCAGACACTCCGCTGTGGTTTGCCGGTTGCGACGTGATCGCGTCGGCGATCCGCACAAAGAAGGCACCGAAGATTCTCAAGGCTGTCCGCTTGGTAGCGCACGGGAAGCAGGCCGGAATGCGATCGGTAAACTTGCGGGGCAGCATGGTTGAGATTAACCCGTACAAAGACGATCTGTTCCGTAAGGTGATCGAACAACGCAAACTGCACAAATCAGATAAGGCTCTCTATTACTGGCTAAAAATTCTCGCAAATTCAATTTATGGCTTCTTTGTCGAACTGATCCCCGAAATTCAAAGTAAAAACGTGCAGGTTAACGTTTTTTCCGGGGATGCACATTTGAAAGATTTCTCGGACACCATCGAAAATCAGGGGCCGTGGTTTTTTGCGCCACTCGCTTCGCTAATCACCTCGGCGGGTCGTTTACTTTTAGCGATGACCGAAGCCCGTGTCGAAGAGAAAAAGGGAACTTACCTTTTTTGCGATACGGATTCGCTTGCAATAGTGAGCTCGAATAAGGGAGGAAAACTTGCAATTCCCGGTAGCGAGGGTGTTCGAATTCTTTCCTGGGATGAAGTGCAAGAAATCGTGGACCAATTCTCAAGTTTAAACCCGTACGACCCCGCCGCTGTTAAGGGGTCGATTCTTAACCTCGTCGACGCGAATTTCATCGAGTTGCGGGGAAAGAAGACGCAACGACAATTGTACGGATACAGCATTGCTGCAAAACGTTATGCGTTATACGAGAAAATCGGAAAATCTGACATCAGAATTATTGATCCCAAGGCTCACGGAATTGGTTTTCTTTACCCGCCAGCGGATTCTCCTGAGAATTGGGAAGAAAACGTACCAAATTGGATTTTCGAATTTTGGGACTGTATTGTGCGCGATGCGTTGCGTTTATCGCGTAAAACGCCCGCTTGGCTTGACGTTCCGCAAATGATGCGGCTCACAATCACAACCTGTAATGTTTTAGAAATGCTTGGAGACTGGGAAATTGCGCGCCCCTACAACTTCCTTTTCTTGCCGATGATTGATCCAGTTTTAGGATTCCCGTTCCCGAAGCAAAACGGGAATGTTCTTCTCGTGTGTCCGTTTTCATCGGAACAAAAGGAGTGGTTTGATCTGAAGTGTGTGGACGTTCACAGCGGAAAAGAATACAAGTTGCTAAATTGCAAGGACCAGATCGAAAGAATTCCCACAAATGCGGTATTTCCGTCGCAATTCGCCCGCCTCCTATTGCAGTATCAGCGTCATCCAGAAGCCAAGAGCCTCGCGCCCGATGGAGCGGTGTGTCAGGCGGAAACCACAGGGTTGTTAAAGCGCGCCCAGGTTGTCGCGGGAGACATCCGTTATGTGGGGAAGGAAACGGACCGGAAGTGGGAAGAGGGTGAAGATCCAAGCCTTTTGGAATTCACAGCTACCGAATACGGACGAACGGGAAAGGTTCTCGCAAGTGAGGAAATAAAGAACAAAATTAAGGAGATCGGCATCAACAAGTGCGCACGCGAAAGCGGCTTTGATCGAAAGAACTTCGTTCGAAAACTGGTTCGAGATTTACCCGTCAAGCGGAATTCTTACAGCGCGTTTGTGCGCTGGCTCCAGGGCGGCAAACAAAATCAATGAAGTGAACAAAATCAGGAGCAAGTGTGAATTCTGTTCGGAATTCGTAACAAAAGACAGTTTCGCTTGACAACCAGCAAGTCTGGAGTATCGTCGTCACACAAATTTGCTAAGTACATCTTCGACCACTAATTCACCCCACTAACAAAACCCTGCGTTAAGAGGTGAATATGCGCGCGACGTTAAAATTGGTGCTGATAGTTGCTCTGCTTAGCCTCAGTCTTTCAGGCCAAACCCCGTCGCAGACGGTTCCGGATCCGAAAACCCCACCTGTCAGCCTGCCTAAATTGACCCCGGCACTATGGGAACAGTACGCCGCCTACTGGACAGCTGAGCCTGGCTGGAAGACGGAAATCCACCTTCGAAACAACCTGCCCAGCCAAACCCTGACTGTTACTCCAACTCTGCGCGCTGCAGATGGCACAGAAAGTAAGCTACCCGCCGTCAAAATTAGTCCGAACGACGTTGTTACGGTGGACTTAGGGCCAACAATTACGAGTGCGGCGCCACAACTTGCGGGAGGCTACGGCTCCATCGTTCTCCGCTACACTGCTCCAGTTGGCCGCGCGCTGTACGCCGCCGTGATAGTCCAACTGCCCGGCACGCCGATTGAGTTCCACTTGGACGCGTTTCCTCAGGCTCCCAAGGCGATGACCGGAGGACGTGAGGGCATCTGGTGGCTGCCCCGTGACTCAGCTAAGGATTGGTTGGTCGTTGCCAATACCAGCGATAGCGCGCTGGCGGCATGGCTCACGCTTTATGGGTCCAGCGGGAAGGCCTGGAGGCAGGCCCTCAAGCTAGGTCCCCGGGAGACAACACGTCTCTCCGTGCGGTCCCTCGTGCAACAGGGAGGACTGGCGGGCTCCTTTGGAGGAATCAGCCTTGATGCTGGACCGCGCGCTGCCGACCTCGATTCCGCACACTTTGTGTACGACGAAACCACCGGCTTTCTGGCGTTGATGAAGATGTTTGACCGCAATACGAATGCCACTCTAAGCGAGCGCTCCTTGACCAATTCCCAATGGACGATCCGCGCTCCAATGCTCCCCCTCATGAACCCTGACCCGGCGCTGGCCCTGCCTGAAGGCACCACGTTGAAGCCGGCCATCTTCCTGCGCAACGCTTCCGGCAAAGGATACACGGCACAAGTGACCTTCCATTGGCGATCGGGCACGACGACAGGCAAAAGTACCACCGCAGTTCCGCTTCAACCTTATATGACCACTACCGTGGATGTTGCCGCGCTACAAGCAAATGGCACGATTCCCGCGAGCGCTCAATGGGCATACGTAAACGTCACAGCGCCTATTAAACCAGACGATCTATTGGCGGTCGCGACCAGCTTCGATGCTACTGGACGGCTCGGCGCACAAACACCCTTTACCGACCAAGCGGCCAACCACTGGGAAGGTGGTATGTGGGAAGTAGACCCGAATCACGATACCATTATTGCTGTGGGCAACGCCGGAAACACCGCCTCGGATGCCCGGATTACGCTCTTCTACAATTCCGGGCAAGGCAAGTACCAGATCGACCAAACTCTGGCTCAGGACGAACAGGTCTGGTTGGACATCGGCAAATTAGTTCGCAACCAAGTACCTGATGTGAATGGCACAACCATACCCCTGACGGTGATGTCAGGAAGCTACCAGCTCAAGAGCTTGACCGACAAGCCCACAGATGGTCTTTTTGAGGGGAAGTTGGTAGTGGATAAGACCTACGGCTACGCGGTTCATGGCTGCGCGAGCTGCTGCCCCGAGTACGACCCCTATATTCTGGCGGATCCTCTAAATCTAACCATGGGTGGCTCCTCCTATCAAGCTGCATGGTCATACGATAACTGCTCAGGCAACACCGTGCAGCTTTCGGCTTCGAACTGGGGGACTGGAAGCGCCCAGGTGGCCACAGCGAATATCACTAGCGGCCTAGTCAGCGCTGTGGGCTTGGGTTCGACGACCAACTTCGCTTCCGTTCGGACTTTCTATCCAAACTCGAGAGGCTACTGCACCTGGTCTACAGTGCAGCGGAGCAGCACGGTCAATGTGAGTCCCTCAGTGACAATATCGGGGCCCCTCAACGTGGCCATGCGCAAAGCTGGAACATCACAGGGGTCGAATAGTGTTCAGCTTACAGCGACTAATCTCAATCCCAGCGGCGGGACATTCCTGTGGTCCGCAGTAAGCGGAGCTGGCAATGTTCAGCTGTCGGGCACAACTTCCCAGACGGTGACCGTGCAGTCGGTTGCTGTTGGGACGGCTACGATTCAGGTACAGTACACGGTAAATACTCACAGCAGCACTGCTATTACAGTTCTGAAAATTCAACAGCCAGGGAGTTTGGGCGTCCTCTCGAATTTGACTGCCGGCATAAATTGTTCAAGTTTCGGAGGATGGAACTACAACACTCAGAACCGGCAGATACTCTACGACGTGCTGGACGGCTCTGGTGCTGTTCTGCCCGCGGCGAACATGTTTGTTCAAGAATCCCTCTCCTTTATCTCGAATGGCTGTAACTTGATAAGCCCAGATCAGACAAGCGGTCTTACTAACTCCGACGGTTCTTTCCCAAACGTCGATAAAATCCAAGCTTGCTCTCCCAAGTGTCCGCCAGCAGATAAGAATCTCAACCCGACCGGCAGCTGTACGACTACAACAGCTCAAACTTGGACTGCCAATGGATACACGGTCAAGAGCGCAACGATTACTCAGACGTGTCCTGGACCACCTACAGGAGTCCCATAGATGACGAATTTCAGGGCTTTGCTGTGCGTAGCTCTCGTGACGACCTTTGTGTGCACATCAGCCAGGATTGTGGTTACCTCCGAAGTTTCGAAGACAGCACTGAAGCATGGAGAAATCAGGGGTAATCTCGCGGAAGCATTAACCCAATTCGCATATTCGACAAAGACTCCGACGATTGGAGAATTGGCTCAACCATTGGCTTCGATTCATGTTCCTGAAGGTGTTCACAGCCCGGAAGATCTGGTTCGGGAACTTGCTCGACAGTCGCCCGGATACAGGTGGGAATCTCGTGGCAAGGTGATGCTTTTTTACCGGGAGGACCTCGAACGCAATGCCCTGAATATTCTAAATCCTAAATTTGAGCATTTTACAATGCCTACCAACGTGTCGCAGCTGAAGTACGCTTTACCAAACATGGAGACTGCTTTGCTGGACCGCACGAGTGAGAGCGGCATTCTCCTGACAGGGTTCGGCGATACCGAACTAGAGAAAGATACGCTTAAACCTGAGGTTATGGAGGGTGTCAATGGACGCGAAATTCTTGTACGCGCAGCGAATGAGAGTCCTACGTTCAGTGTCATTCTGGTTTATCCCAACCGGACACTTCGTACGAGGTCAGAGAGCAGAGAGGTAGAGTGGCGTTGGCAGAGCTTTAGGTCAGAGCTTAAGCCAATGTATTTGAAAGTTCCCGTGCAACCTTAAACTGGCGACCTCTTTCCCAGCCGTTCTGAACGTTCCCGATTTTTAAGGGGAGGGAGCATTTTGCCGTCCCTATACACCAACCCGTCAAACGCGAGGGGGGGTAGTGGATATCCCGGGAAAAACGGGGCCACTCCGTAACGTTCGAGTTAGCACTATTAACTCATGAGTAATCGCGCGGAAGTTCGACGATCGACGAGCGGACGTGCGACAAGAGGCGAGCGGCGGGCGGACGATGCCCAGACCTGACACCGTTGATCTCAAGTCATGTACCCGACGTCACGGCTGGCCAACCGCACTCAAGATCTCAGTGGCAATAGCTTTGCACTTCGTCGCATTCTTGAAAAAATTGCTCGGGTATGAGCTCTCGAATAGCTTCCGATTGGGATCCGCCAATACCTTCAATGTTTCCGCAGCGCTGGCGCTAATCTTTGTTACGAATGATTTGTCCATTTCGGCTGAAAACACATCATCTACAGAGTTGAAGACGATGTGAAGGATGAAGCGGTTGCCGTGCGTTGCAATCAGCCTGACGCGTCCTTCTTGCACCCCATGTACCGCCTTCAACAAAGCATCTACAAATCTCATAACTTCGACGGCACGCCATAACCGGGTAGCACTCGTGCCACTATTGAATAACATCGTATAGGGTGCCTTCGTAATATCCTCCCAGAGTTTGCCGACCTCGCGCTTCGCTTGCACGCAGAGCGTCACATCTTGAAGGGCACATGCCAACGCAACTGCCGCGTCTTCGAACGTACAACCCTGGTCCGGCAATGGCGGAGCGTCTCCACTTCGGTACACGTATCGCTTGTTCTTTTCTAAATACAACTCTTGCTGAATTCGACCTTGTTGCGGATCCTGGGCTACGAAATCTTTACTTTCGATCCGATTCTGAGTGTTAGCAGCCTTTGTGAGTTCCGCTCCAAACGTTTCGGGTAGCCCTTCCAGCGAGATGATTCTCACTGAGGCCCGCGCATTCTTAGCATCGACTCCACCACCACCGAGGGCTGCTACGATACTCCCAACGGTCTGCGCACCGTTGACGACACTAGCTCCCTCACATTCGAATACGCGACTATCTTGAGTTCCGCTTCCCAACGGCTGTGGTTTAACCTTAGAAGCTACGACTGTGATTCCATTGTTGAAGTACCAAAAATTTTGCGGGCTGTTTCTTATAGTTGCGATGATTCCTTCGTTAACGTCGGTACTGCCTTTGAAGCCACGAATGTTCCGAGCGTAGAGATGTGGGCCAAATTTTCCCCAAGTTGCAATGTCCTCTAGATCCACTTGACCGTAGTAAGCCTTGTACGGCTCTCGCATCGTTCCGAACTCTTTAAGCATGATCTGAAGATCGACACTTTCAGCCAACGCTTCCTTCGCGACGATGTCCCAGAGACTTGCCTGACCGAGAACCCTGAGAGATACGAGTTCCGTCGGATCGTTCAGAGCAGAAAGCAGATCGTCAAGGGGTGTCTGGACTTCAGCAGCTAAGCTCTGTTGGCCCGTATATGCAACAACCAGCGTGAATGTAACCCGCGAATCCCCGAGAATACCTTCTATTTCGGCGCGCCGGGGCTGCATTTTCGGCCCGAACTTGTCGAAGTCAGCCTGAAAGAAATCATGAACTCCTTGTTTGAACTTCAAAATGGAACCTAGATCGACGCTGCCGCTTCCGCTTTTTATCCATTTCGACTGCACGAGATAGCACACTAATTCCGCGGGATCGTAGTAGAGAGCGTCGATTCCGTTATCTCCGTATTCGTCCAATACTGAAGACGCTGATACTGGGTCGTCGGCCCCCCCAAGTTCAGCAACGACAAATGCCGCAAGGCCCCGAGTCAGAAATGCGTCCTGCCTCTTGTTTGGATCTTTGATATCGGATAGATCTATCAGCGTTTTGAATCGCTTCTCGATTGCCGCCTGCACGTGACCTACATGCAAAACACTCACGTCTTCTTCCTCAACTTTCTGTTGGCTGTCAAACAATCCCCTTCAACAGCTCCGCTAGTCGATTCGACGCGTGCAACGCCCTGGCAATCCCGACAATTCAGTAGAGCTTAATTTCGCGACTGACAGGGGAATGGGTGGCAAAGAACTCATCGTACGGGGCTGGCCCACCTTTTATCGTCGCACGACCCCACCATGGTTGCCCCACCCTCCGCGCTTTTCGGAGGGTGGGCACTCGGGCTCGGACTCCCACACTGGTTCCGGCGTTGTTTTCGATTTCGGATCACTCCACTTCAATTCCACTCTCTGCCGCTGATTGAGCCGCACTGGCCCTGCTTCTCCTAAAATGTACTCCCGCGCACTGCTCCAGCGCCATTGTTCGGGAGTCAGTACCAGGCCGCGCTTCACCGGGTTGCCGTGCATGTAGCGGATTTTCTCCTCGATCTTGGCCTGACTCCACACCACAAAGTCGTAAAATCTCCGTTGCCAGACATGCTCCGGCTCTAAGCTCATCTCCCACAAGCTGCCCTGTACCGGGGAATGAGGCTGCTTCGTCTTGCGCAATAGGGCTCGCGCGTATCGCTGCTTGAGCACCTGCATCACCAACGATGGATTGCCGCGCTCCGGTTCCCCCAACAGAAAATGCACGTGTTCCGGCATCACCACGTATCCCACCACCACAAAGTGATACCGCTGGCGCACTTCCTCCAGAATCTTCACCAACAGGTCCCGCCGGCGCGGCGTTCCCAGCAGTGCCCGCCGTTGAAAGCAACTAGTG
>Ga0210408_10004800_pt1 | contig 12005 bp, 9 predicted proteins | sample IncBWH4MmetaG_FD_155471 | JGI IMG/M metagenome (GOLD analysis project Ga0210408, IMG submission 155471) | Forest soil microbial communities from Barre Woods Harvard Forest LTER site, Petersham, Massachusetts, United States - Inc-BW-H-4-M | ecosystem: Environmental > Terrestrial > Soil >... | reverse complement strand
CAAAATGCACCAGAGAAAGAACGCGACCATGTTGGACCTCCCTGACTTAATTACGCACGCGAGACCCGAGAAGTTCCACCGGCAGCATATTGACTCAAACGCAAGCGCCTGACAATGGAGGCGGGAACTTCGGCATCCATGGTCATGTGCGAATCTTCCACGGCGGAGTGAAGCACCCGCCCCAATGCGTGGATAAGAGCGAGCGTGCGACCCTCGGCAAGCGGCAAACGCAGGGATAAGCTGACCATCGGATCGACGGGGAGTTCTGCATCAATGCGCCCGAGCAGATCGTCCATGGCCTGTCCGGTCATCGCGGAAACCAGCACCGGACCGTTTTCGCGAATGCGAGTCGTGGTGCCCGCCAGGATCTCGCGCTGCTGGGGGGCGAGCAGATCCATTTTGTTCAAGACGCGCAGCTTGGGGCGATCGGCGACGCCAAGCTCTTGCAAAATTTTGTCCACCTCTTCGTCGAGCTCGTCGTGGTGCGGGTTGGAAACATCGCTGACATGGAGAATCAGCGCGGCTTCCTGAACTTCTTCCAACGTTGCGCGAAACGCGGTCAGCAGGCCCTTGGGCAGATCGCGGATGAAGCCGACGGTGTCTGAAACCAGCACGCGACGGTTGGAAGGAAGGCGAATGGCGCGAATCGTGGGATCGAGAGTGGCGAACATACGCGAAGAGACCAGCACATCGGCACTGCTAAGAGCGTTGAATAATGTAGACTTGCCGGCGTTGGTGTAGCCGACCAGCGCAATCGTACCGAGTGGGACGGCGTTGCGCGCTTCCCGGCGCAGGGTGCGTTGCTTGCGCACGTCTTCGATGCTGGCTTGAATTTTGCTGACACGATCGCGGATGCGGCGGCGATCCGTTTCGAGTTTCTTTTCGCCGGGGCCGCGTACGCCGATGCGGCCCGCTCCTCCGCCTGCTCCGCCAGCGCCGCCACCACCGCTTTTGCCTCCGAGGCGGGACATGGACGCGCCACGACCGGTCAGGCGAGGCAGCAAATAATTCAATTGCGCGAGTTCGACTTGGAGTTGCCCTTCTCGGCTGCGCGCGTGACGCGCAAAAATGTCCAGGATCAATTGTGTGCGGTCGATCACCCGGCGGTCGGTGGCTTCTTCGATGTTTCGCTGCTGCATCGGCGATAGGTTGCCGTCGAAAATGATTAGTGGGGCTTTGTGCGCGGTGGCTTCGGCACGAATCTCGTCCAGCTTGCCACGGCCGACTAGAGTGGCAGGATCGGCGGACTCGCGCACCTGGTACATGGTGCCGGCGACTTCGGCGCCGGCGCTACGCGCCAGCTCAACCAATTCGGCGAGTGATTCGCGGCCTTGTTCTCCCGCGGGCATGCCCGGGATGCGCCGCGCGCGTTTCCACGTCACGCCAACGAGGAAAGCGCGTTCCGAGACCGAAGTTACGTGCTGAGTCTTCATTCTTGATCGAGCGACACGGTCATGGAAGGGAGGGAAAGAGTCGTGCGAACAGTAAGATCATAAGTGAAGTGCAATATCCCTGGCACTGATTATACTCCCCTTGGCACCACCCGGCGACTCTCAATCCACCCTCAATCCGACTTGTTCGCACAACCATTGCAGCGCCTGTCGTTGTAGAGGAACATCATCGCCGAACCCGGCGAGCCAGTGCACCGCAGGCTCGCGACGAAACCAGGTGAGCTGGCGCTTTGCATAGCGACGCGTGGCTTGCTGAATCGCGGCGGTGGCATGGTCCACCGTGATGCGCCCTTGCAATACCTCACGCAGTTCGCGGTAACCGATAAAATCGAATGGCTTCGCGTTTTCGGGTAGACCAGCATCGAGCAAAGAGCGCACCTCTTCGAGCCATCCTTTTGCGAGCATGGCGCGCGTTCTGGCGTGAATTCGGGCGTGTAGAGCTTCGCGGTCGGGTGCGAGGCCAATCTTCAGCACGCCCCAGCCTTGTAAGGGTGCGCGGCCATTTCGATGTAGTTCGGTCAGCGGTTTTTTGGTGAGGAGGCAGACCTCAATGGCGCGAATCAGTTTTTGCTCGTCGGCAGGGGAAATTTTCTGCGCGGCTTCCGAATCGAGGCGGTGCAAGATGCCGCGTAGATGACCAGGACCATGCTCGCGCGCGCTGAGCCGCAAGCGCTCGCGAAGCTCTTCGGAGCGCTGTGGCACTTCTGCTAACCCCTCGAGCAGTGCGCGCAAATAGAGGCCCGTGCCGACGGTGAAAATCGGAAGGCGCGCGCTCTGCCGCAGATCAGTGAGAACGGCGAGAGCCATTTGTCGATAACCTCCGGCTGTCGCTGCCTCTTCCGGGGCGAGGACATCAACTAAATGATGAGAAACTCCGCGTCGGTCTTCCGCAGCCGGTTTGGCCGTGCCGATGTCGAAGCCGCGATAAAGTTGCGTGGAGTCGCAGGCCACTACTTCGCCGCCGAGTTGTTCCGCGAGCCATACGGCTAGTGCTGATTTCCCCGAGGCCGTGGGGCCAATGACGGCGACGAGCGGCGGAGTCGGATTTTCTGAATTCATCGAAAGAGCAGATGGCGCGCACGGACGAACAGAAAGATGAGCACAAACAATGCGAGGAGAATGCTGCCTAACACTTGTTGACGCGCGGGTTTCACTAGTGGACGTTATCTGGCTGCAGATTATAGTAATACGTAAATCGCAACTCTATATAGGGGCCGCTAAAAGCCGGGGGCAGTGGCTCAAAAGGGTTGGAGGTGCGAATCGAAGAGATGGCGGCGCGATCCAGCGGCTCTTTGCCAGAGCCAAATACTTTCACGGGTTCCCCGTCCGGCACGCCACCGTTTCTTAGGATCCTGAATTGGAGCGATACCACGCCCTTGTCACCCAACTCCACTGACGCGGGCATCACCGCGAACCAATTGCGCTTGACGCTTTGATACACGCGGGCGAGGTAATCGTTAAAATCGACGCCTTCGTTAGGCGTGAGCATTTCAATGCCGGCGCCGACGCTGCCTCGTCCTCCGCCTCCCGGTGCGGGGCGAGTGGGAATTTGGCCGCCGCCGATCGCACGGGGCGCGTTCATCTTGGCGGAATCGCGCATGGAATCCTGAATCGCACGTCCGGGAGAACTTCTGGGGATTAGCAAGCTGTTCGGTTGGGGTTGCTCCTCAGGTGTTTCCAGCTTCAGGGGCTGCTTGGGCGCATCCGATTTCGGCGCCGGCGTGGTCGTGTCGGGCGGTGGCGTGACGTTGGCCTTCGGTACCGGTGCGCTGGGCAGTTCCTTAACGATGCGCTCGGGTTGCTTGGGAGTTGGAGGCGGCGCGGGTTGCGGCTCCGGCGGAGCTACCTTGCGCAGTATCCGCGGGTCGACTTTCATGGCCGGAGGCGGAGGCTCGCGACGCGGCGTTGGCCGTGGTGTCTCAAAAGCGCCGGGTGGGAGAAGGATGGTCATCTGTCTGCGCGCGAGGTCCAGATCCGCCTGCGACTTCGGGCGGGCCGGGAAAACTTTTGGTTCTACGATTATGGCCAGAATCAAGAGTACGTGAAAGACGACGGACGATATATTTCTGGCTAGGTCGGATTTGGCGCGTGCCTCGGTGGGCTCGCGGGTCAGAAGATTGACTTCGCCGGTCAGGAAAATATCGGGATCGACGATTTCGGCCGGAAGAATGTTCTCCGAGGGAGCGATGATTTCCGGCGGCGCTGCGCCCTGCGGGACGGTGACGCGCTCGTCCAAATCTGTCGGCTGCAGGGGCAGGTTACTGGGCTCTTCGAGGGCGAAGTCTTCGCGTTTTATACCGCGAGGAACCACGGTACGCGCTGCAATGGAATCAAGCGGCAATGAAGAAGGGATATTGCTCCGCCCGTCCAAGGGAACAATGGGCAGCATCGCGGGGACCAGCGTGCGCTCATCGAGCGTGGAGGGGCGGCGCCGCGATGTGGGAGCATCGTCGGCAGGCGGACGGGCATTCAAGGGAACCAGGAACCGAGGGATCATTTGTCTGTTTTCTGTGCTGCGGAGAACGCTACGAGTTTGACGCGCTCTCCGTGCTCCTGGATGCTTGCCATTACGCGCCCGGCCAGTTCGAGGGCGGCCCGGCCCGCGACGCCATTGACGCGCGGCTCCGTGCGCCTGCGTACGGCATCCACAAACGATTCCAGTTCGGCGCACAAAGGCTCGACCGCAGGCGCCGGGAGCTTCTCATAGGCGAATTCCGGCTGCGGTCCTTGCTTTTTCGCCGTGACGCGCAAAGCGTCGCGCCGCGCATAATCGAGCGAAATGTACTCGTGATGCTGGAAAAAACGCACCTTGCGCACGCGCTCGGTCGAGACGCGGCTCGCGGTCACGTTGGCGACCGCGCCTCCCGCGAATTCCAGGCGCGCGTGGGCGATATCCACTTTGTCGGTGAGCACGGGAATTCCCACCGCTTTTACTTCGGTGACCGGCTGCTTCACCAGCGCGAGCAAGATGTCCAGGTCGTGAATCATTAGGTCGTAGATTACGTCGACGTCGAGACTGCGCGGCGTGAACACGCCCAGCCGGTGCACCTCGAAAAAGAGCGGGTGATTCAGAATCGGTTCGACGGCCAGCACCGCTGGATTAAATCTTTCCACGTGGCCGACTTGCAGCAAGCGCTGATGACGCTTAGCTGCGGCCAAGAGCGCATCGGCCTCCGCAAGATTTTTGGCCATGGGTTTCTCGACGAGGACATCGAGGCCCATTTCCATCAGCTTGCAGCCAATCGCGGCGTGCTCGGCTGTTGGAACGGCCACGGTTGCGGCGTCTGCTCGGCCGGCCAGTTCGTCGAGCGTCGCGAAAGCGTGCGTTCGGAATTCGGCGGCGGCTGCTTGCGCGCGCGCGCTATTTTTGTCGAACACGCCGACTAACTCGGCGTCTTGGATTTCGCGATAGACCCGCGCGTGATTCCTTCCGAATTCGCCCGTTCCGACCACGGCGACGCGAACCTTTCCCACTTGCGTTACCGCCGTCATTCCCTTTTCATTCCCGCCGCAATCTCTTTTGGTTCCGCAGCCGACGCCGGAGCTACGGCCTGGATAGCAATTCCCGCCGCGTCCGCCAATTCGATCAATTTTGTGCGATCAAACAGCAAGGTTCGCCCGGCGTCCACCGCCAAAGCCGTGGCTTTTGCGTTCTTCATGTGTTCGATGGTAGGCAGACCAATCACGGGTACATCGAAGCGCATGTCTTGCCCGGGCTTGCTGACTTTCACCACCACCAGCGGCTTGCCGCCGGCAATTCGTGCCGCGCGCGCAATGGTTTCGTCCGTACCCTCCATAGCTTCGACGGCCACGCAGGCGCGATCGGAAATCACCACCGTTTGCCCAATGTCCATGGCGGAAATTTGCCGCGCGACGCCCAGGCCGTAGGCGATGTCATCGGCTTCGCGTTCGTCGGGCGCGCGGCGCGTCAAAACCCCCGGCTCCGGTACAAGTGGCTTCAGAAATAGCGTCGAATCGACGAGGCGTATTCCTTCGTCCTCCAAGACGCGCGCCACCGCGCCGATCAGCGCGTCGGTATTCTTGCGCGGCAGAGCAAACAGAAGCTTGGCTAATTTCCAATCCGGCCGAATCGCGCTGAAAATTTTGTTGTGCTTCACTTGCCCGGCCATCACCGCTTGCGTTACGCCTTCCTGGTGCATCAAGTCGATCGCTTTGCTCAATTCACCGAGGCTGACCCAGTGCAGGCGTTTCGCGGAGCGCTCCAACTCCGGCGCCGCTTCTTCTTTCAGCGCGATCACCGCCATCTCGATGCCCTGGCTGCGCGCGCCTTCAAGAACGAGAAACGGAAAACGGCCGTTGCCCGCGATCAGGCCCCATCCCCCCGTACTGATTTCCATGGCCATGAAGTGAGTTCCAAGTTCGTGCTACTTCACAATTCCGCGTTCCGCCGACTCAATGAAGCGAATCAGCTCCTGGACATCTTCGGATTTCCCAAGGGATTTCTTCATTTCCGCGAGCGCCTGGGTAGTGTTCAGCTTCGAGCGCAGCAGCACGCGAAACGCGCGCGCCAGCACCTTGAGTCGCTCCTCGCTAAATCCCTTGCGCTCCAGCCCAATGGTATTCACGCCGTAACTCTTCGTCTCGCGCTCGGTAACGACGCGCGAAAACGGCGGCACATCCTGCGTAATCACCGTGGACGCGCCGATGTACGCGTAGCGTCCAACGCGGCAAAACTGATGCACCGGCGACTGAAAGCCGATGGTCGCGTAGTCTTCCACGGTCACATGCCCAGCCAGTGTCGCGCCATTCACAAACAACGTGTGGTCGCCGACGTGACAATCGTGCCCCACATGCGACGACGCCAAAAACAAGCTTCCGCTGCCAATCACGGTCTTGCCACCGCCGCCGACGGTGCCGCGCGTGATGGTCACGTACTCGCGAAAGGTATTTCCATCTCCGACCACGAGCTCTGTGCGCTCGCGCTTGAAGCGAAGGTCCTGCGGATCGCCGCCCACCACGCAAAACGGGTAAAAAATATTGTTGCGGCCGATCTTGGAAGGTCCCTGTACGATCGCATGTTCATGCAGCACGCATCCTTCGCCCAACTCGACGTGCTCGCCAATCACCGCGTACGCCCCAACGCGAACACCTGCTGCGATTTTCGCGCCGGGCGCGACGATAGCTTGCTCGTGAACCTGCGACGAACTCATTTCGCGGATACTTCCACTTTAGCAGCAGCGGGAACGCGATCCACCATCTTGCACATCAGCGTGGCCTCCGCGGCCAGCTGACCGTCCACCGTGGCGCGCCCTTCCAATTTGCAAAAATCTCCACGCCAGGAAATCACTTTCATCTCTACTCTCAGTTGATCGCCAGGAACCACGGGACGCCGGAAGCGCGCTCCATCCACGGCGACAAAGTACAAGAGCTTGCTCTCGCGGTCGGGCACCTCTTGCAACAAGAGCAATCCGCCGGTTTGCGCCATGGACTCGATGATTAGGACGCCGGGCATAATCGGTTGGCCGGGAAAATGGCCCTGAAAATGTGATTCGTTTATGGTTACGTTCTTGATGCCGACCACACGCTTGAGCCGCTCCATCTCCACAATGGCGTCCACAAACAAAAACGGATAGCGGTGCGGCAGAATCTTCTGTATTTCGTTGACATCCAGTATCATGCTCCCGTGGCCGCGCACACCTGCGGCCCCCTGTGTTCCCCGGCAAACCTATAATTATATGCGAAGCCCGGCGCTTGCCGACGATTCTTTGCGCCGCCAGCATCGCGCTGTTAGCATGTCCCCCGATGACCGAATCGACCTTGCCGTCCAGCCTTTTACAGCTCCTACGGCCGCGTTTGCCGCAAATGCTCTCCCTGCTGCGCAAGTTCGTTGTGGCCGAATCGCCCAGCCTGGAGAAATCGCCGGCCGATCGCTGCTGCGACATCATCGCCGAAGAGTGGCGCAAACACGGCACGCGTGTCCGGCGCGTCGCGCAGAAGCATCGCGGCGACCACCTGCGCATCACCTGGCAGCCGCAAGAGTCAGGCGCCACCGGGCAGCTTCTCGTCCTCGGCCACTACGACACGGTATACGCCACCGGAACGCTGGCGAAGATGCCCTTTCGCGTCGCGGCTGGAAAAGCGTACGGCCCCGGTACGTTCGACATGAAAGCCGGCATCGTGCAAGCGCTCTTCGCGCTGGACGCCCTGCGGCAAAGCCAAGCACAAACTCGCAAACAGATAGTCTTCCTGTGGACCTCCGATGAAGAAATTGGCAGCGAGTCCTCACGCCACCTGATCGAAATGGAAGCGCGCCGCAGCGACGCCGTTTTTGTGCTCGAGCCTTCGTTCGGCCCGCGCGGCTTGCTGAAAACGGCGCGCAAAGGCGTTGGCGAGGCGGAGATCATCGTACACGGGCGCGCGTCGCACGCGGGACTCGCTCCCCAGGACGGCGTCAATGCAGTCCACGAACTCGCGCAGCAGATTACGCGCCTGCAAAAATGGAACGACACGCGCCGGGGCATCAGCGTAAACGCCGACGTGATCGAAGGCGGCACACGCGTGAATGTCATCGCCGAGCGCGCCCGCGCGGTGATCGACCTTCGGGCGCTGCGTCTGACGGACATGCGCCGGCTGGAAAAACGCTTGCACGCGTTGCGGCCTGTCTCGCGCGGAGCCCGCCTGGAGATTCTCGGAGGCTTCAATCGCGCACCTATGGAACGCAGAGTCAGCGCCGACCTCTTCGCTCGTGCCAAATCAGTGGCGGCACAGATTGGGTTGTCCATCGGAGAATGCGTGGCAGGCGGCGGCTCGGACGGAAATCTTACCGCCGCGCTCAGAGTCGCGACGCTCGATGGTTTGGGCGCCGTCGGCTATGGCGCGCACTCCTCGCAAGAGTATGTCGTTGTGAAGACAATGCCGGAGCGCGCCGCATTGCTTGCCGCACTGCTGGCAACGAGCTGACGAGAACTCTCACGCTTGCCGAACGCTAATTCCCATAGGTCTTGCGCAAGTAGTGCACGGTCGATTGCATCAGATCGTCGTAGTCGCTGTGAAGTATCTCGCGTACCGCTGCTTCCGCCGTACTCCCCGCTGCCAATTGGTCCAGGATGCGGTCCACGTCCGTCATTCCGTCGACCTGCACGATATATTCCATGTTCGCCAGCGACCACGCATACGCATACGCCGCGACTTCGTTGGACAAATGCATCCAGGGTCCTTGCAGGTCGGCCAGCGACATTGCTTGCTTGGCGTCATAAACCCGCAGCAGCACGTCAGCACTGGCAGCGCTGCGTTTTCCCTCCATCCATTGCGCGAGCCCTTCCTGAATCCAGGTCGGTGCGTTGGCCCGCGTCTTTTGCCGCACAAAGCTGTGCGTCAACTCATGCTTCAATACGCGCGACAATTCCGGCGTCAGCTGCGTCAACCCCTGCACCGGCACACGAATGCGCCCATCGTTCAAAGCCCCCACCCAGCCGGGTGCGCTGGTGATATCGGCGAAAGCCTGTTGCGTGTACAAAATTACGCCGATCGGTTCGGGCGGGGTGTAGCTCAGCTCGGATTCGATGGCCGCAAAATGCGCTTCCAGGGCACGCAGCACCTCGCGCGCCAGCCCTGGCTCCGCCTCGCCGCTGTAGCGCAACGTAAAGTGGCTGCTCTCGTTCTCGCGGTAATTTTCTTCCTCTTGCTTGTCGCGCAGCGCTTTGTCCAGCGCCGCTTGCACTTCCGGGTCTGCCCGCAGCGCCAACGAACGTTGCCATTCCGCGACTGCCTGGTTCAGCTTGTTCATGGCGTAATAGGCCCAGCCCGCAAGCTTGGAGACATCCGGATTGTTCGGCGCGACGCGTTGGGCGCGCTCCAGATAATCAAGCGCTTGCTTATTCTCGCTGCGCCGCAGATGCAGGTAGGCCACGTTGAGCAGCATGACCGGATCCTCGGGGGCATAGGTCAGTGCGGTGCGCTCGTCGGTCAGCGCGTGCTCCATGTCGTGTCGCGATAGTTCGGCCTGCGCTGCGGCGTGATAAGCCAGAGCTGCTTTGTGATTTGCTCCTTGGGCGCCGGAACGCGCCTCGCTGGCCATGGCCGCAAGGAAATTGCGATCCACAAGGCCATCATGCACGGCGCCGCTCTCCACCTCGGCGTTGGCGCCGGTAGGTTCGACGCTGGGCGGAGTTATGGCCAGGTTGGCCGCGCCACCCGAAGGCGCATCCGGCGTCTGCGCCGCTCCGCCCTTCTCAATGTGATCGACGATCGATTTCGGCAGTGCCAGCTCGCCTGCGGAGGTCAGGTAGCGCACTTTGTCGCCTTCCACCGCAACACTGAGCGCTGCGATACGCCGGCCATTTTTCAAAACAATAGTGTCCGCGCGCGCGTCCCACGTCGCGAGCAGAGACAAACCAGCAGCGACAAAAGGGTAAAGCCGCATCCTTTCATTTTAGGCTGTCGCATCCTACCCCGCCAGACAACTCCTTGTACCGTCATGCCGAAAGTGACTACACTCAGGCATGCGGTTCCGGGTCGCTTTCCTCGGGCTCTTCTGTTTGATCGCAACGGACGTCTGCACGGCGGAGAAGTCCGCCCGCGAAGCCTTCGATCAATTGAACGCCCTGCGCGTAGACCCTGCCACGCTTTACCAGATCGAGGCAGCCAATCGGATTGAGCTGCATCGCGGCGACGTGCGGCTCTCTCTGGAACAGGGCAAGCTTGCCTTCCTTCAATTATTCGAGGGCCATCTCACCGGCGCCGTGTTTGTTGGGCGCGGCCATATTCTCGCCGCTCCCCGCGATCCCGTCGAAAAGCAGCAAATGGCCCATTTCTTGGGCGCGCCGGTTCTTGATCAAGACTTTGGTTCTGCTTGCTTGCGCTTTACGGATGGTTCTGCCGCAGACCTGCTCCGCCAACTTGGTGAAGCCGGCGTTTCGCCAGAGCCGGATTCCGCGTTCGCCGCCCGCTGGGATTCGGTCCTGGCCACCTTAAATCCAAACCAGTCGCTTCGCGTGCTCTTCGATTCCTTTTCGCAAATTCCCAAGCCCTACTTCTACGCTGCCATCGACGGCGCCGCCACCGGCGCTTTCGACGTTCTTCTGGACCCACTACGCCGCGAGCCTTTGCTCCTTGGCCAGGTCAAAAGGAACGCGGGCAGAGCGTTCTACGACGTCTGGGCCTCGTACAGACCTGCAAACATCGACGCTCCACCGGTTACTTTTCGCGCCCTGCGCTATTCGATTGACACTTCCATATTCGTTGGCAACTCGCTGGAAGCAAAAACGGAAGTACGTTTTCGCGCGGAAGCTGGTGGCGAACGATTGCTGTCGCTACAGCTCTCGCACATGCTTAATGTTGACGAGATCCGTGGCGAAGACGGCCAAGCTCTTACTTTCTTTCAAAACGAAGGAATGACTTTGCGCGAACGCAGCACGCGCGGCAACGACTTTCTCTACGTCGTACTGCCGTCGGCGCCCGCGCGCGGCACTGAGTTTTCGGTGCGCTTCCGCTATCGCGGAAACGTGATAGAGGACGCTGGAAATGGCGTGCTCTTTGTCGGCGCGCGGGAGAGCTGGTACCCGCATTTCGGCGACGGCGCGGACTTCGCCGATTACGATTTGACGATGCACTGGCCGCGGCGTCTGCGCCTGGTCGCTACCGGCAGCAAGCTCGACGAGCGCGAAGATGGCGATTTCCGTGTCGGCCATTGGCGCACGGAAAAGCCCGCATCGGTTGCTGGCTTCAACTTGGGTGACTACGCCTTCGCTTCACTCGCCGCGGGTGGGCATTCGCTGGAAATTTATGCCAACCGAAGCCTGGAGCAGGCCCTCAACAATCGTTTAAGCTCTCCAGCTTTTGACTCCCCGCGCATCACGCCGACTTTTGGCCCCGAGGGCCAGGCCGGAACAAGCATGATGCAGACTATCCCCACTGTGGCGCCCAGTCCCGCGGATGCCCTCAAACAATTAGGACGCGATATCGATTCCTCGATCCGTTTCTACGAGAACCTCACCGGTCCTTTTCCCTTCCAGAAACTAGGCGTTTCCCAAATTCCTGGAACCTTCGGCCAGGGCTGGCCTGGCCTGCTATACATCTCAACGTATTCTTTCCTCCCTGCTGCGGCCCAACAGCGTGCCGGCCTCTCCGAAAGTGGACAAGAGCATTTCACCGATCTTGTTCCCTTTCATGAAGTGGCTCACCAGTGGTGGGGCAATGTGGTGGGCTGGAGCATGTATCGCGATCAGTGGATTGACGAAGCCTTAGCCAATTACTTTGCGCTGCTATTCGCTGACAGCCAGAAGAATGCCAATCACTCTTTGCGGGTCTGGCTGACACGCTATCGGCAGCGCCTGGTGGAAAAATTGCCGGCCGCGGAACAACCGGCTTCAGACATCGGCGCTCTCGATTTAGGCACGCGCTTGTCCTCCTCCAAATCGCCAGAGGGCTTTGAGCAAGTCATTTATGCCAAAGGTTCCTGGGTAATTCACATGCTTCGCGAGATGCTGCGCCAGCCGGGGACCAAGGATCCTGACGCCCGCTTTGTCACGCTGCTGCATACCTTGGCCGGCAAGTATGCCTACCGCGCACTGTCCAGCACGGATCTGCAGCATG
>Ga0210408_10004798_pt1 | contig 12015 bp, 11 predicted proteins | sample IncBWH4MmetaG_FD_155471 | JGI IMG/M metagenome (GOLD analysis project Ga0210408, IMG submission 155471) | Forest soil microbial communities from Barre Woods Harvard Forest LTER site, Petersham, Massachusetts, United States - Inc-BW-H-4-M | ecosystem: Environmental > Terrestrial > Soil >... | reverse complement strand
CGTCCATCACCTGATCGCCGACACCCCGGTGCGGACGTCGTCATTGCGCGGGCTCGGGGCCACCCTCAATGTCTTCGCGATCGAGTCGACCATGGACGAGCTCGCCGAGCGGGCTGGCGAGGACCCGGTTGCCTACCGGTTGGCAGTTTTGTCCGACGCGCGGGCGCGAGCGGTCGTGGAACATGTCGCCCGCATCGGCGGGTGGCAGGCGGGGCTGCCGTCCGGCACCGGGCGCGGCCGCGGCATCGCCTTTGCCCGTTACAAGAACATGGCCGCCTATGCCGCGGTCGTCGCCGAGGTCGAGGTCGAGGAGAGCGTCCGTCTCGTTCGCGTCTGGTGCGCCGCTGACGCCGGCCTCGTCATCAATCCCGACGGTGCGATCAACCAGCTCGAAGGCGGCATCATCCACGCAGCGAGTTGGGCATTGAAAGAAGGGGTGCGCCTGGATGGTGCCGGCATCAGCTCGCGCGACTGGGAGGGCTACCCGGTCTTGCGCTTCAGCGAGGTACCCGAGGTCGCCGTAGAGCTGGTCGATCCGAGCGCAGATCGCCCCTGCCTCGGGGTCGGTGAGGCGAGCGGCGGACCGACCGTCGCGGCGATCGGCAACGCCGTGGCGCACGCGCTGGGCGCCCGCCTGCGCGACCTGCCGCTGACCCGCGAGCGCGTGATGGCGGCGCTGCTGAAGGCGTAGACCCGGCTAATAACGTCCGCTTCCGCCCGGCGCTTGACGGGCATTAGATGTATACACACATAATTACTATGGCCGATGCCCTCGACCCACCCGACCTGACGGTCTGCGCGACGTGCCATTGTCTTGCCGCTCGCCGGCGGGCGCGGACGATCACCCGGGTATTCGACGAGAAGCTACGGCCGCATGGTTTGCGCGCCACCCAATTCTCGGTGCTTGTCGGGCTGGCGCTTAGCGGCTCGAGGCCAATCGGCGCGCTCGCCGAGGCACTCGGTCTCGAGCACACGACCCTGACCCGCGGTGCCGCACTCCTAGAGCGCAATGGCTGGATCGAGAGTGATCAATCTCCGGACGGGAGGGAGCGGCCCTTGCGGCTTACCTTAGCCGGCCGGGCCAAGCTCGAAGAGGCCTTCCCCGCCTGGCGGGAGGCGCAGGACATCGCCGGGCGAAATTCCCCTGCACGATGATGGGGTGCGCTATGGACCGTCGTTCCTTCGACCAACAACGTGCATATACAGGAGAATCTCGATGTTGGATGTGATTGCCGCTCTGGCGGCGTCGGCCGTCCTGGTCATCTTTCTGATCATGCTGATCGGCGCGGCTTCGGTCCGCCCTGCCGCTCGAGCCTACGCCTACGGAGTCGCCGCCGCGTGGGTAGCCTTGATGATCGCCATCGCCGCTTCCGGAGGCTTCACGCCTGGGGCGATCGGCCCCGTCCCCGGCCCGGTGCTCGGCTTCGGCGCGCTCGTGATCGGCGGCCTCGCCGCCTGGTTCTGGTGGCCGGCCTTCCGCGACACCCTTCTGGGATTACCGCTGTCGGCGCTGATTGGCATCAACGCCTTCCGTATTGCCGGGGTCTTTTTCCTCATTCTCTATGCCCAGGGTCGGCTGTCGGCACCGTTTGCCCAATCGGCCGGCTGGGGCGACATCATCACCGGGCTCGTAGCCATCCCGCTCGCCGCGATGACGGCGGCAGGAAGGCTCCCGTCGCGCTGGGTCATCGCCGCTTGGAATGCTTTCGGGACCCTCGATCTATTCACAGCTATCCTGCTCGGGGCACTCTCGTCGCCCGGAACGCCTATCCGTTTCTTCACCGAGGGCCCCGGCACATCGGTGATGGCGACGCTTCCCTGGGTAATAATTCCGACGGTTCTTGTGCCACTCTGGCTGCTCGTCCACTTGACCGTCGCCTGGCGTCTCCGCTCGTTGACGGCGGAACACCCGCTCGCGCTCGCGACGTGACGGTTGAGCCGCGTTACACGCGCGCGACCTCGACCGGGGTGTCGTTGAAGCAGGCGCCTTCGGCGAGATCGGCCTTGAGGTCGGCCGAGACGAGGGCGGAGATCGTCTGCCCGGTCGGGCTCGTCTTGAGCCACGCGCCCTTCTCGCTGGCGACGACCCCCGGACGCACGGCGTCGGTCACCGCGAGGCGTAGGACGACCTCGCCGCGGTCGTTCCACACTCGCACCTGGGCGCCGTGGGCGAGGCTGCGCCGTGCCGCGTCCGCCGGGTGCATCAAGAGCGGCGGCGCCTTGGGCGAGGCGGCGAGGTCGCCGAGCGTCGATGAGATGCGGTTGTCGGAGGCCGGCGAGATCAGCATCAAGGAGTAGGCGGCTTCGCGTTCGCGCCAAGCCGGCAGCGCGGCGCCGGTACCCCAGCGCTCGGCCAGGGCTGCGGATTTGAGCTCGATCTTGCCCGACGGGGTCGCCGGAAAGATGTTGTCGAAGAGCACCAGCGGCCTGCCATCCGGACCCGCCATCTGCAATGCCCGGCGGGTCGGGATCTTGCTCGGCCGCGTGCCGCCGAGCCGCTGATCGGTCATATCGACGGCATCGTCCATCAGCTCGGCATCGGTCGCTTCAAAGCACGGCTCGGTGAAGCCGAAGCGCGCGGCGAGGCGGCGAAAGATCTCGGTATTCGGCAACGAGTCGCCGACCGACGCGATCACAGGCTCGGCGCGCTGCAACCAGTGATGGCCATAGGAGGCATAGAGTTCGGCGTATTCGAAATGGGTCGCCGCCGGCAACACCACGTCGCAGTGGGTCATGCTCTCGGTCATCGTCAGCTCGATGCCGACACTGAACACATCCTCGCGGGCGAGGCCGCGGCGCATGCGGTTCTGGTCGGGGTGCACGACGATCGGGTTGTGGTTGTAGATGAACAATGCCCGCAATGGCGGGTCGATGTCGTCCTCGGCGAGATGCCGGCCGATATCGTTGATGGTGAGGGTGCGCGTGCCGGCAGGCAACAGATCCGGTCGATACAACTTGGCCGGGGTCTTTGGAAAGGCGTTGCCCGCGGCGAGAACGACGCCGCTGCCCCTGCCGAGCTTGCCGAGCAATGCCGGCAATGCGATCGCGGCGCGAATGCCGCTGCCGCCGTTGCGGCTTCGCTCGAGTCCGTTCCCGGGCGAAAGCACGAGCGGATCGTCCTCGGCCATCCATCGCACGAAGGTCAGGATCTGGCTCTCCTGCAGGCCGCAGGCTTCGGCAGCCCGCGCCGCAGGCCACTCTCGCGCCAGCGCCAGGAATTCTTCAGCCCCCAGCACATGCGCGGCGATGAAGGCGGTGTCCAGCGATCCCAATCGCTCCAACTCGGCGGCGACGGACCAGGCCAGGAGGACATCGGTCCCGGGCAGCAGTTGCAGATGCAAATCCGCCTGCTCGGCGATCTTGGTGCGCAGCGGGTCGACGACGACCAGCCTGCCGCCGGCGCGCATGGCACGGCGAATGCCGCGGACGAGGTGGAGATTGGTCGCCGTCGCGTTGTTGCCCCAGACGACATTGAGCTGCGCGTGCTCGGCGAACTCGGGCGGGCATCCCGGCACGGCGCCATAGGTCCCGGCCCACGCCTCGCTGCGCACCCCGCCGCACAACGCACGCCGGTACAGCTGGGTCGCGCCGAGCTTGTGGAAGAAGCGCAACGACATGCTGTCGCCGGCGAGGAAACCGTGCGGGCCGGCATAGTTCAACGGCATCACCGCCTGCGGCCCCCAGCGGCCGATGACGGCGCCGACGCGCTCGTAGATTTCGTCCAGCGCCATCTCCCACGAGATGCGCTCGAACTGCTCTAAGCCTTTGGGTCCGGTGCGGCGCAGCGGATGCTGCAGGCGTTGGGCCCCGTGCACGAAATCGCCGGAGTAGCGGGCGACCTTGTTGCAGATCACACCGGCCGTATAGGGCAGTGCATCGGAGCCGCGCACCTTCACGATGCGGCCGTCGTCAACCCCTACCGTGAGGCTGCAGGCATCGGGGCAATCGAAGGTGCACACACTCGGCTGTTGTTCCAGTGTCATGGAAATCTCCTACTAATATCCCCGTTCCCAATCGATCACATTGCGCAGCGGCTTGCCGTCGAGATAGGCACGCAGGTTGACGCAGAAGAGATCGATAGCGCCGTGGCGGTCCTCGTCGCTGGCACCCGAGACATGCGGGGTGATCAGCACTTGAGGATTTGACCACAGCCGCTGCGGCGGCAGATGCTCGAATTCGCCGACATAGACGTCGAGTGCCGCGCCGCGCAAATGCCCGCGTTCCAGGGCATCGGCGAGATCGCTCTCATCGACGATCTCGCCGCGGGCGACGTTGACGAGCACGCTCCCTGCCTTCATCACCGTAAGACGGTCCTTGTTGAAGAGACGATCGGTCTCCGGCGTCCATTGGCAGCAGATCACGACGAAATCGCTGTACGGCAGATAGCGATCGAGATCTCCGGGGCCGCCGATCTCACTGAACCCCGCCGGCATGGGCTCGCCCGGTCCCGGACGACGACGGGTGCCGACGACCCGCATGCCAAGCGCGGCGCAGAGGCGGCCGACATCGCAACCGATGCCGCCGGCGCCGACAACGCAGGCGGTCTTGCCCTCGATCAGCAGTGACCGATAGGCGCGATGATTGAAGGTTCCTTCGGCGCGGTCGACGGCAATGCGATGCAGGCTCTTGGCGAAGTACAGAATGCTCGCTACCGCGTATTCGGCCATGGCGAGGGTGCTGCCGACGCCCCGCGAGGTTGTCACCGTCACGTCGCTGCCCCAGAGATCGCCGCGAAGCAAATTGCTGGCGCCGGCAGGGCGCTGGTGAAACCATTTCAACCGCGGCGCCCGCACCCGCAGATCGAGCGGAAACGGCCAGCCGCCGAGGACGATCTCCGCTTGCGCCAGGAGGCCGTCGCGCTCCTCCCGGGTTCCCGCGCCCATGGCCGTCGGCGACAGATAGCGCGCCGCCGTATAGGCGGGCCAGGTTTCACGATATTCGCCGTCAAACCAGCCCCCCGCATTGGTCAGCCGAATGGCCGGATCGACCGCCTCGATCTTGGCGCGGTCGGCGGCGTCGAGACGCTGGATATTCAAAACCTGGATCGTTCGCATGGACTTCCCGGACGGTCTGCAGAAAACGGTTGAACCATAGTGCTTCGCCGCGGCGTTTGCCATCCGCAGACGGACGCGGTCTATGATCGCGACGACGGCGGATCCCGGGAGGGCGGATGGAGCGTTACGATGCGATCGTGATCGGCGGCGGGCTGGTCGGCTCGGCGATCGCCTACGGGCTCGCCCGGGCGGGGATGCGTGCGGCATTGCTCGACGAGGGCGACGTGGCTTATCGCGCCGCGCGCGGCAATTTCGGGCTGGTCTGGGTGCAGAGCAAGGGTGACGGTGCGCCGCATTATCAGCGCTGGACGCGGCGCTCGGCGGACGAGTGGCCGGCACTCGCGCAGGAGCTCTTGACCAACACCGGGATCTCCGTCGGGCATCAGCGGCCGGGTGGCGTGCATCTCTGCCTCGACGAGGCCGAACTCGCGGCGCGGCACGCGATGATGGAGCGGATGCGGGCGCAATCCGGCAATTTCGGCTTCGACTACCGCATGCTCGACCGCGGCGAGCTCGCCGACCTGCTCCCCGGCCTCGGACCGGCGGTAATCGGCGGCTCGTGGACGCCTTATGACGGACATGCCAACCCCCTCAATCTGCTGCATGCGCTGCACAAAGGCTTTGTCGAGAAAGGCGGGCATTATCTTCCCAACAACCCGGTGACCGAGGCCGGCGTGGCGCCGGGCGGCTTCCGTATCCACGCCACGGGCGGTGAGATCGGCGCGCCGAAAGTGGTTCTCGCCGCGGGGCTCGGCAACGCCGCGTTGGCTCCGCACTTCGGGCTCTGCGCTCCGGTCAAGCCGCTGAAGGGGCAGATCCTCGTGACCGAGCGCGCCCGGCATGTCCTGCCGATCCCGATCACGACGATACGCCAGACCGTCGAAGGGGGCATCATGCTGGGCGACAGCCAGGAGGATGCCGGCTTCGACACCAGCCAGAGCCCTGCGGTGATGCAGACCATCGCCCGCCGTGCCGTCCTCTCGTTCCCGTGGCTGCGCGATCTGCAGATCGTGCGGGCCTGGGCGGCGTTGCGGGTGATGCCGCCCGACGGGCTGCCGATCTACGACCAGTCCGAGCGCTTCCCCGGCGCTTTCACCGCCAATTGCCACAGCGGCGTCACTCTCGCCGGGGCGCACGCCAATCTCTTCGCGCCGATGGTTGCCGCGGGTGTGCTCGATCCGGCGCTCGAAGCCTTCTCGGCCCGGCGGCTCGATGTTCCGGCCACGGCCTGAGAGCCGTCGGCCGACCGTCGCCGTCTCGGTCGAAGGCCGCACTGTCATGGTTCCCGCCGGCGCGTCGGCAGCGGCGGCGGTGCTGGCCGCCGGGTTCGACAGCATCCGCGAGACGCCGGGCTCGGGCTCCGAACGGGCCCCCTACTGCATGATGGGCGTCTGCTTCGACTGCCTCGCCGAGATCGACGGCGTGCCGAACCGCCAGAGCTGCATGGTCGAGGTGAAGCCGGCGATGCAGATCCGTCGCCAGCTAGGGGCGCGGCGGATCGATCCCGCGACCGGATGACAGTCGAGCTCGCGATCATCGGCGCGGGTCCGGCCGGTATGGCCGCTGCCGTGCTCGCCGCCGAGCTGGGGCTGGACGCGGTGCTCGTCGACGAGCAGGAATCGCCGGGGGGCCAGGTCTATCGGGCGATCGAGCGCGCCGAGCCCGACGCCCCGCTCGGGCCGGATTATCGCGCCGGCCGGCCGCTCGTGGCGGCGCTCAGGGCCAGTCGCGTCGACTACCGGCCGGGCACGAATTTGTGGCATCTCGATCCCGACGGAACATTGTTCCTCGAAAATGCGGGCCGCACCGAGACCGTGACTGCGCGCCGGGTCTTGCTCGCGACCGGTGCGATCGAGCGGCCGGTGCCGATCCCGGGCTGGACCCTGCCCGGCGTCATGACGGCGGGGGCGGCGCAGACCCTGTTGAAGACGGCGGATCTCGTCCCGGAAGGCCGCGTGGTGCTCGCCGGACAGGGACCGCTCCTCTACCTCCTCGCCGCCCAGCTCGTGCGCACCGGGGCGCCGCCGGCCGCGCTGCTGGAGACGGCGCCGCTCGACAATTACCTGGGTGCCATGCGATACCTCGCGAGCCTGTGGCCCGGTCGGCGGCAGCTGTTCAAGGGATTGCGACACGTCGCGGCGGTCAAGAACGCCGGCGTACCGATCCGGCGCGGCGTGCGCGGGTTGAGAGCGGTCGGGCCGCGGCGGGTCGAACGGGTCGTCTGGGAGGGCGGCGAGCTCGCCGCCGATTACGTCTTCCTGCACGAGGGCGTGATCCCGAACGTGCAGATCAGCCTCGCCCTGCAGCTGCGCCACGAGTGGGACGAGGCACAGCTCTGTTGGCGGCCTTCGCTCGACCCGTGGGGGCAGACGAGCCTCCCCAACATCGCCGTCGCCGGCGACGGCGGAGGGATATCGGGTGCGGAGGCCGCGGCGTTGACGGGGCGGCTTGCGGTACTCGACGCCGCAATGTGGCTCGGCCATATCGGCGAGGCCGAGCGCGACCGCGTGGCGCGGCCGATCCGCGCCGCCCTCGATCGCGAGCGTGCGTTGCGGCCATTTCTCGATCGCCTCTTTCGCCCAGCGCGCCCGGTCCTGGTCCCGGTCGAAGACGACGTCGTCGCCTGCCGGTGCGAAGAGGTCTCGGTCGGGCAGATCCGCCGTGCCGCGCGGCTCGGCGCCACCGGCCCGAACCAGCTCAAAGCCTTCACTCGGTGCGGAATGGGGCCGTGCCAGGGCCGGATCTGCGGCCCGGTGGTCGCCGCGATCCTTGCCGACGCACTCGGCAAGCCGATCGCCGAGATCGGCACCTACCGGCCGCGCGCCCCCTTCAAACCGATCACCGTCGGCGCGCTTGCCGACCTCCCGAGCAGGGAGCGCGGACGTTGAAGGAGCCCCCTCAAAGTTCCCTGCTAAGCAGGGAGATGACGGGAGAAAAATTTTATCGAGGCCGAGGATCGAACCCGATGATCCCCAAAAGACACCCTTTATCAAAGGCTTGCCTTGAATGGACGGCAATTGCCAGGATACCGGGCAGGGAGCCGGCAGGGAAACCAAAGCACGTGTTAAATGCGGTATTAGCATCATGATAAAACTGCTACAATTAATTATATCGCACCAAACTACATATGGGGATTCGCAACCTCACCGACAAGCCTTGTCGAGCAATCGGTGTCAGCGAATGCCGCGCCGCGGCCTTCAAGGCACCGCCGCCTTCTCGCCGTCGACGTCCCGGAGCCCAGGAAGCGACCCGGCACCATCGCTCGCGTCGATTGAACGGCGCGGGGCATGGTCCACCGATCCGGTCCACATGGTTGACCCGCGCCGCGGCCGAGCGTGTTTGCTACCGCCTGCCGCTGCCCTGCGGCGACGGCGGCATCGGGCTGATGGCTCAAGGAGCCCGCTTCGATCACTGTCGAAGTGTTCGTCGGCCCGTCCGACCGGTTCGGGCGCTATATAGGCCAAGTGATTACCGGCTATCTCTTTGCCGAAGTCGCGGCGGGTTGGGGTGGGGGTGATGCGCACCCACAAACAGAATCGGTGGTGCGGCGCCTCGATCGAAAACCGCTCTAGCAGGAGCATTGTCATTGCTATCCTGCGAGAGCTGAGACCGCTGGGCCAGGACTAAGGACGCAGGATGGTCGCCAGCGACGGCTTTGCCGAGTTCCTGCGCGAGCAGCTGGCACCACTCGGCCGCGTCACATTTCGGCGTATGTTCGGCAAGACCGGCGTGTTCTGCGACCGAGTGATGTTCGGGATGGTGACGGACGACACGCTCTACTTTCGGGTTGATGACGACAACCGGGCGGCCTTCAAGGAGGCCGAGTCCTTTCCGCCGCTCAACTACGAGAAGAAGGGCCGCACCATAGACCTCTCCTTTTGGCGCGTACCGGAGCGGCTGTTGGACGAACCCGATGAGCTGGTCACGTGGGCGCGAGCAGCGCTGGCGGCGGCGCGTCGGGTCGCGGCGAAGCGAGAACGGACAGCGCCTAGGCGAAGGTCTAGGCACCAACCAACGTAAGGGTGGAATGGACGAACGACTTGCGCGGGCATCGCACATTGTCGCGTGCGCGCGCCCAGCGCCACCGACCACTCCCCAGCCTTATGCGGGAAAGACGGAGTCCGCGGCGCGCGCGCTGCTTGGTCTGTCAACGCCCGGGCGTCCGCGCCTGGAGAAAGTGCTCGGTTCCGGGAGGCAGTCCCAGCCAGGGATGCATCGACTCCTCGTATCCTGACGAAGCCGGCGCGGGAAAGGCGCGGTCGGCAAAGCAGCCGACGGCGATGCCGCAATGGTCGGGATTGCGGTCGCCTTCCCAGAAGACGCTGGTGCCGCAATTGGGGCAGAAGTGGAAGCGGATCTCGAAGCCGCTATCCGCGATCCGGCCGTAGGTCTTGTGCTCGCCTTCGATCCGCACCTGGCTCCTCGACCAGCGGCTGCCGTTGTGAATGACGGCGCCGGTGCGGCGCTGGCAGGCCTTGCAATGACAGACATAGACGCTGTCCGGCGCTCCCGAGGTGATCGCCCGCAACTGCCCGCAATGACATTCCGCGATCCTCTCCATCTCCTCCTCGCAATGCCCTGCTTCGAGTTTTGCCATTCTCGGCCTCGGCACCCGGGGTGTCGAGCCGCTTGATCCGCCTCCGACCGAGGCGCAGAGCGGGATCGCAAAGACCAGCCGGCGGCCCCCGGCGCCGGGGCCGGGTGCTCGACGCGAGCGGGCCGCCGTTTTATCGCTGGTTCCCCGGCGCCGGTCTTAACACCTCTCGGAACGTGTTCGACCGCCATATTGCCGCTGGCCGCGGAGATCCGCGCGGCACTGGGACGGCCCGGTGACGGGCAAGTGCAAGCAAATCACCTATCTCGAGTTGCAAGACGGCTTCGCCGGTCTCGGCGTCGTCAAGGGCAACCGGGTGCTGATCTACGTGCCGATGGTCCCGAGGCGGCGATCGCGATGCTCGCTTGTGCCCGCATCGGCGTCGGCGAGTGGCGTTGCCGCGCCGCGGCGGTTATGGCGCGGCCGCCCCCTCGCCGTTCTGTTCGGCGGTGCGGGTGGCGACCCGGCACCAGTCCTCGCGCCGAGCGAAGGGCGAAGAGAGCGCGAGGCGCTCGCGCCAGTGGGCGGCGTAGGCGGCGCTGACGGCCGGCGAGGCGACGAGGTTCAGATCCTCGGAATTCCGAGCGGCACCGAGGGTCCAGTTGTATGAGCCCATCAGCGTCACGGTGCCGTCGATGACCATCGTCTTGACGTGGGCGATGCGCGCGCTGCGATCGATCCAGATCGGCACGCCGGCACGGGCCAGCGGATCGATGCCGCTGTTGCGCGTGCAGGGTGTCGTCTTGTCGGCGACCAGCCGCACGTCGACGCCGCGCCCCTTGGCGCCAAGCAGCGCCTCGACGATGCCTGAGCCGGTGGTCAGATTATAGGCGCCGACCAGTATCTCGTGCTGGGCGCGGTCGATCGCGCGGACGGCGAACGCCGCGCAATCATTCTCGGGCGCGAAGCAGGTCGAGATCGTCGCCGCGGCCGCCGCGTGATCGGCCACCGGCAACGCCAGCCCGACAGCCAGAGAGAACGCTAAAGGTACGAAGGGCACGCAATATAGCATTAACTCGTTAAGAAAAGATTAATGTTATCGACGAGCGGCCAAACGACTGGAGATCGAGGCTCAGTGTGGCCCGCGCCTCTTAAACTTCTGGTTCGAGGGTCGCGTGGCAGCACATCCGATCCGGCCGCCGGTCACGAGAGGGCCGCGACCCGCCATCGACCCAAGCATACAACAATCCGCACGACCGAGGCCGTATTGCATCTCGGCGCCTTGCCGACTAGGCACCCACCTGCCGGCACATCCCCAAAAAAGCGAGACAACCTTGCATGGCTGCGCTACAGTCTGCGCAAGGCTCTCGAAAAGAGACCGTCTGGGAGGCAGGGGCTGAGGCGCTTCGGTGAGCGGCGTATGCGCTGTCCGACCGGGGCGCCGTTCCCCTAGTTCTTCCCGGTCAAGGGAGGAACAATGATGCTGACGACACTGACGCGGCACACTTTACCGACCGCGCCCGCGGCGCCGTCTGTGCACGTCGCGTACGCCGCCGGAAACGACGCTCCAGCGGGACGAGGGTGCTCGCATGGCACGCCAACACCGCGCCGCGTTGGCTCGACTTGCAGCGGCACTACCGCGGGACGACTCCCGATCATTTCCTCAACGTGGTGCACGATGCCCGGATGCCGCGGCTGCTCGGCACCGCAAAAGTCAGCCGCGCCGAGTGGACCGTCCCGGCCAAATGTTATCAGGACGTTGGGCACGAGGGGTCTCCGGGTCGAAGACCAGGCGGCCTGATTAGAGCGGCCTAATTAAGCACGTTTAGAGGGCTACGGGCTGGCCTCGTGCGAGAGCGGGATCGGGGCGACGCCTACGCGTTGAGCTGGGGCCCGAAGAGGAGAGAAGGCACGTGGCCGAGCCAGGGCTGGACCTTTGCCGTGATCGAGGGGAAGCATTTACCGAGGATGCCGACCTCGCACCGTACCACGCGGGCTTGCTTGCCGCCAAAGCGCAGCGTCTGCGCATCGTAATCGTCTCCGAAGTGCGTTTCCGCCGCGAAATTCTCGCCGAGTTCCTTGAACGCGATACGTCGGTCTTGGTGGTCGGGCTGTGCGCCGATCTGGCGGAGGTGGTGGCGTTGAGCCCTCCCCTGCAGGCAGACGTGGTGCTGGTGGACGCGGAGCTCCGGGACGGTCCCGCCGCGGCCAGGCGGACCCGCCAAATCAAACCGGACATTCGCCTCATCGCATACGCGGTGAGAGAAACGAAAGACGATGTCATCGCCTGGGCGGAGGCGGGTGTGATCGGCTATGTCCCGAACACCGCCGCTTCGGCCGATCTCGCGCGCCTCATCATGGATATTCATGGTGGCGAGCAACCGTGCTCGGGCCGGGTCGCCGCCGAGCTGCTGCACCGGATCGCCG
>Ga0210408_10004797_pt1 | contig 12021 bp, 10 predicted proteins | sample IncBWH4MmetaG_FD_155471 | JGI IMG/M metagenome (GOLD analysis project Ga0210408, IMG submission 155471) | Forest soil microbial communities from Barre Woods Harvard Forest LTER site, Petersham, Massachusetts, United States - Inc-BW-H-4-M | ecosystem: Environmental > Terrestrial > Soil >... | reverse complement strand
CTTCCTGGTATTCCTGCGAACGCATATGGCGGACGCGGATCGCGCACGATTGCTGGCTCGATCGCAACAATCCATTGAAAATCTGCAGAGACTGCAAGCGCAGATGGTACAGACCGAAAAGCTGGTATCGCTTGGCCAATTGGCGGCAGGCGCGGCGCATGAGATTAACAACCCATTGGCCGCGATTCTGGGTTTCTCAGACCTGCTAGCCGATGATCCTACGTTGCCGGAAAAGGCGCGCTCCACGGCCGGCAAGATTCGCGATCAGGCGCGGCGGACCAAAACGTTGGTAGCCAATTTGCTCAGATTTGCGCGGCAGGTGCCGCCGGAACGCACGCTGCTGGACATCAATACGGTGGTGACCAATGCAGTGCAGTTGCGCGCGCTGGATTTGCGCTCTGCGAAGTCGCGTATTGAGCTGCAACTGGAATCCGTGCTGCCCGGCGTGCGCGGAGACGGCAATCAGTTGCTACAGGTATTCTTCAACATCGTCAACAATGCCATCGATGCGATGGAAGCCAGCGAGGGCGGCGCGCTGACCATCAAGACCATGCGCGACCGCGGCAATGTAGTGATTCTTTTCAGCGACACGGGACCGGGCATCAAAGATCCGCAACGCGTTTTCGACCCCTTTTACACCACCAAGCCGGTGGGCAAAGGCACCGGACTGGGTTTAAGCATCTGCTTTGGGATCTTGCAGGAGCACGCGGGGAAGATTCTTTGCTACAACTCGCAACAAGGCTGCGCGGTTTTTCGCGTGGAGTTGCCCGCGGTGCTCGCAGCGTTTCCGGCGAAAGAACCGCAAGTTGCGGTTGTTGCTTCCACTCCGCAAAAGACTCCCGTCTAAGGATCGTTGCCGGCGCAGCGATTGTGCGCCGCTTGGCGCGGCCGAAGGTACCGGCGCGTTCGTGCTACAGTTTTTGCTGCGAATTCTCAACCCTGGGGAAACACGATGACCGACTTGGCCATTGCGACGGAGAAGCTTACGCGGCGGTTTGGCGCGCTTACCGCGGTGGACAATATCGATCTGCTTGTGACGGCCGGGCAATTCTTCGGATTTCTGGGTCCCAACGGCGCAGGAAAATCCACAACCATCAAAATGTTGACTGGGCTGCTGGCGCCGACTTCCGGGCGCATGCAACTGCTGGGGCTCGATTTTTCCACGCAATCCATGGACGTCAAGCGCCAGATTGGCGTCGTGCCGGAAGGCATGGGACTGTTTGAGCGACTGACCGGCGCAGAATATTTGAATTTTGTCGGCCGGATGTATGGACTCGACCATGGCACTACCCGGCAACGCACTCGGGAGTTGTTGGAATTCATGCAGCTTGCCGATCGCCCGAAATCCATGATCGCGGATTATTCTCACGGCATGAAGAAAAAGCTGGCCCTGGCCGCGGCGGTGATTCACGGCCCGCGCATTCTCTTTCTGGATGAACCGTTCGAGGGCGTGGATGCATTGGCGGCCGGCGCGTTGAAGGCGCTGCTGGCGCGAATGACGGCGCGCGGCGTGACAATCTTTATTACTTCGCACGTGCTGGAAATTGTCGAGCGACTGTGCAGCCACGTGGGCATCATTCACCAGGGACGGCTGGTGGCGCAGGGGTCCATCGAGGAATTGCGGGCGGGCATTGCCGGTGAAGAAGGCAGCAAGACCACGCTCGAGCAGATTTTCCTGTCCATCGTTGGCCAGAGCGGCGCGGAACCGGCACACATCGAGGAGCTCTCGTGGCTGACCTAGCGCAGCCGGTGGGAATCCTGAGACAAATCATACTAATCGCTGGCCTGCGCTGGCGGATGCTGCACAATTACTTGCGGCGAAAACAAAACCGGCTTGACTTGATCGGCCTGTTTGTTGTGTGCGTGGTGGCCGGCGCTTTTGTGATTGGAGGGTGTTTTGCGCTATTCGCGGGCGCGTACGATTTTGTGTCCAGCGGCAGGATCACCTGGCTGAGCCTGCTTTTCTGGGTCATTTTTCTGTGGTGGCAGCTTCTTCCCATTATGGTAGCGGGCTTTGGCGCCTCTTTCGATTTCCGCGCAGTTCTACGCTTTCCGCTGAGCTTTGCCGCGTTCTACATCATCGGGCTGGCCTACGGGTTGGCGGATTTTACCGGCGTGGCTGCCGTTTGCTGGATTATTGCCGTCATCTGTGGAGTGGCGGCGGCCAGCCCCGCTCTCTTGCCGGCTTCGCTTCTCATGGCCGTTCTATTCATCGCCTTTAACGTGGCGTTGGAACGGTTGCTGGGCTCGTGGATGGAACGGCTGCTGGCCGGACGTCGCACGCGGGAGCTATTTTTCGCCGCGTTTATCTTGGTGATGGTGTCGCTGCAATTGCTGGGCCCATTGCTGAATCGCTACGAAAATTCCGCCGAACCTTGGCTTATGCGCGCTCTTCCGTACCTTTCTTATTTTCCGGCATCGCTGGTGGGAAAGGGCATCGGAGCTGCGGCAGCCGGGAACTATAGCGGGTTCGCGCTTGCCGCCGCAGGGGTTGCCTGTTACTCCGCGCTTTTTGGCGTGCTCCTCTGGACGCGCTTTGCGGCGCAGTATCGCGGGGAGGAGTTGAGCGAAACTCGCGGGCTCACAAAAATTATCCGCAACACGGCGCGTGCGGAAACGGGAGCGGATGGGCTCAGCTTGCTTTCGCCGCGAGTCGCCGCCGTCATCCGCAAAGAAGTCCGCTATCTGCTGCGCAACGGCTTTGCCGCTATGTTGCTGCTGCTGCCGCCCGGCTTGGTCTTTACGCTGATCTCCCAATCCTCCTTGCTGCAGTTTATGGGGGCTAAAGGTATCTCGCCAGAATTGTTCTTTCCCGGCTTACTGGCCTACATCGTCTTGATCCTGATGACTCCGGCGTATAACAGCTTTGCCTACGAAAGCGCCGGGGTGCAGACGTACTTCACCGCGCCATTGCGTTTTCGTGACGTCTTTCTCGGGAAGAATTTTGTCCAAGTTTGCCTGATCGTGATCGAGGTTACACTGTGCATTGCCGCGTTTTGCTACCGGGTGGGTGCGCCGCCAGCGCCGATCTTCCTCGCCACCCTGGCGGCTATAGTTTTTACCGTGGTCGGACAGTTGTCGATCGCCAATTGGTCGTCCTTGTGTTTTCCCCGCAAGTTAGAGTTTGGCCGGATACACGGCCAGCGGCAATCCAGAATGGCTGTGCTTATTGCCTTCGCCGCGCAAATCTTGCTTTTTGCGATCAGCTCGCTCGTCATGGGGCTGGGCCGCTGGACCGGAGATCCGTGGCTGCCCGCCAAAGCATTTGCGCTGCTTGCGGCCGCGGCGATGGGCGGATACTTCGCCTCGCTCGATGCGCTGACATCCTACGCCGAGAAGAAGAAAGAAAAACTCATCGAGGCGCTCTGCCGATAGCTGCGAACCGCTGCGGAAACTGATCGCGAAAATTGCCGCACTGTCGAATCTTTGGTGAAAGCTAACCTTTGCCTCCCTCAAGCCTGTCTGCGTCAAGCCGCGCCCTTAACAGGGAGGCGTACTTATCGGCGATGGACTGCCACGAGAAATGTTTCTGGTACGCAAAGCGGCTACGCTCCGCCAGACTGGCATGGTACTCGCGATCGCTCAACACGTGAACTAGAGCCTCTCCCAACGACGTCTTATTTTCGCCGGGAACTAGCACCACACCGGCATCGGTTATCGGCGCGGCGGTTTCGCTGCCGGCAAATGCGATAACCGGAAGGCCGCAAGCAATGCCGGCGATCGCGCTGCCCCGGCGGCTGGAGATCGAACCGCGCACGAACAGAAGCACATCGGATGACCGTAGAAGCACTTCCACGTCGCCCTCCGGGAGCACTCCTGCGACGCGAAGGGTTACTGGCAGGTTTCGCAGGCTTTCTCGCAGGACAGCTTCAACCAAATCGGCGTTCCGGCCAAACACCAGCAGACGCAGATCGCCCAACTTTTCCGCCGCAAAACGCATTGCGGCAGTTATTTGTGCTACCTCCTGCTGCCCCTCGGAACCGCCGGTTACGCCAAATACTGCTACCGTTAGCATCGCGCGGTCGTGAAGGCTATTCGAATTTCCGGAAGAGGCGAGCAGCGGTAAGTTTGCTCCCACGGGAATGAACGTGGCTTTCTTCAGCGTCGGAGGAATCCAGGAAAGTTTTTCGAGAGGCACGGTTAAGATTGCGAGATCGCTGGAGCGCAGTATCTGCCGCATAGTGCGCTGCTGCACAAAGTGGCGTAGCTGATCGATCGCACGGCTGCCGGAGTACGGCTGGGCATCGTGAAATACAGCGCCGACGAGTGCGCCGGCATCGCGCAAAATTTGGATCAGTCGCGGTACTTGCAATGGAAAGCCGCGTGGTGACCATGCAAGGGCCGTATATTGCAGCAAAACCCAGCGGCCGCGCCACTCTGCCGCCCTCTGCTTCAGATCCCGCAACGTTGTAGGCCAGCCGCGCTCCTTCCAAGGCGCTCCTAGAAGTTCCATTGCAAAATCATGCGCGCGCAACGCCTCGCCAAGATGGGTGCAATATTGTTCGACCGCATCGGTGGGCACGTCGCGCCGGCCAAGCAGCGCCACAATGGGTTCGGTCATTGAGGACGCGCCAGCAAATGGCGATCGCCACAGTTTTCGCACCTGTAGCGCAAGCCCGCCAATTCAGCAAGCAGCGCGCGACGATTGTCTTCGCTATGGATCTCGCACAGAATCGCCGGTCGCTTTTGCGAAAGCAGCCTATGGGCGCCGTGGAAGACTTCCAACTCCGCGCCTTCCACATCGCACTTGATAAAATCGGGTTCTGCCCCACAGATCCGGGCGAAATCGTCGAGGGAAACCGCTTCAATCTCAATAGTATTCGCCGATGCAGTGGCGGCCACATGGCCAAGGCCACGATCCGGCGAAGTCGCGGGATCGACGCGCTCAAAGAAAACTTTTGAAGCTTCCGACCACACAGCCTTCTCCGCAATGGTCACGCTCTGGAACTTGTTGCGTTCGACATGTTCGCGGAGCCGCGAAGCTACTTCCGGATCGGCTTCGAACGCCACTACCCGTCCTTGCTCTCCCACCAAGCGCGCTCCCAGCAAAGAGAAGAAACCGATGTTGGCGCCGAGGTCGTAAAAAGTCATGCCCGGACGCAGGGAGCGCAGCAATGCATCTTGTACCTCAGGTTCGCCGGCTCCGCGCAAAACATCCAGGCCAGTACGTGGATTGAGGCGTAGCCAAATGCCCGCAGCGGGTCCGTTTTCCACTTGCGCCCAAGTGCGCGTATCGCGCGGAACGATTCTCTCGCCAAGCCAGCTCAAGCGGTTGCCAAGCACCGGGAGTCGCCGCAAGAACCGCAACGTCGAAGAATATCGCAGCAATGCGCGTGCCAGGCGCTCGTTCGCAGAACTCACTATTTCTCCACAAGAAAGGTGCCGATGACCAGCGCATCCATGCCCGAACTGAAAAAAGTGCGCACCGCGTCGGTCGGCGTGTGCACGATTGCCTCGCCTCGCAGATTGAAGGAAGTGTTCATGACCACCGGGACGCCGGTGCGCTTTTCGAACTCATCCAACAAGCGCCAATACAGCGGATTGATTTCTTGCTCGACGGTTTGCGGTCGCGCACTGCCGTCGACGTGCGTCACGGAAGGAATCACGCCGCGCTTCTCCGGACGCACTTGCGCTGTCAAAATCATGAACGGCGAATCTGTGCAGCTCTCCAAATAGTCCGCGGCTGCTCCCTTCTTCAGCGACGGCGCAAAAGGCCGCCACCATTCGCGGAATTTCACCGCGTTATTCACTTTGGCGTTCATCTCCGGATCGCGCGCATCCGCCAGAATCGAGCGGTTCCCCAAGGCGCGCGGGCCAAATTCCATGCGCCCTTGGAACCAACCGAGAATCTTCCGCCGCGAAAGGAGCTCGGCGGCCGTCGCCGCCGGATCATCCAACCGCCTGTAGGACAGCTTATAAGTGCGCAACGCCGTTTCGATCGCTGCGTCATCAAAGCCAGGCCCCAAATAGGCGTGGCGCATCGCCCGATTCGGCAGGTGCCCACCGTTTTCCAGATATGGCGCAAGGGCCGCGCCTAGGGCGACTCCGTCATCCGACGCCGCAGGCTGTACAAAAATGTTGTCGACCAGCCCCAAAGCCGCGATCTTTCCGTTGCCTTTCGAATTCAGCGCCACGCCGCCTGCAAGGCAAAGATTTCGGCAGCGCGTTTTTTCCACGGCCATGCGCACCACGTTCATCATCGCCGTCTCGCACGCATCTTGTACCGCAAAGGCGATATTTTTGTGCCGGGCGTCGATTTCACTTTCCGGCGTCCGCGCCGGTCCCAACACGGGAGTCAGACTTGAAAATGATCCGTTGCCGTTACCGAAAAGCCGCCGTGCTTCGACGCGATACGGCACTGCTTCCGGATCAATGAACGCCTCCAGCTTCACGCCAGGCTCGCCGTAGGGAGCAAGCCCCATCACTTTCCATTCATCGCTGTTACGCTGAAATCCCAAGTATGCCGTGAATTCGCTGTAGAACAATCCCACCGAATCAGGAAACGGAATCGTCAGAACATGTTCCAGACGCCCGTTGCGGCCATGCCAAATCGACGTGGCCTCCCACGCCCCGCGACCATCCATCACGACCACCGCGGCGTCCTCGAATCCCGAGAAAGCGAACGCGCTGATCGCGTGCGCCAAATGATGATCGACGAATCGCATCCGCTCCTTGACGTTCCCAAATGACTGCCGAAATAATTTCGCGCCACCATCCTGGTGCCACGAACTCAAAAAATAAAGACTGGTGGTCAGCACGTTCTGATAGGTAAGGGGAAGCCCTCCGGTGATAAAGCATTTCAAGTCGTGACGAAATCCCGGACCTGGCGTAGTCCAGCCGAAGCACACTTCGTCCACTTGGTCGGCGCGCATGCCGGCAAAATCCAAGCAGGCCTGGATGGCCAAACGCGGGAATCCGGCGTCATGCTTGATTCGGCTCAGGCGTTCTTCGGCAACGGCGAACAGCAGTTCGCCATCGCGCACAATGCACGCGGACGAATCATGCATTTTGTTGTAGTTGAGCCCCAGCGTGATCATTCGGATCTTCGCTTCACTCCCACACTGTTCCTTCGCGCGAAAACGATCGAGTCTCCGGCCAATTAAAGGTTGGCTCGCGGCGCGGACTTTTCCTGGCGCTCGACGTGGCTCGGCACCGGAAAGGGTAGAAGCCTTTGTCGCAAGCCTTTATAAAACTCCAGCCGCGATATCCGATGCCTCCATCGATAGTAACTGCGGGCCGGCATGAAGAAAGCAGGAAGCAGCCTCACGTAACTAAAAACATGTTGAGCAAGCGAAGCATCGCTATGCAGTACGCGCATTATTTTTAACTCCGCACGCACCGTCTCCCACGGAAATCCCCCGTCCACCGTGAGACGTAGAAGGTCCGCTTCGCCCTTCACGCACTCTACAATAGTCTTCCTCACGTCACTGCTTACATGCATGGCCCGTAACTTTTCTTCGAGAACTCGCGCCAAAGCCGCAAGCACCTGCTGCTTTCGGCGAGCACTGCCCTCCGCTCCATCGCTAAACTGAAATAGATTCCCGCCATGCAGGCGATAGAACGTGTACGGCTCGCGCAAAATCATCACATCGGCAAAAAACCCTGCCAGCGTGAACAAGTATTCGTCCGCTTCAAATTCCAACTCTTCCGGAACTCGCCCAATCTGGCGCAGAACATCCCTTCGGTAAGTCATCCGGCTGGTACCCAGAAAATTCTTTCGCATGCGGAATGTCCTTGCTTGTTCGGCCGAAGTGATGCGAAACCGCGAGACTTCCCGGGGCACGTCCGTGAACTGCCTCCCGTCCAGATACACCTCCGTCACTGCATGCCCGACTAATCCAACCGCCGCGTCTTTTGCAAACACATCCGCAACGCCGGTCAGCTTGCCCGGCGCCCACCAATCGTCTCCGTCCAGAAACGCGACGATCTCTCCCTGTGCCTCGGGAATCGCGGCGTTGAATGCGGAAGCCTGCCCGCCATTTGCCTTCCTGAGAATCCGCACGCGCGGCATGAATTTCCGGACTAATTCGGGAGTGCCATCCTTCGATCCGTCGTCCACCACTAGAATTTCCGTGTCGCTGGCCGGGAAATCCTGTTGCAAAACACTCTCGATCGCCTTCTCGATGAAAGCTTCGTGATTGTATGTATCAATCAGCGCCGTCACGAAAGGCTTTGACATTGTAAATCTCGTTTACTCCCACACCTGAATCCCGCCGGATCGACACAAAAGATACTTCTCGCTTAGGGTTGCCACCCACAGTTATTGCACAAACAGTACTCCCAGCCCCGCCCATCCTTGCGACGGGCTCTCTACAATCTCCTTATGGCGATACTCTCTCCGGATTTCTTCCCAAAATTTATCCACCCGGCAGTCCGCGCGCCCATCGTGCGCGGCAATGTCGTGCAAAGCGATCATTCCGCCTTTACGCACCAGCGGCCCGTACATCTCAAAATCGCGCCGCACTCCCTCATAAGTGTGGTCGCCATCAAGAAACAGATAATCCAGTAACTCGCCCTCAAGAATCCTCAACACGCGTTCTTTCGTCTCTTGCAGGTGCGAATCCGCGCGAATCAGGTGCAGCTGCTGCCCTGGCTTACGAAATTTGCGAAACAGCGGAATCTTTCTCCGCGGATATCCGCCTCCGAACGGACCCGAGGGCAAGTCCACGCTGATAATCTTGGCTTGCGGCGACGAAAGATGGCAGAGCAAGAAGAGCGTCCCTCCATAGTTCGTTCCGATTTCCAGGCTGCGCGTCGGAGCGCTCTCCTGCAGCAGCTTCCCTAGCGCAATCACCTCCGATCGCACCTGCGTCATCAGAACTGGACGGTCGACGCAGTAGTCGATAATTCCTTCGATCGTCTTCGGCCTGCCGCCGAACGTCAATTCGCCGTAGCACTTTAAATATCGAACGCCTTTCAGCAGTAGTTTCGCCATTCGATTAACAGGCAACTCAGCAGCGATCCGTATCCTCCGTTAATCGCAAAAGAAAATCGAGGTGCGCCGCCGCGGAACGACGCGCATTCTCGAACAATATCTTCCTCTCACGAATCAACTGTGGAACCAGACCTGCCATCTCCGCCAATATCCGGATGCGATCTCTTGCGAACACCCAGCGTAAGTGCATCAAGTCCTTACCCAGACCTGCCGCGGATACCAGCCACGTCCCAACCACGTAACGCAGCGGCAAGAGTTTGGAGGCCAGCAACAACCGTCCCCGCAATATTCCGCAAAAATTCATTCGCTCGCCTTCTTGCGAGCGGCTCGAGCCTCCTACATGATGCCAACAAACAGCGTCCTTCACGTAAATGGTTTTCCAGCCCTGCAGCCACGCGCGCCAGCATATCTCGACATCTTCATATCCAAGCGGCAAGCGGTTGTCGAATCCATTTAGCTTCTCAAAAAAACTACGCCGTACCAGCGTGCTCGCCGCGGAGCCCATGAACACCGGCGTTTTGTGATTTGCTTCCTGCGCATAAAAGTATAGCCCAGGCACCAGCTCTGGCAGGGGCTGGCCGCTCGCCCGCTTGTTCACCAACCGCGTTGCCAGGTGCCCGCGCTCGCTTCCATCCCAATTGAATTGCATCCCGTCGGTCGCAAAAATCTCATCATTCTTTTGCAAAGGTTCTGCTAGCGCCGCGACAAAACCGGGCTCGAACCGCATATCGTTGTTTACGAAAAGAACGAAATCCCCGGCCGCCACGGCCACGCCGCGGTTTAGAGCCGGCGCCAGCCCCACATTCTTACCCAACGGCAGCCACCGCGCCTGAAACTCTCGCGCCACTTCCGCCGAGTCGTCCGTCGACCCGTTATCCACCACAACGATCTCCAGAGACTGATAACTTTGCGCGCGAAGGCTGGGAAGACAAATCCGGAGATGGTGCGCTCCATTCCAATTTACGATGATCGCGGAAACTAACGGCTTGGCGCTCACAATAGCCTGGGCTGCGGCACGCCAATCTTCGGCACTCGCAAAACGCCAGACGCCAATCGGTCGCTGGTCATTTTGCCGCGGAATGGTGCTGCTGCGCGCGTTGCGCGACCACCATCTCCTCCAGAAGGGCGTCCAGGTTCCGCGTAATCTTCCATTTCGGGTAATGCTGTTGAAACTTCCGCAAATCGGAGATGTAACAGATGTGATCGCCCTTGCGCGCTTCCTCCGCGTATTGCCACGCCAGTTTGCGACCGGTCAGGCTTTCTATGTGCGTTATCGCTTCGAGCATCGAGATGCTGTTCCCTCGCCCGCCGCCCATATTGTAGACTTCGCCCGCTCGCGGATTCGCTGCGAACTCTTCAATCGCGCTCACCACGTCACGACTGTGAATGTTGTCCCGCACCTGCTTGCCTTTATAGCCAAACACCGTATAGGGCCCGCCCGTCAGTGTCACCTTCACCAAGTACGACAAAAATCCGTGCAGTTCCACTCCCGAATGCGACGGCCCAGTCAAGCAGCCGCCGCGAAATACGCCCACCTTCATATTGAAGTAGCGCCCATACTCCTGCGCCACCAAATCCGCTGCCGCTTTCGACGCACCGAATAGCGAATGCAATGTGCGATCGATCCGGCACGTTTCGGCAACGCCCTCGTGATCTTCCGGCCGCAGGTAATCGTAGCGCGTGGCCAACTCCTTCATCGGAATCTCATTGGGCGCGTCGCCATACACCTTATTAGTGCTGAGAAAAATAAAAACTGCTTCCGGGCAATGCTGCCTGGTCATTTCCAACAGGTTGACCGTGCCCACCGCATTCACTTCGAAATCCAGGAGCGGAATTTCCCGCGCTTTGTCATGCGACGGCTGCGCCGCGCAATGCACAATCAGGTCGAACCGCTGCGCACCGAATAATTCTTCTATCGCTGCCCGGTCGCGAATATCAATCGCCGCGTGTGTAAAGCGCTTCGCCGTATTTTTCAACCGCTCTAAATTCCACAGCGTGTCTCCCGCCGGCCCGAAAAACACCCGCCGCATGTTGTTGTCCACGCCAAAGACGTCGTGTCCTTGCCGGTCAAAGTGCTCCACCGCTTCCGACCCGATCAACCCGCTGCTGCCGGTAACCAGCACTTTCATGCCGCCAGCTTATCAAAAAAAGCGCTGGATACCGGAGGTTCGGTGAACTTGCGGCCGGCGATCCGGAGCTGGCCGCGCTGCAGGGTCGTCTGCATGTCGAAAGGCGCGCAGCGTTTCGTAGCATTGTCGAGCGGCGCAGGAAAAGAGCGCGCTCTCGCGGCGTGTCAATCCGCGCCCAGGCCTAACGCCGTCGGATGCTTTGGCTGATACAGCCCGACCTCGCCTCCACCGGGAAGCCGCATTTTCGTGATGGAACCCCATCGTGCTTCTTGAACCTCCGAGCACCGAACGCCATTCTTCGCCAGAGCAGCGATCTCCGCCTTCAAGCTATCGCACATGAAATAAAGTTCATGGACAGAATCCCCCTCGGGTGGGTGGAATGCGGCTTCCGCAGGAGGCAGGGCAAAGATCAGCCAACCATGCCCTGCATCCACGGATTTGAACCCGAGGACGTCACGGAAAAATGCGCGGTCCGCGTCGACGTTTTTACTGTAGACAATCACATGAGCGCCAGAAATCATTTTCCCTCCAGTTATGCCGCAACTCCCAGCAACCGGCATCTTCGGTGGAAGTTCGCAAAAACTCAACGAGGAATCAACCTCGGGCCATTTCGCAGTTTGAAATCGGCCGGAGCGCCGCGCGCTTCCTTTTGAGCGAAGCGCAAAATCCAAGCCTCCCCACTTTTCTCGTTCCTCGCGAACTGCTAAGGTGCTGGCCATGCCACACCAACTAGATCGTCGCACTTTTCTCATCGCTGGCGGGCTGACCGCTCTCGCCTCCACCCGCGTCCTCGGCGCCAACGACACCCTGCGCATCGCCGTTCTCGGCGCGGGCGGCCGCATGGGTGACTTGTTAAATGCCGCCGACAAGGCCGGCAACTACCAGATCGTCGCCGTGAGCGACGTCTATGCGCCGCGTCGCGACGCCGTAAAGCTACGCTCCAACGGCATTGCCACG
>Ga0210408_10004796_pt1 | contig 12021 bp, 12 predicted proteins | sample IncBWH4MmetaG_FD_155471 | JGI IMG/M metagenome (GOLD analysis project Ga0210408, IMG submission 155471) | Forest soil microbial communities from Barre Woods Harvard Forest LTER site, Petersham, Massachusetts, United States - Inc-BW-H-4-M | ecosystem: Environmental > Terrestrial > Soil >... | reverse complement strand
CAGATCTGTGCCATGACGGTGGCGATACCCTGCCCGACCGAGGAGCCGCCGGTCACCAGCTCCAGCGCTCCACTAGTGTCAATGCTGACGCGCGTGCCGTCGAGTGGCCCCAGCCCGCCTTTCTCGACGAAGATGCCAATGCCGGCCCCCACCAGTTCCCCGGCGCTTCGACGCTGCCCGAGTTCGGCTCGCAGCCGATCCCAGCCGATGTGGGCGAGCGCCTTATCCAATAGCAACGGGTAGTCGCCTGAGTCGTAAATGACCTCGGTGCCCAGCGCGCTGAGCGGCCGACGAAACGGCATCTCAGCCGTGGTGATCAGGTTGCGCCGCCGCACGGTGACCCGGTCCAGACCGAGACGGTCGGCGACCGCATCGAGCAGGCGTTCGCGCACGAAGGTGCCTTCGAACCGCCCGGGCGCGCGGTAGGTCGCCGCCGGCGTCTTGTTAGTCAGGCGAAAATGGCACACCGCGCGATAGGCCGGAATGCGGTACGGGCCCGGCAGCATGCCGATCGTCAGTTCCGCGACGCGGGCGCCGTGGGTGCGCACATAGGCGCCCTGGTCCAGAAAGAACTCGTCATCCAGGGCCAGGATCTGCCCTTCCTCATCTACGGCTACACGGGCATGGTGGCGCTGCTGTCGCGAGTGGTTGGCGGCCATCAGATGTTCATGCCGGTCCTCGATCCATTTGACCGGCCGTTCGAGCCGCATGGCCGCGAGACAGACCAGAAAATCCTCGGGATAGAGCTCGCCGCGGACGCCGAACCCGCCGCCGGTATTGCCCTCCTTCAGCACCACCGCGGCGCCGCTGCGGCCGAACATCCGCGCCAAAGCGTCCCGATTGCGATGCGGCACCTTGGTCGCACCGTAGAGCTCAAGCACGTCGCGCGAGGGGTCGTAACGAGCAAGCGCGCCGCGCGTTTCGATCGGCACCGCGCTGTGCCGGCCGGTCGTCAAATCGAGCGTCACCACGGCGTGCGCCGAGGCGAAGGCCGCGTCGACCTCGCCATAACCGGCGCGAAGCACCAGCGCCTCGGTCGATTGGCCGGGCGCGAAACTGCCGGGCGGCGCGTCGGCGGCCATCAGCGGCGCCAGCTCATCGGCATCGATCGTGACGAGATCCGCCGCGTCCTCGGCGAGATATGCGTCAGTCGCGAACACCACGGCGACCGGCTCGCCGACGTAGCGCAGCCACTGCTGCGCCAGTAATGGCTGGCGGTAGGGCCGCAACGCCTCGGCTGCCGGATCGCGAAAGTCGATCGGCGGCAGATCGGCAATGTCTGCTCCGGTCCAGACGGCGATCACGCCCGGCGCCGCCAGAGCTGCCGCGATATCCACGGCGCGCAAGGCGGCATGCGCATAAGGCGAGCGGACGACGCGCATGTGCAGCTGGCGGGAAAAGGCGATGTCGCCGACGAACTGGCCATGCCCAGCGAGTAGCGGCGGGTCCTCGAGCCGCGGCACGGAGCGGCCGAGCACGCGGCCCGGCGGCGGGTTCGGGTCCATGCTCAGGCTCCTACCCGGCGCAGCTCGGCAACAGCTGCCTGCACCGCCGCGACGATGCCCTGATAACCGGTACAGCGGCAGAGGTTGGAGGCCAGCACCTCCAGCAACAGATCGTCACTGATATCGGGCTCGCGTTCCAAGACGCCGGCGAGGAGCATCAGAAAGCCTGGGGTGCAGAAGCCGCATTGCAGCCCATGATGGGCCATGAAGGCGCGTTGCAGTGGATGCAAGGTCTCGCCATCCGCGAGGCCCTCGACGGTGCCAATCGCGCTGCCTTGCGCCTGGACGGCGAACATCAAGCAGGCGCGAACCGGGTCGCCGTTAAGCAGCACGGTGCAGGCGCCGCACACGCCGTGCTCGCAGCCCATATGCGTGCCGGTCAGGCCGCATTCTTCTCGGATCGCATCGAGCAGGGTGCGGCGTGGCTCCAGCTGCAGGCTATAGGTCCGGCCGTTGACGGTCAGGGTGACATTCGCCAATTCACTCATGCCCAACTGCTCCTGTCCGGCGTGCAGGTCTGGGTCAGGGCGCGATACACCATGGTGCCGGCCAGTTCACGCCGGTACTGCCCATTGGTTTGCGCATCCTCGATCGGGTCGATTGCCGCAGCAGCTGCCGCGGCAGCTTCGCGGAAGACAGCCTCGCTCGGCCGCCGTCCGGACAACGCTGCTTCGGCCGCTTCGATGCGGCGCGGCGCCGACTCGGCCGCACCAAGGCCGATACGCGGTGCAGCAATGATACCGCCTTCGATGCGCAGCACCGCCAGCGCCATCGCTAGCGCATAATCACCAGCCCGGCGACTGAACTCCTCAAAGCCGAAACGGGTCCCGTCCGGTAGAAGCGGCAGCCGCGTCTCGGCGAGCAACTCGTCGGGTGCCAGCGCCGTTGCCATAGCCCCCCGGAAGAAGTCTCGCGCGGTAAGGCGCCGCTCGCCGCGAGGACTGAGGGCAACTAGCTCGGCGTCCAAGGTCGCGCTCACCAGGCACCATTCCGCCGCCGGATCGGCATGCGCCAGGCTGCCGCAGAACGTGCCCCGCAGGCGGATCGGATAGTGCGCGATGTGGCGAACGACGTCGGCGAGCATCGCCCCGAGCGGGCCCTCCTGAACCGGACGATGGAACGCGGCGTGGCGCACCCGTGCACCAATGCGCAGGACACCGTCGTGCGCGGTGAGCACTTCCAGCCCGGCGACGGCGTTGATGTCGATCAGATGCGCCGGACGCGCAAGGCGGAAAGCCATGATCGGCACCAGGCTCTGGCCGCCTGCCAGGACCCGGCCATCCTGTGGCGCCAACTCCGCCAGCAGCCGCACTGCCTCCGCCAAAGCCTCGGGCCGGTGGTAGGTGAACGGTGCGGGTTTCACTGGTCTGCTCTCCCGATGGTCATAGGTGAGCCGTCTCGGCGGACCTTCTTCGAGGCCAGTTTCTGCGAGTAGCAGTGATTGCCGGGCTAACGTCGCCAACCCCCGGTAACGACAGACGCATTGCTCCCTGCCGTGAACTACTTTCATCGCATGGCATCTTCTAGCCTTTATCGCTGTCTTGTTCATCGGCTTTGAAACGCGCAGCACCACGATCATCGATGAGATCGACAACGCGCTCACCGCCGAAAGGCGGTCCGGCGCCCGTAAAGGCGCCCGCTGTTTGAACGAGGTTTGGAGACGAACGACCGGCCCAAAGGCCCCTCAATCCACCCCTCGACCGTCCGGAGCGAAGAGGCCAAGATCGTGCGTCGGGTGTGCGGCCGTCGAGGGAGAAACCCGATGAACGACACGGTGACGCCTCCCCAACGCGCCGACGCGTTCGAAGAGAAGATGAGTCGCGAGCTCAAGACGAGCGGTAATTTTGCCAAGCTCAACGCCGAGGAGTGCATCACTGCTGGCAACGACGTCGGGACCGCCGTCCCAGCCTCGGCGCTTTGAGGGTAGCGGCCAGCGCGCGGTTCTGAAACATTGTGCTGCACGGCGGAGCCGAGAAGCGGAGTTCGATGCAAATATCGTAGGGGTGATCGGGGCATGGGCAAGCTTGAAGGGAAGGTCGCGCCGGTCACCGGATCGGGGCGCAAAATCGGCCGTGCGACGGTACTGAAGCTGGCCGGCGAAGGCCGAGGTCACCGATTGGAAATTTCGACGAGAGGAGCGGGGCATGCACAAGATCGCGATTCCGTCCTATGCCATCGAGCGGGCGCTGGCGCGCCGCGGCCGATTGCATCCGTTCGAAGATCTTGACCCGGCCCGCACCGCGCTGGTCGTCGTCGATCTGCAGAACGGCTTCATGGCGCCGGGCCAGCCGGCCGAGATCGCGCAGGCGCGCGAGATCGTGCCCGCCGTCAACCGGCTCGCCCGTGCGACCCGTGCCGCCGGCGGCGCGGTGGTGTGGATCCAGAACACGATCACACCAGAGAGCGAGCAATCCTGGTCCGTCTGGCTCGGTAATTTTGCCGACGACGATTGGGGTCCGCGCATGCGGCAAGCCTTCACGCCAGGCGATTTCGGCCACGCGCTGTACCCGAACCTCAACGTCCTGCCCGGCGACCTGACGGTTCGCAAGACCCGGTTCAGCGCATTGGTGCAGGGTGCGTCCGATCTCGATGCTATCCTGCGGGCCCGTGGAATCGATACGCTGATTATCGTCGGCACCGCGACTAACGTCTGCTGCGAGTCAACCGCGCGCGACGCGATGATGCTGAACTACAAGGTGTTCTTCGTGTCGGACGCCAATGCCTGCCGGACCGACGAGGAGCACAACGCGACCCTTGCGATCATGATGATCATGTTCGCCGACGTGCGCTCGACCGACGAGATTATCGCACTGTTGCAATGCCATGCGACGCCCCTGGCGGGCGCAGCCGAGTAGCCGCGATGGGCGATACGATCGAAGCCCGCTTCGTCGCCGAGACCGAACTCCTCGGCCTCGAATTGTTGCCCGGCCAGGAAGAGACGTTGCTGGCGGCTTATACAGCCTTGCGAGAGATGGTGGAACGGGTCGGCGCCGACTACCCGTTCGAGGCCGAGCCGGCACACGTGTTCGTGCCGACTCCGAGCGGCGGAGGTCGGGGATGACGGACACCGACCCCTGTTTCCTGTCCGTCGCCGCGGCGGCGACCCTGATCGCCACCAAACAATTGTCGCCGGTCGAATTGACTCGCGCCTATCTCAACCGCATCGAGCGGCTGAACGGCACATTGCACGCTTATGTGCGGGTTCTTCACGACGAGGCGCTGGCGACTGCCCGCGGCGCAGAAGCCGAAATCATGGCGGGCAACCATCGCGGCCCTCTGCACGGCATCCCGATCGGGTTGAAGGACATTTACGACACCGCCGGCGTCGCGACCGAGGGTGGCTCGAAACTGTGCCTCGGCCGTACCCCAACCAAGGATGCGAACGTGAGCCGGCTGCTAAAGGAGGCCGGCGCGGTCCTTTTGGGCAAATTGACAACCTGGGAGTTCGCGATCGGCGGCACCGCTTTCGATACGCCGTTTCCGCCGGCTCGCAACCCCTGGAACATCGAGCATGACCCCGCCGGCTCATCAAGCGGATCCGGCGCGGCCGTCGCGGCCGGTCTCTGTGCGATGGCGATGGGCAGCGACACCGGTGGCTCGATCCGCTGGCCGGCGGCGTGGTGCGGCCTCGCCGGGTTGAAGCCGACCTATGGCCGGGTCAGCCGCGCCGGCATCATGCCGTTGTCGTTCAGCCTCGACCACGCCGGGCCGCTGACCTGGACGGTCGAGGACGCGGCGATCGCGTTGCAGGCGATCGCCGCGCACGACCCGAGCGATCCAGCCTCTGCGAACCACCCCATCCCGGATTACCGGGCGGCACTGGTTGCGTCGGATCTGAAGGGCGTGCGGCTTGGCGTCGCCCATGCAATGTTCGAGCGCGATTGCGTCGCTTCGGAAGAGATGCTGGCAGCGTTCAACAAATCCGTCGATGTGTTGCGCGAACTCGGCGCCAGCATTGCCGACATCGAATTGCCGCCGCTCGCTCTCTATAACGCCACGGCGTTTCTGATCGCGCGCGGCGAAGGGTTTGCGATCCACGAAAAGACCCTGCGCGAGCGGCCGCAGGATTACGGTGCCCTGGCGCGCGATCGGCTGACGATCGGCGCCTATGTCCGCGCCTCCGACATGGTCCAGGCGACGCGGCGCCGGCTGATGCTGGTCGAAGCCACGGCTGCGACGATGCGCGGGCTCGACGCCATTCTATTGCCGACGGCTCCCGATCCGGCGCCGCGCCTGGCCGACCTCGCGCCCTATTTCGGCAACCAGCGCCCGACCTACATGCGGCCGTTCAACCTGACCGGACAGCCGGCCCTCTCGGTGTGTAACGGCTTCGACAAAGCCGGCTTGCCGTTGTCATTGCAGATCGTCGGGCGCTGTTTCGACGAGGCCATGGTACTGCGGATCGGCAACGCCTACGAGCGTGCGACACCCTGGCGCGAGCGCCGTCCACCGCTTTCGTGACGGGTTAGTCGACCGTCACCTAGTGAAGTCCTGATACCAGCTTTGCGCCGGCTGGAAGCCTTTGACCTTGGCCGACATCGCGCGCGGGTTCAAATCGTGCACGATGAAGGCCCAGGCCGCATGGGCCTGTGCCAATAGCTCGGCCTGCTGCTCCGAACCGAAATTCTCCTGCGCACCAGTCAACAGTCCTTCGACTCGCGGGTTGTTGAAATGTCTCTAGTTGATGCCGTTTGGGGACATGGTGGTCTGCTGAAATAGCGGAACATCGAGGCAGGATCGCCGAAGCCGACGCCGGTTGTTCTACGCGTCGACCCCGTGCGCCACCGGGCCGACGTGGCGGTACGCTTGACCACCAGCATCGTACCCCAATCGACGACTTCGAAATTGAGGTCGAAGCCAATCGGCTTCACCTGTTGCTGGATGATCTCGTTCATCGGCAACGGCAGCATCTGCCCGGAGCCCGAGGTCGAAATCATGACCATCGCCTTGACCGGGCGGTCGGGCCGTAGCCCGCTTCCTTGAGCAATGTCTTCGCCCTGTCACCCTCACGGGAGGGACTGAGGGCTTGGAGTCCGTGAACGGAAATGATAAGCGCGGCGCGCAAGCAGATGACCGCTACTAAGGGAGAAAGAGCATGGCGCTGAAAATCGAGCGGTTTCAGCCGGAGGGCATGAACGTGAGGATGTCCGGTGGGCAACCCTCATATTCGCACGTCGTGACGGTGGGCGGTACCGGCAAGATTGTCTACACCGCTGGCCAGCTAGCTCGTGATGTCGATGGTAATTGCGTCGGCAAAGGGGATATGCGCGCTCAGATGGAACAGACGTTCAAAAACCTCGATCGATGCCTGAAGGCGGCCGGCGCGACCTGGGCCGACGTCGTGAAGACCAATACATTCGTCACTGATTTCGACGAATTTCAAAAGTGTGGCGATGTCCGCATGCGGTATCTTGGCGCGGCCACCCCAACCAGCACGACCGTCGGCGTCACTCGCCTCGCCGGCCCCGATTTCATGATCGAGATCGAAGCTGTCGCCGTCGTCAATTCGTAACTGCGGAGCCGTCGGCGGACCTGCAATGCGCCATTCTCGCGGCGACCCCAGATCCCCGTCCCGGCAGTACTGATGGGGAGCACGGATCACATCCGTGCGTGCATAATTTTGGGGCACTCTGCCCAAGGCGCGCGGGTTGCCCAGCCTCCACCGATGCAAGCCGGCTCTTCGCAGACCCCCCGGCGATCCGCTAGTGTCGCACCGAGGAGGCCCAGCGCCGTGGATTTTAGGCTCAGCAAGGAGCAACAACATCTGCAGCACAAGTGCCGCGAGCTGGCGGCCGATTTCGCCACTCGCTCGGCTGATCACGACCGTGATGCAAGCCACCCGATCGAAAATTATCAGTGCCTTCGCGACGAAGGGTTTCTGGCGCTGACCGTCGGGCAGGAATGGGGTGGCGCCGGCGCTGGCTTTCTCGATCACACGATCGCCTATGAGGCGCTGGGCCAGGGCTGCCCGTCGACGGCGCTCGCCTTCAACATGCACGCCTCGGTGGTCATGCCACTGCTCGAAAGCGCCGAGGTGTCGACCGAGATCAAGCAGCGCATCGCCAAGATGGTCGTGCAGGATCGCAGCATGATCGCCGGCAATTTCTCCGAGCCGATCACCACCTCGCTGATCGGTGCGCGGCCATTGAAGACGCGAGCACGGCGAATTGACGGCGGCTACAGCGTCAGTGGACGCAAGATGTTCGCCTCTTTGCTAGAAGCGGCGGATTACGTCCTGGTGATGGCCTACCCCGACAAGGCCACCGCTCCCTTCGCCGGGATCATCCTGATGCTCCCGCGAGTGGCCCCGGGACGCAGCGTCGACGCGAACTGGGACGTGCTCGGCATGCGCGCGACCCGCAGCGACTCTCTGATCCTCGACGACTGCCGGCTGCCGGACAGCGCCGTCGTCTTTCGCTCAGACGATATGCGGTCCTTTCGGCACGCCTATCTGAACTGGTTCTGGGGCTCGTACACCGCGGTCTATCTGGGCCTTGCCTTCGCGACATATGACGAGTTGCGGCGGGTTGTCCACACCCGGCAGCCGGAAGGTTATGCCCAACCGCTGGCCTACCACCCCGATGTGCGACGCCACATCGCCGAGATGAGCGTCGATCTCGGAGCCGCCCGCTTGATCACCTACCATTCGGCTTGGCTCAGTGATACCGAGGGGCCGACGGCGGAAACCACCGCTGCCCTCTACCGGGCGAAATACATGGTCGGCGAAGCCGTCACCCGGATCACCCGCACGGCGCTGACGCTTGGCGGCGCGCACGGCATCTTTAAAGGCTCGCGCCTCGAACAACTGTTTCGCGACGGCGCGCTAGCTCCGCTTCACCCACCGCCAGCGGATTACTGCCTCTACAACATGGGCCTTTTCGAGCTGGGTCTCGATGCTGCGGATGTATTGCCGCCCTTGAAGCCGGCATAGGCCGGCATTCGGCCGATCCGCCCCACCTAGGCCGAAGCGGCAAGCGGTTGGGATGCTCATCAGTCGCCGCTGCTGCCACGGCAGTAACTATGCCGTGAGACTGTGCGGCGCCAGGGACGCTTGCAAGAAGCCGGCTCAACTTAGGCTGCCGGGATAGTCCTGCCAGATACTTGGCTCGAGCCGCAGGTACGAGTTCGCGGGATAGGTCTCCAGCCAATAGGTCGCACATTCTTGCCCAGTCGGATTCCACAGGCCGGGAAAGCCGCGAATGTATGCCAGGAAGTCTTCCAGCAGCTGCATCCTGTTGCACCAGCCGATATGCTGCGGATGCAAGGTCATACTAAAGTGACGGCTGCGCTTGTATTGTGCGTCGAACTCGGCTTTCCAGTTCCTGAATAAGGCATCGGGATGCTCCAGCCCAGTGCCCTTTCTCGGAAACATCAGAAAGAATTGATCGTCGAAATGGTAGTAGTACGGCAGGGTCAGGATCGCCTGCTGGCTGGCGAAATCGGTGACCCAGTAATGCGGTATATCGTCCGCCAACCCATTGCCCATGTAGGTATACCCCGCCTCGACCAGCAGGTTCATGGTATTCGGACTGATGGTCCCACCAGCAAACGGATCGCCTTGTCTGGGGAGCGAAAACCAGCCGGACGGCCGCCGTCCAGTCACCTGGGCCAGGATCTCGGTCGCCCGCTCGATCCGCTCGCTCTCATCCTCTCGCGCGAGCGCACTCACGTCTTCGTGCTTGAAGCCGTGAGCTGCAATCTCGTTGCCCTCGTCGATCAAACTGCGCACTTGCTCCCGGTAGATAGGAGCGAGCACCGCCGGAACGGCGAAGGTCGCCTTGAGACCGTAGCGCTTGAGCATGGCGATCAGACTGGAGAGACCCTGGTTGGCGCCGAAATGCGCCTGCGGCGTCTTCAGATCGGCGGCGCGAATGCCTTCCGGCCCAGCTGCGACACTGAGGTCGATCGTTATGCTGACGCAACAGCGCGCATCGTGGGGCCAGCGAATGTCATTGTCGGCAAGGCTCTTTTCATCGGAGATGGTATAGCGCTCTTTCCAAGGCATGTCTTCGCAGCCCGCTCAGCAGTGTTGCGCACGCGGCGGGAACTTCTCGAGGCAGTAGCGGGCCACCTCCTCACAGCTCGGGAACCACACGCCGGGTAAGCTTTTCATCCGGGTGATCAACCGATCCAGCATCGCGACCCGGAGCGCTCGGCCCGAGACAAACGGGTGCATGCAGATGTTGAGATAGCCGCCGTCGCGGTACTGCTGCCAGAATGCAGCCCACCAAATGTCGAACACGCGATCCGGGTCGGTGATGCGTTGTGCTGCGTTCTCGCTGCCGAGCCAGGCGAAGCTGAAGAACATCGCATCGTCGATCACGTAGTGGAACGGCAGATTGATCAAGCAATTGTCCCCGCTCTCGTCGAGCTCGTAATGCGGACGCTGGTCGGCCGAGCCTTCGGACTTATAGATGTACCCGTATTTCCGCAGCAGACTAGCACTGTGCCCGCTGCGCGTGCCGGCGGGCCGCCGGCCGCTGATCTTCTCAATCGCGGCAACCGTCTTGGCGAGGTGGTCCTCTTCGAGGGTCGGCTCCTTCGGTACGTGGTGTTCCCACATGTGATCGGCGATTTCGTGTCCGCTGCGCACTGCGGCGCGTAGCGCCTGCGGGTAGAGTTCGCAAGCTCGGCCAGGCGTGAAGATCGTTGCTCTCACACCGTGCGCGTCAAACAATTCGATCAGCCGCCAGATGCCGACCCGGCCACCGAATTCGCCCTTTGCCAACTGCATCGGCGGTTCGTTCAAGAGGCGGCGAAGCAGCATCGAGTCGAAATCGAGCGTAAAATTCACCGCGATGCGGACACTCTGAGGATAGCCAAAATCGGAGATTAGTTGATGCCGGGCGGTGTAGGCGCTGGCTGCCTCATGCAACTCTGCAAGATCCTGGTCGAGCTGGCTGGTCATGATGTCGGGTCCAATGGCGAAGGCTCAGGCTCGGCGATACCACAGCGAGCCATCGTATTCCAATCCTCGGCGTGAGGGGGCGCCAGGGCTGGGGGCAGTCGGCTTGCCGTGTATGGCACCCCGCCATACGCCTGAGTAGTGGCCCGCGCCACAGCGTTCAGCCCGGCTCCCACTCGGTCAAACAGGGGTTGACACTTACGCGGACACCAAGACCTTCCCGCTCCTGTAGCTCGACCACGCCCGGCTGACCCGAGAGGAAGACCCGCCGGGCGCTGGAGGTGAGACGGGCGGGCGCGTTAAATCGCGCAGGGCGGCTCTCGGGGCTCGCTGATCGAGAACTATCGCTGCATCGGATACGAGCTGATTCGACGATGCGCCGGACGCGCCATACGACGCCCCTCGGTTGAAGGCGATGATGATCTTGATGCCGCATCCGTACAGGTCGCCAGGGTTTGGGGAAAGGCCTCCGGGCGCCTTATCGAATTCTTAAAGTTAAACCAACGACAATCTGCCCTATGAAACCGTCGGGAGCAGAGCCGGGAGACGGCAGAGATACTGTGGCGCTGTGCAAGCGATGCGGCGAAGAGATCGCCCTCGCGAATGACCTCGACGGAGCTGAAGATATCGATCGGCGTCGACATTTGGTGATGGTCGCCGGCAAGCCACGCCGTCTAACGCCTACGTTCTGGCGGCTGTTCACCCTGCTCTACGCCCGCCGCCGTGATGTCGTCGATAACGACCAGCTTCATGCGGAACTCTATCGGGACGTGGAGCAGCCGTTGGCCGGCAATGTGATCCGAGAGAACGTGCGCCGGCTGCGAAAAGTGCTAGCCGGGTCGAGGTACGAGATCGTCAACCACCCGACCCTCGGATATGAGCTGATCGTCGCCGATTCCCTGGCGCACCCGCGATGATGGGCCGTATCGTACGGGCCATGAGCGCCCAGCTTTCCCACGGCCTCCTGGTTGTTATAAGCTTGTTAGGACAACCAAGGGTCACCGTTCTCTCGTAAGATATTGATAAAAATCGTATAGCCGTTAGATTCCACCCCTGCATACCCAAACAGTAATTTTGCTCCCCTGCATCGCAGCGAAGGATTTCGAGACCGTACCTTCATCAATTTGCTCCTCCGTCATCGGCAGGACGGACTTACCCAACACGGTCAGCCTCGGACCGGCTCATAGCTCGATCGCGCCGGTGAAAACGAATTGAGACATGGGGACAGGTGCTCGGGACCGTTCGCGATTGGACCTAGACCGTCCCACCGAATCTCCCGGACTGCTCCGCGTTCGACGCCTATATGCTGTTGGTCGAAAGCGCGGGGAGCGGCTGATTTATATGGGCGACTTTCGCCGCCATGGCCCCGCGACGACAGTGGACCGCCGCCGCCGCGGTGAGAGGGCGAGGGGCGGCGCAATAGGGGAGAGGTGAGCCATGAATGCGGTGGCATCCTGCAACGTCAAGTTCATCAGCCACTCCGACCAGGGCGGGCGTGGCGACGGCGTCCAGATCATGGTGCATCGAGGCTATGCCTATATCGGCCACGGCTATTCGAACAGCATCAGCGTCATTGACGTTCGCGATCCGAAGAACCCGAGGCCCGTCGCC
>Ga0210408_10004795_pt1 | contig 12025 bp, 16 predicted proteins | sample IncBWH4MmetaG_FD_155471 | JGI IMG/M metagenome (GOLD analysis project Ga0210408, IMG submission 155471) | Forest soil microbial communities from Barre Woods Harvard Forest LTER site, Petersham, Massachusetts, United States - Inc-BW-H-4-M | ecosystem: Environmental > Terrestrial > Soil >... | reverse complement strand
TTAAGGTGAAGATATGTATACACAGGCATCAAATCCACGGCTTGCAGAGAGCGCAACGGGCGAGGTGTTCATCCCGCTCATCCGAGCGGCGGCGACCATCGGCTTTGCCATCGCGCCATGTTCTTTGGGCTTCGTGATCATCGCCGTCTCCGAGCACTTGATTCGCTCGATCATGGTGGGGGACGATCCAGAAATGCTGATGAGCGATCTGCAGAATCAATTTCCGAACGATGTCATCGAAATTATCGAGAACGGCGATGCCGGACTCGTCGCGCAAGTCGTCGACTCGATTGAGCGCCCCGATCGCGCGTTAAAGCCGCCGGTCGGTGTAATTTAGACCCACACCCCAGGAGCGGCACTTCCTCCCCGGCTCGGGCGCCGGGGTATCCGCGCCGGAGAATGGATGAAGAGATAGCCCGATGCGCCGAAGGGCGGCCTTCAGTCGCCAAGACGCAGCCCGCGTGCGTTAGTTGCGTCCGTTCAGCGCCGCTGCGGAGGTAGACTGGCCTTAAGACAGCGTCCAATCGGGGGGATATGACGACCGAATCGACGAAAACGCCTTTGCGCGCAATGGCCGTGCTTTTGGAGCGTCGCCTGAGCGCCGCTCCGTTGTTCTGGTCGATGCAGGCCGGTGGTTGGCTTGCGTTCGGCATTCTCATGTTCGGGTGGGCGCTCGCGTACTGGCCGATTGGTACTGCACTTTTGAACAAGGTGCTACTGGTCGCAATCGGACTATTTATCAGCCTCGGATTTCGAGTGGTCTACCGTCGACTCCGCGACCGGGCGTGGCTGCCACTACAACTTGGCTTCGCCGTGCTCAGCATGTCATTCGCTGCCGCGCCGATTTGGTATGAAGCACACATCGCGGCGTTCCGCCTGTCATGCGGGGCAATTCTGTGGGCGAGCCCACCCTCCACCTTGGCCCGTGGCTGTGCACGACCCGTAATCTTGCCCTTACTCGTGCCCACCGAAACGTGGTTCTTTTATGGTTTCGTGCTGGTGACATGGTCGCTGATGTACTTCGTGGTCGACGGTATTCGCCAACTGAAAAACGCTCGCGCACTTGCGGCACGCGCCGACGCGCTCGCGGTTGAGGCACGCCTTAAGACGCTGCAGTCGCAACTCGAACCACATTTCCTGTTCAATGCGCTGAACGCGATATCAACGTTAGTCGCAGCGGGAAGGACAAGTGCGGCGACCGCTATGATCACGGAGGTTGGCGAGTTCCTCCGAGCCACCCTGAATGCGCGAGATACGCCTGAGGTTACAGTTGGCGTCGAGGTTGACTTTATTTCTCGTTATCTGAAAATTCAGAAGTGCCGATTCGGGGAACGGCTCAGCGCCGTTTTCGACGTCGACCCGACCGTCCTGTCGGCGGTCATGCCCACGTTGATCCTGCAACCCATCGTCGAGAACGCCATTAGACATGGCATCCTGCCCAAGTCACTCGGAGGATGCGTCTGGGTTCGTGCCGCGCGGCGGGATTCTATGCTGGTACTCGAGGTCGAAGACGACGGCGTCGGTTTGTGTGATGATGCGAAGCCACGCGCCGGCGTTGGCCTGACGAATACTCGGCGGCGGCTGGATGAGTTGTATGGGAATGCGGCGCGATTGCAGATCGACGCTTCGCGATCGGGAGGCGCCATTGTGCGGATTGAAATCCCGTTGCAACGACCGACGCCGCTAGGAGGCGCCCTGTGAATGCCGGCGCCACACGCGAGATGCTGCGGATCGCAATTGTTGACGACGAACCGTTGGCCCGAGAAGGCGTTCGGGTGCGTTTGCAGCGGGCCGGTGACGTCGTGATCGTCGGGGAATGTGGAGATGGCGATCAAGCGATCACTCTCATTCGCGCTACGAAACCGGACGTGGTCTTTTTGGACATCCAGATGCCGGGTCGCACGGGCATCGAGGTCGCTCAGTCCATCGGCCTCGCGGATTGCCCTTACTACGTTTTCATCACAGCGTATGACGCGCACGCGGTAAGTGCGTTTGAAGTGAACGCTCTCGATTACCTGGTGAAGCCGATTGCCGATGATCGATTCCTGGCAACACTCGAACGCGTGCGCGCTACGGTCGCAACGCGAGATCGGGCGGCGTTGGCACAACGGCTTGGCGCCCTGATGTCGGATTTACATGGGTCCGCCGCCGGCCAGAAACCTCAACCACCCGGCAAGTTGTCGGTGCGGGTCGGGAATAGGATCGTCCTGATCGCTCCCGCAGATATCGATTGGATCGGAGCCGCGGGCGACTACACGGAGTTGCACGTTGGCGCCAAGGTGTGGTTAATGCGCGAGTCGATGACCGCGCTCGAGGCGAAACTGGGTGCGCTCGGCTTTGCGAGAATTCATCGCTCAGCCATAGTGAACACCGACCGCGTCGTCGAGCTCAAGGCGCTTGACGACGGTGAGTACACGGTAGTACTTCGCGATCGAACGCCTCTCAAACTCAGCCGGCACTATCGGCGCGTACTGCCGATCCTGCTGCAGTCCATGGATCAGGCAACGTGATCTCGACGAGCGACTCTGGACGCCAACGCTACAAAGATTCGATCATACGCGCGCGCAGCGCGGCGTCCGGGAAACGACCGAAACCGGCACCGACATTGTCGGTCATGTGTTCGGGCCGCCCGGTTCCCGGAATGACGCAGGTCACGGCAGGATCGCCGAGGACGAACTTCAGGAGGATCTGCGCCCAGGATTGACAGTCGATCTCTTGTGCCCACGGCGGCAGGGGGCGTCCGAGAAGGGTCCGCAGCAGTCCGCCGCCGCCAAATGGCTGGTTTACCAACACCGCGATGCCGCGGTCGGCGGCCAGCGGAAGAATACGCTGTTGTGCTCCAGTATCGTTCATCGCGTAATTGATCTGCACGAAGTCTAGAGTCTCGGAACGCAGGACTGCTTCGAGTTCGGGATATGACGAAGCCGAATAGTGGGTGACGCCGACGTAACGAATACGCCCCATCCCTTTCAAGTCTCGGAGGGCTGGTAGGTGCGACTTCCAATCGATGAGATTGTGGACTTGGATGAGATCAATCCGACGGTCGTGCAGCAGTTCGAAGGAGTGATTCATTTGTTCCCTGGCCGCCTGCTCCCCACTCGTCCAAACCTTGGTAGCCAGAAACGCGTGCGAACGGCTGTTGGCCTGCGCGAGCAGGTCGCCGACGACGCGCTCGGCTGCCCCGTACATCGGTGAGGTATCGATGACCGACCCGCCCGCGGCGAAAAGTATTTGGAGAACCGCGACCAGCGGCGCGCGATGAGCACGCCCCGCGCCGACGTCGAAGGTGCGATAGGTGCCGCATCCAATGACGGGAAGGGGCTCGAGCGTCGATGGGATTGTGCGGGTCTGCATTCTCGTGTTCCTATCCGTCAACGACCGACACGTCGCCGGCGAGGCGAGCGCCATGACGGCGGCCGGTGTGCTCAGCAGGATTTGGCGGCGCGTCACCGGGCTCACGGTGATTGGCACTCCGCGCCAGTGATGATGAGGGTCTCGGCCAAAAGCGGGCGATGGCTACGCGGCGTCATTCGATAGGCCGCGAGGGCCGAGCAACGGTAGCCGTTGCCGCATCGACCCACGACCGACCGTGAGCTGGAGCGCGATGGCCAATAGGCCGTTGGCCAGCAGGGCGCTGCGCGCGCCCACGAAGTGAATGGTCAGCCCCGTAAGGACACTTCCCGCCGCGATCCCGCCTCGCAACGCTAGGGTGAATAGACCGACCGCTCGACCGCGGAGATGCTCTGGCGCATCCGTTTGGAGCACGGTAAGTGCGAGAGTGTTGGTGATGGTCGTTGCAGCGCCGGCAAACACTAGCGCCGCCGATAGCGCGGCTGCCGACAGCACCAGCGCAGCGGCTGCCACGGCGAGTCCGTAGGAGGCAGCGAACCGTGAGCACAGGCAGCGTGGCTTGGCGGAGGCGTTGAATATCAACAGACCCGTTGCGCCACAGATGCCGCCCAGACCGAAGGCCGCGACGGCCGCACTGAACTGTCCGGCATTGCCGTGCAGCACCTCCTTGACCAGGACTGGACTAAAGATCAGCAGCGGTCCGCACAGCAGGCCGGCAATGCCGATCGTCACGAGCGGACCCCGGAGCAGGGGATTGCGCATCACCTCGATCAGACGCTCCTGCCGGCGGCCGAGCGCCGCGATGGTGGTTGCGGTCCGAGAATCGTCGCGAGGCAAAGCCCACCAAGTTGCGATCAGAAGGGGAATGAAGGATCCGGCGCTGAGAAGAAAGCACGCGCTCAATCCAACCGCACCCAGCAATGTACCCGCGAGCACCGGCCCGGCGACCCGTGCAATGTTGTATTGAGCAGCATTGAGCGCGAGTCCCAACGCCAGTCGGTCTCGTCCGACCAGTCCAAATACTGCGTTCGATAGCGTAGGTACGGTTAAGGCGTCAGTTGTCCCGATGACCAATGATAATACGATGATCATCCACGGTTGTACCATCCGTGCGGCGAGCAGCGTCAGCAGCAGGATCGGGCACAGCATTTGTACCAACTGCAAGGTAGCTACCAGGCGGCGGCGGTCAGGCCGGTCGGCCACCACGCCGCCGATTGCAGTCATCAGCCACAGCGGCGCACTCAAAGCAAACGCATCAAGACCAATCAACAAGGGCGACGCGCCAAGGCTGAGCAACATCCACGGCTTGGCGATCTGCTGCGCCCAACTGCCGATGTTGGACACGAAACCGGCGAGCCAGAAAAAGCCAAAGCGCGGCGCACGCAGCAGTATCAGACCGCGGCGCAATTCGTGAGTAGCCATGCGCTGCTCCTCGCGGTCGGTGCCGCTTCGCATCGCCGGTTGGCTATGGCGGCTCGAGCCGGAGAATGCGCCCGTCAGTCGCATCGGTCGTGACGTACAAGTATCCATCCGGCGCGTCACACACCTCGCGGATGCGTTCGCCGAGTTCGGCCAAGAGCACCTCCTGCGAGACGATGAGAGTGCCGACAAAATGCACCCGGCGCAGGTGGCGGCCGGCCAGGGCGCCGACGAAGAGGTCGCCACGCCACTGTGGAATGCGTGCGCCGGTGTAGAAAGCCATTCCGGACGGGGCGATCGAGGGCGTCCAGTAAATCACGGGTTGCTCCATTCCCGGCATCGCAGTCTTCTCGGACACGATTTGGCCGGAATAATCGATCCCGTAGGTAATCATCGGCCAGCCATAGTTGGCTCCCGCGTGCAGGATGTTCACTTCGTCACCGCCCTTGGGACCGTGTTCGTGTATCCACACCTCACCGGTCAATGGATTGAGCGCGATCCCCTGGATGTTCCGGTGGCCGTAGGTGTAGATCTCCGGACGGGCCAGCCAGCGCCGCGCGAACGGGTTGTCGGCGGGAATGGTGCCATCGTCATTCAGGCGCGCGACCTTACCTAGGTCGTTGTCGAGCGCCTGCGCCTGGTACGGATACCAGCGCCCGTCGCCGAGCGTGACGAGCAGCTTCCCGTCCGGTGCAAACATCAAGCGACAACCGAAATGATTCGCTTCCTTCTTGAGGGGCACCGCGGTAAAGATCGTCGTGACCTCCTCCAGGGCACGTCCGACCAGACGGCCGCGAATCACCGAGCTGGCGTTCGCGGCGTTCGTACCGATACTCAGGCAGATGTAAATCAGACCATTGCGGGCGAACTCAGGATGCAGGGTCAGGCCAAGCAGACCGCCATCATGCTCGGCAAACGCAATCGGAACTCCGCTGATGGGTTTGGGTTCAAGCTTTCCGTCGTGGATGATGCGCAAGCCACCGTTGCGTTCCGTCACCAAGAGGTCGCCGCCCGGCAGAAATGCCAGGCTCCAGGGGTGGTTCATTCCCGCGGCCACGGTTACCACCCGGACTGGCACTGGCTCGGCGACTGCCGCCCCGCTGAGCATCATCAGCACGAGACCGAACAGCACCTGACGCCTCGCCCGCCGACACGCGCCTCCGGAATCATCTGCCGCGAGGTTAGCAGTATCGGTCACACTGCGGGCTGTAGCACCGCATACGACATCAAGGGATCGTTGTTCGCTTGGCATACCAATCGGTGCTCACTCTTCCACCGGCCCTGAGCGTGTCCGGCAAATCCCATTCGAGCAATCGCAAATCGGCGGGTGCTCATCACGACGCGCCGAGGCGCTGCTCCCTTGCGGCGGGCGGCGCAACAGTCATTGTCGCGTCTAGGCACGGTGCCCAACCCTCATCTTCGATTCCAGCCGTCGTGGAACGGAGGCGCAGGTAAACCCAGCACGCAATTTTTGCGTTTCTGGCTCGATTTGGGGTTTGCACGCTCTCAGGCGGACTCGTACCCTGCAAGGCATCGCAACACGGACTGCATGCCCGGGCCGTAACGGACACTCGTGAGGTCGCATCGCTGCGGGAGGTTGGCCGCTGTAGGGGTCGTCTCCAAAGTTCCGGGTACAGGTACGGCGACGAAGTGGAACATGAGTTGTGAGTAGCGCGAGAATAAACATCGAGTGTTTTGGTGAATGCGGCTGCTCAGTGAGTTTGCGGAAGAGCAAAGTCCGCAGCGCGCAATACTATCTGTGCGGGTCGAAACAGCATGGACGTCTCTGCCAGGCAAAACTACCACCGCTGCCACCTGGCATGGTTCGTAGCGTCGAAATTAACGCAGCGGCGCATTTTTGGGGTTACACCGACGAATGGCCGGATGCCGAAACGACTGCTTCACTCCAGCGAGCGCGAGAAGTCCTCGCGGTTGGCGTCGCTCAACTCGCCATCGAGAAGGCGCGTAAGCGCGTTGACCGAAAATAAATGGTCAGGGTGACAGGATCTGAACCTGCGACTCCTACCAAATCGGGAATCTGCTCTAATCTGGAACTTCGAGACTTCCCATGAGATGTGACATCCCAATGTACGCGACTTTTTGCCGGCAGCAAGGGGCTTCAGGATCGAAGTGATTACACCGAGCATGATGCTCCAGAGGACGAGGAAATGAGCAAGAACACCTATCCATTGAAACTTCCCACGTCAGTGAAAAAGGCGGCCGCGGAATTGGCGGCTACCGACGGCGTATCACAGAACCAATTCATCGCGGCAGCGGTGGCGGAAAAGGTAGGCTCCTTGCGCGCCGCGGATGACTTCCTGCGTGAACGCGCGGGAACGGCGAAACCCAAAGACATGCTCAAGTATTTGCGCCGCGCACCGAAAATTGCACCGGGCGCTGACGACATGCCATAGGGCCGCGTGATCAGGATCGCGTCCGTGTTACCGCCACCCGCTCTAAACTATCACTGGCCAGTAACGTCCCGTCGGCGCGTCGGTAGTCGATTGCAAACGGAACACGAATCCCTTCGACAGCACGATAATCGTGCAGCGAGACATCAAGGACGCGCGCACCTTGCGCGTTCATGATGATGAATTTCACTATGTCGCCATAGTGGCTGTCCACGTACAAGATCCGATAGTAGCTGCTGGGGCGGTCGACCTGAAGTTTCCACGCCAGGATGCCCGGAAGTTTCTGCATGCCAAGGGGCTTAAATGCACGTGGATTCTTTTCCAATTCGAGAATCGGCGTGTCGAAATCGAACGTGACGAGCAACGCGCGCTCCTCTTCGACTCCAAGCCCCTGCGGTGTACCGCGAATCTTCACGCCCTGGCTCGATCTGCTGCCTTCGAACTTTGACGAATCACCAGTCTTCATCAGCAGGTTGACCTGGTTTGGCCGAGCGGTGTGAACCTCCAGCGGATAATGCTCGCAATCGACGTAGCGTGTACCGTAGTAGTCGACCCTGGCAACGCTCTTCAGGCTTTCCTCGAAAGGCTTGCGGAAGGAGTTATCCTTGACGAAGTCGATTTCCTCGGCAACGGGAATGGTCTGCTCCTCATGGTCCGTCGCAAGTGTGGGCGGATCCTGGTTCTCGGTGTCGGCCGGCGCGAAGTTTGGAATTGCCTCACGGGGTACTTCCGAGGCATACGCGCCATTCACCGGTGCGGGTTTGTCGGTAAGATCGCGAGTTGTACTCGTTGCAGCCTCATTACCGGTGGCATGCGCGTTCGCGGATGACCGGGCAGCCGACACAAGCATCAGTAGCGCCACACCGGCAAGCAGGGGATTTGGGGGTTTGGACATGAGCCGCCTCCTATTTACTTCGCGCCGGCCGCTTCCGCCGGTCCTCTCGCTGATAGGGTTGAAACCTGGGCGAGGAATTCGTCGGCCTTGGCCGCAAAGACATTCGCGTCCAGTTTCTTTTCCGCAGGCAGACCGCCCAACTGGTGTTGCCAAAAGCTGGGTGCAGGCATCAGACGTTCGTCCGACCACCTGACATTGGGCGCATAGATCGCCCAAAAATCCCAAACGTATTTATCCACTCCCATCACTTGCTGCATGAGCCTGCCGGTGATTCCCGTCTCCTCCCAGTAGTGCGTCGTGTAGCGGTTGATAATCAATCGCGAGGCGGGTGCGACGTTTGCCTCATGCGCGCCCAGGGTGGGAACGTGAATGACGAAGGTCGCCATGCGCGGATCGTCGGTTTTCTTGCTGTACACGGCCTCTTGCAGATCGGACATGCCTCGCAGGCAGATACCGCAGGTGGGACCCACGATGTACAGCATGCGCACCTTGCCCACGTTGGCGTTGAAGTCAGAGCGCAGTTGGCCAAGGCTGTTGTCGAGCACGACGTAGGGTTTCTGCGAGGCATCAGCGGCTAGCACCGCCAATGGGAAGAACGTCAGCAGCGCAGCCGCGGCGGTCAGGGGCATTAAGGATTTCGACATTTGCTACTCCTGGCGGGATTTGGTTAGCGCAGAGCCGCCGGCGTCGGGTCGATCAGCAGCCATTGCAATTGTTCGGCGAAGACGGCGAGCACCAACAACAGCGCGGATAACCAGAGAGAGATATACATGGCCTTACCCGGCCTCTTTTCTGCACACCCCTCGGCCAGGCAGACCCGCCTCAGCCGGTATGTGCGCCAAAAGGCCCAGCCGAGCATGGCACCGGCCACGATCAGGATGTAGGTCCGAAAAGGCTGCCAACGAGCCATCGAGACCGCGCCGGAAACACCCAGCAGCGCGACCGTCCACGGACCAATGCAGCAAAGACCGACGAACGATGCAAACATGCTCAGGCCGACCGCGCTTCCGCCGGAGGCGATGATCTTTCTCTGTTCCTGCATAAACCCTTCTCTACGGGGAGCACCGTACATGGTGCGGGTACAGGTAATACGCTCCGAAGTAACAACGCGTGACAGCAATAGGCGTCGCGGTGCCTTGCGCCGCTTCAGGCTATCGCACGGCGGTAGATCGCCACGGGCGCTGTGGAGAGCAGAACACCCGCGGCCATGCCGGCGAGACCCACCGGTCCAAATAGTATGCAGCCGAGCATCCCGCAGAGCGCCGCCACCGCACTCGCCCACAGGAGGAAGACATTGCGCCGGCTTTGCAGTCGAGTGGACTCGAGACTCAGCAGTACGCCCACACCGACTCCGCAGCCACCATTCACGATCAACATCGCAGCCAGCGTGCAGCACTCCGGGGCGAAGTAGGAATGGAACGCCGCCACGGGAACTGCGAATGCCCCTATCCCGGCTCGCATGCCCGCACTCGCCGCTTGGGCGGGGGTTCGGCCGTACCAACCGAGACCCGTCGCGAGCGCCAACAAGCCCACGCCAATGCTGAGGGACAGTCCCGGTTCATGGCACAGCCAACAGGATATGGCCGTCAGCACCGGCGCCGGCCAAGCCTTGGTCGCGGCGCGCCAGAGCCGCCCCCATTCGTAGGCGAGCCGCGCACGTTGCCGGAGCTTATCCGGTGCCGTCATCGCCATGGAGTCTTTTCCAGATCACACGGGTATTCGCGAGGGCGCGCTGCAAGCGCTTGCGAAAGGCGGCAGGCGCAAGAGGTGGTCGTTGACTGTCGTACATCGCGGCGACAACAACCTCCAGGTCCCGAGGTTGCAATTGGCCCATGACAGCTCCCGCCGCCTCGCGCAGGTTGTTGCGAATCGTGATCGCTTCGGGCGTGTCGAAGTCGGGCGGCGCCGCCATTAGCCACTCGCCCTGATCCACGGCACGGTTGCCGAGCTTGCGCCGGTAGGATCGATATTCGTTGACGGCAATCGCCATGCTCCACACCAGCGCGTCCTTCGAGCGATCGAACGTCGATACCCTTGCGAGAATCTTTAGCATGGCCTGCTGAGCAACGTCTTCGGCGATCATGCGATCTCCGGATATGCTGGTGATCACCTTCACGAGCAATGGCCACAGGGTTCGGTAAGCCGGATCAAACGCTCCTCGTTCGCCGTCCGCCAACGCGGCCATGCTGCGGTTCAGCAGACTTCGGGTCGCCTCATCCATCGGCGCCAGGCTGCCCACGCCGAACGCTCGAACAAGGATGATGCCACCCCTGACGCGTGTATCGCTCTCGTCTTATATACGCTGCGTCGACGGACAGTGTGACGGCCAATTCAAAGCCCCTCGCCGCCTCATTCATCTGGCCGACGCACCACAACACCGCTCCGCGGCCTGGATCGGCGGACAGGCGACCGATCCGTAAGAACAAAACACGCAGCAGTCGCCCGCTTTTGGCTTCAGCAGCGTTTTGCACTGGGTGCATTCGTAAAAATACAGGCACGCATCCGTCGGCATGATCTCCTGCTGTGCGTGCCCGCAGCTCGGACAGGTCAGCACGGAGTCAAGGATGACGGTGCTCACGGCTTTGAAACAACTTTCGAGGGAAAGCCCGCTTCCGTTGTTGCCTGAGTGAGTTTCACTGAGGTCGCCTTGTCGGGATCGAAGGTAACAGTTGCCGTCTTTTTGTCGAAATCGACCAACGTTGAGGTTACTCCGGGCACGCGCTCAAGCGCCTTCTTGACCACGATCGGGCAGGTGCCGCAGGTCATATTCTCAACCGCCAGGGTGGCGGTCTGCGGAGGAGCAGCAGAGGCGATGCCGGCGGCAAATAGGCCCAGCAGAGACACAGAACCGAGTGTGAAGCGACGCATGACAATTCTCCCTCAGCCCATCAGTAACGGGGCGTACCACGGGAATGCGATGAGCGCCGCAAGCCCGACGACAACGATCCAAAAGATTTGCCGCTGCCGCCGTTGGAGCCGCGGATTAGCACATGCCTCACCGGGTGCGCACCGAGCCGGAACGATGTAGAGCTGCCTGAACGCCAGGCCAATAAAGACGAGCATGACGCCAATAAAGATCGGCCGATAGGGTTCGAGCGCCGTCAGCTGGCTGATCCAAGCACCACTGATCCCCAGGGTCAGCAACACCAACGGCGCGACGCAGCAAAGCGACCCGACGATCGCCGCCACAACGCTGGCCCACAATTGCTTGGACGCCGTCTGCATGGGGTGTAGCCTACACCATGTACTTAGGTACGGAGTCAAGTATGACTGAGGCAAAGCTCACAATTGGTCGCATTGCCCACGCGGCGGGCGTCAATGTCGAGACGGTGCGGTACTACCAGCGCCGTGGACTCGTCAGTCTGCCCCCGAAACGCGCGCGCGGATTTCGGTATTACTCCCCGGAGACCGCAAGTCGCGTGCTCTTCATCAAACGGGCACAAGCGCTGGGGATGTCACTCAAGGAAGTGCAGCGATTAATCAAGATCGACGCCAAGGGCGCGTGCAAGGAAACCCGCGCGCTCGCGTTGACAAAATTGGCCCTCGTCGAAAGCAAGCTGGTGGAGTTGGCCCGACTGCGCGACGTGCTGCAAGAATTGGTGATTGCGTGCGATCAACCTCATGGCGCGAGTTGCCCGATCATCGAGCGGCTCGAAACTGAACTCGATTGGTGCAGTAGGTCGACTTGACCGGGTACCCGTGTTCGCTCGCCGCCCAATTGGGGTTTCACCAGCGAGTTCGGGATCAGAGGGCGAGCTCCCCACCCCACCGCCAGCCATTCCTTCACCGCAGGATGTTTGTGCGTGGCGTAGTTGTCAGCGATCAGTTGCTTGGAAGGCGCAGGCGGCGGTCAGCTCCGCGCCGTATGAAAGGTGATCGCGTAACCGTCCGGATCCTGTGCGACGAAGAAGCGACCGAAGGGGCCATCGGCAAGGGGGGCGAGGATGGT
>Ga0210408_10004794_pt1 | contig 12026 bp, 10 predicted proteins | sample IncBWH4MmetaG_FD_155471 | JGI IMG/M metagenome (GOLD analysis project Ga0210408, IMG submission 155471) | Forest soil microbial communities from Barre Woods Harvard Forest LTER site, Petersham, Massachusetts, United States - Inc-BW-H-4-M | ecosystem: Environmental > Terrestrial > Soil >... | reverse complement strand
TCTTTCCGACCTCATATCGCCACCGCGCTATTCCTGTTTGCTGCCTTCCTCCTCTACGATTCGGCCCAGAGGCGCCCTAATCCGCCCAAGCTATGGTTAGTCGGCGCCGGGGCCCTTCTTGGGTACTCCACGATGCTCCGTTACATCGATTGGGCTCCTTTGGCCGCTTGGATCGGCGTCAGCTTATTGTGCCGCAAGAAGCTGACGGACCTAATTTTGTTCGGGATCGGGTTCGGACTGCTGGCCAGCGGTAACTTAATATACGATGCGTTACTCTCGGGCGATCCATTCCAGCTTCCTGCGGCGCTTCATCGTTCAGGCGCCACTAATGACCGTCTAATGATTTCATGGAATGGGTTTGTAGTGACGATAGTGCGATTGGCAAATGTTGTCTGGATTTTCCCGCCTGTGCTTTTGCTGGTACCTTTCTGGAGGTATTACCAAGCATCTTCCAAGGCCAAGATGTACGCTGCATTGTTCTTGATGAGCGTTGTGATCTACTTTTTCTATCCGGCGTCTGTCGGTGGCCCAGGTCCGCGCTATTTCCTAGCGTACTTCCCATTCCTGGTTCTGGCCGTCACGGATGTGTGCGGCTGGCTCTCTCGCGGTTCCACGCCCCTTGCCAGGAACATGTGGGATTTCGCCGTGATTAGCCTGATTATCTGTAACCTAGTGTTTGCGGCCAAAGAGGGCTATACGATGTATTGGCGAAGAGACCTTCAGCGGACTGCGGCTCATATTGCTGCCGGGAAAAACATTTTCCTTCTCAAGACCGGCACTTACAAAACGGTTGTCGGCGACCTCACTCGAAACCCGCCCGCGCTCTCCTCCGCGGACAACTTATACTTCGCATGGTGCACCAAGCCCGAGCGCGATGCGCTTCTCAGCCGGTTTCCAGGTTACAACGTCTTTGTCTACGAATATCCGGGGCATCTGACAGAATATTCGGAAAATCTCCGAGCGACACTGCCGTGAATCACGACGAGCGAGTGCGCATCTCATGAAAAAGGTCTTCCTGACCGGGGCGAGCTCTGGGATCGGTCTGGCCATCGCCAAGATGTTGAGCGCGCGGGGCGACGAAGTTTGGGGAACATCGCGGGATCCTTCGCGCCTACCACAATTACCGCGTTTGCATCCCATCCAACTTGACCTCTCGGATCCAAATTCGATCGAGCAGGCATTCGACAGCGCTCTCTCCGGAGCCGGCCATTTCGATGTGGTTATTAATAACGCCGGGAGCGGTCATTTTGGCGCTGCGGAACATCTTTCCGACGCCGAGATTACCAGCCAGTTTCAAATCCTGGTTTTTGGACACCTTCAACTCATGGGTCTGGCATTGGTGGCGATGCGCGCGCGCGGACACGGGTTGATCATTAATGTTACATCGCTGGCGTCACGATTGCCGGTGCCATTCATGGCTGCATACAACGCGGCGAAGGCGGCAATGGCCGCCTACACGATGTCGATCCAGCTTGAGTTGCCTGATTCCAATGTGCGGATTGTCGATCTTCAGCCAGCGGACATTTTGACATCATTCAATGACGCCGTTCTAAAAGAGGAGGAACACGATCCACGCTATAGAGAACGCGTGACCAAGACTTGGTTAGCTGTCGATCGCAACATGAAGAATGCACCGCCGCCAGATCTCGTCGCCAAGCGCGCACTCGAATTGATTGACTCGCCAAATCCCCCGCCCCGGATCACGGTCGGCGACGCGTTCCAATCCAAAGTCGCTCCACTTATTTTCCGGTTTCTGCCGCAGCGGATTCGGGTTTGGGGACTGAAGATGTATTACGGGATTTGATTTCGGCCCGATTGGGCAAGTACGACCTGACCCATCGGCGAACGATCGGCAACGACAAGATCCTCCGCGAAGAGAATACTCTCCAGCTGTCGCGAAAGAAGTTTATCACCTCGGTATTGCTTCGGATCGGGCCGTTCGGCACATCGCAGAGCGTCATCGTGCCCCATTGCTGTCGAACTGCTCGCATCATCGCTGACGCCGGCACGACATACTTTTTGACGCCACGTCGATCAAGGCAGCCGCTAATCCAGATGTCGTCCATGTAGACCGCACTCTTTGGCGCGGCGGCGTAGTCCCACAATGCAAAATCGAAGAAATGCGGTTGAACAAGATAACTTGCGGTACCGGTCATGACTGCAACCGGTTTGGGTTCGCGAATCTGATTGGCACGAATCATTTTCGGCAGGAACCAGACCAGACTATGCGGTATTAATGCGCCACGGAAACAAAGCGCGGCGTCGGGTAGTTGTGCATGGTAATGCAGATATGTTTCCAACGCATCGCGTGGGTAGATGCGATCGTCATCAACAATCATAATCAACGTGTTGCCGTGACCGGCGGCCAACTCCTCCTGAATAACTGGAATGAATTTGGTAGCTGGTCCCCAGTCTTGCTGGCAACGTAAAATGCGGACACGCGGAATTTTCTCGAGATAGCCAGGAACGACGTACTCCTTTTGCTGCCGATTCGAAAAACAAGGGACCGCCACGAGGATTTCATCAGGCGTCCGCGTCTGTTCCAGCAGACAACGGAGGGTCGGTTCCAGATTGCCAATCCGGTCCGGCAACGTTGAAAGCGAAACGACGACGCGATTGTTGCGCGTTGCAGAGGAATTGGATAACTGCCGCCGGATGAATCGCGCTTGCTGCCGCCCAAAAAGTAGCGAGTAGACAATCTCCGCTGTCCCACTCACCATTTCCTCCAATTTTCGTATAAGCCGCCCCATTACGACTGGAACTATACCGTAAATATGAAAAAACCGATCTCCCAAGCGGTCATCATTATGGCCGGGTCCGGGTCGCGATTACGGCGCAGCGGCGAAGATTCACCGAAACCACTCGTCGATTTGGCCGGTCGCCCGCTCATTTCCTACACAATGGACGGTCTGCTTCGAGTGGGAATCAAAACGATTTACGCCGTGATCGGGTTTGAAAGCGCCCGGTTACGCGCCGGACTAACACCGCTGATTCCCCGCGGTGTTGCTTTGCAATGGATCGAAAATCCAAATTGGCAGAAGCAAAATGGGATCACTCTGCTCGCAGCAGCGCCATTTGTGAATCGCCCCTTCATTCTTACGATGGGCGATCACATTTTCGAGCCGCGGATTTTCGAGGTTCTGATTCAACGGGCTGACCTGAACCTGTTGAATGTGGCAGTGGAGCGTAAGCTCGACGCGATCCTCGATCTCGATGATGCAATGAAAATTAAAACACGAGGAGGGCACGTCGTTGCGGTCGGCAAAAATTTGGAGGACTACGACGCGATCGATACCGGCCTTTTTGTATGCGTGCCGGAGATCTTTAGATACCTCGATCGGGCAAAACGGGATGAAGACTGCAGTCTGGCCGATGGAGTCCGTTTGATGGCTGCTGACGGCAAAGTTCACGCGGTCGATATTGGAGGCGCCTGGTGGCAGGATGTCGATTCAGTCGCAACTCTTCAACATGCCAGACAATTAATTGCGACCTATTATGGATCGTCGAAGAAAGTAGCTCAGGAATGCATCGTTCTAGCTGACGCGCCCGGCGCCCTGATCGAATTGTGCGGGATATCGCTCTTGGAACGCCTCTTGCGTAGCCTGCAACGCTGCGGATTTAAGCGAGCCGTTATCTTATCGAGTACCCGTGACGTTATCGCCCAAGAGGTCGCTCGACCCTCTTGGGCGCGTGCGGACCTGGAGTGCGAAGTTCACGCCAGAGCGAGCGGACCGGTGATGCTCGAACAAATTATCGATCTTTGGCCGAACGATACCGATCTTCTAATGATTGTTCCCGCGGATTCGGTTTTCGATCTGCGGCTCTTACGAATGCTTGCTTCGCGCTTCGGCCCAGCCGCGCTCGTAGATTCCAGTGTGCCGGATCGGTTTCACTCGCTGGTCCAGTTGGCGCCGGCAACAAAACGCGGCAAACTTTGCGGGCCTGCGTTCTTGCAACGCGATTGGGCTCACTCCCGAACAGGATTACTCCAGGAGGCCGTGTGCACCGGTTTGGACAATCAAACGTTGGCGGCGGCGGACGTGGCCACTGAACCTTTGTACTATGCGCCGTTGAACCGTGAACTGAGAGCCTACTGGTTTCCAGCGCCGTCGCCGGCAGATGCACAACTTGCAAAACGGATTATTCTCGATTCGGCCCAAAAAGGGACGCTCGATTTGCCCGCGACAGTTCACGCCCCGATCGAGACGTTTTTGATCTCCAGGCTTTGCGAGACGCCGGTTACCCCCCACCAATTGACCATAATTACCAACGTCGTCGCCTGGAGTGCAACGATTCTGTTGGCGACTGGTCGACTCGGCTGGGGCCTTGGGCTCGCTGTGCTTGTCGGAGTTCTCGACGGCCTGGATGGCAAACAAGCGCGCGTAAAAGTCGAGACCAGCAAACGGGGCAAATTAGAGCATTGGTTCGACGCAATTTTCGAGGTCTCATGGTGGATAGCATTTGCCTACTATCTTCAACACTCCGGCCGGTTACCCGACGCATTCCGCTATCTCGCCTTGCTGCTTATTGCCCAAGGGATTGATGGAATGATAAAATCGGGAGTTCGTTACGTGTCTGGGCGGTCGATCGAGGAACTTGGAACTTTTGAGCGAACACTGCATTTCGTCAGCGGACGCCGGAATGTTTTCGTCTGGCTACTAACGATCGGATTTCTTCTTGGAGCGCCGACCAGAGCCTTCGTCTTTATGACGTGGTTGGCTTTGGCAACAGCAATCTTGCATCTGCCACGGGCGATTGCCGTGTTTTCGCGGTTTCGAAAAGCCGGGAGGCCACAGCCTTAAAGGCTCTTCCGATAAATCCGGTAGGTCTTGTAACGCTTCGCACCCATCGCTTCGATGAAGCGATTCACCATCACGTTGTCCTCCAGCGTCATGCTGAGTTCGCCGGTAAAACCGCGTCGAAAAGCTTCATCCATTAACCGGAGGACCAGCATCTCGGCGATGCCGGCTCGCCGATAATCTCTAACCACGCCCAGAGCAATGAGCCGCCCAGTCCGGGCCTTCTTGAGATGATAGAGCAATTTCAGCAACCCAATTGGCAAACCAAATGTGGTTAGTCTGCCATTTAGCTTACGCAAAGCCACGTTGACATCCGGCACACCAATCACGAACCCAATCGGGCGTTCGCCGACTTCGGCGATGAGAGTCGCCTCCGACACGATTAGGGGCTTGAGTTCGTGTGCCATGTGTTCGGCTTCGGCTTCGGTAAATGGAACGAATCCCCAATTTTTTTCCCAAGCCTGGTTGTAAATGTCTCTGATCCGCTGTCCCTCTGCGGCAATCTGCTTCAGATCGATCGGACGAATCGTGACCTTCTCCTTGCGCGCGCGCGCTTGAGCGATCTTTCGCAGCCGTGCCGCTGGCTCGGGGTATTCCGAAAACCACCACGCATACCAGTCTTTCGCTTTGGAGAATCCGCAGCTTTCAATCAGTGGCGCGTAATACGGCGGGTTGTGCGCGGTCAACAGCGTAGGCGGATGCTGGAATCCGTGGATCAGGAGAGCGCAGACGTAGTTGGTGGAATAATCGATTGGGCCCATGACCTCGTTTCGGCCTTTTCCCCGAAGCCAGCCGCTGGCTGTTCGAAATAAAGCCTCAGCCACGTCGTGATCATCGATGGATTCGAACATTCCGAAGCAACCGACATTCATCTCATGGAGTTTGTTATAGTTCGGATCGTCGCTCGCCATAATCCGGCCGACAATTTCCCCATTCCGTCTGGCGAGAAATAATGCGGCATCGCCATGGCCATAAAACGGATGTTTATCTCGATTGAGAAAGGCTTTCCGCTCGAGGATCAACGGCGGCACCCACGCCGGATCGTTCTGATAAATTTGCCATTGAAACTTTATGAACGCATCGCGGTCGGCGGCCGAGTCAACGCGTGAAACTTGAACGGACATCAAGTGACGACGGCCGCTTCCGGCTGCATGATATCTTCGACTAACGACTGCGACATATTCTCCTGGCGGACGATCAGAAAGAGAAGCAGCAGATTTAGAACACTGACTTCGAGCCAGAAAAACCACGACGCCCGGTCGATGATCAGAAAAAGAAAAAGAAAAAACATCCGGGTATTTGTCATCAACAATCCCCACCACCGAAGCATTGGCCGCGCATTTTCCCGATAATGTCGACGCAAATCCAGCGGTACTTCAGCCGGAAATTCATGTTCGGCGACGTCCCGCAAACGACGCAACCGCGGGGAAAGAACTTCCTGTTGCCAGGTAAAGTTGATGTAAAGGGCCATCAGGAACTTCTGCCACGGATCAGTCCGCCATCGCAAACGCCTGAACTCATGCCTTAAGGTCGCGGAGGAATCCCAATCCGCGCGGGCGCGACCCTTAACAAAAAACAGGTAGGCGTTTCGAAAGTAATCAGCTGACGCGCCTTGGGCAGCGTGACTAAGTCCGGCGGCGAGCACGAGTAAGGCAATCGACGGTGATGCACCTTCGGCCAGGCAACGCAGTCCGAGATGCACATAGATGCTCAGAAAAATCAGGTGATCGAATAGACTATCGATCACTCTGCCGGTTCGGCTTTTTTGATTTAACAACCGAGCGAGCTGGCCGTCGGCATTGTCGAGCAAATTGGCAACTACATGAAACATCATACCGATGATGTTGATGCGCAGATCCCGATAGAAATACAAATGGCCAGCGAAGATGCCGAACACACCGCCAAGAAGTGTGACTCCAACTGGCGACACTCCGAGTTGCGCAAAAAGTTTCGCCAGTTGGAAACCGACCTTCCGATAAAAATAAAGATCGAGGATGCCCTCGGTCTCGCGCGCCTTGTAAGTGCCCTCCAGGGTAGAAATTGCCGGTTCAACCTGCTCGGACATTCGAAAAGCGGTCGCCAATCGCGTCAGGCGCTCTCAAGCGCAGCCGGAACGAGGGTATCGGCAAGAATGTTCAACGCTTCGTCGAGATCGGCACGGGTATGTTTCGCGGTGACACAGGCGCGGAAACAAACACGATTAAGCGGGACGGCCGGATAATCGACCGGAGCGACCCACAATCCGCGGCGCCTCAATTCGTGCCCAAGCCGGTACATTCGGCCGCGCTCTCCGATCACAATCGGCATGATGTAGGTCGTAGAATTTCCGGTATCGATCTCGAGACTGCGGAGCTGAGAATGAAAATACTCAGCATTCTCCCAAAGTTGTTTTCGCAATTCCGTTTGACGCCGACCGATTTCGAGCGCTTTCAGAATCGCCGCGACCACCACCGGCGGCAATGCGCAGGAGTAAACGTATGGATGAGCGTAAAAGCGCAGGTACTGAAGCGTTTCCTTTGAGCCAGCCACGAAACCGCCGAGGGCGCCGAACGCTTTTGAAAATGTACCGTAGATCAACGGAATGCGATCCTCTACTCCAAACTTTTCCGCAGCGCCGCGGCCGTTTTCGCCACATGCGAGGATCGAGTGCGCTTCATCCACGAACACGCTCGCGCCGTGAGATTGAGCAATGTCCATCAATTCTCTAAGATTGCCGAAATCACCGTCCATCGAATAAATACCTTCGACAATCACAAGCCGTCGCCGTCCCTGATGACGACTCAACGCGACATCAAGCGACGCGGGGTCGTTATGCTCAAACTTCTCGGTCCGGCAGCGTGATAAAATTGCGCCGTCGCGCAAACTCAGGTGCGATCGATTGTCGAGGATTGCGACATCGGATTTGCGGAGAAGCCCGGAGATCGTACCAAGCGCGCCGCCAAAACCGCTGTTGAAAAGCATGGCGTCTTCGCGACCTAAAAAATCTGCGACCTCGCGCTCCAGCTCGCGATGAAGATCGGTCATCCCGGACAACATCGGAGCGCCGCAGGCGCCGACCCCGTATTCGCGCAAGCCAACATGAGCCGCGGCGACTACATCAGGATGATTTGCCAGACCGAGGTAGTTATAGGAACAAAGATTGATGACGGACTGCGGTTTGCCGTCGTATTCGATAGTGGTGCGCGCGTCGGCCGTGGAAAGCATTTCCGGCTCATATAGTTCACCGGCCCGCCCGCTATCGCGCACCCATTTGGTAAATGTGGGCGGAGCCTGAAGAGGATCCTGCGTTTCTTTTGCTAGGAAGTTGCTGAGACTGAGTTTGAATGGATCTTGGTTCATTCCTTATGGGGACCGGTCACTTTCGCGACCCTTCCATATCGGGGCATCTACTTTACGTCGGGCAACCAAAACGACAAGAGCTAAAGTGACCTAGAGGCTGTGTCCTACTTGCGACTCGTGCCGAAAACGTAGTCCCACAGCGGCGAGCTGACGCCGTAGCCGGCATGATCGTCCTGATAATGGTGCCGCAGATGATACTGCTTCAACCACCTCCAGACGCCACCGTTCATGGCGAAATGGTGAGTCGCGTAATGGATTGTGTCGTAACAGACATACCCAAAGCCGAAGCCGGCCAGCGCCGCCGGGGCGAACCGGCCCAGTGTCAGGATAAATACGACATAGAAAACCACCGCCAACGGAACGCTGATAATGGGCGGCATAACCAGTCGGGTCGCATCATTCGGATAATCGTGATGCACTCCATGCATGATGAAGTGAACCAGTTTGCCCACCCGCGTTTTCGGTTGGTAATGAAAAACATAGCGATGAATCAAGTATTCCAGCAGCGTCCAGGTCAGAACGCCGATCACGAAAAATCCGAGCACTGTCAGGAACGACAAACCTTTCTGCACAAACGCGAGGTAAAGCATTAAGGCAATGATCGGCCCGTAAAGAATTACCGGGGTCGCCGGATGCACATGCGAGAAAAATTCCATGAAATTGCTCTCGAACATCCGGACCGTTTCGTTCTTGTTGGAAACGAACAACTTGTTCATGACCTGCTAGACCTTAACAACTTCGGACTCAGAATAAAGCGTATCGGCATTCGACGGACTAACCGCAACGGTTGTCCGGCTTGCCGCTGGTTCCCTCGTTCGTTCGATCCTCGAAAACAGAGTGTAGCGCTTGTCGAAAATGAATTGGAAAAGGAGACGCGTCCACGAGGAGTGAAACTTGAGGTTATCGTAAAACTCCGGCGCCATTGCCTTGAGTTTCGGCAAATTATTCCACGGAATCGACGGCAGATCATGGTGCTCGTTGTGGTAACCCATGTTCAGGCATAACCGGTTGATCGGGCCGTAGTAGCTGTAAGTCTCCTGGTCCGGATCGTTTGTATAATGCTCCTGGATCCAACGCGCGCCGACCGGGTGCAAACCGATCGAAAGGAAAAACGAAAACACGAGGTAGAGAAATCCTGCCCAGCCGCAGAAATATACGACGACCACATCGTATGCCGCCGCGCAGACAAGATTAAGAACGAACCACCGGTCGCGCATGGTAATCGCCTTCAGACGAGGGGGCCGGGTGAGCTGAAAAAAAGGAAAGAGCATCAACCAAAGCGCCTTTCGGTACCAAACGTTGCCAACCAGCCGCGCCTCCCAATAGTTGGCGAGATCGGCATCGTGCTCGTAGTCACCCTGGTGCGAATGATGTTTTAGATGATAAACGCGGAACCCCATTGCGCCGGCCGTCAGATTGGGCAGATCGGCCAGGATCGCTACTAAAATGTTCCGGCTTTTTCGCCGGAAGATGAGATTATGCGTCGCATCGTGGATGATGACGTAGTTGGCGTGGTTGGCGAAGGCGCCCACGAAATATGCGATGATTAGGCTAAGCCACCAGTAATGGATCCCGAGCTTGCCCATCGCAAAAGCGATCCCGGTTTGAAAGACAACAATCGACAACGCGAGCAACGCGGTCCAGGGATTGCGCTCCATTAACTGGCGAATCTCGGGATGGGCCTTAAGTAGCGCCCGAGCTCGGCCCAGGTGGGGGTGCTCGGTTCCGGATTGGTAGAAGGACGCGCGCATTTGGCGAGAACGAACTCTAATGGAATACGCGACGTCTTTCAACGCTTTGAGAATGTGGCCTCACCGACCAAAGCGCAGACGCCACGGCTTCAACGCCGACTCGAAGACGACCTCACGGGACATCTTCGATTGACCTTCCCGTCGATCGACAAAGGTAATCGGCAACTCGACGATTCGCAGACCCGCGCGCTCCGCTCGAAAAACGGTTTCGACCAGGAAAGCGTAACCTTCTGCTGTGATCGGGGCTTCGAGTAGAGATTGCAAAGCGCGCCGGCTGTAGCATCGAAAACCGCTCGTGCTATCGCGAACTTTTATGCCGGTAATTTTACGAACGTACCGATTCGCGAACCGGCTGAGCAACCGTCGGCGCAACGGCCAGTTTGCAACCCCGCCGCCGGAGCAGTAACGGGAGCCAATAGCGACATCTGCGGTGCGCGTCGCTTCGATTAGCGCCGGCACCGTGTGCGGTGCATGCGAAAAGTCGGCATCGAGTTGAACGAGGCGGCCATAATTCCGAGCATCGGCCGCGCGATAACCGTCCAGCAAACTGCGACCGTAGCCACGGGAAGCCGTTCGACGAAGAATTGAAAACCGCGGATTCGCCCCGAATAATTTCTCGGCATGGTCGGCTGTTTTGTCCGGCGAGTCGTCGTCAACGAGCAAAATGTCCGCTTCAGGCGCGACTTTCAATAATTCGGGAACAAGCGTGGCGACATTTTCCCGCTCGTTATAAGTCGGAACGACAATAAGCGTTCGACCAGTTTCCATTGTGAGATTGGCGACCCTAACGGGATTGGAAACCAATTGCCAGATTTCGCGAAAATGCGCATTCGCGCAGAATTACGCGCTTCTCGTGTTCAAATTTCTCCGAAAATTTTTAACTGTCGGATTTCCGCGCGCTCAAACCGGTCCCGCGCTGGAATCAGAATCGTCGCTGAAATTGCATCGCCAGTCGGCTAGGTCACGCTTTTGGTACAGGGGTGGCGCTTGGTTGAGACTGTTTGGGCTTTTGAACCAGCGTTTCGAGCTTTGCTTTCAACTCTTTCGTATTCAACTCCTTTGGCACATGGCTGATGTACATTGATTGCCCTATCATTGGGGTTTTAATCTCCGGCGCCACCAACGGTTGATCGTTGAGCATTAGGAGAAGGCGCGATCCAAGATGCGCAGACGTAAGCTTGTTTAGCGCCGCTGCGTCTTTCGCGGACAAATGAAGTTGGAGTGATCGCGGGTCTTCAGTGGGCGATGGCTTCCCGCCATCCGGTTTCGGGTCGCCCGGCCGCAATCCAAACGCTACATTCTCGAGTTGAGAAATTATCAGATCCGGTTTGTCGCTAATGTAGCCGAGCTTCGGAAACATAGGGAAGTCGGCCGCGTGCAGTCCGGCTCCGGGCCCTTTTGCGGCAATGTAAACCCTCAGTAGCGGCTGGTCGGCCGCATGCACGACGAGCCACGCCGACGACATCCAAGCAATTACCAGTGCGCGTTTCATTTGTGAGAAAAACTGCCCTATCGCTCGTGTCTGTGCAACTGCGCGGCCATTGCCAATCGAGTGGCGCCCTTCTCCTCCCCTTCCTATGACTGCGCTAAGTTTACCTATGAAAACGAAGCTGGCGACCCTAACGGGATTCGAAACCAATTTCCAGGTTTCACGATTCTGCGCAATTCTGCCGCAAATGCGTGGCGAACTGCGCATTATATATGGAGCGAGAAAATAGCCCTTTCGCGGATTCGGCGCGGAATTACGCAGTTTTTGTGTCCGAATTTGTCCGAAAATTGCAACCAACGTTTTGTCGCACCCCGGTTTCGGCGATCCGGCCGGCCAAATGGGCAACTGCGTACCAGCGTCTTTCGTACTCGATAGGCGACGACGGATTCCTACTCCGTAGTAACGTAGCGCGGCTCTAACGAGAAAGAGATAAGCCAACGCAGGGTATTATTGCAACCACTCTGAAATTGTCTCGCAATGGGGCCGTTGGCTCCATCGATTGGTTAGGGTGCACATTGTGGTCGACACCCACGTGATCCGTTTGTCGCAACGCCTCGGCCTAACGAAACACAAAGATCCGGAAAAAATTGAACAGGACACCCTGATGAAGCTGGTGCCGAAAGAATATTGGGCGCTTTGGAGCCCCTG
>Ga0210408_10004793_pt1 | contig 12027 bp, 19 predicted proteins | sample IncBWH4MmetaG_FD_155471 | JGI IMG/M metagenome (GOLD analysis project Ga0210408, IMG submission 155471) | Forest soil microbial communities from Barre Woods Harvard Forest LTER site, Petersham, Massachusetts, United States - Inc-BW-H-4-M | ecosystem: Environmental > Terrestrial > Soil >... | reverse complement strand
GCTAACCCGCTCGCTCCAGCCAACAGCCGCCGTCCCTTGTCTTTCCGACGGCTGCGGGGAACTCGTTGCTGCCTGGCTTCGGCCAGGCTTGGCTCTCCGGCGGCTGTGGCTGAGCGAGAACGTTAGACCATTTCGCACGTCATGGCCAAATTCGAGGACAGGGTAACTCAGAACGTCCCCGGAAATGTTTACGTGGATTGGTCATGCATCTATTGCGAGCTTTGCGTGGAAACAGCGCCCACAGTGTTTCGAGAGCATAAAGAACGAGGCTGGGCTTACGTCTTCCACCAGCCGGAGTCGCCGGAAGAGTTGGATCGAGTCAGGCAGGCCGTCGAGGGATGCCCGACCGAATCCATTGGCACAGATGGCGACCAGCAAGATTGGAATCGTCCGCCGAAGAAATATGATCCAGTATCCGTTCAGAAAAAGCCGTGGTGGAGATTTTGGTGACATGAAACCTTGGTCTAACAAAATCGCCGGAGCCAACGCCGGTTTGCGCTCTCGATTCATCGAGAAGTCACAGGTTATCCTAAGTCACCGACCCGGCGTGGCTCGGCTCGTTCGTTAGCTCGAAAGAGCCATGTCACCGAAATCCAAGCGTAAAAGATTGGCCGAACTATCGTGCTGCACTGGGCGCCGCGTTCGCATTCTGTTTTCATATCAGGCAAAGCGATGGCGAGGGAGCGAGAGGGGGCGCGGCGGAGGGCTGACACTTGATCTCGGACGCTTGCACCCCAGGGACCGGCGGATACACTGCTCAAGCACATGGACGATGTTACGTATCTTTTCAGCAATTACCGCGAATGCGCTCGCCATCTTTGGAACGCTTATTTTCACCCTGTCGCAGCGCCGACGCAGAATTGGGATGTTCGGGACGAGTTTGACACCATCGCGCGCGGCATTTTTTCCTCCCTCGTTCTGCGCCCACTCGGTGTCTTCGACCACGAGCTTTCGCCAGCGTGTTCACCAGAGCCGTCTGTGTTGCAGGGCTTTCGTATCGTGCCGGCAGTCGAGCAGGGGACTCCGATATGCATTAACCGCGAGTTGCCAAGGAGCGGGTATTGGGACCACCCCGTGTCGCGGGTGCGCCCGGGTGAGGTCGAGTTACATTTGCTGCGCTTTTTCGACTTCGACGAGCTTGGCTATCGCGACTTCCGTCACTACGAGGTGGTAATTCACGCGTCGTCAGCATATCCTGGCACTGTCGGCAGAGCGGCACTTATCGAGTGTCAGAATGCGAAAGTTTTGTTCGTTAAAACGGCGGCCTAACTTTGCTGCTCCGGTGCATACGCCGATTAGTTCGGGCTGCTGTGCTGGAACGGCATTTTTTGCTTTGGACTTTCTCATGAAGATACGGTTCTCGACTTTGTATGCTTTGCGAATTATGCCATGAGCGCGACGCGACCGTCCATGTGACGAGCCAGGCTCCAGGGAAGGAACCAACGAAGCGGCATTTTTGCGCACTTTGTTTCCCTGTGGAATCTATGTCGGATTCGGAGCAAGCGGAGGCACTTTTGCGGCTATTTGTGGATCAATTGCCGGATGAACCAGATAACCCGAAGCAGCCATGAAACCAACGCTTAAACCCGCCCACCCCAGGCACCGGCGGGACTGCGCCTCGGTGCTGGGTCGGAGGGGCTCGCCTTCCCCTAGACGGTCAGGTTTCGGCCCTGTTCGCATATCGGACGGCCTGACACCGAGGGTGCAATTTCCTTGTCCGTTTGTAATTGCGTCAGTATCGCGTTTGCGGAATGGTCGTTCATGGCAACCAGTATCTGAAAGGCGCTACCCATGTTCACCGGAACCGAATACACGTTCGCCCAGATGGTGATCATCTGGAGCGTGGTGACCGTGATTTGGGGCGTCTCGCTCCTGATTGCTCTTAAAATCGCGCATATCGAGTTAGAGCCTTTGGAAAAGTGGATCGTCATTCTCCTCACCTCGCTTACGGCGTTGTTCCCGGCCATTGGGCCATTCGTGGCCCCTGTTGTTGCCATTTACCTGATCAACAGAATGGCAGACGCCGAACTTCCGATCATTATTGGCGCTGTCCTGATCACTCGTTTCATTTCGGTTTTGGTGGCGATTGGTCTCGAAAGAGTGCTGGCTTCGGTCGGGTTTCTCAACCGATAAAATCGCTATTGCTGTCGCGTCAGAAATCAGCAAGAGCCTAGGCGTGCGATTTCGCCCGACCTGCGCGGTGCCTGGGAATTTGGTCAGCGGGACAGGGGGGCAAAAGGGAGCGGGAGGCAGAGGGGCAGGATCAGCCCGCACGGTTCAGGAGCTTGTTGATCGCTTCGAGAAATCCCCGCAAGGCAAACGGCTTGCCAATCACCAGGTCTGCCGCCACAGGTTTACCCTGAGACCGAAGTTCTTCGATATGGCCGGTTAGCATTATGACTCGCTGATCTGGCGCGCGCGCTTTGAGCAATGCGACAAGCTAGTCGCCCTGCATGCCGGGCATTCTGTAATCGGCAATGACCAGATCAAACTTTCCCGGCTCAAACAAGGCCAGCGCCTCCGCTGCTCCTGGAACGATCTCAACCGCATGCCCGCCAAAAACAAGGACCTGCTTTAGGGACTCGGAAACTAAAGGATCATCGTCCACGACTAAGACCCGCCGCGAAGAATTGATATGTTTGGACACGAGAGGGCTCAGACCGGGAGGCTAAGCCCAAGCGAAGCTGTAGATCAATTATAATTTCGGAGACCCTCGCCACGAGAACCGCAGAGGCTATCGCTGTCCGGATCGCCACACCACGGACCGGTATTCACCCGGCGCTCAAAAACTGCTGCCGCATTTCGAGCCGGGCGCGGCGGAGAGGCTCATAGGCCGGGCGTCGGAGCGGAGTCGGAATTCGACGGGGCTGATCGATCCCATTCTGCTCAACATGAAAAAAGGCGCAGCCCTCAGGAGGAGGCTGCGCCAGATGAAGGGCAGTAAGGCGGACGCCCCTCTTTGTGTCCATTGCGGAGACGGGGCAAGGTCGCTTGGATGATTTGACGGCTCAATCCGGGGGAGGGCTGGAAACGCCCCCAGGGGTTTACGGGGAGAGGCAGAGGCCGGGATCGGACCTGGAAATTGAACGGGGGGCTCTCCGTGCGCGTTTCACTTGCTCACCCGGCACCGGCGCATTGACGCAGCCCAGACACCGGCACCGGACGGCGCGGAGGTTCCAGGGTTCGAGCATTATCGCGGCGTGCCGTTGGCCTGCTCCGCTCGAAGAAAAGCAGTGCTTTGTGTCCCAAAATCCCAAATCTCTCGCACGACTGTTTTCCAGTCCTTAAATTCGGCAGGCTTGATGGTGTGTTTGTTGGCCCCCAGGGCGATGACCCGCTTAGCCTCGTTCGGGTCTTGAGAGCCGCTAAACACGACTACGGGTATGGAGCAGAATACTGGAGACGGCTTGCGCCAGGCCAGAAAGACAAAACCGTTCACGTTTGGCATTGCCAAATCCAGAACGATCACATCCGGCAAAGGGTGTAGGGCGCGGTCGGTGTAATCTCCCTTTGCCTCCAAATAATCAATGGCCTGTTGGCCAGCGGTCAGACTTTGAAGCCGAATATTGAGGCCAGACTTAGCGACGGCCATCCCGAACAAGGTCAGATCGTCGTGGTTGTCATCGACCAACAGAATGTCTAAAGGACGCCCCATAGGCCACGTCATGATATTAATTGATTTTGGCCATCCATGCAAGCCGCCTTTCGACGGCAAAACTCCTCACGAAGCTACTTCCCGCAAGGGAAAGAACCTGGGGCGGTTCGTTGCAACTGGCGGCGAAGATTGCGACGGCGCACCCGGCGGTTGAAACGGCTGCTATGTGTCCCGGCGGTAGGGTCTTTGCGCACGGGATTTTTGTGCTGGCCCGGGAGCGGGTGAGAGGGGCGGAGGGCGGAGTTTAATCAGGCGAGGCCCAGGAATTCATCCGCCTCTTCGCGTTCACCGTGCGGCTTGGGTAAATGGACGCTTGCACCCGAAGGTATTGCCGATACCCTGCGTAAGGCTAAATCCGATTACGTCATCACCCCATACCGCATGAACCCACGTTACAAGAAGAAAGCAGTTATCGAAATTCTTCTCGGTCTGCTGCTTTTCGTAGCGGCGCTTTTCCTTGCCATCAAAGATTTGGTCCCCGTTTGGCTTCGCCTCATTCTGTTTCTGGTTGGTATCGTTATTTACATTCGGGGGTGCTTGGCTCTGGCCCAAGCCAAGGGTTATAGCAGCGCGATTGTCCTCACGGTTGTTTTGGGAGTATTGTTTCCGGCTGTCGTGCTCATTGCCTTGCCTGACAAGAATAGACAATACCGGAGATACTGAGACCAGACCGTGAGACGGTGCAGCGGTTGGCGTGATCGGAAACAGTGACGGCCTCAAGCCGGCCTGAGCCACGCGGGTGACGGCGAAGCGCAGGTGCAGATCAGGGTTTCCCCTGCTTTGCCCTCACCGGCCATTTCCCGCCGTCCCGGTCGAATGCCGCAGCAGTCCTGGCCAGAGACTCGGGAGTCATCGCGTGCCATTTACGCAGCCGGAGCTTGCCGTTGAGTTTTTCCGCCCAGATCATGCGCTGAGTCTGAACGACGCCGTAAAGGCCCGGTTGGTTCAACCTCTCCAGCAGTTTCTCCGCGTCGGAAAGAGAGTTGAACCCGTCCAGGTCCCGGACCGCGACCCATTGCTTTTTCCGGCTACCATCAGACCGCGTCCAGCGCTCAATTGTAAAAAAACCATGGGGCATGTCGGGGACAATACCGGAGAGCGAGAGTTGAGATCAAGGTTTGGCCCGGTGCTCGGAAAACATTCGCGCCGGAAGACAAAAAGGAGCAGACTTGGTCAAATGTTCTTTCGCGCTATCCAAATTTTGACTGCCTTCTTTGCCGTTGCCGGGGCGGTTGCATGGACTTACCTGCTCATAGCGCTAAAGCAATGGGGGAATGCAATGGCAGGCATGGGGGACGGCGCGGGCACGGACCGGGGTTCAAGCGTGCCGGAAACATTGCTGGCCGGAGCGATATGGGTTTTGCCGACTATGGGCTTTGTTTTCATGCTGCTCGGATCGCTCAATCTGCTCAAAGGCACGACGCGCCGAATTGGTTACTGGTATTCCTTACTGTTCCTCATTCTCACGGCAACAGCGCTATTTGTTTTTTATCCAGGCGTCACATGGTTAAGGCCCCTCGCGCTGGTTTTTATGTTTTTCGCTGGGCTCTGGGGATTTACATTTCGAGAGAAGGCCGAGCCGGTTGCGCCGCTTGTTGCGGGCGAGCCTGACAACGACCGGAGAAGTTAGAGAGGTAGCGCGGCAGAGGACGGATTACCTGGCGGGAGCTTTACACGTCCCTGCTCGGCGGCGGTGAAAGATGATACCGCCTTGATTATAGGCGACATTCTTGGCATTTCATAGGCCTTATGTTGAGCGAGCAGCAACTCGTAGAGCTTATCTCGCGGCCCGAAAGCGAATACCTGGAGCGCAAGGAAAGTCTTCCCAATAAGCGCGAAATTCGCAAAACCCTTGTCGCGTTCGCAAACTCTGTCCCCGAAAATGAGCAGGCGGTCCTGTTCATCGGTGTGACAGATAACGGCGAGATTCGAGGTATCGTGAATAGTGATCGCGCGCAGAAGGACGTTCGTGATGCAGCCGGGGATTGTTACCCTCCGGTAAAATTCCATACGACCATGCTGTCGTTGGGCGCTAATAATGTGCTTGCCGTTTTAGTCGAAGCTAGCAAGGACCGCCCGCATTTCACTGGGCAGGCGTATATACGAAAGGGCTCCCAATCGGTTCAGGCGAGCAAAGAAGTCTTTGACGAGATGATCGCTGCCAGGAACGACAAAGCTCGTGCCATACTGCGCCACCGGAGCGAGTTAGTAACAATTCAGGAAACGAATAATCCTATGGCCCATTTGGAAAAAGACGGTTTCGGACAGAGCCTCATCCCTGTCGAGCGGCGCGACTATCGAATAAATAAGTGCGACGCTCATTGTGTCGAACTTGAAGATATGAATTACCGTTTCATTCGTGTCGTTCCGCTCGCAAAGGTTGAAATAAGCCGGAGTATAGTTCCGCCACGGTTGAAATTGATCGTAGAAGGAAAGCTCTATTAATGAACGGGACCCCACGCGTTGAGACCCGGGAGCAGAGTCGAGGTCGCCGCGCTTCGCAGGATCGTCCTTTTTTGGCAGATTGACCAGCACGCCCTGCCGGGCGGTTTATCGAAAGGGCTGGGCGTGGGAAAATGGTCGGCGTGGAGAAGTCAGGAGCGAGACGTTGAGACCGGCGAAGCGCGGGAACGTTTTTTGCCGGCTAAACTGCGGCCCGTCTTTTTGAAACAACTGACGAGGCGGGGCGCTGGCGAAGCGCGGCCAATTTTTCTGGCGTTCAAAAATCGAGCGGCAATCTTCAGCGGGGTCCAAATATCAGACCCGTGGGGGATCGATCTCGGAACATTTTAATCCCGCCGCTCCGTGAGAGTCGGGGAGCGGCGAAGGAGGTGCGCCGTTCACGCGCATTTGGCTTTCAGGGCGCGCGGTCATGCGAAGAAGATGCGACACTGCGGAAGAGGCCCGTGACGCCGTGGCGGCACGCCGTAGCGCCAAAAACCGGCAATTTCGACCCAAATTATCCAACGTTATCTGACGCGTTTGGCTAGAAACCGCGATCAGTCGCGACAGTCCTCAACCCAGACAAGGGCCAGGCCATTCACGAGTGCCGTTCCGTGCGGATAAGCAACACCAGGAGCCCATGCTGTAGTGGTAGCGGGGGCGTCTGGCGGCTCGGTTTTCGCTTTTGCATATCGCAGGGACATGGCGACCGCGCGCGTGGGACGGCCCAGGTGCCGTGAGGCTTGCGCCGCGCTAAGGAACACGTGCCCTTGAGCTACAGGCGGTTCGTCGCGCCGGCGCATTTCCTCGTAAAGCGCTGGCTCGTAAATGTCCTGGACCAAAACTTCCTGAGAGCGGTTGCTACCAGACGCAGCCAAGACTTCGACGGTGGCCTGTTCGAGAAGCTCAACCGTCCGGGCGTCAACGCGTTCAGCTAGGCGGCGGGTAACGCCGGTGTCGGTGTCGTAGATCAAAAAATCGAAGCCCATAAAGACTCTCCTCCTCCTCCTCTAATACATATACTTAAATTTCAAGTCTAAGTATAAATAAAGAATAGAAGAGGTTAGAACCAGCCTTGCCCATAGGCTGGCCCGTGAAGAAAGGCGCTGCCTGGAGTCACAAGCGGCGTCCCTCCCTATCCTCGGCGCGAGCCAACGTGACCCCATGGACGCTGATCGAACGCCTGCCTTGATAACGTCGTGCGAGCGAAAGGCGCACCGCCAACGTTCCGCGAGGCAGGTCGAGGTGTTGATTGGCCGCCGTGATCGAGGGGAATTCCTGGCCGGCCAGGACGGGTCGAGGCTGGCGGTCGGGATACTGGTCTCGGTATCTTCCATATTCCCACGCGTTCACCTGCAAGACTTTAAGCCGCTTGCTGCGGAGGCTCCGGCGATCTCGTCGTGGGGCAGAGGCAGGGCAAGCAGCCGCAGGGGCCGCCGTGTCGGGAGAAGAAACCGCCAGAACCTTGCCCGGATCGTTCGTGACGGGAGAGCCGGAAATGCCTGACGGCAGAGGGATAGTTGCGATTTCCGTCTGGCCTCCGTTGACGGTTTCGAGAATGAGGCGTAACTTGTTCATAGGTTAGTTGATTTAACCGGCGCGGTTTATTTGCGTGAACCGTGCCGGTTTTGTTTGTTGGTTGATTAATCCGCGAGACTTCATTGCCTCGTGGAAATTTGGGCCTCCTTGGCCTCTCCTTTTGCCCCGCGCTTCGCCGGTTGCTACTACCGCACTGCCGGACTTTGCGCGAGTTGACTCGGCAGGCGGTAGTTGCCGCTGCCGTTCTTTGGGCTGGTCGTAACGAAGGTCTGAAAAATCGAAAGCGTCGGCGGGGTCTGCCGAGTAATCACTGTCCGCGTTTCACGAATTGGATTTGCCCCCCGACTGCTGGTGCGGTTTTGAGACGGCACCCGCGCGCTTCGCTTGTTTCCGTGCAGTGCATGCGGCAGGTCATTCGGGCTGAGAGTCATTGGTGTTTTTGGGTTTGGTGCCTTGCGAAGCGCGGGCATGTTCGGAATTTTTCTGGCGCTGGTTTTTGCTTGGGTTTTTGATCGCCACCGGGCAGGGGAGCCCTCAGGCCGGGGGTTTCGAGGCGGTTCAAAGTATTAAAGGGTCGAAGTCAGGAACCGCTCGATTTCGCTGGCCGGAATGAGTTTGCAGCGGAGCGCGCTGGAGGATTTGAGCAGTCCGCGCTGGGTGAGCCGAAACGCGCTGATGTAGGAAATTCCGAGAATTTCCGCCGTTTCACGCAGGCTGTAGGCCAAACGCGGGAGCGGCGGGGAGACGCTTTCGGGTTTTACTTTGGCCTGGTTGTGTGTTAGTGTTGTTGGCGCGGTTGGGGCCGCGTTCGTGTTTTCGTTTACAATTTCTGGCATGCCCCTAATATCGCCTACTTCCGCTCTTCCTAGTAGCCCCCGGATTTGGCTAATTAAACCTGGGACGCTAACCGCAATTTCTCGTGGGCTCGCTTCGCCTCAGCTCTTGTCCGCGCCAGCCGCTTTTTTTCCATCGTGGTTAGTCTTCTGCGCCGAAAAAAGTGAATATCCCAGATCTCCAGGCCGGCCCAGGACGGGTCGTTAGTCTTAGACCCAGGGCTTCGGGGACGGCTGGGCCGGTCGGTTTTCCGCTCTTTCTGCGCGGCTGGCGTGCGGACTGGAGCCGGAACGTCCTTCCGCACGTCGGCAAGCAAGCATTTCGAAAGCTCGTTATCAGTAGCGTCAAGCCGGACGTATAGCCGTCCTATTTCTTCGTAATCCTCGGGCTCAATTGCTCGCGCCATTGGTAACTCCTCTTGGCTGGCGCGAACGACAAAGGCCGCTGGCGGAGGCATGGGGTTAAGTATCGACGCAATGTCTGCTTGGTCATCCGGCGACAATTCCTCCCAATCCGGCCATTCCGGGACCGAGACCTCGGGGCCAGGGCGGTTTCGCCAATCCGGGAATAGCGACTCGCGAGCTAGCCGGCGGGCTGCTTGGTAAAGGCGTGCCGTGAGGGCGTTCGGCTGCCGCCGTTCCTCGGTGGAAAGCCTTCGCCAGCGCCAGCGCCAAGGCGAGGTTGCGCTTAAAAATTCTTCGGGCTCGGTTTGCATCCGCCGAAAGTAACATGTCGGCCTGCGACCCTGAAAACCAAAAACCCCGCTGGCGCGGGGCTGGGGGGGCAGTTATAGACCGGCCTTACTCAGCGTGCCCTTCGGGCTGCGCCCCGGCATCGGTCGCCGGCTTTGGTTCGGCGGGTGCGGGAGCCGCTGCCTTGCGAAACGCTTCTAATTCAGCCACGAGACCCGCATAATCGGCAGCCGGGATGGTCACTTTGTCGGCAGGTGCTGGAGCGGGTGCCGCGACTCTGATACGCTCCGCAGCGTCGGCCAGATGGGCGTCGCTGACGTGGTTGTATCGTTTCGCGAGTAAGACCCCTCCGTCTTTGTGACCTAACAGCTTTGCGACCGCTGGCAGGCTCGCGCCCGACTCGACGCTACGTGTTGAAAACAAATGCCGGAGGGCGTGATGATCGAGTTTCTGAATTCCGAGCTGCTCGCAGGCGGAGGCGAGAGACCCGCGACACTCTTTTGCCTCGATAACTCTGTCGGTCGGCTTTCGACCCGGGTTTTCAGCTTGCAGCGCCTCCAAGAAGGCTTTCATCTCCGGGATCATCGGGCGTTTGCGGATTTCCCAGTTTTTGGTGGCGGTCTGTTCGTCCCCCCGCACCCGTATTGTTCCCTTTTCCAGATCGACATCTCCCCACGTAATTTTTGCAGCTTCGCTCACTCGAAAACCCCCATAGACGAGAAATCGCACTAGGTTAGCCGCCTTACGATGTTTGATTAATTGGAGGAGTTTTTCATACTGTTTGGGCGAAGGGAGGTCCCGCTCCTTGAAACGCTCGGGCACTCGCTTTATAAATCGCGCAGGGTTATCGTAACGCGCCCCAGACTCGACCGCAATTTCCAGCACCCATTTGAGCACGCCGACCGTGTTGTTGAAATTGGTTGAGGAACGCTTTTTGCCATAGGCCGCCGCCCAGTCCAAACAGGCGCTTTTTGTAATTCTTGCTGCGTCGGTCTTTTCCAAACCGGGCCAAGATTTGATCAGGGCGGCGATCCGCTCGCCGTAGTATTCTTTAGTGCGGGGCTTGAGACCTAAATTGCCGTCCAGCCTTCTTCTGTAAATTGCCAGGGCGTCCCCAAACGTCAATTTCCCATTGGCGGCAGCGGCGCTGGTGAGATGTTCGGCGCGTTGCCGCTCCTGCTTTTGCGTATCCGCGAGACGCAGCCGGGCCACTGTAATTCGGTTGGTCTTAAGGGAGCGCACAATGAGCTTGCCCCGCACGCGCAATCGTGCGAAGTATTGCCCCGATGATCGGTAACGGATCAGGTTTGGCCCTGCTGTTTGCCATCGCGCCGGCTTCTTTTCCGGTGCGGCTCCTGCCGGTTTCTCGGTTGCAGTCGAATTCATACGACCAGTATATAACCGCAGTATCAAAAATTGGCAAGCGCAAAGTTTGTATCAATGTAAGTTGCTGATTATCAATTGTTGGAAGGGTGGCTGAGTGGTTAAAGGCACCTGACTCGAAATCAGGCGTAGGGGTAACCCTACCGGAGGTTCGAATCCTCTCCCTTCCGCCACCGGTTTTAGAATCCAGACTATCTAATCAATATGAGCAGCTTGCGATAACTGATAATTAATACTAATTATAGCTGTGCCGTAAACTTCAATTCGGTGATCTGATATTTCAATTTGATACTACCTGACCGGAAGGTTCCCAAAACACTTGCCTGGTTGCCTGTTGTATGTATTCTTTTCCATTGGTCTTTCCATTTATTGCCCATACAATTGATGGTGGTGATAAGGACATCACCAAATTGAGAAAAGCCAAACTCACATTCGACATGCGAACCAAGCAAGATTTGACTGCCCGGCTTCTGGCCATCATGGTTTTGCTGGCCGGTCTTCAGCCAGCGGTGGCGCAGCCCACAATTCTTTCGACGGTTCCGAGCAACGGGGCGGGCGTTTCGCCCGGTGCGCCGGTGATGTTCACTTTCAGCACCGCGATGGACCCCACCGCGACCACCGCGGCGTTCTTCGATGTCACGGCGAGCCTTCAATCGCCGCCGGTGATCCCTGTTTGGAGCGCGGGCAACACGGTGCTGACCTGCACCCCGTACCCAGCCTTCGCGAATAATCACACCATTCAATGGCAGGTCAGCGGGCAGGACCCGATGGGAAACCCGTTGACTGGCACCACGACGGGTAGCTTCACGACCGTGGCAGGCGTCGGCGGCGGGTCGGGCGCGAATGCGCTCACGTCTTTTCTGATCGGCGAATACACGTTCTACGGTCAAACCAGCGCCAGCCCGCCGGTGCTCTACCCCCACATCACTTATGAATTCTTCGCACAGACACTCCTCTCTTCAAATCGCACGGCGACAAACATCACGGTGACGGTTCCCGTCAGGTCCGCCGTTTCGAACGTGGTCGAGACTTTACTGACCCCGGAGAAGTTTAGTTTGGTGGTGTACAACACCAATCTTGCGGCCTTCAATACGAACTTCCCGGCAGGTAATTACATCTTCAATGTCAGCGCCATGGCCTCCAACCAGCAAGTCACGGTGAACCTGCCAGCCTATACGCCGCCCAACGCGCCGCAGGTGATCGACTACAACGCCGCGCAGTCTGTGAATCCCTCGCAGCCCTTCACCCTGAACTGGAATACGTTCACCAACGGCGGGAGCGCGGACTGGATTTTCCTTGAAATGGGTGGCAATCCTGCACCCATCTTTCAGACGCCATTGTACGGTCACCCATTAGGGCGCCGATCAACAGAAAAAACGTTGTCCGCTCCGGTTTTTTCTCTTCCGGTTTACACTACGGCTTGAAATCGTAATCACAGGACTGATCCGAATCTGCGTTTTCGTTGGTTTTGGTTCCGTATCG
>Ga0210408_10004792_pt1 | contig 12029 bp, 4 predicted proteins | sample IncBWH4MmetaG_FD_155471 | JGI IMG/M metagenome (GOLD analysis project Ga0210408, IMG submission 155471) | Forest soil microbial communities from Barre Woods Harvard Forest LTER site, Petersham, Massachusetts, United States - Inc-BW-H-4-M | ecosystem: Environmental > Terrestrial > Soil >... | reverse complement strand
GTACGGGCTGGCGGCGGCCTTTGTGAATACCCCCCTCATCAGCCCTAACGGTGGGATATTCACCAATTCGGTGACGGTAACTCTTTCCGACACGACCGTTGGCGCCGCGATCTATTACACATTGGACGGCACCACGCCCACGACTAACTCGACACTTTACACCGCGCCATTCGTGCTGACCAACTCGGTTGCGGTCACCGCCGCGGCGTTCAAAGCCGGAGCAGTCGCCAGCGGGACCGTCAGCGCCAGCTTCCTCAATAGCTCGGTCATCGGCAGCGGGACCGGTTTGTTTGGGCAGTACTGGTCGAACACCACCAGCGTGGCGTTCACCAACGCGGGATTCAATGCGGCGCCTACGCTCACGCGCATCGATCCTGCCATCAACTTCAACTGGAGCACGACCCCACCGTCTACGAACATCGGTCTGACCAACTATACCGTTCGTTGGACCGGGGCAGTACAGCCGCAGTTCACGGAAACCTATACCTTCTCGACCACCACGGATGACGGCGCCCGCCTGTGGGTGAACGGACAATTGCTCGTTGATAAATGGGTGGATGAAGGTCCCACTACGTGGAGCGGCCAGATTGCGTTGGTGGCGCAGCAGCGATACAACATCGAAATGGATTATTACCAACACGGTGGCGGCGCGTCGGCGCAACTGTCCTGGAGCAGCCCTTCCACCGGCCCCATGACCATCATTCCCCAAACCCAGCTCTACCCACTGAGCAACCCGCCACCTGCCGTCACCTTGACCGCCCCGGCCAACGGCGCCAGCTACACCGCCAGCGCCAGCGTGACTTTGAGCGCCGATGCCGCCGCCCAATACAACAGCCTCAACCGCGTGGATTTCTATGCCGGACCCACACTGCTGGGCAGCCTAAGCAATGCCCCCTATAGCCTGACTGCCACCGGACTGGCCGCCGGCAGTTACGCGCTGAGCGCCATCGCCCTCGATGGCAGCGGATTGACCGGCACCTCCGCTCCGGTCAACATCACCGTCACCGCCGCCACTGGCCAGCCCTACGGATTGACCTCCCGCTCCGGCGCGCCGGCCTTTTACGCCATGCCCACGGCGATGCCGGCTACCTTGCCCGGCACCCTGCCGCTGCTGCTCTCCCAAACCGGCGTTTTCAGCAATACCCCCGCCATGAGCCCCACTAACGCCCTGCTCCCATACATCCCCAACGTGCCGCTCTGGTCGGATGGGGCCGTCAAGTCGCGCTGGCTCTCGGTGCCCAATCTCGGTGCGCCCTACACGCCCGACGAACAAATCGCCTTCGCGCCAACGGGCACCTGGTCGTTCCCGGCCGGCACCGTGTTTGTCAAAACTTTCCAGTTGCAAACCAACCAGAGCGACCCGGCTTCGCTCCGTCGTCTGGAAACCCGGCTGCTGGTGCGGGACATCAATGGCGCGGTTTATGGCGTCACCTACAAATGGCGGTCGAACAACAGCGAGGCCGACCTCCTGACCACCTCGAGCAACGAGAATATCGCCATCACCACCCCCGGCGGGGTGGTGACCCAGACCTGGTACTATCCAAGCCCGGCGGATTGCCTGAGCTGTCACACACCTGCGGCTAATTACGTCCTGGGTCTCAGCACACGCCAGCTCAATGGCAACTTCGACTATCCCTCCGGCGTAACGGATAACCAGCTTCGCACGCTCAATCGTCTGGGGCTTTTCAATCCGGCATTCGACGAGGCCGGCATCAGCGGCTACGAGCAGCTCTACTCCCTTACCAATCAATCGGCGTCCTTCGAGAGCCGCGCGCGCTCCTACCTGGATGCCAACTGCGCCCAGTGCCATCAACCGGGCGGGAGCGGCCCCACCCTCGATGCCCGCTTTGACACGCCGTTGACCAACCAGAACATCATCAACGCCATCCTGGCCAAAGCCAACCTCGGCGACCCCAACACCCGCGTCGTCGTGCCCAGGGACATCTGGCGCTCCTTGCTTTACTACCGAATGAACACGACCAACGCGCTGAAAATGCCGCCGCTCGCTCGAAACCTAGTGGACACCAATGCCGTCGCCGTAATGGCGGACTGGATCAACAGCCTGCCGGGCACCCCCGCCCTGGCGCCGCCCGCGCTCACGCCTGATGGCGGCACTTTCGTCAACTCCGTCAACGTAACGCTGCAGTCCACCAATCTCGGTGCCACATACTACTACACGTTGGATTCAACCCTTCCCACCACCAACTCATTCCTCTACTCCACGCCCTTTGCCGTGACCAGCAATGTCACCGTCACCGCCAGCGCCTTCGAGCCCGGCTACAACAACAGCTTCGCCGCCACGGCCATGTTCACCATTCGTCCGCCGGTTTATTTCACCAGTGGTGGCGCCTTCAGCAACAACGTCTTTGAATTGCAACTCTCCGGCGTCGCCGGCATGAGCTACGTCCTCCAGGTCTCCACCAACCTGACCGTCTGGTCCTCGCTGAGCACCAATACCGCCCCCGCCAACCTCTTCAACCTCTCCGACACCAATACCACAGGCTTCCCATATAGATTCTACAGGGTGCAGGAACTGCCGTAGCCGGCGGTGTAAGGATGCGGCGAGTTGATCCACGGAATTGCGGCCCTCTGGCAGTCCCGGGTGGAACCGGTTCGCCGGTCAATCCTATTGCCGTCTTTTAGGCGCATTTCATGCTCGAAACAAAAGCGCCGAGAGAGGCCAGGCTCCCCTTCGCTCGACCCCGTTGATAAACGTCACTTTCTTCGGCATTGTCGTCGGTGTTCTCTAACAGGAAGCCGCGACGCGGTCAGTCCCGCATTTTCGAATATTTCTCGGGTGTCGCTTCAGCCGGGGTCGGTGGCATTTCCAGAAAGTATATTCCGTATCCAAGCACTCCTGGCCCAATCAAGTACGGATTTGCCCTTGCTGTCTTTAAGTGCAGGGCTCAGGCCAAAGGAAAGAAACTCGTGGATGATCTGTCGCTGTGCTGCTTTTGCTTCTTCCGCGCCAGTTCCACCGTGGCCCGTGTCTTGCACCGCCAGGTGAAACGGGGTGGAGCCAGGTTTATTTTTCAGCGTCGTATCACAACCTCTTTCAAGCAGGTATTTGACAGCGGCGGCACAGCGGGTGCGAACTGCGCGGTGCAAGGGTGCAGCGCCATTTTTGTCCTGCGCATTAATTTTGGCTCCGGCGTCGAGCAGGGATTGGATTGTCTCCACTTGCCTCTTCGCATTCCAATCGGGGCCGTTGATGTAGCCATCCGCGGCGTAGTGTAATGGGCCGCTTTGACGATGATTCGCTGTCGAGTTTGGGTCGGCACCGGCGGCCAGCAATAATTGAACGAGTTCAACGCGATAACCGGCCGCCGCTAAGTGCAGCGCAGTATCTCCGGCGTAAATCCAGTGAACGATTTTCGATTGGTACAGCCGGGCCTCATCGATGAGAGATGTTGCCAGCCGCGGGTCCGCCTTCAGCAGTTTCTTTACCCTCGGTCGGTCATCGTTGAGGATGGCTGTAAGAATTGTCTCCATCGAGGGTCTCCGTTCCCGGATTTGCCACTTAAGACAGACCAAATTCCGCAATTCGTTCAGCGACGGGAGCCAGCAGCCGATGACGTTGAGTTTGTCTCTAAGCGAAACTGCTGGCATGTCATTGCTCGCATGGGATTTTCGGTAATGCCGAACAATGCGGCTCAGGCACGCCGCGTCCAAGGCGTCCAGCATCGAACAAAAGCGTCGTCACGCCGTTGCCTGAAGCCGCCGGGTAGGGCGGCTGACTACTGCATTGATTGCTCATATCTCTGCGACTCGGCGCGATAATCGACTGAGGGACTCTCAAGCTCGGGACGCGCCTGCCAATATTGCTCGCCGAATATCTTGAGCATGGCCCAATGCCAAGCCTCGTCGTGAAAGACCAATCCACGTAGTGGCCCGGTGGCTGCCGACTCGTAGCGATAAAACTCCTCCGCCCGGGCACGAGCGTCGGCCTGGGAGATGCCTCCATAAATGCTGAGACACCACGCGAACAGATGGCGCTCGTGGTCGAGATACTCAACGTATTCTTTCTCATCCCGAGGCGATGTCTGCTCACGACGCATAAGTGGCCCAACCATTATTATTACACTTTGAACGTGCACGGCGTCGTGCAAGATTGATTCTCGTAAGCTTCCCTGCTTCCATGGATTTATGAAAGCAGAAGTGCGAATTTCTATCAAGGATTATCACAGAAATAAGAACCAGAAGATCCTGCTGCCGCCCCGACGTTCCCGTCGCGCCGTTGAATGAATCGGAAGCGGCGGCCGGCTTCGAGCCGGTTGGTGTCGCTGAGTCGGGTTAGTAATTCCTCCTCCCTGTGAATTCCGCCTTCCGTCTTGGGACGGCTGGGACGGCGCGGGACGGCAGTGGGACGGTAGCAAGAGTGAGAATCGCCCGTGTTTACCGGCTCTGGGACGGTGGGACGGCTGTACACCCCCAAGGCACCCCCTATCCCCCCTCCCTCTTCCTCCTTCCTTGTTCTTTTCCTCGTCCTCGCCAACCGCGACTAACCGCGACTAACCGCGACCAACCGCGACCAACCGCGACCACCTGCAACCAGCTACGCCTATCTACACCTATCGACAGCTATCTCCACCAATCCCAAACAATCCCGACCAGGAAATAGTAACCAGGTGGTCCCCTTACCTCGGCACCGCGCAGTTGGTTCCCCATTCCTTATCCGGTTGGGGCCCCATCGTAAACACAAGGCTCCCGCCATTCTTCAATTCAGCATAGGGCAGGAACGGCGTGGTCCAGTTGCGGCCGTTGAGCTTCACGGATTGCACGTAGATATTCTGGTCGGAAAGATTCTCTGCGACCATGGTGAAGATCTTGCCATTCGACAGGTGCACCACGGCCTTTTTGATGGCGGGACTGCCGAGGACGTAATAATCACTGGCGGGACAAACCGGGTAGAAGCCCAACGCGGTGAAAATGTACCAGGCGGACATCTGGCCGCAGTCGTCATTGCCGCTGAGGGAGTTGGGTTTGTTGCCGTACTGGGTCTTGATGACCTCGTGCAAACGCTGGGCGGCTTTCCACGGCTGGCCGGCATAGCAGTAGAGGTAAATGATATGATGGCTCGGCTCGTTGCCGTGCCAGTATTCGCCGATACGTCCCTGGATATCCTCCGCGGCCTGGGCTTTCACCGGTTCCTTGTAGTTGAATAGCGCGTCCAACTGCTGGACGAATTTTTCCTTTCCCCCCATTAGCGCGATCATGGCCGGGACATCCTGAGGGTTGTAGAAACTGTATTGGGTGGCGGTCGCTTCCGTGAAATCCGCCTGGGCGCCTTCGCCATAGGCATGGGGATCGAAAGGCGTGCGCCAGTTGCCATGTGAATCCTTGCCTCGGACCTGGCCGGTCGAGGGATCGAACACATTCTGGTAACTGCCGGCGCGTTTCATGAAGTAATCGTAGTCGGCTTTCTTGCCCAGGGCCTTGGCCATTTGCGCGATGCAGTAATCATCGAAGGCGTATTCGAGCGTTTTGGAGGCCGACTCGTTTTCCAGGTCGCAGGGGACCCAGCCCAGTTTAGCGTAAGCCGCCGCGCCATCGTAATCTGGATTCATTGCCGTGGTTTTCATCGCCTGAAACGCGCGGTCGGCATCGAACCCTTTGACTCCCTTGAGGTACCCGTCAGCAATCACCGGCACCGCGTGGTAACCGATCATGCACCAGGTCTCGTTTCCCTGGAGCGACCACATCGGCAGCAAATGATCGGCGCTCTGGTCGTAGTGCGCCAGCAAGGATTGGATCATGTCGGAATCGCGCTGAGACTGAATCAGCGCAAACAGCGGATGCGTCGCCCGAAACGTGTCCCAGAGCGAGAACACCGCGTAGTTCTTGAATCCTTTGGCGTGATGGATGTTCGAATCCATCCCGCGATACTCGCCGGTTACATCCTCGTACAGGTTCGGGGCGAGGAAGGCGTGATACATGCCGGTGTAAAACGTCTCTTTGTCCCAATCCGAGCCGTCGATCTCGATCCGGGCCAGTTCGCGGTCCCACTTCTCACGGGTCGCGGCGACGATCTTCTCGAAATTCCAATCCGCCTTCGGGATTTCGGAGTCGAGGTTCTGCAAGGCGTTGGCAGCGCTGATAGCCGAGACGGCGACCTTGACCATAATCACCTCGTCCGGACGCGTTTTGTATTCGGCCAGGAACTGGAGGTTGGTCCCGGCGGCTTCGTTGCGGCTGCGAAACCGGTAGGTGCGGAAGCTGTCGTATTTGACTTCGTTGCCGCTGCTCATGATGCGGTAGTGGTCGAACGGTTTTGAGTACCGGGCGGCAAAATAGAGATAGCGCTCCTTGGCCCAGCCGTTGACGAGGTGGAACCCGGTGAGCGTGGAATTGTCCTCGACCCGCAGATGAGACCAGATGAGTTTGAAGCGTTTGCCGCTCAGGAAATGCTGGAGGTCGGTCAGGATGGAAGCGCTGTCACTTTGGGGAAACGTGAAACGCATCATCCCGGCGCGTTCACCGGCAGCGAGTTCGACGGTGACGTTGTTGTTGAGGAGTTTGACTTTGTAATAGCCGGCGGAGGCGGATTCCTGCTCGTGCGAATAGCGCGCGCGATAGCCCGCGTCAGGGTTTTCTTTCGTTCCGGGAAGCAGCTTGGGCTCGCCAATCTGGGGCATAAACAGAAAGTCGCCCAGGTCGGGGATTCCCGTTCCGGTCAGGTGCGTGAGTGTGAAGCCCATGATCGAAGTGTCGGAGTATTCGTACCCGGAGGCAGTCTCCCAAAGGTCGCGGTCCGTATCGGGGCTAAGTTGAATCATGCCGAACGGCGCCGAGGGGCCGGGATAAGTATTCCCTTCCCCCTGCGTGCCGACGAACGGGCGGATGTGGTCCGAGAGATGAGGAGCGGCCCGACCGGCCAGCGGCAAGAGCACAAATGTGATGATATAAACAAAACGTGCAACTGTTTTCATAATTAGAGCGTTAGTGGAAGCGGTCGGGGCGCGGCCTTTAGGCTGCAGAGCGAGCGAGGGAATTGTGTTCATGGGTGATTTCGGCGGGTCTCGTGCTTGGGGACGTTCTGCAGCCTAAAGGCCGCGCTCCGACCGACTTGATGAGCGGTTACGACCGCTTTCAGTTTTTTCTTTCGCTGATGTTTAGCCGATTCTTCGGCGATAATCTGCAAGCCCTCGCGGACCATCTCCGGCGGCTGAGAGTAATTGACGCGGAGACATTCGTGCCGGTGCGGCCAATTCTTTTTCAGGCCGAAGAAGAAAAACTCGCCGGGCACGGTCAGCACCCGCCGCTGCTTCAGCCGCTCATAAAGTTCGCGCGAACTGATGCGGAGGTTTCGCAACCAGAACCAATGAAAGAAGGCGCCTTCGCTCGCGTGCATGGCCCAATCCACGCCGGCGCGGTCGAAATACTCGCGCGCCCAGGCGGCGGCGGCGCGGCTCCTTCCTTCATAAAACGGGCGTAGAATACTTGGACCAAACTCAAGGATTTTTCCAGTTTCAACCCATGGCAAGGCGATTTGCTGGCCGATACTGTTATTGGCCAATCCCACCACCGCCGTCAATGAGGCCATCGCGCCGGCGATTTGCTCCGGAGCAATCACGATCCCAGTGCGCACCCCGGGCAACCCGAGCTTCGACAAGCTGAGGGTAAGGATGACATGCGGCGCCCAGTAAGGTTGTGCATTGGCGAAAACGACGTTGGGAAAGGGCGCGCCATAGGCGTGGTCGAGGATCAGAGGAATGCCGCGCGCTGCAGCCAGGGCCGACAAACGAGCAACCTCGGCATCGGTCAGCACATTACCGGTGGGATTGGTCGGACGGGAGGCGACGATGGCGCCAATGTCTTCCCGCTCCAGCGCCGCTTCGACGGCGGCGAAATCGATCCGGTATTTGAAGATCCGCCGCCCCTCTCCTTCCGGCCATTCAATCAAGGGCCGGCAAGAAACAAAAAGCCCGTTTTCAAGTCCCTGGTCCGCGTAACCGATGTACTCGGGCGTGAGCGGCAACAGAATCTTCCGGCGCCGCCCGCCGGCGAACCGGCCGCCCAGCAGGTTGAAGAGATAAAAGAAGGCGCTTTGGCCGCCGCAGGTGATCGCAATGTTCCCGGGACCGACGTCCCATCCGAAGGTTCGCTGGAGCAACGCTGCCAGAGCCTTGACGAAGCTTGGATTGCCCTGGGGCGGCTCGTAATTGGACAACATGCGCTCGAAGGAATCGCCGTCCTCAAGCAACCGGCGCATGCGCTCTCGAACCAATCGCTGGATGGCAGGAATGGCCGCCGGATTGCCGCCACCTAACATGCGCGCGCCGTCCTGGCCGGCCATGGCCCGGCCCAAGTCATCCATCAATTCGAGAATGCCGCTCCGGGCGGTCAGTTTGCGGCCGGGCAGGGAAAAAGCGAATGCTGGTTCACCCGTGGCAGGGACCATTTCCGGGGCACCCGCCAAGTCGAGCGGTTCAACTCGGCCATCTTTGTCGCTCATTGCCCAAACACTCGATAGAAAGCGGCATCGTTGCTGGGCGCCAGCGTGAGGCTGTTGGTGTTCACGGCGCCGCCCAGCGAGAGCCAGTTAGGGACGGCGAGGTTCGTCGAGGTCTGCACCTGGTAGGGCGAAACGCCGCCGGTCCAGGTCAGCAACAGATTCCCACCCTGAAAGGAAACCGACACCAGGATGGGCGGAGCGGGAGAGACGTTGACGTTCATGGTGGCGCTGGCAGAGAGGCCGCCCGGGTCGGTCACGCTCACCACGAAGCTGTTGCTACCCATATCTGCCGAGAGCGGTGTACCCGAAAGCGTACCATCGCTCGCGACACTGAGCCAACCCGGGCCGCTGACCTTCCCGAAGCTAAGCGGGTCGCCGTCGGTATCGCTGGCGCTGCCAGCGAGCGAGCCGGAATAAGGCTGGCCGGCAATGGCGCCCGGTCCGGTGAACGGATTGCTCGTGAAGGCTGGCGGGCCGTTCACAAAGATATACATGGTCGTGTTGGCAAATGCGCCGCCGGTGTCGGTCGCCCTCACGATGAACGTGTCAGTGCCCGAATCGGAATTGGCGGGCGTGCCGGAGAGCGCACCATTGCCGGCAACGCTCAGCCAGGAAGGGCCGCTGATTTTACTGAAGGTGAGCAATTCGCCATCCGGATCGCTGGCATTGGTTGCGATATTTGCGGCATAAGCCTGGCCTGCGTTGACGCTCAATTCGGTGAACGGAGCCGCAAACCAAACGGGCGCCGCATTGACGGCAACGAACATCGTGGCGGTGTTGGATAAACCAGCGGGGTCCCGTGCACTAACGACGAAGGTGTTCGTGCCGGCGTTGGCATTGCCCGGCGTGCCGGACAGCGCGCCGTTGCCGGCAACGCTCAGCCAGGAAGGACCGCTGACTTTGGCGAAGGCGATTGGGTCACCGTTCGGGTCCGTGGCGTTGGTGGCAATCGTGGCGGAATAGGCCTGGCCGGCATTCGCCCCCGGTTTGGCAAACGGATTGGCCAGGAACACCGGCGGTCGGTTCGTAACGCTGCTGTAGTGCGTCTGCACTTGCGTCGCACTTAACGCGTAATTGTAGATGGCGACCTCTTCCATATTGCCGTTGAACTGCAGGTCATAAGCTGTGTTCCCGCCCGATTGCCGCGCGCCGATGGTCATCGCGTTGGCCGAACTTTGCAGTCCGCTCCCGGCGGTAATCGTGCCGCTGGCGTTCGACACTCCATCGATATAGAGAATAACTTTGCCGTTGGCCTCATCACAAACGCCGACCAGATGATGCCAAAGGTTGTTGGGTGCAATGGAGCCGTTGGCCAGGTGCACCCCGCCGCCGGCGTCACGCACGAAGAACCGAAAGGCGTGGCTACCGGCGCCGCAGTCGAGGTTGAACTGCTCGCCGCCCGCCCCGGTGCCTTTGGTGACAAGCCCGTCGTCATTGCCCTGCGCCGGACCGTTCGCCCACGCCTCGACCGAAAACGTCGCGTTGCCCGAGGTCGCAAAATCGATTGGAACCCCTGCGACATAGCTGTTGGCGCTGGAGAGGAAGGCAAATCGGGCGGCTTTATGCGTGTCCAACAGATTGTCGCCTGCCTGGCCGAGGAGCACATTGGTGAAAGTGCCATTGTGACTGCCCACGTAGTCATGGGCCACCGTCCCATTGGTCTCATCCAGCCGCCAATAGGCAATCGGATGGTCCCCCAGCACGAGCTGGCCATAGGGATAGGTCGGCGGCGGAACAACCGTCAGAGTGACGACGCTGCTGGTCACCATTCCATACGCATTGCTCAAAAGAACGGAATAGCTGCCGGAATTCGTCACCTGCAGGTTGGCGATGGAATAAGCGCTGTTGGTGGCATTGGCGATAAAGTTGCCGTTCGTCCTCCAGAAGTAAAACAACGGAACGGCCGCATTCGCGCTGACTGAAAAACTGGCGGTCTGGCCGACGAACATCAGCAGGTTGGTCGGATTGGGTTGCTGGGTTATGACCGGCGCGCGATAAATTGTCAGCGTCGCGACCGAGCTGGTGACGGTGTTATAACTGTTGGTCACCACGACGTAATAAAACCCGGCGTTGGTCGTTTGTAGAACCGGGCTCAGCACCAGGCTGGCGTTGGTCTGCGCCGTCAGTGCCGAATAGGTTGCCGGATTGCCGTTGGCGCTGTAATACCATTGATATGCCAGCGGCGAAGCCCCCATCGCGCCAACAAAGAACGTTACTCCCTGGGACGGCACACTATTCGTCGCCGACTGCGGCTGTTGAGCGATATTGACTTGTGGGGGCATCAGCGCACCGCTGACCGCGAAGACGCCCGAATCCTGCAAACCACCGACCGGCGCGTTCGTAAAAGTGAGCGATGCCACCGGCTGATTCAGGCCCAAGGCAGCAAGATTGATCGTTGTTTGATAAAAGTTCGGATTACTTGAACCGTCATTCTCCGTCGAAAGCCCGCTGCTAAGCTGAAGCCGGCCAAAGCCCTGGAGGGCGACATTCGCGGTCGTTCCAAACCAATCCTGGTCGTTGAAATTGAAGACGGGGCTGTGAGTGCCGTTGGTGAAATTCACCACCAGAGTGCCCAGGCCTCCGCCGTTAGCCGAGGAAGCCAGAACCACCAGCGAGTTATAGGATAGCGGATTGGCGAGCGTGAGCGTGCCGGACCCGGGATAGGTGTCGCCCATCAAGAGTGCGTTGGTTTGGCCGTAAGGCCCAAGCTGGAAAACCGTTCTGCCATCGGAAATGCTGGTGAACAAACCGGTAGCAGGCAGCCCCTGAGTGCCACCCGAGCCGGTGACCTGCGGATTGGCATTCAAGCCCGCCTGGTAAAAGCAATAGTTGTTCTTGATGTCGAATCCGGTTGCCTGCGGGGTGGCAATGGTCGCATTGGCCGGCACAACGACCCCAGCATTGTAACCGGTCACCCCGAGGGGATAGGCGGCGGCGGAAACCACCAGGCTGAACAACCGGCTTTGCACCACACCCGAGGTGACGTTGGTGAACCAAACGTTGGCAAAATAATTTCCCGCGAGCAGGTTGCTGGTGGTCGTGGTGTTCAGGCTAACCGTTGTTGTCCCAGTTGAACCCGCAGGCAATGTGCCGCTGGGGGAGGAGACGTTCAACCAGACCGAGGTATTGGACAGGCTCCAGTCCAAAGACGAAATGCCGGAGTTGGTGAGCGAAAAGTCCACGCTCGTGGGGCCGAAGGGAGTTCCGTAAGGCGTTGTCGCCGAAAAACCGATTCCAGGTGTGACTTGCAAACTGTCGTTAGGTCCAGCGAGAAGGCCGATGAGGTTGTTACCATTGGAGCTGCCCCAGCCGGTGGCCAGGTCGTAACCAGCGGTCGCCGGGAAATTTGTTGGGCTGCCTGAGTTGAAGTTGTTGCCGGTGGTGATGTCATGGAAACCGGAGGCGTAACCGGCACCCTGGCCCAAGGAATAAAGAAGCGAATTGAAGGAGCCGATGGTTGGTTTCCCATTGGCGAGTGCCTGCTGGTTGACGAGCGCAAAGAATCCGGCCCACAGCGGGGCCGCCGCGCTGGTGCCACCGACAGTCCCGCTTTGGCCGTTTTTCAAATACCAGA
>Ga0210408_10004791_pt1 | contig 12030 bp, 8 predicted proteins | sample IncBWH4MmetaG_FD_155471 | JGI IMG/M metagenome (GOLD analysis project Ga0210408, IMG submission 155471) | Forest soil microbial communities from Barre Woods Harvard Forest LTER site, Petersham, Massachusetts, United States - Inc-BW-H-4-M | ecosystem: Environmental > Terrestrial > Soil >... | reverse complement strand
GCTCCCACCCGATCGAGTGGGAGCCCATGTCACAAAAGCTTTAGATTATGCCTTCCAGATGCAGAGCTTCGACCTCGGCGGCGCCGACGCCGAGCCAGTTGTGCAGAACCTCGGCGCTGTCGCCGCCCAGCGCCGGCGACGGTTTCAGCCGCACCGTCTTGCCGTCGACCCGCACCGGCCAAGTCGCCATCTTGTAGTCGCCCTGGCGGTGGTGCACGACCTGCATGATGCCGCGCTCTTCGAAGCTCGGCTCGTTCTGCAATTCCATCGTGTCGAATACCGCCCCGGACGGCACGCCCACGGCAATGAGTTTTTCCATCGCCTCGCGCTTGTCGTGCTGGCGGGTCCATTCGCCGATGATCGCGTCGAGCTCCTTCTCGTTCTTGACGCGGACATCGCCAGTCGCGAAGCGCGGGTCCTCGATCAATTCCTCGCGGCCGATCAATTTCATCAGCCGCGACCAGTGCTCCGGGTTGGCCCGGCTGGTGGTCAGGTAGACATAATCGTTGGGGCCGCCGCCCTTGGCCGGATAGAGCCCCGATGGCGCATTGTTGCCGCCGCCCGACTTGGCGCCGTTGCGCGGCGCTGCCTTGCCGGTCCGCTGCATCGTGCAAAAGCAGGTGCGCATGTAATGGATCATCGCGTCCTGCATCGCCACCTGCAGCCGCCGGCCTTGGCCGGTGCGGTTGCGCTCGTGCAAGGCGCCGAGCATCGTAGCTGCCATCAGCATGCCGGTGCCGGTGTCGCCAAAGCTGAGGCCCGGCTTGACCGGCGGCCGATCGGGTTCGCCAGTGACGCTGATCGGGCCGCCGGCGGCTTGCGCGATCATGTCGAAGGCCAGGCCCTTCTCGTGCGGGCTGCCGGTGCCGAAGCCCTTGACTTGGCAATAGATGATGCCGGGGTTGAGCTTCTTGACCGATTCATAATCGAGGCCGAGGCGCTCGATCGTCCCCGGCGCCATGTTCTCGGCCATGATATCGGCCTTCTTCAGCATCTCCTTGACGATTTCGAGCCCCTTCGGCGATTTCAGGTTCAGGGTTATCGACTTCTTGTTGACGTTGAACTGGTGGAAGTACCACGGGTCGTCATCGGGCTTGCCGGGACGCAGCCGGCGGCCGGGATCGCCCCGCCCTGGGTTCTCGATCTTGACCACCTCGGCGCCGAACCAGGCCAGCACCTCGGTCGAGGTCGTGCCCGCCTCGAACTGGGTGAAATCGACCACCTTGACGCCTTGCAGAAAGTTAAACTCCTGGGTGTTGTCGCTCATCGCTGCTCCTCCCGTTGCGCACAAAAGCTGGCACACAGCCTGCTCCTTCCCGCGCCCAATCGCAACGCCTTCCCGCAGTATCCCTCCGAACCGAGCATGCGTGCTCGCTTGAAATCAGGCTTTCAGCTGCAGTGGATGCCGCTACCGTGAACGTCCTCTTAGCCGATCGTCGCACTCTGACTGGTGGAGCAACCCGCAGGCCGAGAACGATGAACAGCCTATTCCGCGAAGCGCTGAGCGCAGTGCTGCGGGGCATCGGCTGGATGATCGGCGCGGCCATTTTCGGGTTTGCCTTTGTCGCGTTCCACCTGCTTATTTGGCCGGTTCTGATACTTAATCCTCCCCGTAACGATTTTCCTACTTTGGCGGAATCCGCACTACATTCGTCAGCGATGGGAGCGGATCCGGCGACGGGTATGGGAGGCGGTGCGGAAAAAGTATGGATACACACACGCGACCATAACCGCCATCGAGCCACCCGATCGCAAACGGAGCAGCGCAGAGGCTTTCGGGGCTGAACCCGAAAAATAACTTTTCCGGTTTCTACCGTTTCGGCGGGTGGGCGCGGACGAATTCCTCGTTGACGTCCGCACCCCAGCCCGGCCCCCTCGGCAATATGAGGTCGCCATTCTCGATGACCGGGGGGACGGTGACGATGTCGTCCTTCCATTTCACGTCGTCGATGTCGATCTCCATGACTTTGAAATTCGGCACCACCGCGCACATATGCGCGCTGATCAACGAGCCGAGGTGGCCGTTGAAGTTATGGGGCGCGACATTGACCTCGTAGGCGTCGGCCATGGCGGCGATCTTCACCGATTCGAGGATGCCGTTCCAGGCCACGTCGATGATCGCGTAATCGACCGACTGGTTCTCGAAATAGGGCCGGAACTGGCGCCTGCCATATAATGATTCGCAGGACGAGATCGCCGTACGGGCAGAGCGGCGGATCAATGCCAGCCCGGCCGGGTCGTAGAGGTCGATCTCGAGCCACACCAGATCGAGCGGCTCCAATGCTCGCGCGAGCTTGATGTAGCCGTCGATCTTGTAATTGAAATTGGTGTCGAGATGGAGCCCGACATCGCCGCCGGCCCCGCGGCGGAACGCCTCCAGCTGTGCCACCGCGGCATCGACGATATGGTGGTCGACGTTGAGCTCGGGAAAGCCCGGCGGGTTGCCGGTGCCAGGGCCATACATGTAGGGCTTGTCGCGGTCGAAGCGGATCAGGTTGGTCTTGAGCCCCTTGAAGCCCCTGCGCCTGACCTCCTCGCCGAGCCCCACGATGTCGTCGAGCGAGCGCACCGGGTCGACCCCGGCCCATTCCCTTATGCGCTCGGCATGGCGGGCGCGGTAGGTGCCGCAATGCGACCAGTAGAGTTGCAGGCGGTCGCGCACCGGCCCGCCCAGCATCTCGTAGACCGGCACGCCCAACGCCTTGGCCTTGATGTCGACGAGCGCATTCTCGATCGCGGCGATCGCCATCTGGTTGACGCCGCCGGCGGCCTGCCTGGTCGCGGCGTAGAGATGGGCGCTGTGGCGTTCGACCGGCCGCGGGTCCTGCCCGATCAGAAAGCGCTCGGCGAGCTTCAGGATGACCCCGGTCAGCCCCTGCGCGCCGTAGCCCTCCATATATTCCGACCAGCCGACGACCCCCTCGTCGGTGGTGACCTTGAGAAACGAATTGACCCGCCAGCCGGCATCGCAATGCAGGTCTTCGACCTTGACGATCTTCATCGGCAACCTCCTCTATGGCGCAATTCAAATTATCAGAAAGGTGCCGATCATCCCAAGCTGCGCCGCCCGCGATGGGCCGCCGCTTCGTCCGCCGGGTCGGTGTCGGAATTCTTTACAGGCTAACAACGCCCGCTCGAGCTCGATGAGCCGAAATTCTGCCGCCACAACATTGACACAACCATAAAGGCCGTCGGAATCCTTTACACCCGAAAGGGGGAGGTGTGGATCATAACTTATTGAAAATAAACGACCGAAATGTGGCGTGAGATTGAAACGGTGTCGGAATTCTTTACACTCTCAATAAAGCGTCCCCCGACCGATCTTTATAACCGACTGAAATAGCTCAACCTTTATCATAGCTTGGCGATTGGCACGGTTGTTGCTCCGGCTCGGCTTAGGCGAATTCGCATCGCCCAACGCGATCTCAATGGGGAGACATGCCATGCCAGATCTTTGTCCATCGGTCAGCTTGCCCACCGCGTCAGCGGGCCGGCATCTGAGGTTCCTGCTGGGAGGGTTGCTGGCCGCGTTTCTCGCCGCCGGCCACCCCGCGCAGGCGTTAGTTATCAACCCGATATTCGAGCCCTCCTGGACCGTGGGGTTTATGGGGGGCCCTGCCGCCCCGGCGGCCGCAACTACCGCCGTCAACAATGTGATCGCGGAATATCAGGCCGACTTCGCCAACCCGGTGACCATAAACATCTCGTTCGGCTGGGGCGATATCCAAGGATCGGCCGTGACCAGTGGTGCGGTGTCGAACTTCCCTTCGCAAGCACCCCAATACACACTGGGACAGGTAACGACGCAGTACGCCACCGCTGTCGGCTCGCCAGGCGCTACTTCTGTGCTGGCTCCCGCCACATACCCCAATCCAGGCGGCTCGACGAGCTTCTTCGTACCTGATGCCGAATTCAAGCGCTGACCGGCGGGGCTCAGAACGCCGACCCGCTCGACGGCTTTACCGGCTACGCAACCAACCTTTGCAGCGGCGGGACTTGCCCCGCCCTCATGGCGCTCGTCGAGCACGAGGTCGCCCATGCCATGGGCCGGGTCGACTGGGCGTTCCAGTCGGGCGTGGCCAATGGCACCCCGCCAACTTTCTCCTCTGAACTTCTTCACTTACGATTGCAACACAACCACGCTCGATCCTAGGTTCAACATCACGTGTTTTTCGTACGATGGTGGCGCCACCAACCCTGGCGGGCGGACCTTCTCCAACACCTCCGACAGCGGCGACTGGATCAACTTCCCCAACGACTCCTACAACTGGATCGTCAACAACGGTGCGACAGTTAGCACCGCCGATATTCTCGAAATGTGCGCGCTCGGCTGGAACGACAGAGCCGTCTGCGGAACGCCGGCGACGTCCGCGCCCGAGCCCGGCACGCTCGCGTTGCTCGGCACCTCGCTGCTCGGCCTCGCCGCACTGCGCCGCCGACGGACGTAGCTGCCGCGCCGATTTAGCCGGGTTGCGCCTAGGGCGCCGGGTAGCACTGGCGCCCTAGGCATTTTTGCCTAGATCAATTGACGATGCGCCACTGGCCGTCCGGGCTGCGGCAGGCGGTCCCATAGACCAGGGCGGCGGGCCGCCCGTTTACCTCCCGCGTCGTCTTGTACTGGCGGCCGGCGGCGTCGGTCCAGGCGCGCCGGGGGTGTAGGTGATCGACGGAACCGGGGGCGCCGCCGCAGCGACTGGCGCATATCCAGATGACGGTGGCGGATACCCGGGCGGCGGCGGGTAATAAGCCGACGGGAGTGGCGGCGGCGGAAAATATGGCGGTGGCGGATAAGGTGGAGCATAGAACGGGAAGCCGAAGGGAACCCCGGTACTGACGCCGACAAACGCCGCCGCTATTGTCGGCGTCGCGACCGCGGCCACGAAACCGAGTGCCGTGACCGCCGCGGCTGCGCCAATACCGGTCACCGAGCGTGCTCTCCTCGGGCTGATCATAGGGCAACCTCGAGAATCAAAGTCTCTGACAGCAGACTTACTCAATATCGCGCTTCGAATGTCCCGGCAATCGTGCCCACGACGGTTGCGCGGGGCCGCCGGAACGGGCTAAGAGCCGAAACGTCATCAAGCGAGGAGGAAACGCCGTGGCGCGCGGAGACGAGCAGCACAAGAACCCCAAATCCGACATCGAGATCGCTCAGGCCGCGGCGATGCGGCCGATCGGCGAGGTTGCCGCCGAGAAGCTCGGCATTCCCGCCGACGCCGTGCTGCCCTATGGCAAATACAAGGCGAAAATCCCGCTCGACTACATTCGCTCGCTACGCGATCGGCCGAACGGAAAGCTGATCCTGGTCACCGCGATCACGCCGACGCCGGCCGGCGAAGGCAAGACGACGACGACCGTCGGGCTCGGCGACGCACTCAACCACATCGGCAAGCAGACCATCCTCTGTCTGCGCGAGCCGAGCCTCGGGCCGTGCTTTGGCATCAAGGGAGGGGCAGCCGGCGGCGGCTACGCCCAGGTCGTGCCGATGGAGGACATCAACCTCCATTTTACCGGCGATTTTCACGCGATCGCCACGGCGAACAATCTGCTCGCCGCGGTGGTCGACAATCACGTTTATTACGGCCTCGAGCCGCGCATCGATCCACGCCGGATCAGCTGGCGCCGCACCCTCGACATGAACGACCGCGCCCTGCGTTCGATCGTCTCCTCGCTCGGGGGCGTTGCCAACGGGTTTCCGCGTGAGGACGGGTTCGACATCGTCCCGGCCTCGGAAGTCATGGCGATCTTTTGTCTCGCCACCGACCTACAGGATCTGCGGCGGCGCCTCGCCAATATCATCGTCGGCCAGACCCGCGAGCGCAAAGCGGTGCGCGCGGCGGAGCTGAAGGCCGCCGGCTCGATGACGGCACTGCTCAAGGATGCGCTCGCCCCGAATTTGGTGCAGACGCTCGAGAACAACCCGGCCTTCATCCATGGCGGCCCGTTCGGCAATATTGCCCATGGCTGCAACTCGGTGATTGCTACGACGGCAGCGCTCAAGCTCGCCGATTACGTCGTGACCGAGGCCGGGTTCGGCGCCGATCTCGGTGCCGAAAAATTCTTCGACATCAAATGCCGCAAGACCGGGCTCGAGCCCGATGCAGCCGTGGTGGTGGCGACGGTGCGCGCGCTCAAAATGCATGGCGGTGCAGCACGCGATGCGCTCAGAGAGGAGAACCTGGCGGCACTCGAGAGCGGCTTCAGCAACCTTGCCCGCCATCTCGATAATTTGCAGCAGTTCGGCGTGCCGGTGGTGGTGTCGGTCAATCGCTTCAGCGCCGATACCGACAGGGAGCTCGGGCGCCTCAAGGAATTGTGCGCCGAGAGAGGTGCCGAGGCGGTCGTGGCCGACCATTGGGCACGCGGCGGCGAAGGGGCGGCCGATCTCGCGCGGGCCGTCGTCGCTCTCGCCGAGAGCGGGAAGTCCCGGTTTCAGCTGCTTTATCCCGACGAGATGCCGCTATGGGACAAGCTCCGCACAATCGCGCGACGACTCTACGGTGCCGGCGATGTCGAGGCCGACAAATCGGTGCGGGACCGCTTCGCGGCACTGCAGGACGAGGGTTTCGGCGATCTGCCGGTGTGCGTCGCCAAGACCCAGTACAGCTTTTCGACCGACCCCAACCTCAAAGGTGCGCCGAGCGGCCATGTGCTGAGCGTGCGCGATGTGCGGTTGTCGGCGGGTGCGGAGTTCGTGGTTGCGATCTGCGGCGAGATCATGACGCTGCCCGGGCTTTCCAGGACGCCGGCGGCCAACAGCATCGAGGTGACCGAGGACGGCCGCATCACCGGATTGTTCTGAGTGCGAGCGCCGAGTGGAATGGGCTGAGCTCAGAGCCTGGCGGCGGTCCGAGCGGCAGCGCCTCTTGGCGCTGCGCACCGGCGCATCGCCGGCCCAGCGCCGAGCGTGGGGGCAGGAGATCGAGCAGCGGCTGCACCTGCTGCTGGCGGAGCAGCCGGCGATCATTCTCGGCATCTACTGGCCGTTCCAGGCCGAGTTCGACCCGCGTCCGCTGATCGACTGGCTGATTGCGAGGGGCTCGTCGGTGGCATTGCCGGCTGTCGTCGACCGCAAGGGCCCGCTCGAATACCGGGCATGGCGCCCGGGCGAGGCGCTCGTCGACGGCGTCTGGGACATCCCGATCCCGGAGAAACGCGAGACTGTGATCCCGCAGGCGGTATTGGCGCCGCTCGTCGGCTTCGACCCCGACTGCTATCGGTTGGGATATGGCGGCGGTTACTTCGATCGCACCCTGGCGGCGCTCGCACCCCGGCCATCGGCGATCGGCGTCGGCTTCGAGCTCTCGCAGCTGGAGACGATCCATCCGCAGGATTTCGACATCCCGATGGAGGTGATCGTCACCGAGGCCCGCCTGCGCCGCCGCTGAACCAGGTCAACGCAGGCTCGGCGCGTAGCCTTTGCGGGGGTATTCTTCCCAGTATTGGCGGAACCCGCGATGCGTTGCCTCCTGGTGCGGGTGAGCCCGCAATCTTTCGACATCGATATCGACACCCAAGCCGGGACTCGTCGGCAAATCGACCCAGCCGTCCTGCACGGTCAGCGACGCAGTGGAGATTTCCCGGCAGAGATCCTGGAAATTCACGAAGTACTCGGCGATCCGGAAATTGGGGATCACCGCCGAGACATGCACCGTCGCCGCCAGCCCGACCAAAGTGCTGTTGTAGTTGTGCGGCGCCATCACCACCGCCTGCGGCTGCGCCATCGCGGCGATGTCGAGCATCGCGGTGATCCCGCCGATGACGCAGATGTCCGGGTTGAGGATGTCGGCCGCGCGTTTGGCGAGGCACTCGAAGAACGCCTCCCGCGTATAGATCGCCTCGCCTGTGACGATCGGGATCGGCACGGCGCGGCGCACCTCGGCGACGAGCTCGATATTCTCCGACAGGCACGGCTCCTCATACCAGTCGATGCCGAACTCGGCCAGGCGATGGCCGATGCGGATCGCGTGCGAGGGGGCAAAGCGCCGGTGCGCTTCGATCAGGAGCTCGAAATCGGGCCCCAGCGCCTGGCGCATCGCCCGGACATAGTCAATGGCGAAATCCTCGTCGCGGCGGTCGACAAAGCTGCGCCACGGGCCGGGGAAGGGATCGAATTTCGCCGCGGTAAAGCCCATCGCCTTGACCTGGAGCCCGCGCTCGACCCGCTCCTCGATCGTTGCCCCGCGCGACCAGCCATTGGCGTAGACGCGCACCCGTTCGCGCGAGGCGCCGCCGATCAGGTTGTAAACCGGCAGTCCGGCGCGCTTGCCGAGAATGTCCCACGATGCGATCTCGACGGCACTCCACGCCGCCAGCAATTCCGGCGAGCCGCGCTTGATCGCGAAATCCTCGTACATGACCTGGCCGGTATGGCGGGTGTTGAAGGCGCTGCGGCCGATCACGTGCGGCGCCATCGCCTCTATGCACTCGGCGACGACCTTCTCCTTGCCCTGGGTCACATAGGCCTCGCCCCAGCCGTGGAGGCCGTCCTCGGTCTCGACCCGGCAGAACAGAAGATCCTTCGAGCTGCCGGTCCCGAGGATGAAGGTTTCGATGCGCCCTATCTTCATTTCCGGCCTCCACGGATGCTCCGGCCGTCACTCGACAGCGTGATAGAGCTCAGGTCAAGAGCGGAGCCGGTTCCGTATCCAATGCTTTGCGGATGGCGCGAGCCAAGGTCGGTAGCTGATAGGGCTTGCGCAAGATCGGAAACCCGACCTCAAGGGGGTCTGCCGCTTTGGCGTACCCGCTCGTCAGCAAGACGGCGGTATCCGGGTATTCCTCCTTAACCCGACGCGCCAGCGCTACGCCGTCCAGTTCACCCGGCATGACGATATCGGTGAACACCAGATCGACAGCCTCGCCCGTTGCGAGGAACTGCAACGCGACGGTCGCCGATTCGGCGTGATACACCCGGTATCCGAGCTGCTCCAGCAACATGCCGGCGACTTCCTGGACCTCTGGATTATCCTCGACCAACAGAACCGTTTCGCCCCCTCGCGGCGGCTCCCCCTCTACAACGCGTTGTTCGGTGAGCTGGTGGTGGCTACGCGGTAAGTAAATGGTCACGCTAGTGCCGTTGCCCACCTCGCTGGTGATTGTCACCGTGCCGCCCGACTGGCGGGTCAGGCCATAGACCTGCGACAGTCCCAATCCGGTACCCTTGTCGAGCTGCTTGGTCGTAAAAAACGGCTCAAACACCTTTGGCAGGATGTCGGCCTTTATCCCGCAACCCGTATCTGTCACCGTCAGGGCGACGAATTCCCCGAGCAGACCGTCCGGCGTATCGTCAGGCCGTAGCCGGAGATTCTTGGCTGTTATCGTGATCGTCCCGCTGCCGCTCATCGCGTCCCGGGCGTTGACGACCAGGTTTATCAGCGCAAGCTCCAGCTCATGAATATCGACCGCGACTGGCCAGACACTGCGCCGGATATCGATCAGCAGTTTGATATCGCCGCGAGCTGAGCTGGCGAGGAGATCTTGGAGTTCCGCGAGACGTTGGCTCAGGTCGACGACTATGGGATTCAGCGCTTGACGGCGAGAGAAGGCGAGCAGCTGGCGCGTGAGATTTTCACCGCGCGCCGATGCAAGCTCGATCGCCTCCACCGCGCGCAGGTTTTTTGAATTACGAAGCTGGCGTTTGAGTATCTGCGCGTTGCCGCTGACGACCATCAGCATGTTATTGAAGTCGTGCGCGATACCGCCGGTCAGCTGCCCCAGCGCCTCCATCTTTTGCGACTGGGCGAGCTGCTCTTGTGCACGCCGCAGTTTCGCTCTTGCTTCGTGGCGCTCAGTGACATCGCGCATGATATTCGCGAATCCGATGAGATTGCCTTCCTCGTCGTGGATGGCATCGATCACCACGGCCGCTAAAAACAGAGATCCGTCCTTGCGAACCCGCCAACCGTCATGTTCGTAGGTTCCAGAGGTTGCGGCCGCCGCGAGAGCGCGTTCGGGGGCGCCCGCTGCCCGGTCCGCCGCGGTGTAGAATCGCGAAAAATGATGACCGACGATTTCGTGTTCGGCATAGCCCTCTATCCGCTGCGCTCCGGCATTCCAGCCCGACACCACGCCCTGCGCATCGAGTCTGATGAGTGCGTGATCGGTCGCGGCTTCTGTGAACAATCGGAACTGCCGCTCGCTTTCGCGTAACGCCTCCGCGGCCAGCTTCTCAGCGGTCACGTGGCGGCCGATCAAATAGATCGATCCGTTCTCTACCGTCATCGTCCAAGCGAGCCAGCGCCACGAGCCGTCCTTGTGGCGAAAGCGGTTCTCTATGCGGACTGTTGGAACACCCTCGGCGAGCTGCCTGCGACCGGCCATAGAGTGCGCCGCGTCGTCGGGATGCCGGAGCTCGCTGACATGTATCCTCTTGATTTCGTGCTCGCTCCAGCCGAGGAGGGTGGTCCACGCCGGATTGACGCTGGTGAAATAGCCGTCGAAATTGGACACGCCGAGGAGGTCTTCAGAGACATCCCAAATCCGGTCGCGTTCCCGGATGCGCTCGGCAATTTCTGTCTCCAGCCTTTCATTCAGAACGCGAAGTGCCTCCTCTGTGCGGACGCGCTCGGTGGTCTCGATACACGTCGTCAGGACGCCGGCTATACCGTTTGGAGCAGCCTCGTCCGGGATCGGGCTGTAACTGATTGTAAATCGTGCGTCTTCGACGATCGTTCCCTGTCGCTGTACGGTCCAGGGGAGGTCTTCCGCGAAGAAAGCTTCGCGTTCGCCGCGAAGGATGGCTTCATTAAGTGGCCCGAGCTCGGGGTAGATCTCCCACCAGACCTCACGTAGCGGGCGACCCAATGCCTTGGGGTGCTTGTCGCAAAGAATTGGCCGATAGGCGTCGTTGTAGATCAGGACCAGTTCAGGACCCCATCGGATCGCCATGGGAAAGCTCGAGGCGAGAATCATCGCGACGCCTAGTCTCAGGCTTGGTGGCCAGGTCTCGCTGCTACCGAGTGCGGTCAAAGACCAGTCGATCTCGCGGATCCGCCGAGCCATCTCTCCGGGCGGGTTTGCAGGGATAAACCTGGTCATCGTCGAGGCTGGGCCTTCTTCCCGAACTCGCTAGCCCGTAAGACACACGGTAACGCTAATTATGTCCATCACGCCTCGCTATGCTACAGTCGCGCATCGGATTCCGTTTCAGCCCTTCCAAAGGAGACGACGGTGACGAGGACTTTTGTTCGCTGCGGTCATCTCTTCACCGGGCAGGAGGACGATGCTCGGGCCGGCGAGACCCTGGTCTTCGACGAGCGCGGCACGCTCGACTATGTCGGCCCCGAGAAGGGCGCGCCGCGGCGGGCGCGCAATGACCAGGTGCTCGACTATTCCGCCTGGTTCGTGATGCCGGGGCTCGTCGACGTCCACACCCACCTCGCCTATGGCAACGCCAAGAGCGAGGAGGACATCGACCTCTACAGCCCGCTCGAATTCCGCACTCTGCGCGGCATGTTCTTCGCCCAGAAAGTCGCCGCCGCCGGGTTCACCGCGATCTGCTCGCCGGGCGACGCCGGGCAGATCAGCCTGTCGATCCGCAATGCGATCCGCGCCGGCCTCTTTGACGGGCCGCGGGTCATGGCGGCCGGGCGCTATGTGACGACCCATCAGGGTCTGACCGACTGGTACCCGACCTGGATCGGGGCGCCCGAGACCTCGATCGGCAAGCTCGTGACCACCAGTGCCGAGGCGGTCGAGGAGATCCGCCGCCAGGTCAAGGACGGGGTCGACTGCATCAAGATCGCACTCGACGGCATCCAGCGCCGCGAGAATGGCGAGCTCGTCGCCGCCTTCACCCAGGACGAGACCGAGATCATGGTGCGCGAGACCCACCGTCTCGGCAAAAAGGCGATCGCCCATGCCCGCGGCCGCGAGGCCACCCTCTACGCCGCCCGCAGTGGTGTGGATCTGATCTTCCACGCCAATCATCTCGACGACGAATGCATCGCGGCGATGCTGGAGACGGGCAGCACCATCTGTCCGACCCTGACCCACCCGCGCAACACGATCGACTTCACCCAGCCGCAC
>Ga0210408_10004789_pt1 | contig 12033 bp, 3 predicted proteins | sample IncBWH4MmetaG_FD_155471 | JGI IMG/M metagenome (GOLD analysis project Ga0210408, IMG submission 155471) | Forest soil microbial communities from Barre Woods Harvard Forest LTER site, Petersham, Massachusetts, United States - Inc-BW-H-4-M | ecosystem: Environmental > Terrestrial > Soil >... | reverse complement strand
ACACCCTCCGACCAACCCGTCCCATCCGCCCCCACCCCAAACGACCGACACCGCCCATCAACCGACAAACCACGCTGACGCGAAAACGCGATGAACATCCCAGGATTCGCCATCACCGTCACACCACCGCTCAACGCCAGCAAGCACTCACCCCGACGCAGCGCCTGGCAGGCCAGGTGGATCGCCACCAGCGACGATGAGCACGCCGTGTCAACCGTGACGGCGGGGCCCTCAAACCCAAGCGCATAGGCGAGGCGGCCCGACGCAACGCTAGTGGTGGCGCCCGTGAGGGCGTACCCCTCAGAAGTCTCCCGCGCTTCGTGCAGACGCGGACCGTAGTCCTGGCCCATGACACCCACGAACACGCCGGTCCGGCTTGCCCTCAGGCTCAAAGGGTCGATGCCCGCGTCCTCGATGGCCTCCCATCCGCCCTCCAACAACAGCCGTTGCTGGGGGTCCATCGCCAACGCCTCGCGCGGGGAGATCGAGAAGTGACCCGCATCGAAGTCCGCGGCGTCATAGAGAAAGCCGCCGTGCCGGGCATAGCTCGTGCCCGGGTGGTCCGGGTCTGGGTGGTAGAGGCGCTCGAGATCCCAGCCGCGGTCGGTGGGGAGCTCGGCGATCGCATCCCCATCTGAGGCGACCAGCTCCCACAACTTCTGGGGCGAGGAGGCGCCGCCGGGATAGCGGCAGCTCATGCCCACGATCGCGATCGGCTCATCCACAGCCCCCGGCTGCGTGCGGGCCGGCGCCTGGCGACGCACGCCGGTGAGCATGCCCAGCAGATGGTCGCTCAACGCCAACGGCGTGGGACGATCGAACAGGAGTGTCGCCGGCAGCCCGAGCTCGGTGAGCACGGTGAGCCGATTGCGCAGCTCGACCGCGGCCGGGGAGTCGAAGCCAAGCTCCTTGAACGCCAGCTCTGGATCCACCGCCACCGGCGAGGTATGCCCCAGCACGCCTGCCACTTGGGCGAGCACGACCTCCAGGACCATGCGCGACTGCTCCTGGCGCGACATGCCGAGCAGGCGCCCCGCCAGCGAACCGCCGCGATCGGATCCGCCGCCGCGGGCCCGGTCGCCAGCTCCAAGTGGCGCGGGCGCCGCCAGCGCGGGAGCTCGCCCCCCGGCCTCTGTCCCCGCCGCCACGCGCCCCGGCCCAACTGTGCCGGTGGCGAACCCGGTCGCAGCGTCCATGCGAACCGGCAAGGCATCGAGCCAGTGGCGCTCACGCTGAAAGGCATACGTCGGGAGCACCACCCGCCGCGCTCCCGAGCCCGCGAACAGCGCTTTCCAGTCGACGTCCGCTCCCCGCACATGCAGCTGCGCCAGCGAGGCCAAGAAGCGCTCGGGCCCACCCTGATCGCGGCGCAGCGAGGCAATTGCCGCGACCTCGCCCCGGGCGCCAAGCAGATCATCCGCGGTTTCCTGGACCCCCACCGTCAGCACCGGGTGGGGACTGACCTCGAGGAACGTTCGCCGCCCCTCGTTGAGAAGTGCCCGCACGACCGCCTCGAACTGGACCGTCTGGCGCACGCCGCGATACCAGTACTCGGCGTCCATCTGCGCCGGATCCAACATCTGGCCGGTCACGGTCGAGTAAAGCGGCACCTCGCCCGTGCGCGGAGCGCTCGGGCACAGACTCTCCACCAGCTCTCCGCGGAGCGTGTCGATCTGCGGAGAGTGCGAGGCGTAGTCCACCGCGATCCTCCGCGCCTGGACGCCCTCGGCCCGGAACTGCTCGAGGAGCTCCTCCAGCGCATCGACATCGCCGGAGACGACCACCGAAGCGGGACCGTTCACGGCGGCGAGGGCGAGGCGATCGCGCCACCGCTCGAGGCGTGGGGCGAGCTGGTCGGCCGCAAGCAGCACGGACACCATCCCGCCCCGCCCAGCGATCCCACTCAGCGCCTGGCTACGCAGCGCGACCATGCGCGCCGCATCCCGCAGTGACAGCCCTCCCGCGACGTGCGCCGCCGCGATCTCGCCCTGCGAATGGCCGACTACGACGTTCGGGTGCACCCCGCAGGACCGCCACAGCCCTGCCAACGACACGTTCATGGCAAACAGGGCCGGCTGCACCACGTCGATCCGCTCGAGCCCGGGGGCGCCCCTGGATCCTCGCAGCACGTCGAGGAGAGACCAATCCACGAAGGGTGCCAGCGCCTCCGCGCACGCCTCCATGTGCGCAGCGAACACAGGCGAGCGCTCCAGCAGCTCGAGCGCCATCCCCTCCCACTGAGAGCCCTGGCCCGGAAACAGGAACACCACCCCGCCGCCCGCACCACGAGCGACACCCTCGACCACGGCCGGCGCCGGCCTGCCTTCAGCCAGGGCGCCAAGGCTCTCCAGCAGCCGCTCGCGCTCATCCCCCAGCACTACGGCGCGGTGGGCGAAGGCCACACGCGATCTCACCAGCGAGTAGCCGATGTCGTCGATCTCGAAGTCCGGGTGATCCCGCACATGCCCACACAGGCGCCGCGCCTGCTCCCGCAACGCTGCCCGACTCTTGGCCGACAGCGCCCACGCCACCACCCCAACCATCGGGGGGGCGGGTTGCGGCTTGCTCGCCTCGGGGTGGACAGCGTATGTCGCGGGGGGCTCGCCGAGCACGACGTGGCAGTTGGTCCCACCGATCCCGAACGAGCTGACCCCCGCAAGCAGCGGACGGCTGCTTTGCGGCCAACAGCCAAGGCTCTGCTGCACTCGCAGACGCAGGGCCGCCAATGGGATCTCGGCACTCGGCTCGCTGAAGTGGAGGCTGGCCGGGATCTCCCGGTGGGTGATGCAGAGGGCCGTCTTGATCAGGCCCACAATCCCCGCGGCGCCCTCCAGGTGCCCCACGTTGGTCTTGGCCGAGCCGACCCGCAATGGGTCCTCATCTGCTCTCGACGCGCCGAGCACCGCGCCGAGGGCAGCCGCCTCGACCTGATCCCCGAGCCGGGTCCCAGTGCCATGCAGCTCCACGTACTGGGCGTCTTTCAGCCCAGCGCCGGCACGCCGATAGGCGGCCCGCAGAACTTCCTCCTGGGCTTGGCGATTGGGGGCCGTCAAGCCGCCCCCACCACCATCGTTGTTCACCGCGCTGCCACGCACAACGCAATAGATCCGGTCGCCGTCGGCGAGCGCGCACGCAAGTGGCTTCAGTACAACCACCCCGCCACCCTCGCCCCGAACGTAGCCGTTCGCCCGCGCGTCGAAGGCAGCGCACCGGCCGTCCGGAGAGAGGGCACCGAGACGGGCGGCTCCGATCGCGCTCTCGGCGGTTATGTTCAGGTTCACCCCACCAGCGAGTGCAAGGGTCGACTCTCCCCGGCGCAGGCTCTCACACGCGAGATGCACTGCCACCAGCGCAGAGGACTGGGCCGCGTCAACCGTCAAGCTGGGACCACGCAAGCCCAGGGTGTAAGACACTCGATTGGCGATGATGGCGCGGCGCGTGCCCGTGAGCGCGTGTCGCGTCAAGGCCTCCACGCCACATCGATGCAGCAGATTCTCATAGTCGCTGGAGCTGGCCCCCACGAACACGCCGGTCCGGCTGTCCGTGAGCTCTTCGGGCACTACCCCGGTGTCTTCGAGGGCCTCCCAGCTGAGCTCCAGCATCAGACGCTGCTGGGGATCCATGAGTGCGGCCTCGCGCGGTGAGATCCCAAAGAAGCCGGCATCGAAAGTGGAGATCTGATCGAGGAACCCACCGCGTCGTATACCGGGCATGGCGGTATCCGCACCCGACAGCTCATACAACCGCCAGCGATCAGGCGGCATCTCCGCGATGGCCTCGCGCCCCTCGCGCAGCAATTCCCAGAACGCATCCGGGCTCGACGCACCCGGCAGGCGACAGGCCATTCCGACGACCGCGATCGAGGAGGGCCGACTCACCGCCACTTGGTGCCGAGACTACGGTCAGGGCCGCCCTGCGGGGATACGCGTGTGCTCATGTCGCCGCGATCACCTGGCCACACGTCGGACACACCGCTGCCGCCGCGGCTGGCTGAGGGTCGGCCACCATGGCCTCACACTCCGCGCGCGTCTCGCGGCGTCGTGCGGCGCGAACCTCCCCTCGAAGATCGGACACACTCATTTTCTCGAGGAGTGCGGTGTCCAGCCAAAAGTCCTGATCGGCGGGTGGAAGACTTGCCACGGCGGCGTGGTGACTCCACGTCAATTTGTCACGACGTCGTGACAAAGGGAACTCGGATGCCACCCACGCGAGGTTGCGGAGCGTGGCCGTGTCGTAGCCTGTGATCCGCGCCGCATCGCGGTACTTCTCGCCCCACCTCTGAGCTCCGTAGCGCAGCCAGTCGCCGATCCACCAGCCCGTGGCGCGGCCAATCTTGCCCAGTTGGTTACCGGCGGCGAGCCACTCCGGGTACTCAAGTGGACCTCGCGGCGACCACGCGATCCTAGGTGTCCGGGGCTCTTGGCCGCCTACCTGCACACTCGGGGTAGCCGCGGGGCGAGATGGTGCCGAGACCAAGGACATTTCCGGAAGGCCTCAGGACGGCACGCTGGCGTCGCGCCGGGAGGCGCGTCGTCGGCATGATATCGGCGGCTGGACCATCATGCAGGCCGGCGCTCTTTCTCGGCGCGTGACGTTGTCCGGGCAAAGTCGTTGGCGCCAGGAACGCGGGCGCCGGCGCCGGCGTGTGCAGGCAAAAAACACTTGGTTGGCCAGAAGCGCTCGAGGGTGGTTATGCGGGTTTCGTCGGCAAATCATCACGGTTGTTTCACCTCCAGCGCGGGGCGCTTGTACGCCACCCCGTGCACCATATCCGTCAGACGTTGAACGGCTCAAATTTCGAACCACTACCCTCGCGCTCGCCGTCAAAGCAGAGTCACCCCATCACCACGCGCGCATCCGGGAGGAGACCGCCACCCGTCACTGGCTGAAGCTTGCACACTCCGCCAACCGACGTTCCCGCCGACCGGCGTTCTACGGGCAGCTGAGACATTTCCCACCGCGCCGCGGCGGGTTGCTATGAGCCGCAGGCGCCCGTTACACTGAGAGACGATGCGGTGGAACCGCTGGTGAGAGTCACGCCTTTGCCGACCGGATCGATCTTGTGAGGTCCGCCGCTTATGGACAGCGAGCTAATTGGCAGCCTATGACCACATTGCGGACAGACGATTCCCGCTGGGTCGCTGGACTTGGAGGCCGAGTTGCCAACTGCGGCTATCGGCCTGGGCCCCCGCGCCGCGGCGCGCAACTCGAGTCGAAGGTCGGCAACGGAGAGTCGATCGTCGATGGCGCGCCCAAGCCAATAATCCTGCTGCTCGGGCTCGAGCGCAGCCAACTCGGCGTGATGGCTCCAGGTCAATTTGTCCCGACGTCGGGACAAATTGAATCGCGAGGCGACGTAGACCAAGTTCCTCAAGGTCTTGCCGTCAAGTCCGGTGATCCTGGCAGCCTCCACATATCTTTCGCCCCACCTCGTGGTCCCGTACCGCAGCCAGTCGCCTACCCACCAGTTACTGATACGGCACATTTCGCCGAGCCTGAGACCCACGGCGATCCAGTCGGCGTGCTCCATGTCCTCGGGCGCTGTCCACGCAACGGCGATCCCTCGGCGGGGCCGTTGCGCCTGGATGGTCGATGCTCTCGGTTTGGCCGCAGGTGGGACGACTACAGCAGACATGTGTCACACTTGACCCATGGAATTACGCGCATAGCTTGCCGATCTGTGGGTTGTCGATCCTGGCGCATAAACAAATCCCTCCAGCCGCAGCGCAAGTTCGAGAGCCCGGCCAGCCATGTGATTCTCCCTAGTCCTACCCGAACAGTCAATTCAGCGCTGAAAATTCCGTCCCAACCCGCCCGATTCCACAGGGAGATTCGACTTATCCGCCGATTAGGTGCCGCATATTCGAATCCGGGACGAGCTGGTGCCGCGATTGCGGCAAGTGCATGGCCACCACGCAGCCGCCAGGCGGGCCAGTTGTCCGCGCTCGCCGACAGCGGACGGCAGACGGCGGCCAGGTCGTGCCGCGCAGAGAGAGGTTGAGCGTCGAGCAGAACCTGGGCAGAGCGCGGGCCGCGGCGCAACTGGCGCGCCGCGGCCCGTTTGCTCCAGCCTTGCAGCGACTACCCCCGACTAGTGGTGGTCGTCCCCGTGCAGCACCGCCGAGTGCCAATTGCTCGACAGATCTTTCCCGTCGTTGGGAGCGACTGATTCAGGACCAGCGATCCCGGTGAGATCGAGCGACGCTTCGTTCAGCAGCACGGCGTTGTTGCCAGACGGCGAGGGCAGGCCGATGTTCCTGTCAACGGAGCTATCGAACTGGCCCCAGAAGCCACAACCGCTGGCGCCGGGTATGGCGAGCTGGTTGTCGCCCATACTGCCACCGGTGGCAGACAGCTCCGTCATGACCCCATTGGGATCAGGCGTACCGTTAGCATCGAACATTTCAAAGCTGCCAGTCGGAGAGGTAACGATCTGAGGCCGCAACACAACCGGTTCGCTGTTGGACCCAATGTAGCAGTTCCAGCCCAGCAGCGGGTTTTCCAGGTGGAGCTTGATAGGTAGGGAGACGAGCGGTACTGCTCCGCCAAACAACCCTCCGAGCAGGTTGAAGTTTGACGGTTCACCAGCCGACATGATCGTTGACGTGACGGTATTCAGCCATCTGTTCGGACGCGGTCCGCAGATCTCCCGCAGGTACCTGGCGGAGTTCGGGCACACAAGTGCCTGCAGACCGCCCGGGAGCTGAACCGGCGCCCCGTCAACCGTACCATCCCGTGGCGCGATGGCCGTCTCTTCAGAGGTTTCGTTGTTTATGACCAGCCCGACCTGCACATTGCTTTCCCCCAGAGGGGCGGTGATGTGGCCGATCGTGAGGAAGCTGCTTGGCGAGTTTACAGTAACGCACAACGCGATCTTCGCAACGCCATCCGCCGACAGCATCGTCGGATTATCGACCGGGCAGCGGTTGAACGGTGCCCACAGGCCATTCAACGTGACATCAGACGATCGCCCCCAGAACGGAGCCCACCCACGGTGCGGGTTGAAGCCATACAGTGGCCTACCGGCGAATCGCATAGCTGACGCCGACGAGCCGAGCCCCACGAGCGCCGCCAGCGTACATCCCGCGACGATCACGACTCGACGCAGCCTCGCTGTTCTCTTGATTAACATCGTGTTCGGTCTCCCTTTGTAGATAGTGAGTCGAGTTTGCAGAATGCCTGCATGCATCCTCCTGCGGGGTAAGTTAGCGGTCAAGACAGACCAGGGACAAGTCGTGCCGTCGGCGTGCGTGGGCGGCGTATTCTCGCCCAGCGCCAGCAACAGAGCCCGCTCCTCAACACGTATCCAGACGACGAGCGCGATCGTAACACCAACCAGCATGCGGATCAAGCCCATTGCCATATCACGAGAGGTCTCATATTGACGATCTATATATCAGAGAATCAGGGAAGGTGCAGATCCAGCTCGGACAGCCATTGCTCGACCGCCTGCGCGGTGGATTGGGCGTGTTCTTCCATCATCGTGAAATGGTCACCATGTACGTCGATGGCTGTATGGACGAAATCCAAAGAGGACCTCCAGCGACCATCGGCAGGCTGACCGGCCATCGGTTGCGTAGCTCGAACCAGTAGAACAGGAGCGGCAATTTTTGCCGCCTCCCACTCTGCGACCAATTGTGCATAGGCGCTCATCGCTGTCAATCCGGCATCTTTCAACGCCATATACGCCTGCTCCTGCTCCAGCATCCCATCGAACACCTGTGGCAAAACGTCAAACAAAGTCGTATCCATATAGGTGTCAATCAGGACCACCGCAGCCGGGGATACGCCGACGCTCTCGAGTTGGACCGCGACCGCGTACGCGAGCATTCCACCGGTCGAATGGCCTCCCAGCACGAACGGTGCATCGCCGGCATATCGAACGACAGCATCGGCCTGCGTTTCTACCGCCACTTGGAAGCTCGCCGGTATACGTTCTCCCTCGAGGAATCCCGGTGTAGGCAGCACAGATACGTCTCGGATGTCACGGAAGACCTTCGCGAATCGTGCATATTGATGAGGGCCGGCAGTCGCAAGGAGCGACGGAAGGCAGATCAGGCCGGGGGCGGTGGATCCCACGGATAGTCGCACAACCTCCGGAGCCTCGTCGGGGCCCAGACGGGCGTCGAACGCTGGACGGAACTTGGAGGCTGTCGCCAGCAGCCCCATGAAGTCATTCACCATCCCAAGGCTGTGGGCTTGCTGAAACATCGAGCTGAGCGTTTCTCTGGGTGTGTCGTTGGCGGATGACCTCGCCACAATTCGATCCTCCGCCGACGCGAACTGAACGCTGCCGCTCGCATCCAACTGAGCCAGCTCTGTGCGAATGTGCTCGGCGAGTGCCGCTGGAGTGGGATGGTCGAACGCGAGCGTAACGGGAAGGCGCAGCCCGGTCGCGCTGTTCAGGCGGTTGCGCAACTCCACCGCCGTCAGCGAGTCGAACCCAAGTTCGAGGAACTTGCGTTGTGTATCCACCTCATCGGGTGACGCATGCCCCAACACGAGCGCGATGTGGCTTCGTATCTCTTCCAGCGCCACACGCTCACGCTGATCCTCTGGCGTACTCGCCAGGCGCCGCGCCAGTGACCCGCGAATCCTGTCGAGGCCCCTGCGCGAGGGCGTACGGACAAGGCCGGACAGCAGCACCGGCAGCGTGCCGGCGCTGGCCTCGCTGCGCAGCACACTACTGTCGATGGAAGCCGGGACGACCATCGCCTCGCCGCTGGAGATGGCTGAATCGAAAAGCTCGAGCGCGCGTTCTGGAGAGAGGGCACCAAGGCTCGCGGAGCCCGACACGCGCCGGATGGCGACGTCATCCAAGAAGCGACCCATGCCCACCTCCGTCCATTGTGGCCATGCCATCGAAGTGGCAGCGAGTCCCCGTGCGCGACGATGCTCTGCCAGGGCATCGAGGAAGGCATTGCCGGCAGCGTAATTGGCCTGACCCGGTCCGCCGAAGGTGGACGCGATGGACGAAAACAACACAAACGCGCGGAGGTCCAGATGCTCCGTAAGCTCATGCAGATGCAGGGCTGCATCGAGCTTTGGGGCAAGCACCTCATCGAGTTGCTCGGGGGTGAGCGAGTCGACCATGCTGTTGGCAAATGCTCCCGCGGCATGGACGACCGCGCTGAGCGGATACCGCTCGGGCGCCGATTCGATCAACGCCTGCAACTGCCGGCGGTCGGACACGTCGCACGCAGCGATCGTAACCTCTGCACCGAGTCCTACAAGGTCCTGCTCGAGATCAGCCGCACCGTCGGCCTCGCGCCCCCGCCGGCTCACCAGCATCACGCTGGGCACACCATGCTTGACCACCAGATGGCGAGCTACGGCGCCGCCCAAGCCCCCGGTGCCGCCGGTGATCAGCACCGTGCCACCCTCGTCAAAGAGGGCTGTATCGCCATCTGCGCCGGGGTCAACCCGCGCGAGCCGAGGCGCAAAGACATTGCCCTCGCGAAGCGCAAGCTGAGCTTCGCCCGAACCGAGCGCGGCGCCGAGAACCTCCAGGGAGGACTCCATGCCATCAAGATCCACGAGCCCAAAGCGCCCAGGATGCTCTGACTGGGCCGAGCGCACCAGTCCCCATAGTGACGCGACTGTTAAATCAGACACACCCTCCGCTGCCCGTGTTGCCACAGCACCCCTGGTCAAGAACACCAGGCGCGATGACGACCAGCGCTGATCGGCGAGCCACGCCTGTATGAGGGCGAGTGCCCGATGCAGCACCTCGTGTGCAGCGACCGCCAGCCCGACGGAATCCGAATCCCCCGCCGTGTCGCCGCCGCTGACATCCACCAGCACCAGGCCGGGAGCGAGAACCTCCTCTTGCTCGATTGCCCTCCCCAGGGACTCGAGGTCGGCATCGGGCGCGGGGGAAGATGGCGCCGCGACAAGAGGCTCCCCGAGGGCTCCTTCGCTGCCCCCCAGCACCACCCATCCATCCACGGGTGACGAGGATGAAACCGGGACCCAGTTCCGGCGAAACAGCGAATTACGATGGGTTCCTGCGGCATTGGAGAGCTGCTCACTGGAAATCTCACGCCCGATCAGCAGGCCCGTGGAGACAAGCGACGCACCGGTCTCGTCCGTCACTTCGAAGGAAATCGCGTTGTCCTCTCCCGAGAAGGTGAATCTGGCGCGCAGCGACGAAGCCCCGGTTGCGCACAGCTTGACCTGGTTCCATGCGAATGGGAGCACCGGCCGACTGCCCTTCGCCACCGATATGAGGAGCGGGTGGAATGCCGCATCCAACAACGCCGGATGCAAACCAAAGAGGGGGGCGTCACCTCGCTGGTCCTCGGAGAGAGAGACCTCGGCAAAGACCTCGTCCCCCCGCTGCCACGCGGCCCGCAGGCCTTGGAACACATGCCCGTAGTCGTAGCCGCGTTCGGTCAGACTCTCATAGAGCCCATCGACCTCCACGGCCTGAGCGCCATCGGGGGGCCAGGATTGCTCGGCGAGCAGCGCCGTATGCTCGGCGAGCACCATCTGGCCGTTCGCGGCGGCCCTCCCCTCGGGGGTCAACACGCCGCCAGCATGGTGGGTCCAACCCTCTTCGGCGAGAGCGCCATCGCCTGAGGCGTCCTCCAGACGAGAATAGATGCCCACCGGACGCTCGCCGGACTCGTCGGGCTCGCCGACCAAAACCTGCAACTGGACAGCACCCTGCTCGGGCAACAGCAGCGGAGCCTCCAGGGCCAGCTCCGAAACCACGCCACAGTCCAGCCGGCTGCCCGCATGCAGGGCCAGCTCGAGGAAGGCAGTGCCAGGCAGCAGCACGGTGCCCATCACGGCGTGATCCGCGAGCCAAGGGTGAGATTCGAGCGAGAGGCGGCCCGTGAAGATCGAGCCTCGATCGTCGGCCAGGACGACGGCAGCGCCAAGCAGCGGGTGATCGGCTGGGGCCTGGCCGGCCGAGGTCATATCCCCCGCGCCCACCGTATGCCTCAGCCAGTAGTGCCGGCGCTGGAAAGGATAGGTTGGAAGTCCGACACGCTTCGCACCTGAGCCCTGGAACAACTCGTGCCACTCAACTCCCAGACCACGCACCCATACTTCGGCCAACGATGTCAGGAAGCGCTCTGGCCCGCCCTGCTCGCGGCGCAGCGAGCCGACCACCAGAGCGTCACCGGGGTCACCGAGCGCAGCATCGACGCTTTCCTGAACCCCCACCGTCAACACCGGATGCGGGCTGACCTCGATCAACGTCCGCTGCCCCTCCGCGAGCAGCGCGCGGACGACCGGCTCGAACTGAACGGTCTCGCGCAAGCTGCGATACCAGTAGTCGCCATCCAACGCTGAGGTGTCGAGCACGCCACCTGTGACCGTGGAATAGAAGCGGACATCACCCGAGCGAGGAACGATCGAGGAGCACATCTCGATCAACTCCTCGCGGATCGTCTCGACCTGCGACGAGTGCGAGGCGTAGTCGACGGGGATCCGACGTGCCCTGACACCCTCGGCGTCACACGCCTGAAGAAACTCCTCCAGCGCCGGCTGATCGCCGGAGACGACCACCGAGGACGGGCCATTATGCGCAGCCACTGCGAGGCGATCGCCGAAGTCCCGCAGGCGCCCAACCAACTCCTCGAGCCCAAGCGAAACCGACACCATCCCACCCTTCCCGGCCAGCCCCGCAAGCGCACGGCTGCGCAGCGCGACGATCCGCGCCGCATCCTCGAGCGAGAGTCCGCCTGCCACATGGGCAGCGGCGATCTCACCCTGGGAGTGACCCACCACCACATCCGGACGCACACCCCAGGAGCGCCACAGGCCCGCCAGGGAGACCATCACTGCGAATAGCACCGGCTGGACAACATCCACCCGGTTGAGGCCTGGAGCGCCTTCGACACCCCGCAGCACGTCTTCGAGTGACCAATCGACATGCGGGGCCAGAGCGTCGGCGCACTCCCGCATGCGCTCGGCGAACACAGGCGAAGCGTCCAACAGCTCAAGTGTCATCCCTTCCCATTGAGAGCCCTGGCCAGGGAACAGGAACACAACCCGGCCGTCCGCGCCGGAGCCCACCTG
>Ga0210408_10004788_pt1 | contig 12033 bp, 10 predicted proteins | sample IncBWH4MmetaG_FD_155471 | JGI IMG/M metagenome (GOLD analysis project Ga0210408, IMG submission 155471) | Forest soil microbial communities from Barre Woods Harvard Forest LTER site, Petersham, Massachusetts, United States - Inc-BW-H-4-M | ecosystem: Environmental > Terrestrial > Soil >... | reverse complement strand
ACATTTTACGTCAGCCGAACCCGCACGTGGCTTTCGGAAATGGGGTTCATCACTGCCTCGGGGCGACTCTGGCGCGCGTCGAGGGCCAGGAGGTCTTCAAGGCCCTGGCGGAACGCTTCCCGCACTTGGGCGTTGCGACGGGGGAGCTGGAGTATCAGCCCAGTGTTACCTTCCGGTCGCTGAAATCGCTGCCGGTCACCTGGCAATAGGGGCGCCAATGGGTCGCAAGCTGCGCGTCTGGGTAGACCACGACGTCTGCGTCGGGAATGCCATGTGCGAGACGATCGCCCCCAAGGTGTTTCGCCTCAACGACAACCGCCAGTCCGAAGCCGTCGATCCCGCAGGCGACACGGTCGAGAAGATCCTCGAGGCGGCCGAGAACTGCCCGGTCAGTGCCATCTTTGTCGAGGACGCCGAGACCGGGGAACAATTGTTCCCGTAGCCGCCCCTCCGGCGCAGATCGGTGTCATTGCGAGCAGAGCGAAGCAATCTCGTGCCGACCGAGGCTCGTCCGATCGGGATTGCTTCGTCGCTCCGCTCCTCGCAATGACACAGCGCCAGCTCGGAAGGGGCCTACACCACCGGGGAGCGGCCGCCGTCGACGTTGATCGCGCAGCCGGTCACGTAGGAAGCGGCGTCGGAAGCCCTTGGCGCCGATGTTGAGCACATTGATGATCCGCTCTTTCATCTGCGGGAAGACGAGCCGGGCGAGGCGGATCTGGGCGAAGAGCTTGAGGTCGAGATCGCTCTGCCACATCTCGTCGGTCAATTCCACCGACGGGCCGCGGGTCGATTGCCCGGCGTTGTTGACCAGGATGTCGATCTTGCCGAGCTCGGACATCACCGCGTCATAGGCGCGGTGGACATCGGCGGCCTTGGAGACGTCGGCGCTGACGGTCGCGACCTTGCCCTTGGCCCCGGCCTGGATCTTCGCTTTGGCTTCGGCAAGGGTGTCGGGGCTGCGCGCCAGGATCGCCACATCGGCGCCTGACGCGGCGAATCTCTGCGCCATCGCCAGGCCGAGCCCCTTGCTGCCGCCGGTGATCACGGCACTTTTCCCATCCAACCGAATTTCCATCTTTGAATTCCTCCTCAACGGCGCGGCTCTGAGGCGCAGGGGCAGTATACGGGTTCGACTGCGATGCCGCCATCGCGTACGGCTCACCTAGCTCTTGCATCGAACGAAGCTAGGACGGCTCAAAGTGGAACTCTTCGCTTGAACGTCCGGTCGATCGCGGGGTATCCGTTGAGCCTGTCGACTGGCTGGCGCGGCCGCGCTTTGGCGCTCCAGGGCCGCCGGCTCCGGGAGGGGACGTTGAACGGAACAGGCAAGCAGCGGCGCGCATGGAGCTGGTGGCATCTGCTCCTTGTTGTCCAATTTGTTGCCGTACTATGGCCGCCCTTTTTTAATAAACTTGAACCCCATTGGATCGGCCTACCCTTCTTCTACTGGTATCAGCTTCTCTGGATAATCGTCGGCGCTGTGCTTACGGCAATCGTATATTTTGCAACCGAAGAATAGCACGATGACATCTACTTGGGCACCAGGGAGGAAGGGGGAACATCGTGCAAGAAGTTGACTGGACTGCTCTAACGATCTTCATCTTGTTGTTTGCCTTTATCACCTGGTTGGGTTTCGCGGCGGCCAACTGGCGCAAAGGGGATCTCGACCTGCTGCACGAGTGGGGGCTCGGCGGACGACGCTTCGGCACTGTGATCACCTGGTTTCTCGTCGGCGGCGACCTCTACACCGCCTATACCTTCATTGCCGTTCCCGCACTCGCCTTTGGTGCAGGCGCCGTCGCGTTCTTTGCGGTGCCCTATACGATCGTTGCCTATCCGATCTTTTTCTTGGTGTTTCCGCGGATCTGGCACGTCTGCAGGAAACATCACTACATCACGGCAGGCGACTTCGTGCGCGGCCGCTTCGGCAATCGCTGGCTCGCCCTGGCGGTGACGATCACCGGGATGGTCGCGACAATGCCCTACATCGCCCTACAGCTCGTCGGACTGCAGGTCGTGATCGGTGCGCTCGGCATCTCCGGGACCGGTTTTGCGGCTGATCTGCCGTTGATCATTGCGTTTCTAATTTTGGCGGCCTTCACCTATTCGAGCGGTCTGCGCGCGCCGGCCTCGATCGCAATAGTCAAGGATATTTTGATCTATCTCACCGCCTTCGCCGCGGTAATCGTCATTCCGATCGAGCTCGGCGGCTTCGGCAAGATCTTTGCCGCGGTCCCGGCGCAGAAGCTGCTGCTGGCAACTCCCGGGCCCAATACCACCGGCGCCTACAGCGCTTATGCGACACTGGCGTTGGGCTCAGCGCTGGCGCTCTTTCTCTATCCTCACTCGCTGACCGGAATTCTGAGCGCCAGCAGCGGTCGTGCCGTTCGCCGGAACGCTGCGCTGCTGCCGGGGTACTCCTTCATGCTCGGCCTCTTGGCGCTCGTCGGCTTCTTCGCCATTGCCGCGGGAGTCGCCAGCCTTCCCGAATATGCCGCCGGCTTCAAGCAGTTCGGCAACAACTTCGCAGTGCCGGCGCTCTTTCTTCACAGCTTCCCGTCCTGGTTTGTCGGGACCGCGTTTGCCGCTATCGGTATCGGTGCCTTGGTGCCGGCGGCGATCATGTCGATCGCGGCAGCGAACCTCTACACGCGCAATATCCACCGCGAGTTCATCAACAAGAATCCGACCGACAAGCAAGAAGCGCAGATGGCAAAATGGGTGTCGCTGGTCGTCAAGATCGGCGCGCTTGTGTTTATCATTTTCGTGCCGACGCAATACGCCATCTATTTGCAGCTGCTCGGCGGCATTTGGATAATTCAGACAATGCCATCGGTGATCCTCGGCGCCTACACCCGCTGGTTCAATGACTGGGCGCTCCTTGTCGGTTGGGCTTTGGGGATTGTCGTCGGTACGGCGATGGCCGCCGCGGTCAACCTCACTCCGACTTATCCGCTTCAATTCGCCGGCTATACCTTCCCCGGCTATACCGCGCTTTACACCGTGATCCTCAACGTCGCGGTGGCGATCGTCCTTACACCGGTTTTCAATGCGGTGACCGCGCAACGGGTGCCTTTTGACGAGACGGTCGCGGCCGATTACCACGCCTAGAACGGCTGCCCCGCCGGCCTCCCCGCAGCACCTGCTCAGGGTCGGAGATGTCGACCCGATCGGACAGATCGGCGGCCTTCTTGACGAATTCCAATGGGCCGGAAAAGTCGAACGCGTTATAGACCGCGTTCAGGTGATTGAAGTGGGGCGACTGGGCGAACTGCACAAAAGTCAGGCGATGCCCGGCATGATCCGAGTTCAAGAGGTCGCGGGCGAAGGCCAGGAGCTTGCGGCGGTCCTCGGCGTGCCAGTTGTCGTTGAGTGTGTAGAATTTCTCCAGCCATTGGCCCGGCCCGGCGGCGGCAAAGGAGGCGGCGCTGGGGGTCAGGCAGATCTGGCCGCCGCACAGCTCGCGTGCGATGTGCATCATCTGCGGCAAGTTTGAGCAGGCATGGACGCGGCCGGCATAGAGCAGCGACTGGTGCGGCATCGTTAGGCCGCCTGGGCTCCTTTGCGCCTCGGCGATCGATGCAATGAGGTGGGCGTTGATGCCCTCGCGGTAGCAGACGAGATCGGCGAGCTTCTCGCGCACCGCCGGCAATTTATCGAGACCGGTCTGCCGCACGTTCCACAATGCCGCCCCGATCATCAAATCAGCGGTGTAGAGGATGCGCAATACGTAAGGGAAGGCCGAATAGCGGTGCAGGGTGCCGCGGATATAGGAGGCGGCGCGGGTGTGACGGTAAAAGAATACGTCCTCCCAGGGCACCAGCACATCATCGAGGACGACGAGCGTGTCGATTTCGTCAAAGCGGCTGGCGAGGGGATAATCGACGGCATCCGCGCGGCCGGCAAAGCCCGAGCGGCAGAGATGCTTGACCCCCGGCGCCCCCATTCTGATGATGCAGCCGACCGCATAGTCCGATAATTGCTCGTCGGACCAGGGGCCGAGAGTGGGCTTCAGAAACGCCTGGTCGGCATAGGAGGCGGCGGTTTCGTATTTGGCGCCGCGCAGCACGATCCCGGCATCGCTTTCGCTTGTCACGTGCACCATCATGTCCGGGTCCTGGTCCTGCGGGCGCTTGGAGCGGTCGCCCTTGGGATCGGTGTTCGCCGAGACGTGGAATATGTCCTGTTGGAGCACCCGGCGGATGTGGTGCTCGATATTGTCGCCAAAACGCGGGTCGATCTCGTTCAGCACGTCGCGGCCGTCGTAGAGCGACCACATCTCGCCGACGGTCTCGTCGCCGACCCGGGTCAGGATGCCGCGGATGTCATTGAAATACGCATCGACGGCGCGCCATTTTTCGTGCCAATGCGCCTTTTCGGTCGGCGGCCGCAGCAGGGTCGAGAAGCGTTCGCCACTCTCGGCGTAACTCATGGTGCTGGCCCAAGCCGCCTCGTGCGCCATGTCGTACATGCGGGCCTTGCGGTCGACGACCGGCTTGAAGGCGGGGTGGACCGTGACGTCCTTCACGCGCTCGCCGTCGATCCAGATCTCGCGACCGTCGCGCAGCCCGGCGCGATACTCGTCCCCGGTTCGGATCATGCCTACCTCTCGCCGATCTCCCAAGGGCATGGTATCGGTGCCGGCCGAGCCGTAAAACGCGCAAATGATCCTAACGCCGATACCGCCCGAAGCGCTTGAGACTACCCTCGACCGCTTTATGGGCTTACTCACCGACCGCTTCGCTCAGGCGGTGTTTCGGCGAATTCGTGTGACATCACCCGACCGCGCCGTCGGGGAAGAAGCCGAGCGGCATCGCCTCGCAGCGCTCTCCATCGCGCACACCTTCGGCCTGGCGACCTACCCGGAGGGGATGCCGTGTGAGTTCAATTGGGACGGGGTGGCGCTGCTCGGTGCAACCGAGGCTTATGTAATCCTGCACGAAGTCGCCCATTTCGCGCTGGCTCCGCCCGAGCGGCGAGGTCTTGTGGAGTTCGGCCTCGGGCCGGGTCCGGACACGCTCGATCGTGTTGCGGCCGAGCGCGCCGCCACGCTGCCGCCGCCGGAGCGCGAAGCCGACGAAGCGGCGGCCTCACTGCTCGGGATCTTCTGGGAAGCGGCTCTCGGCCAGCCGGCGCTCGCCTCCTTCCTCGATCAGAACTGGCTCGAGGGCCTCGACCGCTCCGCTCCCGAGCATTTCATGGCGGTGCTCGAAACATTGCGCCGCCGCGGAGTGCTCAGCGCGGTCGGAATGCCTGTTGCTTCCATAGCTCCCAAGCGCGGCTGAGAACCAGGTTGTTGGTCGCGGTGGCGTTGGCCGCCTCCTCGCCATTGAGAAAGGCGACGTCGCCCTGGCCGAGCCGGAGCGCCTCGGCCTGGAGCTTAGCGTTGATCTCGGTGTAGATGGCGCGGAAGACGACCTGCTCGATCGATTGGCCGACGACGACATTGCCGTGGCCGCGCATCAGCACGACTGCCGACCCGCCGAGCTTGCGCGCAACCGCCGCGCCGAGCGCGGGGTCTCGGATCAGCATGTCGGTCGCGGCACCCCAGGCCTCGCGGATCTCGAAGACCGGGACGCCGGCGCCGAGGAACGAGCTCATGTGGTAGATCGGCCGCAGCGGCACATCGGTCGCACCGAACGGAATGATCGACGGCGAATGGCTATGTACGACCGCCGTGATGTCGGGATGGGCCTTGTAGATTTCGCTGTGGATGAAGCGCTCGACATAGAGGGTACGACCGCGTGGCTCGAACGCATTGCCGTCGAGATCGAACTCCAGGATGTCGTTTGCCGAGACGAGGCCGGGAGCCATGCTGCGCGCGAGCAGAAAACGCGTCGGGTCCGTGTCGTGCCGGACGCTGACATGGCCGAACCCGTCGACCACGCCCTGATCTGAGAGGATGTGGTTGGCGGCGACGAGATCGTCGATGAGATCCGGATCCGGCGTCGCCTTTGTTCTCGAGGCTGCGGCTTCGGCCAGTTCCAGCGCCGCTGCGGCGCCGGCGAGCAGAAACGCGCCCAGCAGGGGAACCGATTTGCGCATGCGTCCTCCCGTTCCGATATCGGTCCACTGTCCTCGACCTGCGCGCTTGCGGCAAGATTGACACTCGCAGACGCTCGGGATTTGATCCGCGCCGGAGCTGAAGCAACGGAGGAGACGATGGAAAAACGCACACTCGGCCGGACCGGGCTCGACGTTTCGCTCCTCGGGTTCGGATGCGGTGCCGTCGGCGGGCTGATGGTACGCGGCAATCCCTCCGACCAGGAGCGGGCGGTTGCTCGCGCGATCGAGCTCGGCATTAACTATTTCGATACCGCCGCGATGTATGGCAATGGCGAATCCGAGCGTAATCTCGGACGGGTCATCAAGAGTTTGAAGCCCGACATCGTGGTCGGCACTAAAGTGCGCGTTCCGGACAGCGAACGCAGCCGAGCCGGCGCGGCGATCGCGGCCTCGCTGGAGGCGAGCCTGCAGCGCCTGCAACTCGACCGCGTCGATCTGTTCCAACTGCACAATCATATTACTGCAGATGGCAGCGACGGCGGCTTTACCCCCGAGACTGTGCTCGGCGAGATCGTCCCGGCCTTCGAGCGATTGCGGCAAGAGGGCAAGATCCGCTTTTTTGGCATAACCGCGGTCGGCGACACCGCCGCACTTCACCGGGTCGTCGATGCGCGCGCCTTTGACACCGCGCAGGTCAGCTACAATCTGCTCAATCCAAGCGCCGGAGCGGCGGTTCCACCGCGCTATCCCGCGCATGATTACGGTAACCTGCTGGCGCACACCAAAGCGGGCGATATGGGCGTCATCAATATCCGGGTGCTCGCCGCCGGGGCGTTGAGCGGGACGGAAGACCGCCACCCGCTGGGCTCGCCGAGCGTCGAGCCGATCGGTTCAGGCGGCAGCTACCGCACCGATGTAGGGCGCGCGCGGCGCCTCGAACCGGTGATCCGCGAGGGCCATGCCGAGAACCTGATCGACGCGGCTCTGCGGTTTGCGATTGCCAATGAGGCCGTGTCGACCGTGCTGGTCGGCTACTCGACACTCGACCATCTCGAAGGCGCCGCACGCTCGATCAACAAAGGCCCGCTATCGCGAGCCGCCCTCGATCGGCTTTCCGAGTTGCAGCGCTCCTTTGTCGGCGAGCCGCGCTGATCGAAGAGGGAGCAGCCTGACGGCGCGACGTGCGGATCCGCTACCGCTATCGGGACAGCGAAAAGCTGTTCGATCAGCCATGCCAATCGGTCGTTCTCGGGCGCCCGCGGCACGGTGTCCACATAGATATCGATTTGACCCCGGATCTACGGGTTTCGCGGCCGCATGCGCAGATCTCGATTGCTGACGGTCACTACTGGATCGAGGATCTCAACAGTGCCAACGGCACGGAACTAGCCGGCGAGAAGATCAAAGGCAAAGGTAAGCTGCGACTCGAGCCTGGCCAGACGATCCGGGTCAGCGACACGACGGTCGAGGTCGAGATCCCGGTCACCCGGACCAACCTCGACGACCGTCTCTGCTTTGACGACCGGACGATCGTCACGGCCCCGGACACGCGCCTCGATATCGGTGCGATCATCGACGCGGGTGCGCCGGTGCTCGAGCCCGGCCAAGCCGTCGATCCGGCTCGGGCGGAGGCGCTCGCGCTCCTCTACGAGCTGCCGCTGCGGTTCGGCGAGGCAACCGGCCTTGACGCGCTGTTCCAAACGATCATCGAGCGGCTCGTCGCAATTATCCCGGCCGCCAGCCGGGGCGCTTTGCTGCTGGAAGATGCGGAGAGCCGGGGGCTATTGCTGAAGGCACATGTACCGGTAGGGCGCCCTTCGGTCAGCACGACCCTGGCATCGCAGGCGATGGCAACACGGCAGGGATTTATTTGGCACGAGAGTACGGATCCCAGTCAAAGCCAGGTTCTCAATCGCATCAGGGCCGGCATGTATGTGCCGCTAATTTGGCGGGGGCAGGCACTGGGGGCAGCATGCGTTGACAACAGCGAAGGCGGGACGCTCTTTACCGCAGACGATTTGCGCTTGATGCTCGCGGTTGCTCACTACGCTGCCATGGCCGCGACACAGACCAAACTGCAAGACGACCTTCGCCGCAACGCAGCCCTGCTCAGCAGGCTGCTGACAAACTTCTCGCCGACAATCCGCGACAAGCTGTTGTCGAGGGCTGCTCACGGCCGACTGCGTCCGGGCGGCGAAAAATCCGAAGTGGTAATTCTCGAATCGGATATCCGCGGCTTCACGCTATTGACTGCGGGCATGGACACCGACGATGTGGTGGACATGCTCAACGACTATTTCGCCGCACTGGTCGATGCCATTTTCGAACACGACGGCACCGTCGACAAGATCAGCGGAGACGCCATCCTCGCCGTATTTGGCTGCCCCGAGCCGGACGCTTTGCGGCATGAGAAGGCCGTGCGGGCGGCATTGGCGATGCAATCGGTGATGACCGAAGTCAGCGAACGGCGCAAGCGTCGCGGCCAAGTCACTTGCACGATCGGCATTGGTGTCCATTGCGGAGAGGTGCTGCACGGGTTCATCGGCTCCAATGACCGCATGCAGCTGACGATCATCGGCGAAGCCGCCAACTGGACGGCTCGATATTGTGCCGGTGCGAAAAGCGGCGAGATCCTGATCAGCCCCGCCTTGCACCAGCGACTGTGGCGCTATGTCGACGCCGAATTGACCAGCATCGAGACGAAACACGAGGGAGTGCTCAGCGCCTACCGGCTCATGCGCATCACCGGTACGGCGGCGTGAAGCCTTGCGGCTATGGGGCCGGCACCGGGTCACGCCTGGCAGGCGACGACGACCACGCTGACATTGTCTTGGGCGCCGCGCGACAGCGCGCTCTCCATTAGTCGATCGGCGATTCTTTCCACTGGATCATCGTCCAAAATGGCAGCGATCTCGCGATCGGCGAGCGCGCGACACAGTCCATCGGAGCAGAGCAGCAGAATGTCGCCGGAGGCGAGCGGGTTCCACCTTTCTTCGAGCGCCAGCCGGTCTGCCGCCCCAAGCAGGTTGGTGACGACATGGGCCAGCGGATGGTCGGCCGCGGCTTCAGGTCGGATTTCGCCGCGGTCGACAAGGTTTTGAACGTAGCTGTGGTCGCGGCTTACCTGCCGCAGCGCACCGGCCCGCAGCAGGTAGCAGCGGCTGTCGCCGGCCCACAGGCAGCAGCTGCGACCCTCGACAATCAGCAGAACGAGGACAGTGCTGCAGATCACGGCTCGCGGCCCGATGTCGGCAGCTTTTTCCCGCAGTTCCTGGTTGACCTGGCTGAGACGGGTTCTGACATCATCGATCAGCGGTATGGTCGATGGCGGCGGGGACACTTTGGCGAGCGCGGTGATTATGCTCTCGCTCGCGAAATCGCCGCATTGATGGCCGCCGGCGCCATCGGCAACCGCCCACAGCCCGATCTCCGGCCGTTCGAGCACGGCATCCTCGTTGCGCTGGCGCACCGCGCCTGCATGGGTTCGCACTGCCGACCGGTAGCGGAGCTTGTGATTGATTGCAGTCATGGTCCCCTCGGCGTACGGCGGCTCTATTTTTTGGCGTCCGAACCCTGCTCGATTTTCAGCCGGCAGCCGAAGTATGCCAAAATTCGCGCCTGCCGCTGGACTTCGGCAAGGGCCGATCCGCCAATGCTTCCAGCAATCTGGCGCGCTTCATCGAGCCGGGCGGTGAGGCTCACCACAGCGCGCGCAGTCGATCCGTCGAAGCCGACTTGCAGAAATTTGTCCGGGGTGTACTCGGTCGCGCCGATTCGGAAGTCCCCCGGATTGAACGTGCATGCAGCAAACGGATCGGGTGCGGGAGCGGTTGGCTGGGGCGGCGCTACGGCAACCGGTGAGGGAGAGGCTGCCTGAGGCTCCGGAGCTTCGCCCGGCTTTTTTTCTCGACCAAGAATGGCGCGCGATGCTTCGCTGCGTAAGCGCTCTAGAAAGGCGGCCGAGATTTTCCCGCCGCTAACCAGATCCCCCGCCGGCAAACCGGACTGCGCCTGGAATTTGCCGACGGCCCTGAGGGTCTGCTGACCAGCGATTCCATCAATCGGTCCGGGATCGATTCCGAGCCGACTCAGCATAAATTGGATTTCACGAATGAGTGCTGCATTGACCTCGACGTCCCGGGCCTCCGCCGCGACGCTGGCCGCGTCGACGTGAGCTGAGATCGACATGAGCATTGCCAGCGCAACCGCAATGGCGCCGAGCAACCCCGCGACGAGATCACGCCTCCTCATCTACGCGCCCCACAATTCAGTTTCCTCCGTGGATCCTCAGAAACGCCTCTCGGTCGCGTTCATTCGGGATATGGGCCGCCAGTGCGCGATAGAATTTGTCCAGCGTTTCGTATTTTTCGAGCTCTCTCTTGACCAGGATTCTGGCGATCGGGCCAATGTAGCGAATGAGATTCGATTCGATAGAGGCAATGTTCGCCGGCGTCGGCGAGGTGGCTGCCCGATCGCGGTTTCGCCGATCCTCGGTCACCGGCTTTGACGGCGCCGTCGGGCGCAGCCCGCCGGCCGCGCCTGCCGCCGCACGCCGCCTGCCTTTCGCCAGGAATTCGGCATGCTCCCGCGGGTTGTCGACATGCTTGCCCAGCAACTCGTAGAGGGCTGCAAGGTCATTGGTCTGCCGCGCCGCACGCCGCAGGGCGATGGCAGCCATCGGGCCGATGCACGTCGCTAGATCGCGCTCGATTTCGCGCAGCAGGTCGGGATGCCAAGTGGGTTCCGCCGGTGCAGTTTTCTCGACCGCGACGCGCGCCATCGCGTTGTCTGGGGGTTGAGGTTGCAGCAGCGGCGGCAGTTCCGAGGAAGCCGGGAAAGCCTCGAGGATTGCCTTGGAAAACTCGGCGGCATCGGCGTAGCGCTGGGCGGGATCGAAAGCCAAGGCCTTGTTGATGACCTGCTTGAGCGAATTGGGAACACTCGGGTTCAAGGTCCGTATGTCCTCGGGCCCACGGGTCTCCATCAAGGACATGATTTCGGTAATGCTCTTTCCGCGGAACGGCTTCACACCCGTCAGCATCTCGAACAGGATGACCCCGGCCGCGAACAGGTCGGTGCGGGTATCGACTGGCGCGCCGGAAAACTGCTCCGGAGCCATATAGGCCGGCGTCCCGAGCAGATCGCCGACGATCGTGAATTCGGACGCGTCGATGCGGGCGATGCCAAAATCAGCTACCTTAACCTCGCCGCTGTTCAAGATCATGATGTTGGAGGGTTTGACGTCGCGGTGAATGATCCCGTTCTGATGGGCGAACCCAAGGGCGCTGAGCACCTGCGTAATAATCGCCACGCCGCGGCTGGGGTCGAGTGGGCCGGATGATTTGAGGAAGGCATCGAGACTATTTCCCTCGACATATTCCATGGCGAGGAACGGCATCCCATGATCTTCGCCAAAGTCGAGGATGGCGATGATATTGGGATGAAAGCGCCGCCCCGCCGCTCTCGCCTCGCGGCGGAAGCGCTGCAGCCATTGATCAGAGCCGCTACCCGTCGCCAGATCGGGACGCACGACTTTTATTGCCACCATTCTGTCGATAAGAGGATCGTAGGCGCGATAAACTTCGCCCATTGCGCCGGCGCCGAGCAATCCCTCGACGCGATAACGGCCGATGCTGTGGATCGCCTTCACGGCCCGTCCCTCGCAGCCTCCTCAATTGGCCGTTATGCCACCCATGACAATCTCAAATGGAAAGACGCCGCACAACTCGCAAGTGAATCCATTGTTCCACCCAAATTTTCAGCTTTGCTCGTCCAGCATCTTCATCGCGTTTTGCAGGCTGCGCCGCATGCGGTTGAACGACATGGACAATGATCCGACTTCGTCGTTGGTGTTGCGGACATATTCGGGCGTATCGAGATTCCCCATGCTGACGCTGTTTGCCATCTCTGAAATCTCGACGACCGGCTTGACCACAACCGCGCGCAACAGCAGATCGACGATAATGATGATGACGAGGAAAGTAGCGGCCAAAGCTACCATAAACCAGAACAAAGCCTTGTAGG
>Ga0210408_10004785_pt1 | contig 12040 bp, 11 predicted proteins | sample IncBWH4MmetaG_FD_155471 | JGI IMG/M metagenome (GOLD analysis project Ga0210408, IMG submission 155471) | Forest soil microbial communities from Barre Woods Harvard Forest LTER site, Petersham, Massachusetts, United States - Inc-BW-H-4-M | ecosystem: Environmental > Terrestrial > Soil >... | reverse complement strand
CAAAGCGTATTACCGAGCATTTTTCCTCGATCCGCCGGCTTGTGCGGTGAGTGAAGGAAGCGGGCGCCCGTACCTCGGCGAAACTGCGTTTCCGTTCGTCCTTCAAAATGTCCACCGTTACTTTTTCTACCTCGCGCTCCTGTTTCTCTGCTTCCTGTGGTACGACGCCGTGCGCGCCTTTTTGTTTCCCGAAGGATTCGGAATCGGCGTCGGCTCGCTCGTGATGCTTGTGAACATCATTCTGCTTACGACATACACATTCTCCTGCCACTCCCTGCGCCATCTCGCGGGAGGAAAGCTTGATTGCTTTTCGTGCGCCACGTTCGGCACGCCCCGCCACGCTGCGTGGGGCTGGGTGAGTGCCTTAAATGAGCGTCATATGCTGTGGGCATGGCTGAGCCTCTTTTCGGTCGGACTCACCGACCTTTATGTTCGCCTGCTATCGGTGGGCCTCCTTAAGGACATCCGGCTGCTGTGAATACCAAATACGAAACCCGCGAGCATGACGTTCTGATTATCGGCGCGGGCGGTGCCGGCCTGCGCGCTGCGATCGAGGCTCTGGCGCAAGGAGCGCGCGTGGGCGTGGTCTGCAAGTCCCTCCTCGGCAAGGCGCACACCGTTATGGCCGAAGGAGGCATAGCCGCGGCCATGTCCAACGTGGACAAAGCGGACGACTGGCGCACGCACTTCCGGGACACCATGCGCGGCGGCAAACTGCTCAACAACTGGCGCATGGCCCAACTCCACGCGCTGGAAGCGCCTGACCGCGTGCGCGAACTTGAGCAGTGGGGCGCGCTCTTCGATCGCACCGAGAGCGGCGACATTCTGCAACGCGCCTTCGGCGGCCACACGTTCAAACGGCTCTGCCATGTCGGCGACCGCACCGGCCTCGAGATGATCCGCACCTTGCAAGACCGTGGCGTGCATCAGGGAATCGACGTGTACATGGAGTGTACCGTCACGCGCCTACTCAAAGACGGCGACCGCCTAGCCGGCGCTTTCGCCTACTGGCGCGAACAAGGCCGCTTTGTCGTATTCAAAGCGAACTCGATCATCATCGCCACAGGTGGCATCGGCAAGGCTTGGAAGATCACATCGAACTCCTGGGAATACACCGGTGACGGCATGGCGCTTGCTTACGACGCGGGCGCCGAGTTGATGGACATGGAATTTGTGCAATTCCATCCGACTGGCATGGTCTGGCCGCCGGGCGTGCAGGGGATTCTCGTCACCGAAGCGGTGCGCGGTGAGGGGGGAACTCTGCGCAACAAGAACGGTGAGAGGTTCATGGAGAGATACGACCCCAAGAAAATGGAGCTCTCCACGCGCGACGTCGTTGCACGGGCGATTTACACCGAGGTGCGTGAAGGCCGTGGTACGGAGCACGGTGGCGCGTTCTTGGACATCTCGCACAAACCCGCCGAGTATGTGAAGCGGAAGCTGCCGAGCATGTACCACCAGTTTCTCGAGCTCGCGGACGTGGACATCACCAAAGGACCCATGGAAGTCGGTCCCACCTGCCACTACATCATGGGTGGAATTCGAGTGGATGCAGAGACGGCGCAGGCATCTGTTCCAGGGCTTTTTGCCGCAGGCGAAGCAGCCGCGGGCCTGCACGGGGCAAATCGGCTGGGTGGCAATTCGCTCTCGGACTTGCTGGTCTTTGGGCGCCGGGCGGGGTTAGCGGCCGCGCAGGACAGGAAGAAGGCGGGCACCCTTGCGATCGATGGCACCCAAATCGAACAGGCCGAGCGGGAGTTGCTCGCGCCGTTTGACCGTGCGGACGGCGAGAGTCCTCACCAAATTCACCATGATCTGCAAAACGTGATGCAAACACTCGTCGGCATCTATCGCACCGAGGAGGACCTTCGGCGTGCTTTGACGGAGATCGAAAAACTGAAGGCGCGCGCCGCTCGCATGCGTGTCGAAGGCTCTCGCCTCTTCAATCCGGGCTGGCACCTCTCGCGCGACATTCAGTGCATGCTGACGGTTTCCGAAGCCTGCACGCATGCCGCTCTCGCCCGTCGCGAAAGTCGTGGAGCTCACAGCCGCTTGGATTACCCCAAGCTGGACGATGCATGGGGGCGGAAAAATAATGTCATCGTCCGGAAGGGCGATAAGATGGAGCTGCTCGAAAGGCCGGTACAAGAGATGCCGGACGAATTGAGGCAGCTCCTGGCGGAAGATAAATAGTGATTGCAGGAGACTCGAAATGGCGGAAGCAACCTTGCGTGTGTTCCGGGGCAACGGCGAAAGCGGCGGGCCCGCCGATTATTGCGTCCCGCTCGTTTCCGGCATGGTGGTGCTCGATGCGCTGCACTCGATTCAATTCCACCAGGCTCCCGATCTTGCCGTGCGCTGGAATTGCAAGGCGGGGAAATGCGGATCGTGTTCCGCCGAGGTGAATGGACGGCCGCGGCTCACTTGCAAGACGCGCATGGATTCGCTTCCTCTCGATCAGCCCATCACAGTCTTTCCGATGAAGGCTTTTCCGCTGATCAAGGATCTTGTCACCGACGTCTCCTGGAATTACAAAGTAAACCGGAAAATCCCTCCGTTCCAACCCAGGCCGGGCGTCGAGTGGAAGATGGACCAGCGCGACGTGGACCGTGTGCAGGAATTCCGGAAGTGCATCGAGTGCTTCCTCTGCCAGGACGTCTGCCACGTCCTCCGCGACCATGCCAAACAGGAACAGTTCGGCGGGCCCCGTTTCTTCGTTCGAGTTGCCGCCCTCGAAATGCATCCGCTCGACAGTACCTCCCGCATGGGATTGCTGAAAGACGAGTTAGGCATCGGGCTGTGTAACATCACTAAGTGTTGCACTGAAGTCTGTCCTGAAGAGATCCATATCACCGACAATGCCATTATTCCGTTGAAGGAACGGGTCGTGGACGAGTTCTATGATCCGCTATTGAAGTTGATCCGCAAGATTCGCGGTGCAAAGACGGCTTGAGCCGCCGCCCAGTGCGCGTTAGAAACTCGAAGGGAGGCACTATGGAATACAAGCTGAAGTCGATTTCGAAGGCGGGGATCGCCGAGGCCACCGCTAAGGTGGAGCTTTACCGCTACCTCAACGAGCCGGAAGAAGCCGAGTCGATTTGCCGCGATATCCTGGCGATCGACCCGCAGCACCAGCTCGCGCTGCGTTTGCTCGGCCTCACTATGACGGATCAATTCGCCGGTCGCTCGTCGGACCGCCATCTCGAAGTGGAAGAAACCTTCAAGAAACTCAGCGATCGCTACGAACAGCTCTATTACACGGGAATCCTCTACGAACGCCGCGCCAAGGCGCAGCTTAGCACCGGCCAGCCGCCCCACACAGTACTGCCACTCTTCGAACGCGCGCTCAAGTGTTTCGGGGAGGCCGAGAATATCCGTCCTACTGGCAACGACGACACCATCCTCCGTTGGAATCGCTGCGTTCGGTTGCTGCAAACTCCAGGTTATGCTTGGGAAGAAGAGTTTGCTGGGTTCGACGCCCACGACATGCCACCTGGGTAGGAGGGGGCCGGAAGCCTTGGCGAGGCATCAAGGCAGGTTACAAGGCCGAACGTAGAGAATTGAGTTCGCAGACATTTTCTCAGCCTGGCGAGGTGGTCACTTTTGATGTGACATCCACTGCGTGGGAAATGTTTGTCCGAGATCTACCATGATCGCCACGAGATATTCAGACAGTTCCTTCAGGCATTCGTTGTCGCCGAAGTGAGTCAACTCCCGATAAGTCGCATAACCGGACATCTTCCCGGCTAGTACTCAACATGTCCGGTTTCCGCGTTAGTCGGGAGTTATGGTGGATGTGGACTCGCGCTTAGTCGGGCAGGATTTCCCACAGCGATGTTTCGGCTAGAAGCACGGGGTGGTCGGGGATCAAGACGGGTACGCCCTTTTCGCAGTATTCCAGATGCGGACTCAGTCGGACTTTACTTTACCGGACATCTGCCTAATTCGATCCTAAAACTGTATCTGGGCAAACGAACCCACCGATCTAAGTCGTGCTCTCTCAGATTTACCGCGAGTTAGAACCGCTATGGCCTTTGGGCAAACAGCCCCGCGGGCGGCCTACGGCTTCGGGTGAGGCCAAAGCCCAATTAGTGCCCTGAGCGGCGGGCACTCTCCGGTCTGCCAAACATACTTCCAAGACGACCGCCTGGCGAATCGAGACCGACACTAACTCCCAGGTGGGCGAGGATTCACCTATTCTTCGTCGTGAGTCTGGTCCGAATCGACGGGAACGAGGCTACCAAAAAGCCCGTGCTGCCCATTTTGTGGCCCTGCCACGAAATAGCAAGCGTTGTAGGGACCCATGACCGACGTAAAATCCGCGATTCCGCCATCGGCAAAGGCCAGCGCCCACAGCCCGTCGATGCTGATGACGTTGCCGTTGGGGTCAAGCATGTACCCGACGAACTTGCCTGAAAAAGGATCGAATGCAGCAATTTGGCCGCTGCCGTGGTTGGCCACCAGGAGCATGTGCGTGAATTCACCATAATCGTGCGGCGCCAGCGTCACTCCCCACGGGGCGTTCAGCCAAAGGCCGGGATGCAACCGCCTGATGAAGTGGCCGCTGGCGTCAAAGATCGCCACCCAGCCTTGCTCTTCATCCCAACCTCCCGCCCTTCGGCGTTGGTACGTCACCACAACATCCTTCCCGATGTTCTGCACGTTGAAGGGGACGAGGCCATCCGGCATATCCGGATCCTCAAACGCGTCACGGCCAAATGAGACCATCTGAAAGTTGATATCGAAGATTTCGAGCCGTGCCGTCATGGAGTTCACCGCGTACAAGTAATGCGCCGTCCCGATCTCCGCGGTGGTCATACCTGTGTAGGAGGCTTTTCCGTTGCGGTTCACTACAACGATCGCGTTGAATAGATTCACATTGGGATTCCAACCGAGAATCGTGCCGTCGAGGGTTACGAACATGAACAGAGCTGGATTTCCCGGCGACACGTTGAATCCGGAAATGGCCCCTGTAAACACTGTGCCCGTCGCGCGGGCGGGGGTCGAGCTTCCCGGCACCGGAGGAAGGCTCACGATGAGCGCGCTCTCAATCCCGTTTCCGTCGTAGAGTGTGGCCTTGGCTGAGCCAGAGTTTGTTACCCACCACTTACCGGTGATGCCACGCGACAGCCCAACCGAACCGATGAGGTTGGGGTCGGTGTTCGTTGCCGTGCCCGGCATGTCCGCCGTGAGGTTGTTCGCAGTGAAACTCTGCGCCAACGCCGCCAGCGGTAAGCTGAAAAACAACAGCCCGAGCAACAGACCCCGACTACCCGTGCAAAGTCTGGCTTTTCCGGCAAAGTGTTTCATGGGACTCCTCCCGAAGAGTTCTCAAATCCAAGATGGTCACAAGAGGACGCGCGATATCTGCCTGCAAATCGAATGACTTTGGAGGCTTCATCCATGAAATTTGTGGGTAAATCGGAGGTAAATTTGCAGGTATTTGTCCACGCTTCAAGGAGTGCGCCTAGGTTAATCGGTGCCCCGCTTGAGTATTGCTGCGCGACGAGACCCTGAACCCGAGATTCCCCATTTTTTGTAGGACTCTCTCGCGTTTCCTGTAGCCTACATGACGAAGGCGTCCTCGAGGCCAATTCCCGATGCCTGATTCTAGGACGCGTTTTGTGCGCCACTCGTTTGCGGCAGCGGTATACTCAGCAAACCAGTACCTTTAAATCTTGTGTCTGTTGAAGACAACTCGCTGATGTCTCCTCGGCAGGACCCCTCACAGCCCTCGCGCCGTTTTCAGTTCGGCGTATGGGAGGTTGATAGTTCCGCGGTCGAGGTGCGCAAGCAGGGATCCAGGATCAAGATTCAAGACAAGCCGTTCCAACTTCTCGTGCTTCTGCTCGAGCATGCCGGCAAGGTTATTACTCGCGAGGAGATGCGTCGCGGGCTTTGGCCAGCGGACACATTCGTGAACTTCGACGCAAATCTGAAGACCACGGTGAACAAGCTGCGCCAGATCCTCGGTGATTCCGCAGGAAGCCCCATCTTCATCGAGACCATCCCTCGACAGGGGTATCGCTTCCTGCCGCCAGTCGTGAATCTTGAGTCTCGACCGCTTACCGCCGGGCTAGAAATATCGCCACGGCTCCCAATACGAGCGAACCCTTCTGACATCCCCGCTGAAGCGCCCAAAGTGGGGCGCCGGTTGCTGCGGCACATCGCGTTTTGGGCAGTGGCGGGATTCGCGGTGCTTGTACTTTCCATCTATGTGTTCCGAGCAAGACCCAGGCCGGTTCATGCTCCTGCTCTGCACCGCGTCGTACTGCTGGTCCTGCCATTTGAGAATCTAAGCGGGGATCCTGCGCAGGAATATTTCAGTGACGGGCTGACCGACGAAATGATCACGCTGCTAGGGCGCCAATATCCTCGGGGGCTTGCCGTCATCGCGCGGACTTCGGCGATGAGCTATCGCGGCACGCAAAAGCCGCTTTCACAAGTTGCGCACGAGCTGGGTGGTGTGGAATTCGTTCTGGAGGGGAGCGTCCGCCGATCCGGGGGGCGCGTCAGCATCAACGCTCAGCTATTTCGGTCTCAGGATCAAGCTAGCCTCTGGGCGGAAACATATGAACGAGAAGTGGCTGACCTTCTGGCGATCCAGCACGACGTTGCCGGACGCATCGCCAGCTCACTTGTGCTTGAAGTCGTGCCGGACCGTACCCGGCATGTCACGCACGTCCCGGATTCAAGAATTTATGACGCGTACTTGATGGGCATGTACGAAGCGAATAAGCGTTCTGAGGCAAGCCTGCGCAAGAGCATAGAATACTTCCAGATGGCGATTCAGGGCGATCCCGAATACGCGCCGCCCTACGCAGGGCTTGCGAATTCTTATCTTCTGTCCGCGGGCTGGTTGAACATGAGCCCTGCGGATGCTTACCCGAAGGCAAAGGCGGCGGCGCTCCGCGCGTTGGCGCTCGATGAAAATCTCGCGGAGGCGCACACAACCCTCGCTGAAGAGGAGCACGAGTACGAATGGAAATGGGCGGAGGCCGAAGGTGAGTTCCGCCAGGCCATCGGGCTCGATCCAAATTCACCTGTCGCGCACAAGAGTTATGCGGAATTCCTCATGCACGGCGGGCGTGGAAAGGAGGCCATCGCCGAAATGGAGCGCGCGCGGGACCTGGATCCTCTCTCCCTCATCGCCAGTACGCTGGTGGGCTTCGCATATCACAATGCAAGGGAGTACGATCGCGCCATCGAGGAGTATGCCAAAGTGATTCAACTCGACCCCCGCTTCGCTCCGGCTCATTATTTTCTGGGCGCATCACTCGCGCAAGAGGGACGGTACGACGAAGCGATTGCCCATCTCCAAACCGCAAAGGGCCTTTCCCAGGGAGCCAGCCTCATGACTGCCGGATTGGCTCGCGCCTATGCGGTTGCGGGACGCCGCGACCGCGCGCTTGCGGAGCTTCGCGAACTCCACCAGCGCGCACTGCATCGTTACGTGTCACCTTACGGGTTCGCTCAAGTGTACGCTGCCTTGGGAGACAACTCCGCTGCTCTCCAGATGCTCGACCGCGCCGCCGCCGAACACGTCTTTGAGCTCATGTTTCTTAAAGTTGATCGGAGTTTCGATCACCTTCGCGCAGCGCCCGAATTCCAAAGTCTGCTCAAGCAAATCGGCTTCCCGAGCTAAATAGCCTCCCTCCATGTCATTTCGGGCTGAAATAAAAACATAAGTCCCGATTAGTCGGATTACCGAACATTTGAAGTAGCACTTAATTTGTCCGGTAAGCGCGTAATCAGGCACTTAGAGCAACGCGGCTTGAAGGAACACGAGGAGCCTGCCGAATAACCGCCCGACCGAGCATTACACCGATGATTATCCAGATGACTCCCGTTACCGTTCCATTGGGCACATGCCGACTGGATGTCACGGCTTGCTTCCCTAGAGGCTTCCCTGCGGGAGCCTTGACACAGTCAGCGCAGTTCACGTTCGCTGTTGGGGGCCCGAAGGATTCACTTTCAGCACGGATGAATCCGGCAATCTCCACCACGAAGAAAATGATCCCGTTCGAAGCAATAAGATTCATTGATTTTCCGAGCATCGCAAGTCAAGCCACTTCGGGAAGTATCCGCAGTTTAGGGATTGGATCATGCTAGTACTTCCGTTTCATTCCCCCCCACTTTCGTTCCATTGAGGCTGGCGGAAGTGTGCTCCAAACTCCCTCCAAACGTCGCGACCATCAATATATTCTCGGAGGCACACGCATGAAGGTTCGTTACATAAGAACTCTAATCATCGCAGTTTTGGCTTTGACGATTTCAAGCGCGGCGAGAGCCCAGAAAACTTCGGACGTATTAAACAGCGGCGACGACTTTCTGGCGACTTGCCAATATGACAACAATCGCCCGCCTGACGTTTGCCTCGCCTATGTTGCTGGCGTGGTCGGCACGCTCGCGCTCAATTGGTCCGACACCGGTCAGCGCATTTGTGTTCCCGATAGCGCGACAGTCAGAACTACGCTTGACTTGGTTCTCCAATACGTCAAGGACAACCCAGAAAAGCGAAATCAAAAAACCATCTTCTTGATTGCGCAAGTAACAATCAAGAAATATGTGTGCGAGGCGCCGAAACAGAAGGCTGCATCGGCTCCAGCGCCGGGCCCTCCGGTGCATCCGTGAGCATGCAAATCCTGCTCAAACGAGAGGAATATCTGAACTTTGAAGCAGCAAAGTCTTCTGTTTCAGTTGACGTGAAGCAATATAGATGGACTTCCCCGGATGGAGAAATTGCCTAGAGTTCGACGACGAATAAGACAAACTTTCAGGCAATACTTTGCGGCGTGGCGCAAGGTACGAGACAGGCTCCCAACGGTCCTGCGAGGAGGCGCCGGTCACGTCACCAACAATTTAAGAAACCGCTTTATTGTTTATTGTAAACGAGGATGTTATTTACATCCTGCCCCTTCGCGTTTTTGCCCTTGAACGTCGAGGTCCGCGTTTTCCCGTCGTTAGAGACCACCGATGTCACGGTCATCACCACTTGGCCGTCTTTCTTCAGGGTGGACCGGGTCGTGTTAGGGTCCGTCCGTTCTAGCGCTACGGTGTCAGCGTTCGGATTGCCGGTAATGGGGTAGTCCTTGCCGTCGTATTTTGCGGTGTACTCCATGTGAGTCGGGTTTCCAGAGGCGTCGATTCCGTCTGAACTGTACTTGATGTTATCCCCGTCAGACTCAATCTTTAGGGTGATACTCTTCGCTGCTGGCCCAGGGTCATACTTTGACTTTGCAGGGTCCATCTTCCAAACCCCAGACTGCTGATCGGCTGCCGCAACGGGCACGTTCAAAGCGAGTGCCACGAACAGCAGTGTCATTGCGAAAGCGGCCAACGTCTTTATTCGCATAATGTAGTCTCCTTGGTGGGATGTGGCTGTCCAGGGCTGTGCAGTCCTTATGTGCCCATCTTGGCAGAAAGTCCAGAGGATTCTTGCGGATTCCCACAGGTGGGCTCGCGTGCGCGAGAGAAGCTGCTCGGTTGGTCGCGAGAAGTCTGGGTTACTGGACATGCCCGGTTGACTCGTTCTACGTCCAAGTTACCCAAGCGATTTCATGTGGTTGCGCGACTCACGGCCAAACCCAAGGCTACTCATTGCCCGCCTTCCGACGCTCGCAGGTCATCGCTGGGTCGCTTTTGTCGTTCTTTCTGCACTTCCAGTAGATAACCATCGTTTCGGGTTTCCCCTCTTTGAAAGTCTGGCCGTAGAAACGAACCTTGACCACTTTCTCGGTAGCGCCAGATATCCGATCACAGACGAGGAAGGGCTGGTCATCTTCTCCTTTCGTGTTGAACGTATCGCAATCCTTGTACTCACCCGTTGCCCATCTCATGCTAACCACATTAGTGAGCTTGTTGTGTGGGATGAGTCCCGATTCGTTTAGATAGTTCCAGAGAATCATTCCTCCCACGATGGCCAAGAGGCTTATTGCAAGACGCCAATTTGTCCTTCGCTTGGGAGACGCGCCGAACACCAAAAGTCGACGGTTCATGCGCCGAGTCTATGACTTTGCTGCCACAGTTAACAGCTCCGCCGCTCGAAGTGCACAACCGTAGCGGCCAGTGCCTGATAAGCCGGATATCCGGATAAGTGGAATTTCGCCGGCAGGGTTAGCGGACAAGTCGGGTTTGCAGTGTCGGAGATTTACTCGAATAGTTAGCCAGCTTCTTTCCGGTTTGCGAAGACAGCTAAGCCTCGCCCCCTTCGTCGCCCACCTCGAGGACACTGGTGTGCCAGGTCTCATCCTCGGCATGGACAGCGCAAAACCAACGCCCGCAAATACCGCATTGGAATGTTGCGGCAGAATCGCAGGGCTCATCCATGGGCGAAACGGCCTGACAAGACCACTCGAGGTCCCGGGCTTCTGTTTGATTCACTTGTTGCAACAAATGCCCTCCTCGTGCGGGCAGTATACACCTGGCAGTCGCCGCGGGGTTCCAGATGGAGGTTGCCCTAACTCCTGGGTAGTAGGATTACCGGACATGTAGCTTTGAGGCGATTCTATATGTCCGGTAAGCGCGTTAATCAGGCACCATTCAAACGTGCCAACTGTCGGTGTAGGATCAGCGCGTAATAACTCGTTGATTTTTCGTGCGGGAAGACTTAGAAGGCAGACGCTGTATCCAACTGAGCTACGGGCGCCCTCCATGACTTTAAGAGATTTCGCTCCTTCGCGACCACCCATTTGTTGCCCTTCGTCTCAAATGGACTGAACCCCTCGTGCACTTCCTTGAGTCGTGGGCTTGGGTGGAGGAGTCTAATTTTCTATGCGGCTACGAAGAAGCTTAATCGGTTTCATTGCCGTAATTCAGTCGGCCCTTTGTTTGATACACCTTGCCCTTTATGAGACGTGGACCTTCTCTCCCGCAGGAAGCTACACCCATCAGCCGCTGTGGATCAAACTGCTCCTTTCCTTTTTGTCGGTGAGCTTCGTCGTGGTTTCGCTCCTCGCGTTTCGCTACACAAATGGTGCTGTGCGCGCGTTCTACCGGGCTGCGGCGGTTTGGATCGGTCTAGTGAGCTTCCTATTTCCCGCGGCAGTTGCGTCCTGGATTATTTTCGGAGCTGCGCGGCTGGCGGGCGTGGACCTAAACTTCCATCGGACCGTGGAATTGCTGTACGGTGCTGCGGCAGTGACCGGGCTTTACGGCGTTTTGAACGCAAGCTGGACGCGGATCACGCGAATGACGGTGCGGCTCGCGAACCTGCCGGCGGCGTGGCGCGGGCGAAGAGCGGCACTGATCAGCGATCTGCACCTTGGGCATGTACGAAACGGCAGTTTTTTGCGGCGCATGGTGACGAAGATCTTGAAGGAAGAGCCGGACGCGGTTTTTATCGCCGGGGATCTGTATGACGGAACCGCCATCGACACGCGGCGAGCAGCGGAGCCGCTAAGCGACCTCGTGGCGCCACACGGCGTGTATTTCGTCGCGGGCAATCATGAGCAAATTGGGGATGACAGTAAATATCTGCACGCAATTGCGGCGGCCGGAGTCCGCGTGCTCAGCAACGAGAAGGTGGACGTGGACGGTTTGCAGATTGTTGGCGTGTCGTACCGACATGCGACGCACGACGGCCACCTTGCGTCGGTGCTGCGCGGCCTCCGCTTGGACCGCGATCGCGCGAGCATTCTATTGACGCATGCGCCCGACCATCCGGAGATCGCGGAGGCCGCTGGCGTTTCCCTTCAGCTATCCGGGCATACGCATCTTGGGCAGTTCATACCGTGGAGCTGGATGGCGCGGCGGATTTACCGGCAGTTTGTGTATGGCTTAAGCAGGATTGGGAAGATGCAGGTTTTCACTTCGAGTGGAGCGGGAACATGGGGACCGCCGCTGCGGTTGGGATCGAACCCCGAAATTGTCGTGCTCGAGTTCGACTAAAGTTACGAACGATAGTTGAGTGGACGCGGCTAGTACCGAACTTGTTCGGTAAGCGCGTTAATCGGGCAATGGCACAAATCTTGAACTATACTTCGTTCATCCAAGACTTTGTATGAACAGGACGTGGAACCCAAAGATGAAAGTTATTGCT